>Ga0307379_10000789_pt1 | contig 51843 bp, 33 predicted proteins | sample UN2MG_FD_202237 | JGI IMG/M metagenome (GOLD analysis project Ga0307379, IMG submission 202237) | Soil microbial communities from Risofladan, Vaasa, Finland - UN-2 | ecosystem: Environmental > Terrestrial > Soil > Coastal area > Acid sulfate soil | place: Finland: Risofladan, Vaasa | collected... | reverse complement strand
AAAGAACGAGTTTTAACCAGGCAACTGAATCCTTTTTCATTTCAGCAGATCCAAAAGCTTCTCTCTGGCCCGGTCGTAGTCGTCACCGCGCTCTGACCAGGGCACAGGCTCTTTCATGTCTACTTCGTTTAATCCCCTCGGCACCACGCTTTTTATGATTTCGAGCACTCTGTTCCGTCCCGCTTTCTGCTCGGCGAGCCACATGATTTCAAAATCCTGCTGGCCCCTTCGGATATTTTTGAGCTTGATCGAGCCCAGCGGGCGGTTCAGGCCGCGGTCCTCCTCCGGATGAAAAGGCATTCTGCCGGGATAGAACACGATACCTGCTCCATTGGCGAATTCATCACCCCAATTAATAAAGGTCACCGGGTCGGTGAACACGCGCTGGTCAAGACGACCCTTGGGGCCCTGGGAATTGTGCCGCCAATGGGTCCCGTGCCACATGAACCAGGTGTTCACCCCGTAGATATACTTGACCCAGGCGTTCACGCGGAAATCCACAGCCTCGGCCTCCAGGATAGTGGCCCCGTAGCGGGGACGGGCCCCGTTGTAAAACCAGTGGTCCTTACCCTGTTTTTTCAACTGCGGAAATTTCTCGAGGTTCACCCCGTGATAACCGGCCCAGAGGTCGATATCGTCCTTCAGCTCCTCTGTGTACTCGCGGGTGGTAAACACGCTCAGGCGCTTTCCCGGCCCGGGGTTCTGGTGAATCCAGCCCGCGCGCTCCTTGATCCAGGGAAACTGCACCTTCCCGGGTTCATCGATCAGGTACCAGAAATACCGCACATCCGGAGCGTTTTTCTCGAACCACTCCACCCAGAGGTCCGACTCCCGCCGGGCCGACTCTTTATTCGCCATAGCGGAGCCGGTAATCGAGCCGTACATCCCGACCGGAAAGAGGCGCTCGCCGAACCCTTCCCCGGGCCCCTGATAGCCTGCAGCCGGGGTGAATGCGCTGCCGTCGAGATATGGCTTATAGGCTTCCATTATCTCCGTGTTAAAAGGGGAGTTGTGGGCCTTGCACCCGCCCACCAGGTCGATCCGGTGGCGGTGGGACTCGTTTTTGAATAGCCTTTCGACTTCCTCCGGACTGAGCTCAGGGAAATAAGGCTCCACATCGCTGTGAAAAAGCCAGACATTGGAGTGGTTCTCATCCGGGAGATAGTAAGGGAGCAGAGTAACCTCAAGGGGAATGAGAGCCGTCTCCCGGCCCTGCTCGCGCACCCTGACCCTGCCCTGGTACACCCCGGCAGGATAGCTCCTGTCGCGGGGGCAGTGGAGATCGACCCAGAAGCCCTGGTTCTGGACAGCGGCTGCCGGGACAATCTCCAGGGTGTTCTGGCTGCGCCTTTCCTCTCTCCTGGCCCGTGGAATATCGACAGGGAAACCGCCGCGGCCGGATCTGGCATCCGGAGGTATCAAAGGGTCAGGTATCCAGCCGGTCATGCGCTTGGGCGCTGAGGCCTCAGAGCCGTAAAACCAGAGAGGCTTAGTCGGCCGCCGCACCCGGATGTAATGCTCGCTGAAAACCTCGATTGTCCCGCCGGGACCGTAACTCGGAGGGCTGGATGCACCGATCACCCTGCCGGACTTCTGATCTAGAGGCGGCTCGACCCATACCTCCACAGCTTTTGCCCCAAAGCTGTCCGCTTCCACAATCACCTGGAAAGCGAGCACCTCGTTGTACAATCCTCTCAAGCTGATAGTCTTTCCATCCCAGACACTGTTCGAATGTTTAGCTGGGTGGTCGGCCTGGTAACGGTATACTTTCTCGCCGTCACCCACCACCCAGACTCCAGTGACCGAACCGTGAAGCGGAAAAAGAAAGGCCGTGCCTATCAGACACAACAGGATTCCCGGAACCCGGATTTCCTTTGAGTCACTCAAAATTCACCTCCCCTAAGCTGTGATCGGTTATCTCAAGCTCTTGAATTTTCTCTAAGCCCTCGAGCCTGACCCGGTATTTTCCGGGCGAGAGGTCGATAAAAGCGAACCGGCCGTGATAGTCGGTCAGGGCCTCCTGCCGTGTCTCCCCCTCCAGGGTCACCTGCGCCCCGCTGACCGGAAGGCCGTCCTTGCGCACCGCCCCCATGACTGCATAGGTGATATCAGGGCCGCTGAGCCTGTAAGGTTTATCCGCCCGGGGATCGAGCTCGACCCGGTATTCTCCATTCGCCAGGCTCAAAGCCACTCTTTCCGGTGAGGACCCGGTCAGCTCGACTTGCGGGATCTCGTCTCCTCTCTCCCTGAGATCAGGAACATAGAGCGCGGTGAGAAATATCGTTGTATCCGCAGGCGGCGCTTTTATCTCAAGGCGCCAGGCAATATCGTGCTGGCCGTTATAAGCCGGTATAGTTTCCCAGTTGTTGCCGCCGTAGGCAAAAGTCTTACCGGGTCCTCCGGCCACCTGCAAGCTGCCCCCGCGCGGGAGCAAGCTGTAGGCAGTCACAAAGGCCCTGCCCGATGGCCGAGTCCGGGCTAGATTATTTTCAACAAGCAGCTGATCCTGGGTGTGCATGATAAAAGTTTTCTCGAAGTCCGCTCGCGCCGAGACCACCAGGTCGCACAACACTATCCATTCCGGCTTGATAAACAGGATCTGGCGGCACCAGCGTCTTACTTTATCCGGGTTATATGCTCCTGCCGCCTCACCGGCTGCGAAATCATGGGAGCGGTCAGTTAGAAAGACTGTCACTTTTCCGGTTTCACGCATTTTGCGCTGGGCGCGCCACTCGGCCACTGTGGAAGGCTTCAATGTCCAGTTCTGGACAATCTGGCCCCCGTCATTTGCCGGTTCCGGGACCTGACCGGGCCCCCGGAAGCGCTCATCAGGGTCCATGACTAAAATACAGTTATGGCTGATAGTGCGGATGCGCCAGTTGACATAATGCTCGTGAACGCTCCCGTCGTAAACTCCAGGCTCGATCACCAGGGGTTGGAATCTGAACAGGGTAAAAGAACCCTGGGCGGCGTGCTGATGGTAGGTATACCAGGGGCCGCAGTGGAAACTCAGGAATGCGGCGCTCTTGCACCAGCAATCTCTCATCAGGGCCAGTCCAACCCCGGGGATAAGCCAAGAGGTGGGGAGCGGGTCATCCGGGAATTTTTTCACGGATGGGTCGAAGAAAAGCAGGTCCCAGTAGGGACGGCGGACTCTCAGGGTATCGGCGAACTGTTCGATCCAAAAACGGGCCGCCCCGGAGCCGAACTCTCCAGCCAGAAAGGTCATCATTTCCCGGTCATGGGGCATGACCATTGGGAAATCGTTGTCCTCGTAAGGCAGAAGGAAGCTGCCATCCGGGCTGGTGCCATAGTAGATCCAGTAGATCTTGTCCCGCCAGTAATTACTGTTGCTGATCAAGTCTCCCAGGCCGGCCGAGCGCCAGGCCAGCAGAATCTGAATGGCGTACAGGGCGCCGTGACGGTCGTAATCGTAGCCCTCGGGCCAGCCCCCGCCCCAGCCTGCGCGGCCTGCCATATCGTTGTCCGGATAACCGTCACCCAGGACCTTGAGCAGCTCCTGCATCTCTTTTTCCACACCAGGCCAGAGCTCCTGTGCCCGTGGATCATCATCCCAGGCTGCGAGTACAGCCATCCCCTGGCCCATGTGCCTGCCCCGACAGTAGTTATGGTAAACAGCCGACATGTCGTAGTGCTCTCCCACCTTTTCGGCAGACTCGATCAAACGCCCGGCGAAAGCCTTGCGCTCCTGCTCACTCAGAGCCTCGTAGGCCCAGTCATATGCCAGAGAGCGCTCTACCAGGTTCTCATAACGGTCAACGGTACCATCGAGGGCTTTTCGCAAGCCGGCCAGCCTGGTGGTATCCCCGGTAAGCAAGAAACAGAGCGCAATGTCAGCCGGGGAGCCTGAGCTTTTCACCCGCTCCCAGATTACGGCGTATTCCTGTTGAGCGATCCGCCCGCGCAACTGTTCCACACCAGGCACTTTGCCTGTTCCCTGACTGTTGATATACAGCCGGGGGTGAGGTCTGAGCTCCAATCCCGAAGCCGGCGCAGCAAGCCACAACAGCCCCAAAGCCAGCCAGAAAAATCTTCCGGCAACCATAGCGAATCCCTCCTGTAAGATTCAACGAAAGATAAAAGTGCTCCAGGCGCCGAAATCCGGCGAAAAAACAGCCTTCCATTTCTTGAACAGGCGCATGTAACGGGCCTGTCAAGCCCCTGCGCCCTCAGTCATTGATAGATAAGCAGGCTGTTAAGACGCGGGACTCCGTCGCCGCCCACTTTTTTGATTTCCAACAAGTGTGATCCATCTCCCAGATCGTAATACCAGAAAAGAGGGGTGCGACGGTCGTGGTAATCGCTGACCAGGGTCACGCTCTCGATCATTTTCCCATCCACCCGCACCTCACAAAGAGCCTCACCGCTCGTTTCGTACATGCCGCCTTCGACCACAAAAGCACGGCCTTCGAAAGTGGCTGAAAAAGTGTCCTCCAGGTCCTGTCTATCGAGATTTTCAATCCGCACCGGAGTGAGGCCTTCGAAGCCGATCTCCGCCTTTTCCGGGGCGATAGGTTTCTGGCGCTTGATGACCCAGGTATCTCCATCCACTTTGCCGCCCCCGCGCCGGACAAGCTCGGCGGCCAGGCGGTAGTTAACCTCATATACATCCTTCAAGCTGTAATTACAGTAGTTTAACTTCTGGTCCTCTATCTTTTCCAGCCCGCGCTTCCAGGGTTCGGGGATCTTTTCGAATCCGAGCAGTGTGCCCAGGATACCCGCTGCATTCGAGGGGTTGCAGTCGGAGTCCTGGCCGCAGCGGGTCGAGATTTCAGTAGTCTTTCCAAAATCCCCGTTTCCATAGAGCAGGCCGATAGCGATATAGGCCCCGTTGAGCTTGGCATCTATATTACCCGGCTGCAGGGCGCATTCCGGGCAGCCCACATCCTCGGACCACTTTTTCTGCACCTCGAACCAGCAGCGGTGCCAGTCATCGGGATAGGCGCGCCACCATTCGATTACATCCGCTATGCACCGGGCGTAACCGCTGGCTGGGGGGAGGCTCTGAAGGGCTTTCTCCACCACAGTAACAATGTCCGATTCTACATATGCATGGGTGTAAGCTGAGGCGACAAATACTCCCCCGTACACTCCGTCACCATAGTTCATGATATGCCCCACCTTGTCGCAGTACCCGAGCGCTGTCACCGGCATCCCTGGACAGAGCAGGCCGATAAAGTCAGCCTCGATCTGGAAATCGATATCATCGGCATGGGGGTTGTTCTTCCAGTAGCCCGAGGCGGGAGGCATGATTCCGTGGAGAATGTTCCAGCGCCCGGCCTGGTTGGCGTGCCAGAGACTGAAACCGGCATGGGCGAACTTGAGCGCCATGGCATCTACCGGCGCATCAAGGCCCAGACTGTCCAGCACAGCCAGGAAGGAAAGGTCCATGTAGAGATCATCATTGTTGAAATAGCGCACCAGGTTTTTTTCACTGACCTCAATAGGAACATACTCCTGGATCCAGCTTCCCGGCCAGCGGAACTCCGTGGGGGCGCCATAGGTGACCCCTATTGTCTGGCCCACCCAGCCTCCTTTTATTTTATCCCGCATTACATCCGCGCTTATCCTGACTGTTTCCTCCTGCTTTGGAGAGCAGCCAAAAACGAACAATATAACCAGCAGAGCTGCGAGCTTAGAGCAAAACATCACTTTAGACATGATAGAAACTCCTGTGGAATGGGTTATAAAACCTGTTTCAGGACGGATTGTCACGCATTCAATGTGCTCAGATATTTTTGACAAATTAGAAATCGAATAAGTCTGTGATAAGCTTGACTAAAGTTAACGCAACCCGGATAATGATTCAAGAAAGATCAATTATAGCTCTAGCGGCCGGGTTATAGGAAAAAGAACGAAAATTAAAAATTATGGTTGATTTTTAGCTGAATTAATTTATGCTATAGCGGGTTGATCCGGAATTTTTTGAGGATGACCTGTGAGGCTTCTTGAAAACGAGGCGGTTTTTTAAGCTAATGCGGGTAATACCACAGAATGCAAGGCACTTTTTAACCGGCAATGGAAGAATGGCTGCGGTTTTGTGAAACCGCGTCTCTTTTTAATTTGCAGATATTTTTTTATTATAATGATGAGAGTCGAATCTCAGTCTCCGGTAAAAATGAACAAGCCAAGGAGCGGTTAAGTTGATAAATCCCCCCCGGAGAGAGAAGCTGCCAGCTCACCTGGAATCTTCCGGGAAAACCGGGAAGCTTGACCGGCTGGTCCAGCGCTGCCAGCAGGCGCTTTTTGAGAAAATGCCGGTCAGCGAGGCTCTCTCGCCGGAAGAGCTCGATCTGTTGCGCAAAAGGTACAGTCATTTCGCGGACCGGCGGAATGACGAGGGCTTCCTTACAGGCAGCTCTCACGTGGTGACCAGGGTTTCCACCCCAAGGCCTTATATTCATCTGATTTGCAGCAACCATTCCAGGGAGTACGGCATATACGGCTCTTTCTGGGACGAGAGCGGGTCGGGGTTCTCTTGTCTGGACTCAGTGCTTGCCGGCCCGGTCACCTCGCACAAGGACCCTTCCTATGTGCCCACAGCGCCCAGGGCCACTGACCATCGGAGCTTTTTCCTGCGCGAGCGAATGAATGTAAAAAGTGACAAACCGGTGGAAATCTGGCACATGATTCCCCAGCGAGGTCGCGAGGAAGAAGCCTATGACACGTTCCGCTGCGAACAGGGACTGGGTACTGTGCGCATCATCTCGAGCCGGAACGATGTCTTTTGCGAGCTGCTCGTTTTCGTGCCGGTCGACGATCCTCTCGAGGTCTGGCGCCTGAGGCTTGTCAACAAAGCGCGGAAACACCGCCTGTTGAGCCTGTTCCTGTCTGTCAACTGGGGCCTGGAGTCCTACCCGGCTTACTATTTCGACCCGCGGGTTGTGGGCCAGGGAATCGTTATGGAAGAGCTGAGCGCACTCATCGCCCTGAACAACGACAAAAACAACAAGCATCCCCGTGCAGGGTTCCTGATGAGCCGGGAACGGTTTGATGGGTTCGACATGTCGGGTGAGGACTTTACCGGCGGGGGCCACTTCCGGATTTTCACCAGGGCAGTGGAAGAGGGTTTATGCAGAGGGTCCAGGGGCGTGCAGCCTTACCAGGGCCTGATAGCCGCCATGCAGTTCGATCTCGAACTCGAGACCAGCCAGGAGCTGACCCTTGATTTCCTGCTCGGAGTTACAGACCCCCAACCGGAAACAGCGCGCCTCGAGCTCGCCGGCCTGAGAGAGAGGTATTTCAAGGACAAGGGGATTGAGAACCAGCTTGCCCGGCTCAAGAGCTCCTGGAGCGATATGATAAACCGTCACATGGTAAAGACCCCGGATATGGAAATCGACCGCTTCTTCAACATCTGGTCAAAATACCAGGCCAAAAACACCTCCCGCTTATTCCTCGCCCTGGACAAGGTTCCATATCGGGATATACTGCAATACCTGATGAGTATCTGCTCTTTCAATCCGGAGTATGCAACCGCCCACTTTCCCACAGTGCTTCGCCATCAGTTCCCGGATGGCCGGGCCATGCGCCAGTTCGCCAAATTCGAGGGAGCGCCCCACGATTTGCGCATGTACATGGACTCGACGAGCTGGATTCCCGACACCATGGTCGAGTATGTTAAGGAGACAGGGGATGCAGCCCTGCTCGAGCATGAGGAGGGCTTCTACAACCCTGAAACAGACCGGGTGGAAACCCATGACAAGGCTGCGTTATACGAGCATGCCCTGCGCGGCCTGAAAGGGCTGTACGGGCACCGGGGAGCCAATGGCCTGTGTCGGATCGGCCACGGGGACTGGAACGACTCCCTTGACTGTGTAGGGAAAAACGGGGAGGGGCTCAGCGTGTGGCTCTCCATGGCCCTGGTATATGCAGCCCGCAAATTCCGCGAGCTGGCTGCCTGGCTGGGCGATGAAGAGAATGTTAAGCTGATGGACCTTATCGCCGATGACATGACCCGGACTATCAACCGCACCGCCTGGGACGGACATCATTATGTGTACGCATTCATGCCCGATGGCACCCCCGTGGGTTCATCCCGGAATGCGGAGGGGAAAATCCATCTCAATGTCAATGCCTGGTCCCTGTTCAATGGAGTGGCTGAAAAAGGAGGCCGCCTGGAGCAGGTGCTCGAGGCTGTCTCCGAGCTCGACACTCCCCTGGGACACCTCCTTCTATATCCCCCCTATACCCAGAAAAGCCGCTACGTGGGAAGGATCGCCGATATCGTGCCAGGACAGTTCGAGAACGGATCCATTTATACCCACGGCCAGAGCTTTTTAATCTACGGTCTGGTCATGCTGGGCCGGGGGGATGAGGCCTTCAGGGAGTTGAAAAAGTGTTTGCCCGGATCTACGGTTCCTGATATCGCCACCGGTCCGCTGCATCAGCTATCCAATTTTACCGTTGGCATAGCTCATGAGCATTTCGGGCGGAACCTCTACAGCAATTTCACCGGCTCCCTCGCCTGGCTCCGCAAATCCCTGGACCGGATGCTCGGGCTGCTGGCTGATTTCGATAACCTGGTTATCGACCCGATTGTCCCCGCAGAATGGAAAAACTACGAGGTACTCAAACAGTTCCGCGGCTGCCGGGTGCATGCATCTTTTCACAACCCCGAGGGGAAAAACCGCGGAGTGGTCTCGGCGAAAATCGACGGGGAATCGCTGCCTGTGAAGGGGAAAAAAGTGCTGGTTCCGGTCGAGCGTTTCCAGGGAGTGCAAAAGGTTCGGGTAGAGGTGGTGATGGGGGAATTACCGCAGCGCTGATCAGGCGTCTTTAAAAAGAAAAACTAACCCGAATTAATAATAATTTAAGCTAACAATCAAAATATCTGTTTAAAGATACGGATCTGAGCCTTCTCAAGAGGTAAAAACATGACTGTCCTGAATAAAACTGGCCAAAAAGTGTTCCTGACCGATTATACCTGGAAAGAGCTTTCCGAATTACCTGAAAAAAAAGAGCTGAAATTCTTGCTGCCCCTGGGAGCCACCGAGGAACACGGCTACCACCTGCCCCTGGGATCAGACACCCTCCAGGCCTCGAAAGTAGCCCAAATGGCCGCACAAAGGGTCCCGGGCGTAATTGTAATGCCGGAGATAAGCTACGGTTCCTGTGTGGATACCATGAATTTCTGCGGCACAATCCATATAAGCGGCACCACCTTGGGTTCTCTGGTAACTGATATAGCAGAGAGCCTTTATCGCCACGGATTTCGCAAGCTGGTTATTTTCAACGGTCATGGCGGGAACAAAGGGGTCGCGGACACAGGCCTGCGGGAGGCCCTCCACAATCTGACTCCGCCGGGCAAGGAGTTTGCTCCTGATTTTGACATCTATTTATTGAACGCTTATGAAAGACCCGGCCAACAGATCAGCCCTTTGGTGGAAGGCAAGGACTGGGGTCACGCCTGCGAGATAGAAACCTCTGTCATGCTTGTCCTGGCCCCGGAGGCTGTGGACATGAAACAGGCGGTGGAGGAGTACATGCCTGGAGACTCATACACTGTCTGGCGGGTGCGGGATATGAAAACCGTCTCGCAAAGCGGGGTCCACGGCGCTGCGAATCTCGCGACCCCCAAAAAAGGGAAACAAGTGCTCGAATTGCTTGTCTCGGACCTGGTGAGCCTGCTCGAGCGGATTTAGCTGAACTAGCCGGCCTGTAAGGAATTAATTATTAGCGCGAGATAGCTCGCGGAAATTTGAAGGGCGAATCACGAGTCGCCTTCAACCATTCACCTGTTCACCTTGAATTACAAAAAATAATCTGTCAAGAAACCTTTGAGAAATGTTATTATTTTCCCTAAAAAACATTTATTGCTTTTTATAACGCTTTAATAATCAACAGGTTATTGCAGAGGTGGTTCGCGAACCGCTCTGGCAGATCGAATATTATCCTTTTATCTTGGATTTTTTCAAAAGTCTCTGTCAAACAATTTTCGAGTGAAGCACTGGGGAGGAATAATGGTACTGGCATCGAGAGTGGATCTGGTTGTGGTCGGGGTATATATGGTCCTGATGGTGGCAATCGGGGTAGTGATGTCGATTTTCAACAAGAGCGACAGTGATTTTTTCAAAAGCGGCAACAAGATGCCGTGGTGGCTCTCCGGCATCTCATTATTCATGTGCACGTTCAGCGTTTATACCTTTACCGGCGCGGCGGGCCTTGCATACCGGGCGCCGAGCATAGCTCTCATTATGTATCTCTCGAATGCCGTGGTAATGATCTTTTCTGTCTGGTTTCTGGCCAGCCGCTGGCGCCGCTCTCGCGCTGACACGGTCATGAGTTATCTCTCCGAGCGCTATGGGGTTTCGACCAATCAGCTCTATAGCTGGACCCACCTCGGAGTGGCTATCGTCCAGGGAGGAGTGATGCTTCTGGCCCTGGGAAAGTTTGTCTCCGTGGCCCTGGGGACCGGTCTGGGGATTACCATTATTGTCTGCGGCCTGGTTATCGCACTCTATTGCATTATCGGCGGGCTGTGGGGCGTAGTGGTCACTGATACATTGCAGTTCATGGTGCTCTTTCCCTGCGCTTTGATAGTGATGTTCCTGAGCGTTTACGAACTCGGTGGGCTCTCTCCCCTAGTGACCCAGGCGCCGGAAGGATTCTGGAAAATCCAGACCCAGGAGTTCGGCTGGACTTTCCTTCTGGCCAATGCGGTAATGATGACTTTCGCCATGTCCAGCGGCGCGGCAGCCCAGCGTTATTTCTCGGTCAAGAATGAAAAGGAAGCCCGCAAGGTGGCCCTGATCACCATGATACTGCTTCTTTTCGCCCCGGCGATCTGGCTCCTGCCACCTATTGTCACCCGGATTCTCGATCTGGATCTCGCTTCTATCACTCTCGGTCTCAATGCGCCCCAGGAAGCTGCTTATGTAGCCTTTTGCCTCAAGTTTCTGCCCCATGGAGCGATCGGGATCATGCTGGCCGCAATGCTGTCCGCCACCATGAGCTCCTTGAGCGGCTCGTTCAATGTTTACGCTGCCGTAATTACCGAGGACATAATCAAGCAGGTCTTCTGGAAAAAGGCGACCGCCAAGAAGCTGCTCCTGATCGGCCGTATCGTGACCCTGGTGCTGGGAACACTGGTGATTATAGCCGCCATAATGCAGGCTGAGGCCAAGGGGGGAGTATTTATCCTGATGTTGACAATTGGCGGTGTGGTTATCGTACCGGCCGGCATCCCGATCATATTCGGCCTGATTTACCCGCACACACCCAGATGGGCCGGGCTGGCCTCTTATGGTGCCGGGCTTCTCATCGGCATGCTCTACCTGGTGCTGGGCAAGGAGATCACTTTTACCCAGCAGATCTTTGGTGTCGGGGGAATCAGCGCCTTGATCTATTTTCTGCCGGGAATATTTATCAAAGCCAAAGGCGAATACAAGAAAGCGCTGGAGAGATTCTTCCGGAAAGTCACCACTCCTGTCTCGATCGAGGAAGTGGGCGATACCGAAACCACGGATGTGGGAAGCTTCATGATCACCGGCTGGACAACAGTAGGGATGGGAGCAGCGATGATGGCTCTGGTTCTACTCGATGTGGGGTTTGTGGGAAAAATGATCAATTTATCTATCGGAGCGTTTGTGACCGTAATCGGAGCAATTATTCTTTTTGCCTCCAGATACGTGACTCGAAAGAAAAAACCCTACTCTGCGATATCCTGACCCCGGCAGCCATTTTTTATGCTCGTACTCGTATGTTAACCTAATGTGTCATTACATATAGGCTACAAGGCTGTGGGCTGTAGGCTGTAGGTATAAGCTGTGGGTTTCCCATCTGAGGGCAATCAATGAGAGATCATACAAAACTACGGGCTTTCGAACTTGCGGGTTCTCTGGCCTTGGCCGTTTACCGAGCCACGAAACCATTTCCATAGGAAGAACTATTCGGCCTGATTTCATAGATGCGCTGAGCGGCTGTCTCGGTGGCTTCAAAAACGAGTGAGGACTGTATTCTTTAGGCGCGAAACAGAATATTTTCGTTTCTTGGAGATGGCCTTTGGTTCCTCACCTGAAGTGGAATACCAAACAGCCCTTGCCTGACGCTTAGAATACCTCTATGATTCTGATTACCAGAAGCTGCGTAATTTGTGCGTCGAGACTGTGAAAGTCCTTGGCGCACTGCTGAAATCTCTAAGATAAAACCCTACAGCCTATAGCCCACAGCCTACTGCCTTACAACTAAAAGTCCGTGGAAAAAAGAATATACCATGCATGTTTAATTGCAAAAGCGCTATTAGTATCGATCTTAAGGGCAGGGCTTCACGCTGACATAATCTTTTACCGTATCTCCTGTGATCAGGGAGTAATAGAAGAGAAAATCATCCATGCAGGTCCTCCCGTCGTGGTTCCGAAATACCCAGGCCCTGCATTCCTCCCCTTTCTGCTTAATATAATCACGGTCACCGCACTTAATAATCTGGGAGTATATTTCATCCTCGGAACTGCAATTCAAAATTGGCGGGAGATCCTGGCCGTACAGAAGCCGTGCGGAATCTTGATGGAGATAAACAAGCACCGGTTTTCCAACCGACATCGCCTCACAGGAGATCATTCCCACCCCGCCCACATCGAACTGATCCACTACCACATCAGAATCGGCGTACTGCTGAAACAGCTCGTCCCTGGTGAGATGCCCTTTCCAGATAAAAAAGTCTTCCATTCTCTCGGCCCGGATGATTTTTTTTGCTTCGTCGCGATCGCTGCCTCTGTACAAAATAACGCATTTTGCCTTTAAGCCTTCTCGAACCGCCCGAATGAAGGCCCGGATAAACCTGTCGCTTCCTTTGGCGGAAACCCTGTGCGCCCCGGGATCGTTCACCTTCCAGTCCAGGTGCGAAGGATGGAAGAAAATTATTTCCTCTCCCGGTTTTCTGCCTGTAAGTTCTTGTCTTTCAAGATAATATGGATATCGCAAAAAAACCGCATTGAATATTTTATATCGAATGAGATTTTTCAGGGCATGCGGATACGGTGCAGTCCATGTCAGGCTCGATGTTTTAAGATGAAACCTGTATAAACAGGAAAGCGCCCTTTTTTGGGCGATCAACTCCATTATATCGGATCCTGTGGTAAGATTTATAATCGGGGGGAAAAAGGGAAGAAAGCGCAGAAAAAAGAGGTGTCTTAAACCGGACAGCAAACCAAGGTTTATATCAATAATGAGCCTGCATTTTTTTGCCTGCCGAAAAAGATCCAATGGAGTCTTAAAAAGATAGATATTCTCCTTCCCGAGGCATTCGGAAAAAGAACTTTTCCTTGTGCAATAATCCCTTAGACCGCTGCCGTTCTTATCGTGCGGGCGGAAAACAACGCAGCTCAAACCATTCTTGAGTACGGATTCGGCCAGGATATAGTCATATCCCACTATCCTGCCGATAACTCCGACCTGAAACATAGACATTGGCTCCAGGAACAGACTTGTATAAATCGTCCAACAAGAAAAACCTGCCATTAGTCTGACATATGTTTTTGATACCACTCTGCGGTTTTCCTGATCCCCTCCTCCAGGTCGACCTGCGCCGTGAAACCCAGAAGCTCTTTGGCCTTGGAGATTTCGGGGATGCGGAGATCGATATCAGCCGAAAGCGCGGGCTTGAAAACGATCTTCGATCTGGAATCGAGCACCCGGCAGACTGTCTGGGCCAGGCCGAAAATAGTGGTCACGGCCCTGGAGTTGCCGATATTGAAAGTCTGGCCGACAGCGTTTGGATTTTCCAGGGCCAGCATCAGGCCGCGCACCATGTCGTCCACGTAACACCAGGCCCTGATCTGCGTCCCGTCCCCGTAAATATCTATCTCCTCATCTTTGAGCGCGCGGCGGATAAATATCTGCAGGGCGCCTTCGCCGGTCTGTCCCGGGCCGTAGACATTGAACGGGCGGACAGTGACTGTCTCAAGCCCGTATTGCCTGTGATAGGCCAGGCTCAGGTGCTCACCGGCCAGCTTGCTCACCGCATATACCCAGCGGCCCTCTCCTGCAGACCCGGTGACAGTCTGGTCGCCTTCCTTTGAACGGAAAGCCAGCGAGCCGAAAACTTCCGAGCTAGAAAAAGTGAGTATCCGGCCGATGACCTTATTCTCGTGTGCTGCGCGCAGCACGTTTGCTGTGCCTGTCATATTGACTTCCATGGTCCTGACCGGATTTTTCAGCACTGTATCGATACCGGCGACCGCCGCAGCATGCACCACAATATCAGCCCCCATCATGGCCTCTTTGACAGGCTGGTAATCGAGAACATCCCCCTGGACCAGGGAAATATTCTGGTTGTACAGTAAATCCGTGTGCTGAATTGTGTTCCGCAATAAGTTATCGAACAGGATTATCTTATTCCGGGAGCCCAGTTCCCGCGCCAGGGTGGAGCCGATAAATCCCGCTCCACCGGTGATAAAGATTTTTTTATTTGTAATACTCATACCTCAGCTCGTTTTAATGATAATAACAAGGATTTAAAATTTGTCTATTTCATGAACACGAGAACAGACCTCCCTCAATGGGGAAAACCGCTGGCCTAACTCTTCATATTCTTTCTCCAGGGAGCTTTAAATGATCGATCAACGCCTCGGACAACCCCCTTAAAATCATACCAGTCTTGTAAGGGAAATGAGGTTCGATATGTTCTTTCAAGACATGCCTGCGGATCAGCACGTCCGGCTCGTTGAAACCGACCATAGCCCGCAGGGATGTCGTGCCGGAAAAGCGGGGATTTATCTCGAGGACATAAACCTTGCCATCCACCAGACGGCACTGGATATTCAGCGGCCCGCGAGCGCCAACAGCCAGAGCGATTTGTTCGCACGGGCGCGTGACTTCCGGGAACGAGCCGATCTCTCCCTGGGAAATGCCGCTGCTTAACGCTAAATAAGGACCTAATTCGGAGTTTTCGGTGCGGTTCGGTATTTTAAGTCTGTTACTCAGGCCTGAAAGAATGTTCCGCTTGACTGCGATAGAGTTTATCAACTCGCCGTCCATGCTCAACAAAACACCAGCAGTGTATTCGCAATCCGGCGTACCGATATATTCCTGCACAATGAATTCCGGATAAATAGACAGAAGATACCTGCCGAAACAGAGCAGCTCTTCCCGGGTTTGGGCAATGAACGTATTGGTCGAGCCGCTCGATCCTCTGGAAGGCTTGAGAACGGCCGGGAAGATGTTGAAATCGGAAAGGTCCGCGATTGACAGCACCTGGCGAAACCTCGGGCACAGGAACCCGTTTTGACAGAGGAATTCAAAAGTCTTGCCCTTGTCCAGGCACAACTCGAGTACAGCAGAAGGATTTATGGGAAGGAACAGCCCCTGGCTCTCTAATAATTGTCGGTTTTGGCTCATTACCTTGAGCTCGGAATCCGAGCCGTGGAAAAGTGCTGAAACGCCGTGTTTTTTACAGATCCTTAGAACAGTGTCGATATACTCCGGATCAGCCGCCGGAGGCAGGATATAAGCATGGTCGACTTTTAGGAGACCTATGCTGTAAGGGGACATATCCGCGCCGATAACAGTATAACCGGTCTCGGCCATCCTCAGCGCCTTGAGAATTTGTTCTCCGAGCCCTGAGCCGCCGACACCGGTAACAAAAACAGTCACTTTGCCCATTCTTCACTGTCCTCTTCGATTATCTTACCGAAATGTGCACCTGAGGACCGATTCAGGCAATCGATTACTTCAGCGGAAATCGAGTTTGAGCCGAACCCCTTTACGACCTTGTCACTATCGAACCTCAGCCTGAATATTTCCGCCTGTCGCTTACGGCAATCATAGACTGCAAAGGCTGCAAGATCGCCCTGGTCCCTGGGCAGGCCGCATGAGCCGGCATTCACAACAAGTTTGTCCTGCCGGCGCGAGACAAAAGGATAATGAGTGTTCCCCATGAAAATGACGTCGTAAGGGCCATGACCTGTAAAAGAAAGATCGCTGTCCGGGTAAACATACCCTTCGAGGATATTGTCAGGGGAGCCATGTACCAGAAGGATGTTTATACCCTCCGACAACAGAACGCGCCGGTCCGGCCACTGTCGAATAAAATCCAGATTTTCCCGGGAAATGCGTCCTCTTGCCTGGCTAATCCCATAAACCAGGTCCTTTTCCGGGGACAGGGGAATCTCCCCCAGCAGCATTCCCTCATGGTTTCCTTTCTGGCAGAATATCTCTGAACTGCGAAGCAGGTCCAGAACCTCGTTTTCGCCAGGCAGATACCCTACTGCGTCACCCAGAAAATAAACCGTGTCGACCCTGAGCCGCCGAAGCGCACCAAGGCATCTCTCCAAAGCCAGACAGTTTCCGTGCGCATCGGATATGATCCCTAATTTCATTGCCAGGCTACAATCTTGAACTTAGCGTGTTTTTTGCTTGACCAAAGGAAAGTTATGAGTCCTGCCCTTGACTAACTCTCTGAAAGCGCAATCTCCTCTATATCGTGCGTACCGATAATCACAATCCGCTGACGGAGACCAAGCTTTTCCAGACTCTTTATCACCTGCTGATGGTATACCGGGTTCAGTGTCAGGACCACCGTGTTTGCGTCCCTGAAGATACTATCCTCTGCTTTATGAACAGGCAAAGAGTAGCAGGGGATATATTTACCTAAGTAATCAGGATTATCATCCGCAATTTTTACTCTGCTTTGATCCAATATTTTTATTTCATAAAGTATCCAATAAAGGCTCAGGCCGCATCCATAAAATACAATTCGGTCTCCGGTATGAATGTACTTTTTGATCTTTTCGCGTTTATTGTTTATACAGTTTTTAAATGAAAGTAATCTGTCGAACAGGCTTACTGCTTTCAGGCTCACAGGAAAAGCTGTTTCCCCAAAGCAGGCGATAATGCTCGGCTGGTTGTCATGGTAATGAGTAATCAAAGAAAAACCGAAACGTTCAAAAAGAGCACAGAGTGATCTTAGATTGAAATACTGGATGTGCTCATAATCGACAAAGAGGGGCTGCCCGTTATTAAAATAGTATTCAATATTCGGGACCTGGATGAATACCAGGCCGTCTTCTTTAAGATCATCTGTAATTTTTTCGACATACCTGGAGATATCCAGGATATGTTCCAGGTTGAACCTGGAGACAATGACATCCATTTTTTGTTCCAGGGTGGTTGTCTCATAATATCCGGAGAATATGTGAATATCCCGGCGCGATCGGCCGCCCAAGGCCAGGGGGGAAGGATCTATTCCGGTACAGGAAAAACCGAGATCGGCAAATGGAATCAGGTTATCCGGCTTTGAGCAGCCTATCTCCAGAAGGCGCGCTCCCTGAGAGTGAACACGGCTGCTGGTAACCAGGTTGAAGATGTTGTTAAAGGGCTCTCGATATGACTTAAGCATCTCTTCAGCGCAATCGGATGGATAATATCTATAATAATTGCTATAGATATCAGAGATAAGCCCTTCATCCACCTCACGCTGAAACAAGTGTCCGCAAAAAGGGCAAATATAAAGAGAGATATCCACTCTTTGTATAGACCCCGCCTGCTCTCGAGGCATGGGATAAAGGAAAGATGGGAAGTCATCATATTGAAACGCCGGCTGGCATTTGGACAAACCGCATGCTGGACAAGTAATTTTATCCGGGTTACAAGTGGGACAATCCGTGTTTCCCTTAGTGTCATTTGGATTTACAGCGGGCATGTGCTGACTTTGCCTTGCTTAAAGATTATCAGAGTGAAACTTATGAGATCTGCAGCCTGGGGAAAAAGAGTTTCAGGCAATGGTCAAATATAATTAGCCGAGTCTAAAAATCTACTGCAAAATAGGTGCCGTCAGATACGATGTACCTCAGTTTCAGGCAGGCTTTACAGAATCTTCAGTCAGATAATAATCTTTAACAGGCTTTAAACCCGAAATCCTTTCGAAATCAAGCAAAACTCTTTAATATTTAATTTTATTGGCTTGGACCTGACGACAATCATTAAAAACAGTATTTTAAAGGTTTTTTTCCTGTTCACGATATTATAATTCAATCCGATTGAGAAACTCCTCTTTCATAGTTCGTGTAATCGGGGTGCTGAAATCCGGCGGCATAATCACAGTTATCAAGCGATCATGCATGGAAGCAATTCAGCGACTTAAAAGCTTAAGGAAATTCTATAGAGTGAATTTTATTTCGGGATTTTAAGTAAAATGCGAGCATTGATTACAGGCGCAACCGGTTTTATCGGCAGCCATCTGGTGAGTGAACTGCGCAGGCTCGGTTGGCAAGCTGTTTGCCTGGTGCGCAGGGATGTAGAATGGAATGATAAAGATATCTTCTGTATCAAGGGAGACCTGCTTAATCCGGATTCTCTTGACTTAAAAGTTTCTCGGATCGGACAAATCGATGTCATTTTTCACCTTGGAGCTGTGTTACCGTCAAAGGGACAAAATTACAGCACATCACAATATCGTGTCGCTAATACCCTTTCTACGATAAAATTGTTAGAGATCGCTCTGAATTCAAGGATACCCTACTTTGTATATGCTTCGAGTTTGCAGGTCATCGGCAAGCCCGAGTATTCACCTGTAACGGAAAATCATCCTGCCAGTCCGATACATCCTTACCTGCTGAGCAAATTAAGCGCAGAGCTGGCGTGTGAAATGTTCCGGATCAATGAGGGTCTCGCAGTTACCTCATTAAGGATCACTTCCCCTTATGGCGACCGGATGTCCCAACACTCTGTATTACCATTTTTTGTGCAACAAGCCTCAAACTCGCAGGATATTGAATTGTTCGGCAGCGGACAGCGCACACAGAATTTCGTGCATGTCAAAGATGTCGTAAGTGCCTGTCTACTGGCTGCCAATACGCCCGATCCCGGTGTATATAATATCGCCGGTCCTTCATCAATCAGCATGAAAGCCTTAGCCGAGATGGTTGTCAGGTTAACGCCGGGAAGCAAAAGTAAAATTGTATTTGGGGGAAAACCAGATCCACAGGAAGATTACAGATGGGAGGTCGATCTTTCAAGATCAAGCAACCGACTGCGCTTCTACCCCAGGATAGACTTAGAACAAGGACTGGCGGATTACATATCATGGCCCAGCTCGCGCCGATGAAAGTCAATCAGGACAAATTCGTTCAGAATACTTAATATACTCTTATATCCGTATGCGGACACAATGAGACATGGAAATACCCCGGCAGGTCAAGATGAAGCGGTAAAGGGGCACAGGCACAAAGCCCGTTTAATACTGACTATTCTGCAGGTAAAGTATTATAACTGCAAGGTTTCGAATTCAAAATACAACGAAAAAAGCCAGGGATTTTCATGTAAGGTACTGGTAGAAAAGGAGAAATGCAATATTGTTTTCTCAGCGGCTGGATTTGAAAAAGCCGGCGCCGATTTTTGATCCCAGACCGCGCAGGTCGTCCAGGAAGGTATAGAGCAGCGGCACTGCCACCAGGGTGATCAGTGTGCTGGTCAAGAGGCCCCCGATCATTGTCCGGCCCATCGGGGCATAGGATGTATCGATGAATTTGGCGCCACCGACCGCTATCGGAACAAGTCCGCCGATAGTTGTGGCCGCAGTCATCAGGATCGGGCGGAAGCGGTGCTTTCCGGCTTCTAGCAGCGCTGTTGTCCGGTCCAGACCATAGGTGCGGAAGCGCTGAATCATGTCCACCAGCACAATGGCGTTGTTCACCACCACGCCGACCAGGATAATCAGGCCGATGGCGCTCATCTCGTCAAATGGCGTATCAGTGATAAACAGGGCCCAATAGGCGCCGAAAAAGGAAAACGGGATGGCGATAATCACAGACAGCGGCAGGACAAAAGATTCAAACAGAACGCCCATCAGGAGAAAAACGAAAGTGACCGCCAGGATAATGCCGAAATGCTGGGCCGCCTCCTTTTGCTCTACGCGGGAATACTGGGAGCCTTTGTCCCAGTTGTAACCCCTCGGCATCTCGAACCCTTCCATGGCCTTATCCACATTGGCGAAAGTTTTCTGCAGATCCTCTTTCGTGGCCGTTCCCCTGACCCTGAGAAAGGTCTTGCCGTTATCGCGCCGGATCTGCCCCATACCTTTTTGCATGGTGAAACGGGCCACTGTGCCCAGCGGGACTTTCTGCCCGGTTGAGGAATAGAGCGGCGTATTGCGCAGCTTATGCAGGGTTGTCGAGTCAGTATCCGAGAACTGAAGATACATTTGGATTTCTTTCTCCGAGGTGCGGAACTCGTTCAGCCGCATACCTCCGCCTCCATAGGCCACTGTGGAGGCGATGCGCCGGGCGTCCAGGCCGTACTGCCGGGAGATATTACGGTCGATTTGCACGCGTATCTCCTCATTGCCCCTTTCGTTCTCAGTATCCACGCCTGCCAGGCCTGGTACGCCTGAAAGGCGCTGCTTTACGCCTCCTGCCAGCTCTACCAGTGTGCCGATATCATCCCCGTAAAGGACCAGATTTATCGTCGGGTCTTTCTCGGAGGTCTCTTTCCAGTTCACTGTTACCCGCGTACCGGCGAAACGGGGCAAGCTGTCGTTCAGCTCTTCGATAACCTCCTGGTAAGTCAGCTCGCTGTCCACCGGGCTTCCCAGCGTTTTCCGCAGATTCCGGTAGGCTATGTCATACCACTGCCTTTTCTCGAGGGGGCGAAAGAGCTCGACCACGCCCCAGGTTCGGCTGTAGCGGACACTCAAGGTCTCGTAACGGTAGCGCGATTTACGCTCTGTCATGAAATCCTCGAGCATCTGGAAGAAGCGGTGGGTCCTGTCCCAGGAAGAATTTTCCGGGAGATCGAAATTGACGTATATTTCCATGCGCTCCCGTTCCCTCCAGTCATACTTCCTGAGATGTTTCATGGGATAAAAGGAGCTGGCCAACAGTACTACCAGCACAAGTGCTGCGTCCAGCCGATGCCTGAGGGTCCAACTGAGGATTCTGATATAGCGATCGTTCAGCCAGTGCAGTATCGGGCGTTCCTTGATCTGCTCTCTGGGCGTGAGTCTCAACGTGCCCTGGGGAATAAAAAACAAGGCCACCACTAAAGACGCCAACAAAGCAACCATCACCGGCAACCCCAGGCGCGCCATGATAAAGGTGAACTCCCGATCCTGGTTCATCAGGATCAGCGGCAAAAAGACCACTACAGTGGTCAAGGTGCTCATGGTGATAGCCAGCGATACCTCGCTCGCCCCATCTACCGCGGCCTGCGCCCCTTGCATGCCTTCCAGGCGCATTCGATAGATATTTTCCACCACCACAATCGAGTTGTCGACTACCATCCCGATAGAGATCATGATCCCCATCATGGTAAAAACATTCAGCGACCAGCCGATAAAATACATCACGATCACTGTAAAAAGCAGGGCCAAGGGGATAGCCAGAGTGACAATTACAGTCATGCGCAGACTGCGCAGGAAAAAAAAGAGGATCAGCACGGCGAAAATTCCGCCCCAGAGGCAGGTCTGCTTGATATTGTCCACGCTGTCCTTGATCCAGTCGCCCTGGTTGAAAAAGATATTGAACTTGAGTCCTTCCAATCCCGGCTGGCTGGGCAATTCCTCGTTGAGGACACGGGTGACAGCCTCTGCCACCTCCACAGTGTTGGCCATCGATTCCTTGGATACTTCTCCACTGATTGTGGGCTGCTGGTCGGTGCGCATAAAAAAAGTGCGGGGGCGGCTGCGGTAGCTCACCACTGCTACATCCGAGAGATGTAATCCGGCCACTCCGATCGGGAGGTTTTCGATACTTTCCACTGAGGGGAAACGGGCCATCGAACGCACCATAAACTTGGTACCGCCGTCTACCAGGTAACCGCTGGAGAGGGCGAAATTGTCCTGGCGCATGCGTTCCACAAGGCTGTAGAGGTCGACACCCAGGGCCTCGAGACGGTCACGGTCCAGGTCGATATAGATCTGCTTCTCTTCCAGGCCCCAGAAATTGACCCTGGCCACCCCATCTACGCGCTCCAGAGCACGCTTGATTTTTTTTTCGGTCAGGTTGAAAGCGTCATCGATATTTTCCGGCACATTGAAAGTGAAATAAATAATCGGGATGTCGCTTTCGGAGAACTTCCAGATATTCACCTGGCGCAACGTCTCCGGCAGCTGCGGCCGCGCCCGCTCGATCCGGTCCCGCACCTGGGCGTAAGCCTCTTTCATGTTCACCCGCTGGTCGAACTCAAGCGAGATCGAGCAACTGCTCTGACGGCTGTTGCTTCTGATCCGGCTGAGCCCGCGTACAGTGCGCAGCATTTCCTCCAGCGGCCTGGTAAGCTGCTTTTCGACCTCGTAAGGGTTGGCCTGGGCGCCGTAATCCGCATCCACCCAGAGGCTCATCGGAGTAAAACCCTCGGGTATAAGCTGAAGTCTGATTCGGTTGTAGGAGATCACCCCCAGCACGAGGGTGCAAAGGAGCACCATGACCACGGTCACCGGCCGCCTTATTGAAAGCAGCGGCAGGAGGGAACTTTTTATCTCTCGCGCCAAGCTATTTTCTCCAGTCCATCAGGTCGTAAACAGTGGGAATCACTATCAGTGTCAGCACTGTGGCGCTGATCAGTCCGGCAATCACAGTCAGGGCCATGGGGGTACGGATTTCCGCCCCTTCTCCGAAACCCAGCGCCATGGGCAGAAGGCCGAGAACTGTAGTGGCTGTGGTCATCAGTATCGGCCGCAGGCGCACCGAGCCGCCCTGCACTATCGCCTCCCGCTTGGGCATGCCGCCGCGGCGCAAGTGATTAATATAGTCCACCAGAACAATGGCATTGTTCACTACAATTCCCGCAAGCATGATCAGGCCGATAAAAACCACCACACTGACCGGGGTTTTCCATAACCACAGGGCAATCACGACTCCAATGATCGCCAGGGGAATGGTGAAAATGATTACCAGGGGATGGATCAGGGATTCGAACTGGCTGGCCATCACCACATAAACCAGAAAGATAGCTAGCAGCAGGGCGAAAACCAGGGAACGGTTCGAGACCTCCATCTCCCGGCTCTGTCCGCTGACTGTCCAGTTGAAATCTGCGGGCAGACCAAGGGTCGACATCTGATCTTGGATTCTGTCGCCCACAGTACCCAGGTCCGTACCGGAGATATTTGCCGTAATGATCGCGCTGCGCTGCTGATCGATCCGCCTGATCTCATTCGGACCCTCATCCACATTCAGTTTTGCCACAGCGGAAAGAGGCAGGGGCAGATCAGCGCCGGGATTGACCACCAGACGTCCAAGTTGGGAGACATCACGCTTGTCCTGTTCGCGCAATTTCACCCGGATATCTATCTTGCGCTCGCGCTTGCTGAAACGGGTGGATACGATCCCGTACACTTTGCCGCGAACCAGATCCGCCACCTGCTTGATACCCAGGTTGTGGCGCGCCAGGAGCTCCCGGTCGTAATTGATCAGTATCTCAGGGTTCCCGGGCTGAATATTGCTGCGCACATCGAAAAGGCCTTCTACTTTGGAGAGGCGTTCCACAGCGCGCTCGCTCATCAGGCGCAGCAAGGACAGGTCGTAGCCCTGGATCTCCACCTCGATCGGGGTTTTGAAGCTGAAAATAGCCGGCCGCAGGATTTTCATTTGCAAATCCGGGATATCCGACAGCTTTTCCCGCACCCGATTGATCACTTGCTCCTCGGTTTGAGCCAGATCCTCACCCCTTTTGACAGTGATCCGCAGACGGCCGGTATTCTCACCCTCTTCCGAGGTGGGGTTCGAGCTCTTTTCCACACCGACTATGGTCGAGATCCCGGCAACCTTAGGGTCCTCCCCAATCCGTCCCTCGACAGCCTTGAGGTACTCATCGGTTTTAGGCAGCGGAGTGCCTACCGGCAGCCGCACCTGGACATCGAACTCGCCCTGGTGCACCTCGGGGATGAGCTCGCGTCCCAAGCCTGGAATTAGAACATACCAGCAGAAGAGGAATAGGGCCAGTGAGCCGCCCGCCACCGTGAACCGATTCTCCAACGCCCACCTGATAAGGCGCGGGTAAGTACTTTCCACGGCAGAGTAAACCAGCATAAAAGCAGCCGCAAATGGCCCAAAAACCGGTATCAGAAACACTACCACAAGCGACACCGCCCCGAAGATTAAAGTACACAAGGCGAATCCAATGGCCATCAGCAGCTTGGCCAGGATCTCGAACACCAGCGAAAGGATCAGGCGGACCAGGTAATAAAGAGCGGCCAGGGGGAAAACAAGGACCCATTTGACAATCTTCCAGGAAAGCCTGCCCTGCCTGAGGAATTCGCCCAGTGATTTTTGAGAGACTAAAAGATACTCGGGCGATCTGAATGAAATAATCCCCGGCCAGAGCCGGTTGAAAAGACCGAAGCCGAACAGGGTATTGTCCCCGGCAAAAGAGACCAGGATCCGTGAGAATTTTTTGAATTTGAAAGCAGTCGCCCAGAGAGGCAAAGCCGCCAGGATGAGGGCCGCTCCCTTGAGCAGAGACACAACAGCGGCAGCCAGGGCAAAGAGCGGCTTGTATAGCAGGGCCAGAGTTTCCAGGGCAAAAATCTTCAGCCACCCCACAGCGGCAGTGCTTAATTTCGCTCCTGAGCCGCGGGAGCCGGCAATCAGCGCTTTGAGATCCGCCAGGTTCCTGCCGATTGAAGGCTTGAGCAAGGTTGCAGTTTGCTGCATGCCGCCCTCACTTCCCCCGAGACGACGGCTGGCAAGCATGGGGATCACGAAAAGGGCGACCAGCAGCGAAGCCGACAGACTGAAAACCACGGTAAGCGCCATGTCCCCGAAAATCTGCCCGGCGATTCCCTCGACAAAGACAATCGGGAAAAACACCGCGACTGTAGTGAGCGTGCTGGCCAGTACCGCCCCGCCCACCTCGCCGGTTCCACGGATCGCTGCCAGGTCTGGACGGTCTCCCTCGGTGCGGCAGCGGAAGATGCTCTCCAGCACCACTATCGAGCTGTCGACCAGCATGCCCACCCCCAGGGCCAGGCCGCCGAGAGACATGATATTCAGGCTTACGCCGAACAGGTACATCGGGGCAAAAGTGGCAATAATCGAGACAGGGATCGACAGCGAGACAATCAGGGTGCTGGGCACGGAATGCAGGAAGATAAAAAGCACGATAATGGCCAGCAGTCCACCGAGTATAGCGGTGTTGCGGACCTCATCGATCGAATTTTTAATGAAAACGCTCTGGTCGAAAAGGGTCTGGATCCGGACCCCTTCAGGCAGTTGATAGGAGATGAAGCTGGTCATTATCTTTTCTTTTATCCGGTCTCTTTTATCCTCCTCTTTTTTACCGTCCTTCTTTTCATCTTTTTTAGTTTCTTCCTTTTTTTCTTTGGCCTGTTCGGCTTCCCTGGCCTTGATCTGCTCGACATATTTACGCTGCGCCACGGTGCCGTAAATCCGGCGGGAAACCTCCTCAGCCACAGCGACCACATTGGCGTCGGCTTCCTTGTAAATCTCGATCTCCACGCTCTCAGAGCCATTCACCCTGGTGATTACCTCACGCTCCTTGTGACCCCGGTAAACCTGACCCAGGTCGGAGATGCGCACCAGGGCATTACCCTTGGTCTCCACCACTATCCCGGCGATCTCATCGAGCGAGGTGAACTCATTCAGCGTGCGGATCAGGTACTCCGTGTCCCCCTCGCGCAGGCGGCCCCCGGCCATGTTCACATTCTCCTCGCCCAGCCTTCCGCTCACCTTGGTCAGGCCGATATTCATTGTCGAGAGTTTTCCCTCCTCCAGCTCGACAACTATCTCCTCCTCGAGCCCCCCCTTGACCCTGACTGCCGCCACGCCGGGCACTTTCTCAAGCTCGCGTTCCACCTCCTCCTCAGCCATCCAGCGCAGTTGGTACAGGTCATCGCCGCCGTAAATCGCCAGTCTGACTATAGGATCAAGTGATGGGTCGTAGCGCAGTATCAGCGGGCGCTTAACCTCAGGCAGGAAATACAGACGGTCCAGTTTTTCCCGAATCTGGGAAATGGCGTCATCAATGTCAGTGCCCCAGCTGAATTCCAGCACGACATCGGATACCCCGGCCTTTGAGATGCTGCTGATCGACACCAGCCCGCTGACGATGCCGAGTGCCTGCTCGATCGGACGGCTGATTACAGTTTCCACCTCCTCCGGGGCAGTACCCGGATACTCGGTGCGTACTGTCAGAGTGGGGTAGCTGATATCAGGCATCAGGCTGAGAGAAAGCCGCTGATAGGAAACCAGGCCGAAAACCACAACCGCAATCACGACCATGATAATCGCCACCGGCCGCGTGGTGGTAAAAGAGAAAAAGGAGGTGCGCAAAGCTTTTTCCGAACTTTGAGAGACTACCTGGTCATTGTTCACGATTCGAGTACCCTGGAAGAATATTGTTATCGATTGTGAGGAATTAGCATTGCTTTCGGAAGTGATAGCATAAACAAATTCAGGTTGTTCCGCAACAGGATCCGCCCCTCATCCGGGCAAAATCCGCAAAAGAACAGAGCGAGTCAACCCGGGAAGCGTGTCGAGAAATACCTTCGGGCGTTCTTTAATACCACATGGGCAGGGGGGGCCTGAAACCGCTCCTGCAGAAAGAGGATCAGAGCAAAAATCAGCCGCATTAACCGAACAGTTTATTCTGTCCTGGACGGTTCGGATAAAAATCACTTTGTCTTTCTGTTTTACTGGGCTTGCCCCTTGCATTTTCTGCCCGAAGCCCATGGGATGAGGGGCAAATGAGGGCGGGATTTCAGCTTTCTTTCAGCAGACCGGCCACCACCTTGATTCGGGCTTCATCTTTAAGTCCGTTCTGACCGACAACGACCACGCGGTCAGTTTCATTTATCTGGGAAAGAATCTCCACGTAATCTTCATCACTGAATCCTCTTTCCAGACGGACCCGGCGCGCCAGAGTGTCCTGTTCCACAATAAATGCATAAGGCGACCCGTTCTCGTAGACCACCGCGGCCTTGGGAATCAACAGCGCATTAGTATGAGTCTCGGTCACCATTTTAACAGAGACAAACATCCCGGGCCGCAGCCTGGTTTCCGGGTCGCTCACCCCGACAGTGACCTTGAATGTTCCGGTCGCCGCATCGACAGCAGGGGAGATCCTCTTGACCCGGCCTTCGAATCTTGAGTCCGGAAAGTTGTCAGTGCCTAAATACACTGTCTGGCCTACTTTGACCCGGCCTATTTCCCGCTCCGGCAGGTGAACCACCGTAATCTTCTCTTCCATGTCCACGATCCTGAACAGCGGCTCGGAAGTGGTCACCCGCTCGCCCAGCCGGACTAAGCGGCTGGTCACTACCCCGTCAATCGGGGCGGTGATCCGCGTGTGCTTGAGGTCCAGGTCGGCTCGCTCCCAGTCGATCCGGGCCTGCTCGAGATTGAATCTGGCCTGCTCGAACTGCTCGGCGCTGGTCAACTGCTTGTCATACATGTCCTGGTAACGCTTGAAATCAGCGCGCTGCTTGTCATAGGCGACCTTTGCCTTGTCGTGCGCCAGGCGGTAGGCGTCATCTTCCAGACTGCATAGCACGCTGCCTTGAGCCACCCTGTCCCCCTCCTCCACATTGAGTCCTACAATCACGCCTACCAGCCGGGAATAGACCTCTGCACCCTCCTCGGTGTCCACCGTGGCGTTCTGCAGGATGTAATCATTCACGACACCCCGCCTCACTTCCGTGATCTCCACCGGCACGGCGTTGACCTCCCGCTGTGCAGCCGATGAATCCTTTTCCGCTTGAGCAGTGCTGTCGGCTTTAGTGTTCTTACTGGCGGAAGCGTTATCCACTCTGCCGTAAGAGAAAAAAATAACCGCCGCGGTAACGACCAGAATAAATATCAGCCGGAGAGAGCCGGATCCCAGAATAGCCTTGCCTCGCTTGTTCATTGATGGATTCCCTGTCTTTGAAATTGAAAAATAGACTGCACTCGGTTGTCCAGATACCTCATAATTTTGTTTGTACTACAATTTGACAATCTTCAGACCCAAATAGTTCCAAAAATTTATCTCTGTTCTACACTCCCAGGCTTAATAGTACATACAATCACCATCTGCAAGCGAACCAGAGGCGGATGTTAGGATCGCCGTTTATATTCCTCACTTTAAAGCTAATCGGGAAATTAGCGTTGAAACCAAGATAGAAAATGCTGACCAATTTGGAATAAGCATCTATTATCATCCTGCCGCGGCCCTTTGTGCTGACTACCTTGTCTCCGATCACCCCTTCTGCCAGGAATTGAGCGTGGTAGCCTAATAAAATGTCAATGGATTGAAGGAGTTTCGGATTCAAATTGTCTTCACATTCTTTGTGGTGCGAAAAACGGAGACCGCCCGAGATGAAAAAGTTGTTTTGCGTTCCGATGTTTACACTGTCATTGTCAACAACGGCCTCTTTAGTGGAGAGAACGTTTTCCAATCCAAAATTAACGATCGGACCCAGATTGAGCACGTCATCATCATAGGATTTGAACTCTTTTATCCAGTACAGACCCAAATCAGTACTCAGGGATTTGCGGGAGGTAATAAATTTATCGACACTTGACCCATCAGCTCTTGAGAGGTCAATCTCCTGCGGAACCTGTGTCAGCCCGATATTAAAGAAAGAATGAACTCTGGAGGCCTGCGTTCTTTTCAACAGCGTATTTCCCTCGTATTTCAAAAGCAGTCTCCATTTCGATAAATTGTCTCTCTCCTGGGATAATATCGTACCCGCAGTTATACTGCTGCGCCAGATACCTCCCGATAAATCGAAATCTTCATCATGTCCAAGCAAGACTCCGGAAAAAACAAAGACCGATAAAATACTCAGAAACAAGCAGAACATTTTTCTGGTGAAAGTAACCGGACAGGACATTAATACTGCTCCTCAGGCTTCAGAAGGTCCTTTAAGAGATAGAAAATTTAAAGGTGTGAACGAGAAAGGCAAAAAACTTGTATGTCGTCTTAGACTCCCTTAAAGCCCGAGTAGTTTCAAAATTTTTTATGTGGAGGGGTCTTATTTATTATTTTTTTATCCGCACATCGCCGTGATCGGTATTTATTTTAATCAGCGGCCCGCCCCCAGCCAGTTTCCCCCTGACTCGATTGTTATTAGTCTCACCCTCAACGGCCTCGGGTAAATCCAGATCGATCCGGCCGTGGATGGCCGATAGATCAAGATCCGCTGCTGCGCCGGATGGCAGCTTCAGGGTTATCGAACCGTCCCTGGCGCTTAACTCCATCCCTCTGTCCAGCTTGACTCCCTCAAGATTGATTTCTATCCCACCACGGCCATTATTTGCCTCTATGTGACCGCTCACACCTTTCATCTCGATTTCTCCAATGAAGTTTTCTGCCTTGACCTGGCCATCCAAATCTTCAACCAGCGGTTTACCGAGAAAGTTGAACAATGTCAGATCCGTACGCCTGGGAAGCCTCACCACATAATCAACTTCCATTGCGGGACGGAGGAACAGAAGATCATCCAGATAGTCAGAGTAAGTTTTATTCGTGGGAGTTACAGTTGTTATCCCGACCCGGTTGCCTTTTTTATCGATCTCGATTTTCAGGGTATCCAGCCACCTTTGGCTCACTCCCCAGCCACCACCGATCCGGCTCTTGATTGTCTTGACAGCTTGTATCTGCATCAGATTTTTATCCCATCCGGAGATCTCGATATCCCCCAAGACATTTTTCAGGCTCAGGCTTCCGCCGGGCTCAAACGGGATCTCCCTGAGAAATTCCTCTTCCAATTGAGCTCCGGAAGCTGCCGGTTCCCTGCCAGTTTTTTTATCATTCCCGGGGAGCGGGGATGGCTGTTTCGGGGTTATCCGCTCACCTGTCAGCTCAATATCTTCCAGGGGTATGCTAAAATTTATTTCAATGAGGTTATCCTTTTTACCAACCTCTATCCGGTCCAGGTATTTTCTGGCTTTGGGCATGGCGACCGTGGTGAGCTTGCCCACAGCCAGCAGGCCGTTCAAAGTATCAAAAATCAATTTTGCCTGCTCTCCGCCCAGGCAGTAAGCTTGAAGGGCCAGGCCCAGCTCGCTGTCCAGGTCAAGGCCGCCCTGGATGCTGGTGATCCCGAGCAATTCCTTCCGGAAATCCGGTTTTTCCCTGCGCACCTTTTCCAGCACGTCTTTCATGATCCTCTCGGTCGGAATAGTGAACCAAATCTGATTATGGTACTTGAGGCTGAGAATTTTTTTAACCAGCTCCCTGTTCCCGGAAAGGCTCTCCCCCCCGCCCTTTTTAAGCTTCAGCAGGCAGACCATGTTCATTTGGCTGGGTGTAAGCAGTATTTCTTCCTTATCGAAAAATAGAAACAGCTTCTGGTTTTCTTTATCATCCGCTATTGTTATGCAGTGCACCTTGAAATCTTCCATCCGGCACAGGCTGTCCAGGATATCTCCATTCACCAGGATCGAATCCAGGAAAAATCCCTCCAGCCTGCCCTGCACTACTGCAGCCCAGTTATCCTCAAAAGAACCTTTTGAGTCCCTGGTGAACACCGCCAGCCGTTCGATGTCGGAAAAGAGGTCAATTCCCAGTTTCAAGCGGATTTCACGCTCTCTCCATGAAAAGCTGACCCTTTCCGAGGCCTTTGCCAGCTTGGAAGAGATGAATTTGGATTCCAGGATTTCGCGGAGATTTATGGCCGCAACCATCCGCACATCTTTCGGCAGACGGCGAAAGATGAGATAATTCCCTTCAGCAACCTCAGGCGGCGCGCACCTCGCCAGACAGATTGAGGCCGCCAGAGCGGCAGACAAAATTAATTTTTTAAGAACCGTTTTCATGCTTGTATCGATCCCATTTTTCATAGGCCAAGGGCTCAAAAGTCTTTCCTGGAAAATATGTGAACCGTAATACCCATTACCACCAAGCCGATCAGCAGGCTGTTTAGCGCCGGGGTCCAGCTTTCTACAGGCGTTCCCTCCACGATATTCCTGGTAATTGTTCCAACCTCACTGAACTTGGGAGTTATCTGGTACATCAGTTCGAATAAAAACCTGATTATTCTATTGTCGATAAATGCGAGGATATTTTCTTTCTGAGTCAACACCGGGTTGATTATGATAATGATAAGGTACGGCACCAACATGGTCACCGCGGTATTGCGTATCAGCAGCCCGATCAGCAGCATCACCGTGTACAACACTGCGAACATGAAAACGATCGAGAGACAGGAGAACAGGAAACGGACATTCCAGACACCGGTCTTCATCCCGAAAACAAGCCAGATTCCCCCTATCGCATAAACGATATTAACAGCGACCACAGCCACTGCGCCCAGGAACTTGCCGAGCAGGAACCGGGGCCTGGAAATGGGCCTGGCCAGGTAGAGGTCTATCCTGCCTTTTTGCAGGATACCGGGCAGAAGGTCGGCAGTGGCGAAAACCGAGAGGAAAATGCCGATAGCGTAAATGGCAATGGAAAAGAAAGCCTCTGCTTTAAGAATTCCCCCGCTCAGCGTGGACAGATCCAGCCCGTCATTTTTATTTCCAAAAAGGCTGATATTCCCGGACTGCTCAGTGGAGATATTTACACCAGAGGCAAAAAACAAGAAAATGATAGCCAGGGTACTGATCAGGAAAAAAATTATCAGTGTCTTTTTACCCAGGCACTCCCGGAAGGTGTCCTCAAGAATAGCCCATATTTTCATTTGGACTCTCCTTCGCCGCGGATATCCTTGATCAGGTCGATAAAATAGGACTCCAGGCTGCGCTTCACAGGCTGGATCGACTCGATCAGCAAACCCGCTTTGCGGATCGAGTCTATCACCTGGTTGAGCTGTCCGGCTGTTTCCACTGTTATCTCAAGCCAGCCGTCATCTATCTTTTTCGAGAGGGTAAGCGCTTCAATTGCCTTTTCAAGCTCAGGTCCTATTTCCCGGCATTTGATCCGGAAGCGGTTGGCTTCAGAGGTGAGCTCGTCCAGCCGGCCCTCGGCCAGCAGCCGGCCTTTGTCCAGGATCGCCACCCGGTCGCAGACCATTTCCACCTCGCTCAGCAGATGTGAATTCAGAAAAACCGTCTTCCCTGCCTTGCGCAGCTCGATCAGTACTGAGCGTGTCTCCTGCCTGCCGATTGGATCCAAGCCATCGGTGGGTTCATCCAGGAAAATGATCTGCGGGTCATTGATCAAGGCCTGGGCGAGCCCCAGACGCTGGGCCATACCCTTGGAGTAGTTCTTCACTTTCATCTCAGCCCACTGATCGATTTTCATTTTTCTTAATAATTCCGCAGTCCTCTCCTTTAGCTGAACACCGCCCAATGCGCCCAGTTTCCCGAACAACCTTACCACCTGGCTGCCATTCAGATACTGGGGATAGTACGGGTTTTCAGGAAGGTAGCCCACTTTCTGACGGGACCGGAAATCTTTCACATCCACTCCTGAAACCGTGGCATATCCCCGGGTGGGATATATCAGGCCCAGCAGGATTTTAATCAGCGTGGTCTTGCCTGCCCCATTGGGTCCGAGAAGGCCGAAAATTTCCCCCTCCCCGACTGCCATATCGACCCTGTCCAGAGCCCGCAGCTTGCCCCGAAAAACTCCTTTGAAATCTTTTATCACCCCGTGGGATTCAATGATTTTCATACAATTGCCCGCCCTTGTTTGAAATTCCCGGTTGGCGTGAAAATTGGCTCAGTCGAGCAGCACTACGACCTCGGCAATATAATCGGTCAATGACTCGTACATCTCGCGTTGTTTCCTGGGATTTAAATATTGTCCCAACTCTTTCAATCTCTCTCTGGTGGAGTCTGAGGGACCCAGATCTGCCAAAGCTTTCTCTTCCTTATAGACCGGCTCGTTCCGGGAGGTATCCGGCTTGACTGCTTCTATTGCCGGCTGCTGCCTGGTGACTGCAGGCGTACCCCGGTCGCTGCGATACGAAAGGTAAAGGGAAAACCCGACCAGCATGATAAGCACGAGATTGACCAGTTGAAAAGCGCCGGGCCTGGGAACCGGAAGAGACTCCCACAGGCGCTTGAAAATGGAAACCTCGGGTTCGTTAAGCTTCTCAGCCTGGATGCGGCTGTACAGCCTGGGCCATACAGTGTCGAAATAACCCTCCGGAACTTCCTCCCGGCCGGGGAAACGAGCAGCGGCGAAATCGAACAGCTTTTCGATTTCGGACAACTCCAGCCTGCATTTGGCGCAAGCTTCGAGATGCCTCTCGACTCTTTTCCTCCCGGCCTCATCGAGCCGTCGGGCCGCGTATTCAGGCAGCAGGATTTCGATCTCGCGGCAAGTCATATCTTACTCCTTGAACAATTTATAATAATCTTTTAGCTGGTTGCGGAGGCTTTTTACAGCGCGGAACACGTAAGTCCGCACCGTGACCTCCGGGCAGTCCATTGTTACCGCTACTTCTTTTACTGTCATCCCCTCCAAATGAAACAGCACGAAAGCGAGGCGATTCTTTTCCGTTAATTTCAGGAGCGCCCGCCCCACGCTGGTTCGTATCTCATGCGCCAAGACGGCGTTAGCGGGCTGTTCTCCCGCCTGTTGGGTTGATAGCGATCCAAGGGGAAGAGACTCAAGGGGTAAATCATTTTCAAGAGAGACAGAATCCTTGACATACTTTTTCCTCTTGTGAGCCAGCGCCAGGTTCACCGCGATACTGTTGAGCCAGTAGCCGAACCGGGCGTTGTCCTTAAGCTGGCCAATGTGTTTCAGGGCTTTGATAAATGTCTCCTGCAGCAAATCCTCGCTGTCTTCATGGTTGCCGGCGATTTTCCGGATCAGATGATAAAGGCGCTTTTGATGCGCAAGCACCAGGTCGCGAAAAGCCGCCATGTCCCGGCTGTGTTTGACACGCTCCACCAACTCGATTTCTGAATTTCGCATACAACCGCGCGGTTATTTTGATTGTTTTTTATTTTTATGCTCTAAGAATATGATGTCATGAGCGATAAAAAAGTTGCAGGCCCGTTTACAATTTTCGCGGAAACTAACTCTGATTATTCGCAAATCCCCACAAGCTCCATAGTGTCGAATTTGTATCTCAGCCCGAAGGCTGATATTTTTTGATCCGGCCAGTGCGCACACACAGGTGCGCCCCTCAACAAAACGGGGATGGCATCTTTTATGAATAGTACCGGCTTTAAAAATCTCCCTCCTGAGAGAATTCGAAAGCACCGGCCGGGCAGCATCTTCATTTTCCGAAAGCATTAGCTGGCCGGGGAAATTGTTCCGGGCTATTCCGGACAGCTCAAATTGCCGATTTACTGAATCTCGACCCGCCCTGTGACAAATGAAGCAAAAAAAAGTTTTTTCTCATTAACACAAGCTTCCTTTTGAGTCAATGATTTATAATCCTTTTTAACCCCTTTTTCCCTCACGAACCAGTAATTTGAGCCCACTCCAGATAGTTTAATACCAAAAGATGCATTTTCAAGGGAATTGTCATTATCTTTACAAAGCTTCTATTACTTTCGCAATTGTCAGTGAATGAAAATAAATGCAACCCAAACTTAACAATAAACGTCTTAATAAGAGAAAGCTGAAAACCAGGGACGGTCAAGATACTCACTAGATGCTCAGAAAAAAACGATTCCGGACGAAGTCGATTTCTTTTTCTTTTGATTCCGGCCTTTCTTTATCATGGACAGGAGGCGTTTTCGAAGGAACCTTTACCCTGACAGAGTGTTAAATATAAGAGGCTATTAAATCTGACGCCCCGATATTTCTTTCCAAAAAATATTAATTACTTGACCGCGACAACCATGTCTCAATTCGATTCACTGACCAGCCTAGTACTGTAAGGATTAAAATAAATTATCGACACAAATATTTTTAAGAAGCTCAAAGCAAGGGAAATTTATTTGACTTACGGCCCAGTATATGAGATCATGGGGAGGAGTGGGCAGAGAAATGGCAAAGAATAACCGGGTGATAACCGGACAACAAACAAGGGACAAATTGTCTATTGGGGAAGGCTGCAAGCCAAATGACGTACATTTTCGGTAAATCCTGGACGCCAGCCGGCACTTTACGGCTGATATTCCTCCTGTTTCTGATCGCAGCGTCTTTTTTTCTCTGCTGCAAGAAGGGGAATAATGCCCCAGCCGGTAAAGATGCGAAAGCCGACAGCACCGCTCAAGCGGAAAAGGATTCCTTAGCCGCGGAACGGGAGGCCGCAGCAGTGCCGGTGGAGATTTCTCCCATGCGCCGGGGAGATGTGTATGATTACATCCTGCAGAACGCCACAGTGGACACTGAGGAAGGGGTAGAGGTCTACTCCAAGCTGATGGGTGTGATGGTGGAACTGAGGGTCGAGGAAGGGGACCATGTGTCCCAGGGCAGCGTGCTCTGCCGGCTCGAGGATGACGCCTACCGCCTGGCGCGCGACAAGGCAAAGGTGGCTTATGACAGGCAGAGCTCTGATTTTAAACGTTACCAGGACATGTACAAAAAGGAGCTGACCAGTGTCGAGCAGTTCGAGCAGGCCAGGTTCAACCTTGATCAGGCCCGGCTCGACTGGGAGCGCGCCGAGCTGGACCTCAAGCACACGCGGATCACCGCCCCGATTTCCGGCGTAGTGACCAACCGCCATGTCCGGCTGGGCGAGCGTTTGACTACCTCCATGCCATTATTCAAAATAGTGGGCATGGCGGAAAAAATCGCAGTGGTTTACATACCGGAGAGGGAAACAGTCCGGGTCAGACACGGCCAGCCCGCTTATTTAAGTACTGACAACCTCCCGGATATGCGTTTCAATGCCGTGGTCAAGAGAATCTCCCCGGCTGTCGATGCCTCCAGCGGGACATTCAAGGTCACAGTGGGAGTCAGTGACCCGGAAGAAAATCTCCGGCCCGGGATGTTCGTTTCTGTACACATAGTGACCGATACCCACAAAGATGCATTGTTGATCCCCAAGGCTGCGGTGATCTATGAAAACGGGCTGCCTTATGTGTTTTTCGTGGACCGGGACACTCTGGCGCGCCGGGTGCGCCTGGAAAGGGGATTCAGTGACGAACAGTACGTGGAGGTGCTCTCTGCGGTCGGTGAGACGGACCAGGTGATCGTGGTCGGCCAGAACGGGCTCAAGGACGGCGCCAGAATCAAAGTGGTGGCCGGGCTGTTCGAGGAAAGCGGTCAAGACTCTGTCCAGGTGGCCGGAAGCCGCCTGAAGTCTTCCGGCCGGGAGCCAGGCGCGGAAACCGCTCTTCTGTCCGAAACAGAAACCGGGACGGCACCGGAATCCGAAAAAGATGTTGTGCCGCCTGAGGCTGAAAATACCCCCGGCTCTCCGGCAGGGGCACCTGCACCCAGCAGCGGCTTACAGCCAGACACTGACCGGGACGGCGTGCCGGACAGTCTGGACCTCTGCCCGGATACCCCAGAGGGTCAAAAGGTGGATGACCGGGGCTGCCCGGTCCTGAAAGAGAAGGCCAGGCAGGAAAAACCTGCGGCGCCTTCTGTCTCCGCAGCCGGCAGGGCTTCTGAGAGAAAAGTCCTGGAGACTGATACGCCGGAAGTCGCCATGGTGGATAAAAGCGGCGATTCAGATGTTTATACTGACAGTGACAGCGAGCTCGAGCAGGTTGTCCAAACCGCTCAAAGCTCATCCTCTTCTTCGGCGAGCGAAAACGGCTCCCTGCAGATCGATCCCGGGGAGTTCCCTTTCCGCGTGTTTTTCGATTTGAACAAGGCCCGGCTCAAGGTTGAATCTTACCGCGACCTGGACCGGATCGCGGAATTCATGAAAGCCGAGCCCCGGGCGAAACTCCAGATAATAGGCTGCTCTGACCGGGGTGCAGAAAAATCCTATCTCGAACTCTCCAACAACCGGGCACAGGCTGTCCGGGATTACCTGACCGGCCAGGGAGTGGAACCGGGCCGGCTGACAGTATTTGCCAGTGTCAGCTCAAGCCCCGGAGAGAACAGGGATGTAAGTGATAAATCCATGCTGCGCTGCGCGATCATACGGCTCAAGCGGTAATTCCTTCAGCCCTCTCTCCTTTCGGCCAGGCAGCAGGCAAAGGTTTTCAAAAAGCAGTAATTTATTCTTTTCATTTTATAATCTTCTCACTCTTCGAAATCTCCTTTCATTTCCCCCTACAGCACACTCACGTTTCCAAATTATCCTGAAAATAAGGCTTGGATTTTGAGGGCTTCTCTCCATGGCGGTCAGTCCACAGGGCGTAGAAATTTTGAAGAGCGTTCAACGGAGGGAGGTTGTAAGCGATATCGGAAAAAAAGCTGAATAAACATTTGATTTGCTAAACAGTACAGCATATAATGATTCAATTGATTGAGCTTATGGAAAACTAAAAGGCTGGCACACATTTAAGGGAGGTGTAAAGAAGGAGACAGCACTGTTAATTGGCCGCCGGCGCAAAGCCGAATTTGTTGGAGCAGCTTCGCGAGGCATTTTCCTGGCAGTGAGTTTAAAATCAAGCAGATGAAATATGGCAAAACTAGGTACAGAAAAGAAACCGGCTATAGTAAGAGTTCAAACAGAAGAAAGAGCGAAAGAAATTGCATCAATCTGTGCTGAACATGGCTGGCAATTTATAATCGGATTCGAGCCGGATAAACCGGAAGATGTTTCAGATGTTGATAAGCTGTTAAACCGCTCAGTTCAAAAGACAGTTGAAAAAAGATCGGGCGTAATGACCCGTGTCCATGTGGCAGTGGTAAAAAGTATAAAAAATGTTGTGAAAAATAATCCGTGCAGATTATTCCTGAATAGTGCCTTAACGCCTGCCCAGCGGTTGCACCTTTCCGCGCCCGGTCAGCTTGCCCGATAGTCATTTAAATAGAAACCACAGGGAGATAAAATCATGACGGATAGTTATCTGACACGACGCGGTTTTCTGAAACATACGTGTTTGGGAATAACTGCTCTGGCTGCCTCTTCTCAGTACCTGATGGCAAACGAACCCTCAAAAAAGCGGCCGAATATCATCCTGTGCATGGCGGATGACTGGGGATGGCCGCATTCCCCTCTTTACGGGGACAAGGTTGTAAAAACGCCTACATTTGACAGCATCGCGGCCAGCGGCATTCTTTTCAAGAATGCCTTTGTTACCGCTCCCTCGTGCACGCCCTCGAGAAACTCGGTCCTTACCGGCCAGTATCACTGGCGCCTGGGACCTGGAGGAAACCTGTGGAGCCAGTTCCCGGAGGGTCCGGAGACCTATCCGAACATACTCGAGGACAGCGGCTATTTCACGGGCTCCTTTCGCAAGGCTTTCGGGCCAGGCAAAGACCGCCAAAGGCCTGTGGCCGGAAAGCCCTTCGAGAGTGTCGGCGATTTCTTTCAGAACCGTCCTAAAAACAAGCCGTTCTGTTTCTGGTTCGGGTCCAGCGATCCTCACCGCCCTTACGAATGGCAATCAGGGATAAATAGCGGCATGAAGCTCGAGGATGTGCAGGTGCCGCCATGTTTACCGGACTCGAAAGAGGTCCGCACTGATATCTGTGATTATTACCGGGAGGTACAGCGCTTTGACCTTGAAGTGGGCCAGACCCTTAAGATCATAGAAGAGATGGGGGAACTGGATAACACCATTGTCGTAATGACCGGTGACAACGGTTGGCCGTTTCCACGCGGCAAGAGCAATCTCTACGATCCGGGCGTACATGTCCCCTTGGCTGTCCAATGGGGCAGCAAGATAAAGAAGGGCCGCGTGGTCGAGGATTTTGTCAGCCTGGCCGACCTGGCTCCGACATTTCTCGAATCGGCAGGGATCAGGCCTCTCGATGTAATGACCGGCCGCAGCCTGGTCAATATTTTCGATTCCGATAAATCGGGAATAATGGATCAAGCCCGCGATCATGTGCTTACCGGCAAGGAGCGCCACACCCCCGCCCAGGCGGACCACATGGGCGGGACCCCGATGCGCGCTCTCCGGAACAGGAGCTATCTCTACATCCGTAATTTCGAGCCTGACCGCTGGCCTGCCGGCGACCCTGATACCAGTATGCGCGGGCCTGCCCTAAGCGATATCGATGACAGTCCGACCAAGAAATACATTGTCGAGCACAAGAATGATCCGGAGCTGAAGAAATATTACGAGCTTTGCTCCAGCAAGCGTCCGGCCGATGAGCTATACGATCTAAGCCAGGATCCGGACCAGTTGATAAACGTTGCTGTCAATCCTGAATACCGGGAAATCCTGAAAGGACTTAAAGATCAGCTCATGAAAGAGCTGCGGGAAACAGGGGATCCCAGGGCAGCGGGCAAAGGCGACTCTTTTGACAATTATCCATACCTTGGCGATATGAAAAAATGATCCATGAAAAACAAGGGGCAAAGGAACAAAGGCACAGAGGGGCAAAGTATTAACCGCCATTATACAAAAATATTTTCCGTTCCCGTTTTTGTAGTGGCGGCCCCCCGTGGCCGCCCGATTTACATCAAGGAAATTCAAACAATGTGCAGGCACAGGGACCTGCCCCCTAAAGGTTTTGGTTCATTTTGTGAATAATGCCGGCTAAAACGTTTTTCATTTTACGAGCTTTCTTTTTGCCATTAGTCTAATCTATGTTATATCAACGAGTTGGGAAAATGTGAGAGATAATCTCGCAGAGCGAATTTGTAAGAATCTGACAACCTCCGGATCCAGGCGGCCCGCAAATCTCGTCCCTGATTCATCTGGTTATCCAGCACATAGCTCAAGGAGAGCAGAACAAATGACAGCATCATGCCGGCCCTGGTGGCGTAACTGCGCCCTGGCAGCCGATTCCGAAATCCTCGAGATCGACAGCCTGGAGGACGCTATTTCCCCTATTGCTCCGAAAGTATCGCGGATCCGGGAACTGATCACAAGTCTCGAATTGTGCCATCACAAGGCCGAGAGATGGGTCTGCAATATCATCGAGGCAATCGGCGCAGGAGAGACAGGCAAGGGGCTCGGCTCCGGTCCGCCCGGAAGCCGCCACCCTGCCCAACTAGTCTGGCAGAATGCCTGCTCCGCCCTCGCGGCCTGGTGCGCAGGCTGTCCTGGTATATCGCTCGATCTGGCCGTGGATACGGTTCCGGCTTCCCGGTTACTGGGCTGCCTGGGGGAGCGCTCGCCGCTTAAAGAATGGCAGGCTCAAAGGGTGATCGAGAGAATCCGTAGCTTTATTAATTGGCCGCAGTCGCGTGACAACCCCTCTGCGCAATACGTGGGGCTGCTGGAATGCGGAAGCGATTATGAATCCGCCCGGCGCAGCGAGTGTCCCGGGCACTACAGGGAGCACGAGGATTTCTGGCTCGCCACTGTACAGACAATCATCCATGACACTGAAAATGAGAAAGAGGCTGCGCTACCCCTGGCTCTGGCTATAGACATGCTTATGCCGTGCCACTGGAATTTCGTGGAGAACCTGGAGATCGTTCTCGGAGCTATCGGCGGCAGGCTCGAGCCGCAGAAACCGTTTGCCGCATGCGCCAGGAACCTCGCTCTCTCACCCATTCGCGGGCGCATGAAGGTTATTTCCGGGACCCTGAGAGTTTTCTGCAGCGGCTCAGGGCCGGATAAAGAAGTGGACAGGGACCTGCTCGCACTGCTTGGGGAACCCACTGCAGTAAAGAAATGGCTTGCCAGGTCCTTAGACAAGACTATCAGGCTCCAGCTCAGCCTGTGAAGTGCTGTCGAAAAAAAGCTGAATAAATATTTGATTTACTGATAGAGTATAATATATATTGATTAAAAGGGGAGTTTGCGGAAAACCAAAGCGCTGGCAAACATATTGTGTTATGCAGAAACCATATAACACACCGGGAAACCTTTGAGCAGGCGCTTAAAACCTGTAAATAAGATATATACATGGCGAAGTGAGAAGGCGTTTTATATTGCAGTTCTGCGGCCTGAAAGTGTTAATTAGAATCTATTTAAGTCATAGTTAGATGAAATTAGTGCTTTCTATCAAGCGCACTCAAGGAGGAAAAATGAATAAGGAACAAAGTTCCATCTCTAAAAATAAGGGGCAGCCAGCAAACAAACAGAAAAGGGCGTATATCAGTCAATCAGAAATTCCTCGATTAACTTTATCCGAAGCAATTCGACTTGCTCAGAGTCTATATGACGATTTTTCAGGCAAGCCAACTCCGCCGCATCAATTGGCTGTTAAAGTGGGCAACTCACCAACAAGTTCTGTTTGGCAACAACTGTGCGGATCTTCAATAGCATACGGGCTTACTTCAGGTGGCTATAATGCCAATACTATTTCATTAACTGACTTGGGGCACAGAGTGGTCGCTCCAACAGTAGAAGGTGATGATTTAATAGCCAAAGTCGAATGCGCTTTGCTCCCTAAAATTGCAAAGCGATTCTATGAGAATTACAATAGGTCAAAGTTTCCACAAGATAAGATTGCCTGTAATATTCTTGCTAGAATGGGTGCTCCACCAAACAGGCTTGATAAAGTATTGGAAATCCTTAAGCGCAATGGAGAGTTTGTTGGAATCATACATCAAACAATAACTGGGCCATTTGTTGCAATTGATACTCCAAAACCGCAATTCGAAAAGGGAGCACCTCTCGTCACAATGGAAGAACAAGCCGAGGCAGGTACTGAGTTACCATCCGATACAGGTGCTGTTAAGCCTCAAGTCTCTTTATCTCCTTTACAACAAAGAGTTTTTATTACTCATGGAAAGAACAAGGAAATTATATCCCAACTTAAAGAACTCCTATCCTTTGGCAAGTTCATTCCCATTATTGCAGAAGAACATGAAACAACTTCAAAGCCTGTTCCTGACAAGGTTCTAGAAGATATGCGGTCGTGTTTTGCAGGTGTCATTCACATCTCTAGCGAAGACGAATTGCTAGACAAGGAAGGAACAGTTCACCGCAAAATTAACGAGAATGTCTTAATTGAAATTGGTGCAGCAATGGCGCTTTATGGACGTAATTTTATCCTTCTCGTTCACAAAGAGATTCACTTGCCATCCAACCTTCAAGGTCTTTACCTTTGTTACTATGAAGGCGAGAACCTGGATTATGAGGCCACGATAAAATTACTGAGAGCATTCAACGAATTCAAATAATCATTAATTATTCCTAACTGCAATTGGAGTCGACAGCGCTGCAGACGGTAAAGTACCCCGGATCAATCTCATGCAGTTAAACCATTAAAAAGGAAAAACATGGTTAAGATCCATCCTAAACAAATAAGTGGCAACTGGAGGGAAGGATTCGCGCTGGACTTACATACTATCAGTAGCGAATACATCGGTGATGACGAATATGGACATCCAAAATTCGACACAAAATATAGTGAGATGGGTGAGTTATTGTATAGGTTGAAATATAAAAAGGATGAATCAGTGCTCGACGATATCATCACCACTACGAGTCAGTTCATCAAATCTAAAAATTGGCCAGTAGACTTGGTTGTCCCTGTACCGCCATCTCGAAAGGGCCGTAAGTTCCAACCTGTTTCGATCGTGGCTGAGGGTATAGCAACAGCCTTAGGTATTGATATCTCATCAAACTGTGTTGTGAAGGTAAAATACGATTCTGAACTTAAAAATATATTTGATTTCGAAAAACGTCTATGTATATTGAAAGATGCTTTTGAAATCCGAGATCCAGTCGTCGTCGGTCTTGCTGTACTGTTGTTTGACGATCTATATCGTTCCGGAGCAACACTTAGTGAGGTTTCGAAGATTCTGAAGGAAGAAGGAAAGGTAAGAGACTTGTACGTTATAACATTGACTAAAACTCGGAGTAAGCGATGAAAAAGGTGTTTTTTGGGGGCTCTCGTAATCTGAGCCGACTGAATTGTGAAATCAAAGAACGTGCGGATAATATAATTGCTAGAAATTTTGAGGTGCTAATTGGTGACGCTAATGGTGCTGACAAAACCATGCAGAAATATTTAGCAGAGAAAGGCTATAAAAAGGTCATAGTTTACTACATGGGCGATACTTGTCGAAATAATCTAGGAAAATGGCAGACCATATCAATCACTTCAAATAGAAATAAAAAAGACTTCAATTATTACATAACAAAAGATAAAGCAATGTCAGATCAAGCGGATTATGGCTTTATGCTGTGGGATGGCAAGAGTAAGGGTACTTTAAATAATATCATTAATCTTCTGCAGTGCAACAAACACGTTTTGGTATATTTCTCTCCAAACAAGGAATTCTTTACTCTAAAAAACTCCTATGACCTTGATAATTTATTACATAAATGTGATCTGCCAACCGTGAAACGATTTAATCATACGCTACAAATTAACGAACGGCTTAGCAATAACCAAAAAGAGTTGAGGCTTGCATAACTTTAGCTGAAACGCTACAAGTAAGCCCAACTGTTAGCCTCCCTTCCACCCCCCTTCCACAACCTTCAGCGCCCTCTGCTTAGCCTTTCTGGCTATCTAATCACCAGCGGCCTTTTGCGGGGCTTTATTGGGCCTTTCCCTGTTATAACGCTTTTAAAAGTCCGTTCTTTTATAATTGAGATTATAGGGACACGGCATGCCGTGTCCCTACCCTTTTCCTGATAATCGCACAGAGTTATGCCGGTCTGCTCGTTCGAGATTTAAAACTTGCGGCTCCTCGAAATCTCCCTTCCTTTTCCAGCGGCAGGAATCGAACATTACCCCATTTATCGCAAAAATAAAGTCTGGATTCCGAGGGTTTTTTCAGCGGCAGTCAGCCTACAGCCCAAGGGTTTAATCCAGCGGCCCAGCCCGCTGCTCTTCGATACGCTCCTGGTAGCCGCTCTCCTGAAAAGCGACCAGGGGCACTGGATGCAGGCCCTTCCTGGCATAGGACTCAGCCACGACCGGTCCGGTGTCCGCGTGAAGGAGAGCGCGCTCGAACTCGGTATTGGCCCCTGTCAGGTCGCGGGCTTGCTGAAGGGATGACAATTCCCGGGTGTCAAGCAGCACGGCCTTGGCCACCGAGCGCTTGAGGGCATCCACTGATTTGAGGATCGAGGGGATCCGCTTTTCAGTCCTGGCCATCTGGTCCAGGGCATAGGTCCAGTTCCTGGAGGGTTCCTTGTTAAAGAGCACGTCACCCCGGAAAAGCTCGTGGAATACCCGCGCCATCTCGTAATCCGCCTGGACTGAATGATCGTCATCCGCAGCATAGCGGGTGTTGAAATGGAAGCCTCCCCGGATTCCCAGGGCGATCATGTGCGCCACGATCTGCTCGATATTCGTGCCGTGATGGTGGTGGCCCATGTCGACCAGCACCCCGCCCTTATCCCCGAACACGCGGGACAGCTCGCGCGAGGTGCCCCAGTCAGGCACCGTGGTGCTGTAGGTCCCGGGCTCGAACAGCTTGTATTCGACCAGCACCCTGTCCAGCTTGTTTTTCTGCTCCTCAGGCACGCGCTCCCAGAATGCGCCGAGAGAACCGGCCAGAAGAGTTATCTTTTCCTGGAGCTCTCTCTGGCCGGGATAGTTCGTGCCGTCCGGAAACCAGAGTGTCAACAGGCCATTGGCGAGCTCAGCAGCGATCCGGGCTGCGAGAAGGGTCTGCCCGATATAGCGCTCCCTGATCTGCTGGTCCTGTGAGGTAAAGCTGCCATCCTCAGAGCCCGTGAGAAAATAGGTCGGACTGACAGAGCCCATTCTTACGCTGTTGGCCTCGAGCTCATCTTTCACCCGCCTGGCGATCCCGAAATCGCCGCTGAGACTGTCTTTTGAGAAAAACCAGAGGATATGCTGCCCCACTGTCGGGGTGGAAAGGGTCAGCTTGTGGACCAGCCCGGCGTCCCGGGCGATCTCCTCTGTTGTGCGGGCTGCGCCCCCTGTTCCACCGCCCTCGAACCTGCCCCCGCCGCCGAACCCCTGCCAGAACTGCCAGCCCGGAACCTCGACCGAGAACTGCGAGGTGCAGTCAATTGACTTTTCGACAGCCTCCTCGCCGAATGCGGCCTTGAGGTAGTCCAGGCCTTTTTCCCTTAGGTTATCCAAATAGTGAGCCATGTTTGCGCTCCGCCAGTGTTATTAAATGTTCAGATAAAAATCCCCTCTTGAGAGGGGTGCCTGCCAAAGCAGGCGGGGTGTGTCTTCTTGATTTTCATGCTTTGTTTTGGCCGCAAAGCGTTCATGATGGTCTTTATGAAAATATAGTTTCTAACCTGCTACAAAAAGGACTCTTAACTGTTTTTTTCCTCAGATTTTTTTCTTCTTTTGGTGGCAAAAGAAGCAAAACCATTTCTTTTTAAACAAAAAGAAACAAAAGTTAATCCTGGCACTTTAGTCTTTTACCCCGCTTCGCCAAGCTCGCCTACGCGCAGGAAGCCTGCGCAAAGGCCTGCCTGGGCGTTGTACATCTAATATGGCAATGATGGAAATTACTTGTCTTCTACACGCTCCAAAAACAGTGTCACCGGACTTTATGACTTCTTATAGTCTTTAGTTTAACCTGGGATGGCTCTATCATCCCAGGTAGCTGCACTAAAACCTCTTAGCTGCCTTTTCCAGCTCTTTCATAAACAGCTCGCGGTAGCGGAAGAGCTTTTGGGCGATTTCAGGATTGAAAGGCTCAAGTTTCCTGTACTGGATACCCAGGCCGCGCATATCGACCTGGTAAGGATGGATTTTCAAACAGGCGGCCTTGCCTGCAATCGCAGCACCGAGAGTGGTGGTTTCGCTCAGCGCCTGGCCGTTCCGGTCGTACATGGCATACAGATCCCTGCCGGTCAGGGTGGCGACCAGCCTTCCATAATAAGGATCCCTGGAGCCGCCTGCAGTAAGCACAATCGGAACATCTTTTCTTTTTGCTATGGCACTCACCTGGCAGGCGGTGACAATCGAGGTGCTCAGGTTGGCTATAATAAACGCCTTTTCGACTGATTGTAAAAACGCGTGCCGATTGATTATTTTCCCTTTGATCTGGGGAAACGGGCCGGTGAGATAATTTACCGGATTGATATTCGGCAGCACGAAACAGTCCGGCTCATCCAGAGCTTCTTCCAGCAATGACTCCTCGAGCTGGCTTTCGAAAACGGCCCCGCGCTCTTCCACCAGCCGGGCCAGATACTTGAAATCATTGCCGCCGCCGTAAAGGGAGGTCACCACGGGATTGCCATCCACTGTCCCCTGGACAAGAATGCCCCGCTTGTAGCCATCCGGCGGGAGCTCCGCCGCTGCGCCGATCTGCGATACCATGGTCCAGGTTCCAGCCTCCAGATGAACCACAGGGATGCCTGCCTGCCCGGCGAATGTCTGGTAAAATGTGGACATTATGGGTATATGGGACAGGCATGTATCATGTCCACCCGGGATCACCACCAGACCGCCGCTCAGGCCCAGAGAGGCAGCCTGTTTTTGCGGCATAATCCCCAGGGGCCAGTAAACCGAGTAGGACTTTTGGGGCACCAGTTTCCGGAAAGACTTGATTTTCAAGCTCAAAAAACTGGGGGTTCCAGGCTTTTCTCCTATATCCCGCGCCCCGGTGTGACACATCCAGTAGCTGTGCTCGTTGCCAGCGGTCCGGACAGCTTTCAGGTAGTCATCGCCAAGGAAATGACCGGAGAGCAGGATACCGTAAGTGCCGAAACATGCAGTGCGGCTGAGTGTCTCGGGCCGCTCCAGGTCCTCGAAGACAAATCTTTTCATCAGGGTCAGGCTGCCCGGGAAATCTAGAATCGAGCCGGTTTCCTGGTAAAACTCTTCACTGCTTCCGGCAAGCTCCCGAAAGCGGTCTTCCACCCGGTCAGGATATTCCTGGGTATAGGCCAGTGCCAGACCCTGTCCCGGAACCTCGGTCAATGTATTGTCCGGGCCGACCAGTCCAGCGGAGGCGCCCCGCGCGACCGGGGCGATGACTCTTGCGGTTTTCGCGCTTTCGGGCAGCTCCCGGATGACACTGTCAAACCACGAACATTCCTCCCCGAAGGCATTATATTTAAGCCCAGCCACTTCTTTTACCGGGGTCTCAGTGACCCGGGAGAAAACAGTGGTCAAGGTATCGAAATCCAGCACTTCGAGCTTGATCTGCGAAGCGCCGTCCACCGGGACAATAATCGTCTCCATCAAAGCCGCTCCCAGCTCTTTTACAATAATAACAATACCTCAAAAGCTGATGCTCAAGATTTCCAGACGCCGCAAACTGCATGAAACATCACAAGCGGGCTGAGGTGGTATGAATCATTTCACTTTGCCTGAGTGCTCTTAAAACTATACATCCCCGAACCTACCTCGAATACTGCATAACCATGCTCACGCCTCAAGAGCTTGACTCCTTCGGCTTTCTCTGCCGGTTTGCCGCTTTCAGTGATAAAGGCTTCTGGATCTGCCGGGACATATACGGTTGCGCTCGTATTCACCGGTACTGTGATATCAAGCTCCAGCGAGTCGCCGCTGCGGGACCACCCGCTGGCGATCTTCCCGTGGATAGAGCTGTACTCCGCGCGGGCGTACTCGAGTCCTCCCCCGGGATATGGATGAATGACAATCCGCTTGTAACCCGGAACCTCAGGATCGAGATCGATACCGGCCACGAAGCGGTAAAGCCATTCGCCTATCGACCCTAAAGAATAGTGGTTGAAAGAGTTCATCCCCGGGTCCTGGAATCCCTTTTCCGCTGTCCAGCCATCCCAGCGCTCCCAGATCGTGGTGGCGCCGTTTTTTATCGGGTAGAGCCAGGAGGGGAATGTATCGTTATTGAGCAGGCGGTAAGCCACATCCGGATAGCCCATGAGAGTGAGAATGGGGTTGAGATGGCGGACCCCGATAAAACCGGTGGAAAGGTGCCAGTCCTTTTTCCTGATATCCTCGACAAGGTACTCGGCCGCCTTGGCTCGAAGGCCTTCGGGCAGCAGATCCATGTACAGAGCCAGAAGGTAATCGGTCTGGGTCTCTCCCTGGACCCGGCCCTCCGGGGAAACGAAGTTTTTCTGGAAAGCGGCCCGGATATCCTCGAAGAGTCTCTCATATTTCCGGGCGTCCTCCCCACGGCCGACCGCCGCCGCCATTTTCGACATCAGCCTTGAGTCATAGGCCCAGTAAGCCGTGGCCAGCAGGTCTTTCGGGGTGTCGGCCCCGATAGAGAGCCAGTCGCCGTAGTTGTTTCCAAGTTTGTTCCTGCGCACCAGCTCCGGATTCGCATTCAGCAGGAAATCCATCCACCGCTCCATGGCTCCGTAATGTTTTTCGATAATCCGCGTGTCCCCGTAGACAAGATAGACAGTCCAGGGTACGATAATGCCGGCATCGCCCCACCCGGGAGCGGCCTCGTGATCCGCCAGGGCCTCGAAGCGGGGTGATATATCCGCGAATGCTCCCTCAGCCGACTGGGCGTCTTCGACATCAACCATCCACTTGGTGAAAAAAGCTGCCACATCCATATTGAAGGTTGCGGTTCTGACAAATATCTGGGCGTCCCCCATCCACCCCAGGCGCTCATCGCGCTGGGGACAGTCGGTGGGAATGCTGATAAAGTTCCCGCGCTGGCCCCAGGTTATGTTCCGCCAGAGCCTGTTGACCATCTGGTTCGAGCACTCGAACTTTCCCACAGGCGGCGTGGTGGAATGCAGGACGCATCCGGTAACAGCATCCGCGCCTGGAACGCCGGGAAAACCGGTCAATTCCACATACTGGAATCCGTGGAAAGTGAACCGGGGCTCGAAAATCTCCTCCTCGCCTCCTTTGAGGATATACTGATCCGTGCATTTTGCGGCCCTGAGATTCGTGGTATAGATAGTGCCATCCGGGTTGAGACGCTCGGCAAAGCGCAGGGTGACCTTTGTCCCTCTTTCCCCTTTGACTTTCAGCCGCACCCGGCCGGCGATATTCTGTCGCAGGTCAAACACATAAACGCCTTTCTGCGGCTCGGTTACGGCAACAGGCGCTAGATGCTCCGTAACCTGCACGGGCTGCGACATCTGGGCCAGGAGCCGGGCCTCGGGCTTTTCCTCCAGGATAACAGGCTGCCAGAGTGTGTCATCGAAACCCGGCGCATCCCATCCCGGGATTTCTTTGCGGGCATCGAAAGTTTCACCCATCAATATGTCCGAGTGCAAAATGGGGCCCTCGGAAGAGCGCCAGGTATTATCGGTCACAATAATCTCGGTGGAACCATCCTGGTACTCGACCTCGAGCTGGCAGAGCAGGCTGTTCTGGAGGCCGTAATGGCCGCGTTTTTTAGTCCAGGCCAGGTACCCGCTGTACCACCCGTCACCCAGCACAGCTCCCACCGCGTTCCCGCCCTGGGCAACCAGTGAAGTGATATCGTAGGTGCGGTACTGAATGCGCTTCCTGTAATCGGTCCACTCAGGGGCGAAAATATCTGCGCCCACCCGCTTCCCATTGACATAAAGCTCAAAGACCCCGCGGGCTGTAACATAAGCCAAAGCACTGCTGACCGGTTTTTGAAGGGTGAATTCCTTCCTGAAAAAAGGCGGCGGCGGTCCGGGCGGTGTCTCTTGATTTTGACCTGTGCCAGCGCTTTCAGGCCCGACCGCTTTTCTCCCGATCCATTCCCCTTTCCAGTCCGCGCCCGAAAGAAAGCCCATGCTCCAGAAACCGGGAGTACTGAAAGCGGTCATTGTTCCGTTCCTGTCCCAGGCGTATACTTTCCAGTAACAGCGCATGCGGGAGACAAGCTCTTTTCCGTTGTAAACGATCTGGCTCGACCTGTCGCTCGCGACCTTTCCGGTATCCCACAGATCGCCAATATCCTGAGCCAGGTTTTCCGCGCTCGAGGCGACAAGAACACGGTAGGCGGTTTGTTTTTGGCCGCGTCCGGAGGAGGTCAGGATCCAGCTCAGCCGGGGGCTGGTTTGATCGATCCCCAGTGGATTTTCAAGGTACTCGCAGCGCAAGCCGGCAACTGTCATATCAGTCTCCATCTTCTTGATTGAACACCCCAGGCTGAGAACGAGAACAGCAGCCATGAATAAAGAAATCCATTTCCCCATTGCAGCCCCCTTTTTTGATTGTTTCCACAGCATACTCAAGAACACGTCCTGACGGGCCAACTCCTTTTTATCGGGTCTCGGTCCCGGCGGACCGAGTTTCAGTCTGTTTGTGCATCCAGAGTGGAGCGAAAACAAACCAGAGCAGCATCCCGGCAAACGCAAGCCGGGCATGAGCATTCCAGGACAGCAGGCCGTAAAACACGAAAACCGAAGGTAAAACTGTGAGACATAATCCCAATAAAGACAGTACGGTTGCAACTTTCCGCATTTTAACCCTCCGCTGGCGTTTTTATATTTTTCAGCTTGTTTTGTTCAATCGAGCTGAGAACAAGATAAAGGATAACCGCGATAAACCATCCGGGCAGGCCTTTGAAAAAAATCTCGAGGGGCAGAAGAAGCGCCACCCCGAGCGTAACTATCCAGCTGATTCCTGCGGCCAGGCTGAAAGGAGTGCCGGTCAATTCGGCATAGTTCGGCTTTAACCCGAGCCTGGGCAAGAGCCAGAAATCGGCGAAAATAATCGCTCCCATGGGCATCAGGATCAGGCCGTACCAGGCGACAAAATCGAGCAGCTTCATGACCAGGGCCGGAAAACAGGCGGCTAATGTGGTGACCAGACCGGCGGCCAGGGTCACCTTCCAGCGCTTCCAGTCAGGGGTGGCGACCTGGAATGCCAGCCCTGCGCGGTAGAGGGTCGGATTGGCTGTGGTCCATCCCGCAACTACCACGCACACTGCTCCGGCAACCCCGACACCCATATAGGCGATCGGTCCCGGAGCGATTGCGCCTGCTGCTGCAGCGCAGAGAATCCCCGAGCAGATCCAGGCCACGAAATGTCCGAAAAACATCCCGAAAGCGCTGGCGAAACCGTAGTACCATTTGCGCGCGTACCGTAATATCGACATGTCCGCCATCCCGATATGCATCGCCATGTTGCAGAACCAGGCAAAAAACATCACATGCCAGAATGTGAATTTCGACTGTCCTGCAACCGGTACTCCGGTCCAGATTTTCTCATTCGCCACTCTCCAGAAATCGCCGAAAGTTGTGCAGCCGAGCTTCGGGAGCACGGCAAGCCCGGCGGCGACAAAAACGAGAAACATCCAGGGGGAACAGACCTTGGAGAAATGCGAGAACTTTTCAAAACCGAGTATGGCAAGACTGGTCACCGTGCCGCCGACAAGAAACACGACCACGATCCAGCTTATGCTGTTCGGCAGCATATCATTAAGGCCTGGCATGGGCATCTTGAACGGCAGGCCCACAGCGGTCGCTGAGACCGCGATCATCGCCCCGGCGAGAAAACAGAACATGAGCGCATTGACAATGCTGTAGATTGCAGTGAGGTACGGCCCGCAGATCCTGCGGAGCTGCCAGTAGAGCGTGAGCCGGGTCCTGAGCGCAATGGGTGCCGTGAGAAAGACCCAGCTCAATACAGCGAGAATATTCCCCACGATAAGCCCCAGAAACAGGTCCGGGGCTGTGACTCCATGCACTACAAAAAGCGGGCCGATCACGAATTCCGTTCCGGCCACATGCTCTCCGGCATACATGCCGATAAAGTTACCCAGGCCCTGGAGCTTGTCTTTGGCCACAGGCTCCCGGTCGAACTCATACAGGGCGTCGAGCTTCCTGACAAGGCGTGTTTTTTCGTCCGGATTCATGATCTCCACATTTTTAAGAGTTTTTTATTAGCCGGAAAAAGATAGTGCCTGTTCAGCCCGGTAAAAGGCGGTTCCGGACAACACGGAATATAATGGAGCGATCACTAAAAATGGAGAGATTAATTAGTCTGAGTAAAGCGAACACCGACATGGAAGATAAAGTAACTAAACACGCGGCTGTGTCAACTTTTGTGCTAGGCGGGTGTGGGGGGCGAGAGGATGAAAAAAATCAACGCCCCCGAGCGGGGTGCGACTTGAAAGTATATATCTTTATTAGGAGTTAGATTTTTAGTTTCAATCCACGCCCCCGCGTGGGGGGCGACCGTACTAGCCCCAGGTCGAGTATTAGTGTAAATACTGTTTCAATCCACGCCCCCGCGCAGGGGGCGACATGCTTGCAGCCCGTTATTGGAGACCAGGTATAATGTTACAAT
>Ga0307379_10000787_pt1 | contig 51934 bp, 48 predicted proteins | sample UN2MG_FD_202237 | JGI IMG/M metagenome (GOLD analysis project Ga0307379, IMG submission 202237) | Soil microbial communities from Risofladan, Vaasa, Finland - UN-2 | ecosystem: Environmental > Terrestrial > Soil > Coastal area > Acid sulfate soil | place: Finland: Risofladan, Vaasa | collected... | reverse complement strand
CTCGACATTCACGAATTCCCCATCGATGATCAGCGTCGCATCGCCCGTTCCAATGGTCCCGAACACGAAGTTCGAGTCGCTCACCGCTACGCTCTGCAGCGAATCGGGATACTCGACGTACATGGAGATCGGGCCCGCCACCGGCGGGACCGGCGGCAGCGATGACCGCATGACGCCGGGGGGGACGGTCTCGGGGTCCGCCGTCGTGGCGCAGGCGCTCAGAATCACAGCGGCCAGGAGCATTGCCGCATGCAGCGGCCACGTCGATCGGAATTGTCGGCCGGGCTTACTGGTCTCGATCATGGTCTCACTTCTCGTCTACGGTACCTCGCGAGGCCCGCGAGCCCGATCGCCGCAACGACCGCCGAAATCCCGGCCGTCACCGGCTCGAGCAGGAGTGCTCCACCCAGAGCGAACATCGCTCCGAACAGGAGAAGCGCCGCGAAAAACGTCCTTGCCAGGTCATCTCGAAGCGGTGCGTCGGGTTCGAGGCCGGTCTGAACGCGGAATCGGCTCCAGCCCGGCCCTCCCGGCCTCACCCGTCTGTAGAACCCTTCCAGGGTCTCGTTCGATTCGGGCGGCGTGAGCCACATCACCGGCACCCAGACCGCCGCCGCGCCGACCGCGGTCACGGTCAGTCGCAGCCCGAATCCCATGCCACCCCACAGCGGAAGATAGGAGAGCAGCGCGATCGCGAAACCGGCCAGCATCGAGGCGAGCTCGGCCCACGCGTTCACTCGCGGCCAGAACCAGCGCAGGATGAGGACCGCCCCGGGACCCGTCCCGATCGCGATCATGAACCGGAACACAGTCCCGATATCGCTGGCCACGAAGGCCGCCACACCGCCCGCCGCCACGATCACGACCGACGCGAGCCGGCCCAGCGTAACCAGCTTCCGCTGGCTCGCATCCGGATTCACGAAGCGCGAGTACAGGTCGTTCACCAGGTAGCTCGCGCCCCAGTTGATCTGGGTGGACACGGTGGACATGAAGGCGGCGACGAACGAGGCGACGACGATTCCCAGCACGCCCGCGGGCAGGTAACGGAGCATGAGCAGCGGGTAGCCCATCTCCGGGTCCTCGAGGTCCGGGAACAGCACCAGTGCCGCCAGTGCGGCCAGGATCCACGGCCAGGCCCGTACCACGTAGTGCAGGATGTTGAACAACCAGGCGGCTCTCTCCGCGTCGCGTTCCGTCCGGCAGGCCGACATGCGCTGCACGAACTCCCCTCCGCCGTCGGATCGCCGCCAGGCCCACCACTGAATTCCGAGATAGGCGAGAAACGTCCCCATCGGCAGGTCTGGTGATCCCGGACGGGGCACGAGGCGAAGGGCGTCTTCACGACCTGCCGCAATCACACCCTCCTTCAGGGCGGCCAGACCACCGATATCGCCGATCGCATATCCTGCCACGAGCAGGGCCCCGAGCATCGCGAGACCGAACTGGAAGAAGTCCGTCGCCACGACTCCCCACAGACCGGAGATGCCGGCGTAGACCATCACGAAGATCGACAGGGCGACGACGATCCACAGGCGCTCATCGCCGGGCAGCCAGGCGGGGATCGCTTCGAACACATCGAGCGCCTCGATCACTTTGCGCATCGCGAGCATCACGTAGCCGATCGCGATGCAGTTGATCGGCACCGCGAACAGGAAGGCCCTGCTTCCTCGCAGCACGGCAGCCGGGCGACCGCCGTACCGGATCTCCGTGAGCTCCGCGTCGGTAACGACCTCCGCCCGACGCCACAGGCGGGCGAACAGGTAGATCAGCAGCAGGTGAGAAAGGGCGAACGCCCACCATTCCCAGTTGCCGGCGATTCCCCGACGGGCGACGAGACCGGTCACGTACAGCGGTGTATCGACGCTGAACGTCGTCGCGGCCATCGAGGTACCGGCGAGCCACCACGGCAGCGACCGACCGCTGACGAAGAAGTCCACCATTCCGCCGCTCGCCCGCCGCGCGAGCCATATGCCCACGGCCAGCGTACCGGCCATGTACAGACCCACGACCCACCAGTCGAGGGCGATCACGCGTAACTCGCTCCCGTCGAACCACCGTTCGAGCGGCGGACCTCGGCATCGAGTCGCGCGGCCGCCGAGCGCTCCATCGTCTGTTCGGTCCCCCACGCGCACATCCCGGCGCCGTCCGGGTGGATTTCCGTCAGCAGGCGCGGGTGCCCGAACACGATTGGCCACGCGTTCGGACAGCTGGCCATGATCGAGTCGAGCCGGGAACGGCCGGCATCCGTGAACGACGAGGTTCCCTTCCAGGCCTGCGGCGTCGAGGCCACGAGGAGCAGCGTCGCCGGCGATTCGCCATCCTCCGTCCCGTCATCGTCTTCGAGCACTGTCCAACCTTGCTTACGCAGTTCCGCGGCGAAGATCGAGCCCAGCGGGGGCCGGTCCGGGGCCGGTCGGTCGTCCCACACCGCCTCGAGACGAACCGGAATCGCCGGCCGAATGCGCCACGGCCGCTCACCGACGATCTCGACCGACGAGACGGCGATCCGTTCAGCCTCGTCGAAGTCTCGGCGGGTGTTGCGAACGCTGTCCTCCAAATCATCCGGGCCCCGGGCCCTGATGCTCCGGGCCGTCGTCTCGAGTCGCCGCAGCGACTCTTCCAGTCGGTCGCCCGTCCGCGCATCCGCGAGGGCCGCCCGGTCGAGTGCCTCGGAAGATGCCTCGAGATCGGCCGGATACAGCAGGAGGTCGCAGCCGGCGAGCAGGGCCGCGACCGCGCCGGCGGCCGGTCCGGGCAGGTCGACCGCGTCCGTGAATCCGCTCATGTTCAGGGCGTCGGTGACCACGAGTCCCTCGAACCCCATCTCTTCACGCAGCAGATCGATGAGCAGGCGGGACTCGAGGGTCGCCGGACGGGAGGATCCGAGCGCCGGATACGCGACGTGGGCCGTCATAAATGCGGATACGGTGTCGGCTACCGCGCGGAACGGCTCCAGGTCCTCCGCCAGTTCCGCCCGTCCGGCGTCCACCACGGGCAGCTCGTCGTGCGAATCGGCCGTGGTGCGGCCGTGTCCAGGAAAGTGCTTCGCACACGCGCCGACTCCCGCGGATTCGCAGGCCTCGATCCAGGCGCGACCGAGTCGCCCCACCTCATCCGCCCGGCTTCCAAAGCTGCGGGTGCCGACGATCGGATTCCGCGGATCGACGTCGAGATCGAGCACGGGGGCGAGAACGAGATTCACGCCGACGGACCGGGCGCCTCTGCCGGTGATCCGGCCGGCAGAGGCGGCCGTGGCCAGCGGGTCGGGGCAGGCGGCGAGCCCCGCGGGCGGCGGGAGTTCGGGCTGGCCGGCGAACTGCTGCCCCGGACCCCGCTCGAGGTCCGAGGCGATCCACAGCCGGTGACGGACCGAGTCTCTCCACTCCGCCACCCGGGTCGCTACGAGCTCCGAATCACCGCCGAACACGACGAACCCTCCCACGCCGAGCTCGAGCGCCCGTTCGGCCCTGCGCCGAACCGCGTCCTCGGGCTCGAGGTCGAAGCGCAGCGCCTCGAGAAACAGCCGTGCGGCGAGGCTCATGCGGGGGTTCGCTTTCCGAGCACTCGCGGGGCCGGCGCTCCCGTCGCCCAGCCGAGATCCACCGGGAACCCCAGGACGTGCTGCCGGGCGAGCAGGGCGAACGCCGCCGCCTCGCGGGCGTCACCGTCCCAGCCCGTGCTGTCGAGAAGCAGCACCGGCGTGCCGTTCAGCCGTTGTGCGATGCGGCGGCGCAATTCCGGGTTCCGGGCTCCACCGCCACACAGCAGGACTTCATCCGGGCGGAAGCCGAGGAACCGGTAGGAGTCAGCTACGGAGCGGGCCGTAAATTCGGTCAACGTCGCCAGCAGGTCCTCCGGCTTCGCAGTGGCGAAGCGTTGTAGCCACGGTTCGAGGGCGGCTTCGCCAAATCGTTCGCGGCCCGTGCTGCGCGGAGGAGACTCGGCGAAAAACGGGTCCGCCAGCCAGGGCGCCAGGGCTTCCTCGATCACCGTGCCTTCCGCCGCCAGCAGACCGTCCACGTCGAACGCCAGCCGGCCCCTGGTCAGTTTCCGGGTGGCGGCGTCCAGCAGCGCGACTCCCGGACCGGTGTCGAACGCGATCGGCTCCCCGACGCTGCCGGGTCGAGGGAGGCCCGTGACGTTGCCCATGCCGCCGAGATTCTGGATCGCGCGACCGCAATCCGGGTCTGACAGCACCAGGAGGTCGAACAGGGGAGTGAGAGGCGCTCCGTGGCCGCCTGCGGCGACGTCCCGGACCCGGAAGTCGGAGATCACGTCGATGCCGGTCTGCTCGGCCAGCACGGCCGACTCGCCGATCTGCAGCGTGGCTCCGGGGCGGCCCGCCGCCGGCGGGCGATGCCAGACCGTCTGGCCATGACTGCCGATCGCCGCCACTTCCGACGGCGCGACGCCGGCGTCGGCCAGCAGCGCGAGTACCGAAGCCGAGAACCTCTCCCCAAGCTCGAACCCCAGGTCGCACAACTCCTTCGACCCGGACCGCCCTGCCACGGCCTCCAACAGCCTGGCTGCGATTTCCGGGTCGTAGGAATCAGTCCGGAACGCGACCAGCCGGGCCGAGTCCGGTCGCTCCGCGGCTCCGCTGAACTCGACAAGTGCCGCGTCGACACCGTCCAGCGATGTGCCTGACATCAGCCCCGCGTACAGATTGCTCACGCTTCCGGCTCTCCGGTCTCGTCCCCGGACGGCTCCGGGAACCGCTCCAGGCACTCCGCGAGGAACCCGTCACACGCCTCGAGCCGCTGCTCCGCCACCTGCCGATCCACCTTCATCCCGTGCATGGCCAGCGCCGTCTTCACGCTCCCGCCGGCGGCCCCGAGCAGGTCCTCGGCCGGGGTCCTGTCGAGCCCGGTCAGCGCCTCGATGATCCGCATGCTCCGGTCTTCGAGCTTCCTGCTGGTGGCACGGAGATCCACCATCAGATTCCCGTACACCTTGCCGAGGCGGATCATCACGGCCGTGGTGATCGTGTTGAGGACGAGCTTCGTCGCGGTTCCGGCCTTGAGGCGGGTGGAGCCGACGATCGCTTCCGGGCCCGTGCGGATGGTGATCGGGTGGTCCACGCGCCCGGCGAGTTCCGCCGGCGGCTCCGAGCAGGTCAGCAGACCGGTCCCGGCGCCGGCCACGAGGGCCTGCTCCAGGGCTGCGCTGACGTAGGGGGTCGTTCCGGAAGCGGCGATGCCGAGCACGAAATCGGGCTCGCCGACGGCGGCGTCCGTGATCGCCGCGCGCCCCGCAGCCTCGTCGTCCTCCGCGCCCTCAGCGGCCCGAACGAGGGCCGGCGGCCCGCCCGCGATGATTCCCTGCACCAGGTCGGGATCGGTACCGAACGTCGGTGGGCACTCGGAGGCGTCCAGCACACCCAGGCGGCCGCTCGTCCCGGCCCCGACGTAGAACAGGCGTCCGCCCCGGGACAGTCTCGGCGCTACATCTTCGACCAGGGCCGCGATCGAGTCCGCCGCCGCTGCGACCGCATCCGGCACGGTCCGGTCTTCCGCCTGCAGCAGATCGACGATCTCGCTCGTCGATGCCCGATCGATTCCGGCCGTGCGTGGATTGAAGCGCTCCGTGAGCCGATCGTCTCCCAGATCGATCACATCCAGGTTACGAAGGCGTTCCCGTTCGTTCAATCCGTGACCGCGAGGTCAGAACCAGTATCGAAGATCGAAAATGACACCGCCGTACTTCAGGTTGTCCCCTTCGTCCCTGACCGGAATCGATGATCCGTTGAACGTGAGTCCGATCGTGAAGTCGTCGCGGGCGATATACGACACGCGCAGGAACGTAGTGTTCAGGCTCCCATCGGCGTCGTCACTGGCTTCCGGATACGAGTCGGTCTGGAACCCGAACGCCACGTTCAGCGGGATGTCGCGCCACGCCGCGAGGTCGAAGTCGAACTGTCCCCCGAGCCGAAAGAACACCTCGTCGTCTTCGTTCCTTTGGATCGACTCACCGACCCCCAGTTCCCCGTTCGCCACGATGCCGAACAGATTCGAGAACGTGTGCGCGTAGCGCAGTCCGCCGGCGACGCGGACCGCGTTGTTGCTCCGGACGATTCTGGCGTCGACGCCGTCGATGACATCCTGCACGAATCCCGAGATGTCGACTACGGTGAAAGCCTTGTTGGACACGCGGAAGTCCAGCGACAGCATGTCGCGCCTCGACTCGAGCAGCCGAGCGACCCACCCGATCTCGAACCCCGTGACCGTATTCAGTCCCCTGGACAAGATGGTCTCGAGGTCGGTGCCAACGCGCGCATCCACCCGGTACCCGACCCGGAAGGCGAACCAGTCGACGATCTTCTGCTGGTACTCGAGATCGAGCGAGACGAACAGGAGGTCGCCCTGGAGCCCCGGAATCGTGTCCCCATTGATGACAATCGGCGGGGCGACCAAGTCGAATGCCTGTGCCATCCCGAGATTCGAGACGATGTAGCTGTTGACCCAGGGGAGGGGAACGGTGGCGGTCGGGCTGAACCGGTGGCCGTCGAGCTGCGGGAACGGTCCATCCTGCGCGAATACCGGTCTTCCCACCAGCAGAAGCGCGAAAACGGCGCCGAGGGCTGCGAGTCGGATAGAGACCAATCGAAAGCTCATCTCAATCACCTCCCCCGAGCGGGATCCAGATCCCCGCGAGAAATTCGAACCCGGAGGATCGGAACCGAGTCGGAATCAACTCGTCGGCGCCAACGTCCACGGACACGTTCGAAAGGTTGGTCAGGCTCTGGCTGTAGCGGGCCTCGATCGTCAGTCGTGGCAACCCGATCGGAAACTGCCCGCCGACGCCGAAATTCACTGCCAGATCGAAATCCTTGATGAAGTCGCTTACATCTTCGTCCTCGCCGTCGCCCTCGACAGGTGAGAGCTTCGCGTCGAGCAGGAAGCCCAAATCGAGGCCGCTGTTGATGAAGACCTTCCCACCGGCCGTCTCGATCTTCATCAGCAGCGGGATCGAAGCGTAGGACAGCCCGAGCGACAGACTGTCCTGCCGCTCATCCTGGCCTTCCACGTCCACTGCGATCTTCGCCCCCCTTTGCACCCAGGCGGGCTGGACGCTGATCAGCACATTACTGGCCACGGGAATCTCGAACAGGGCCCCGATCACCGGGCCGATCTTCTTCCGGTATTCGGCGTTCTCCGGCGCATCCCCGGTCAGGCCAGAGTTGGTAATCCCACCGAAAGCTCCGATCCGGACCTGGGCGTCGGCTGGTGGAACCAGGGCAAGCAGCAGTGCCCAGACGAGAAGTGGAACGACTCTACGCATCGTCGTCTCCGGAGGAAGCTCGTGAGCGAATCTTCGTCTCGGCTGGCCAGCCAGCCCGCACCTATGAAAGAGACCAGTTTCGGCGTGGCGCCGCAACGTATGGGGGGGGGCAGGAATGTGAATCCGGAACACCACGCGCGGGCGGTCACCTCTCGGCGACCGCCCGACCAGGTTCTGAGTCCTGCAGGTTCTTCTCCGGTTCCCCCTACGGCGTGTACCAGATTGGTGAGGTGTAAGCACGCTCCTGGGTGATCATCGGCACCTCGTCCGGCATCGTGATTCCGAAGCGCACTTCCTCGTACGCCGTCCAGCGCGGTGTAGGGATCTCGAGCACTCGCGCGTAGTACACGGCCGATTGCGAGGCATCGAAGTCCGGATCTACCCAGACCCCGATCAACTCGGGAGCCCCGATCGTGTTCGTCCACGTGGCGTTGGAGAGGTTCACGGTGTTTCCGACGGGCGGCAACTTGCCGTCCGCACCCGGAGTCCGATCGCCGGACCACACGACGTCGAACACCTCTTCCTGCTTGTTCCCGCTCGAGTCGAGCCAGCCTTTCACGATCTGGATCCGATCGAGGTTGCCCGACAGCGGATCCTTGAGCGCCGCCACCAGGAAGGAAGCAGACTTTCCGTCGGGGGCCGCGCCGAGGGTGCCGCCCATCGGCGCGCCCTTCGCATAGCCGACATTGGCGGGGAGACGGCTGCCCGCATCGGCCGCCGTGAAGTCGAAGCCGCCGAAGAAGCGCACCAGCATGCGCGGCCCGGTCGTGGCGTAGGTCTCCTTGCGCATCATCGCGTCGAAGATCGCCCGCCGCGTGTTCTCGGTGGCCCATACTGCGGCGTAGCCGGACGACGCCATCGACCAACTCGTGTACTCCATGTCGCCCACCTTCGCCATCGGGTGCAGATAGCGCTCCGCGCTGGGCTCGGTGCCGGAATGCTTGCCGAAGAAGTTGTCCTCGCCCGCGGTCGCGAGGCCGGTGTGGCTGTCCGTGGACCCGATCATGCCGAACGCGTACGGGTTCACTCCGAGTTCAGCTTCGGCCTGCAGACCGAGTTGCAGGCCCGACCGGGCATACTCGTACTGCAGCATGTCGTTCTCTTTGAGCTCACTCAGGTCGAGGTTGCCCTGGTCCCAGGTCTCGTAGTCGGCGAACTCATCGGTCGGAGACAGGAACGGGTGCGCCTCGCCGTCTCCCTTGATCTGGGTGGCCTCGTACAGCGGCTCCCAGCGGGCACGCGTCTCGGCGTACTCGAGATCGATCGGCTCGCCGGTGAACGACTCGATCCACGGGAACATGATGCCGTTCGACAGGTTTCCGTTGTGCGCGATAGCCAGCGCCTGTCCGCCCGTCCGGTCCTCGTACATCTGCAACCACTTCCACAGATCACGCGGGTTGTCGCTACCGAGCGGTTTGAGCGTCGTGTACGGCTCGACGAGACCTGCCCGGAACCCGTCGTCACGCAGGATCACGACTCGGTGCAGGTTTGCGCCCGCCGTGTTCGAGGTCCACTCGTAGCCGATAAACGCGGTGAAGTGGCCCGGGTCGTTGTACTTCTCGGCCGCGTCGATCGCCACGTCCCACGCCCCGCGGTAGGCCGCCGTTCCGGGCAGTGAAGCGAGAGCCGGGGGAAAGGTGTTCTGCGAGAACGCCACGATCACCTCAGTGGCGGCTTTGACGCCCTCCTGTCCGCCAGCCTGGACCATGTCGTACCACCGCCGTCCCGTAGGATCGGCGAGCATGTCCCGATCTCCGGCGAACAGCTTCGGGAAGAAGCCCATGTTGTCGGAATGGTCGGCCACGACGAGGAAGTCCAGGGGCCGGTCCAGCCTCACGGGCAGGCCGGTCGAGGACACGAGTTCCTCGCCGCGGGCGAACCGGTAGGCGTCCTCGGGCATCAATCGTGCGCCGAACGCGCCGGCATCCATCGACATGCCCGTATGGAGGTGCGTGTCGCCCCAATACACCTGGGTCGGGAAGTTCCGGCCTGCGTAGGGCGAAAAGTGGTCCTGGGCCGGGAAAGCGCTCTCAAGACCCTCCTTGGGCGGAATCGGATCCTGCGCCCGGGCGATCCCGGTGGTGGACAGGAGGGCCGCCGTGGCGAGAACGGCAACAGGCAGATGGTACTTCATTCGGTCGGCTCCTTGATGGGCAGTTCGTTTTCTGGCACTCGTCAGGCTAACGATACTCGGGGTGGTTCGCCCGAAACAGAAGGGCGGCCACCTTTCGGCGACCGCCCTCCTCTCTTTCGAGGACTGCGGACAGGCCGCTAACGCGCCGTCCCCTGCGTCTGAAGCTGTTGCAGCACCTGGTCCACGCCCAGCGAGGATCCGCGGACGGGCGGAAACTCCTGGAACGTGCCGAGGAACTCGGCCACGTACTGCTGCGCGGGAACGAACGTCCACATGTTGTCCACCATCCAGCGCAGGTACATCTGCGAGTCCTCCCACATCCTCTCGAACGGGTCGGCCTTCAGGTTGATGACCACCGGCCAGGCTCGCTTCACTCGCACCGCCTCGTTGATCGGGCCTTCGAGCAGGGTGAAGTGGAGCTTCCAGTTCCGGACCCGCACGGCGTTCAGGCCACCGGCCTGGTCGAAGTAGAAGATCGACTCCCGCGGTGACGCGTCGGTCTGGCCCTGGAAGTACGGCATCAGGTTGTACCCGTCGAGGTGGACCTTGAAGGTCTTGTCCCCCGCCTGGTGACCCTCGAGGAGCTTCTCCTTGATGTCGGGCTCGCCGGCCGCGGCCAGCAGGGTCGGCATCATGTCCTCGTGCGAGAAGATCTCGTTGCTGACCGTGCCGGGCTCGATGACGCCGGGCCACCGGAGCATGGCCGGGACTCGGAAGCCGCCTTCCCACGTGGTGCCCTTCTCACCCATGAACGGGGTGATGCCCCCGTCCGGCCACGTGAACGTCTCCGCGCCGTTGTCGGTGGAGAACATCACGATCGTGTTGTCGGTGATTCCCAACTCGTCCAGCTTGTCGAGGAGGATCCCCACCATCCCATCGAGCTCGACCATACCGTCGGGGTACAGGCCGATTCCGGTTACCCCCTCGCTCTCAGGCTTCAGGCGTGTGAACACGTGCATGCGCGTCGAGTTGTACCACACGAAGAATGGTTTGCCTTCCGCGTGGGCCTGCTCGATGAACGCGATGGCCGCGGTCAGGAACTCATCGTCCACCGTCTCCATGCGCTTCCGCGTCAGGGGACCCGTGTCCTCGATGCGCCCGTCCGAGTAGCTGTGAATCACGCCACGCGGACCGAACCGCTCACGGAAGTCCGGATCTTTCGGGTAGTAATAGGTCTCCGGCTCTTCCTCGGCGTTCAGGTGATACAGGTTCCCGAAGAATTCGTCGAACCCGTGCGCCGTGGGCAAGTGCGCGTCACGATCGCCCAGGTGGTTCTTCCCGAACTGCCCCGACGTGTAGCCGAGGGGCTTCAGCAGCTCCGCGATCGTGGGCTGGTCGTCGCGGATCCCCTGGTCGGAGCCGGGCATCCCGATGGTCAGCAGGCCCGTGCGGAACGGGTGCTGCCCCAGGATGAAGGCGGCGCGTCCCGCCGTGCAGGACTGCTGGGCGTACCAGTCCGTGAACATCGCGCCTTCCCCGGCGATCCGGTCGATGTTGGGCGTCTCGTAGCCCATGATGCCGTGGTTGTAGGCACTGGTGTTGCTCCAGCCCACGTCGTCGCCCCAGATGACCAGGATATTTGGCTCTTCCTGCGCCTGGAGCGGGGCCGCGAACAGCACGGTCGCCGCCAGGCCGAGGAGCCAGCGAGTCGAAAATACTCTCATGTTTCTCTCCTGATATTGATTAGAATAGAAACTTCGCCTCAGAAAACCAGCTCGACCAGGAGACGCAGGTCCCACACGGTCCCGGTCGTCGGACGGACCACGTTGTTGAACAGCTGCGCGCCGAGGTTGAGCCCCAGCGATCCCAGGCGGGTCTTGTACTGGGCGCCACCGCCGATCGGCACGTACATCTTCTCGCCCGAGGGTTTGTTCCAGTACACGGAAATCCCATACGGCACATACGTCAGGTCCCAATGATCGGACAGCGAGTAGTACACGAACGGCTTGATCATCAGCATGCTGACGCTCTTGCGGTCCGAATCCCCGGCGAAGGACCAGATCTGGAGCGCGATGGCGCCGGCGAACAGGTCGCCGCTCTCGTATTCGTAGTCGAAGCTCGGACCGATCGACCATTTTCCGCTCCCGAGAGTCTCCGACGTGGCCGTCGGAAGCTGCATGGCGATGCCGGGCGCGAAGTGATGTTTGCCGTGGTGCCCGCCCTGTTTCGAGATCCAGAACCCGCTGAGGAGATCCGAGATCCCGGTGGCAGCCTCATCCCCTGGACTCGGGTTGCCGGGTGGTTGACCTGGAATGGCGCGCGGGAAGTCCGCGACCTCGATATAAGCGATGTTCTTGACGCTGTATCCGCCTATACCGAGGTAGCTCTCGAGCTCGATGCCCAGCACAGTGGCATCGTCTCCCTCGTCCACCATGAAGCTCCGGAAGATCCAGTTCCGCATCGAGCCGACACGGAAGCCTGACCATGGCGCTTCCTCTACCTGCGACTCCGACTCGCCATGAGCCTCCTGAGCCTGTACCGCAGGGGCGGCGATCAGAACGGCCAGGACAGTCGCCACGAGTAGACGGCTTCGCTGATTCGGGGCACTCTTCATCGAGTCGCTCCTCATGATGAGATCCCGATCAGGTCGGAATCGCCGCGATCAACTGGAGTCGCAGCGCCCAGTCCGGCGCCCCGTCCGGTCGTATCGCATTGTAGTAGACCTGCAGGGATGCGGCCCAGCGGCCCGGGCCCAGGTGGAAGGTCCGACCCGGTCCGCCGCCAATCGGCACCAGCCAGCGCTGCGCGGCCGGTGCGTTCCAGTTCGCAGTGACGATAGGAGCGGACACCAGATACCAGGGCCCGGCGAGTAGGTATCGAAAAGTACCGCGGATCAGCAGGGTGTTCAGGTCGGCCCGTGAGCCGTCGCCGGCGAACGACCAGCGCTGCGCGGCCACGGCGCCCAGGTTCCAGGGGCCCGTGCGCCAGGTCACACGGACCGCCGGGCCGAGCGACCACTTGCCGCTTCCGAGCACAACCGCGGTCGCTGTCGGAATCCCGAGCGTCAGACCCGCTCCCCAGACGAATGCCCCCTGATCCTCGGGCGTCAGTAAGCTGGTGTGAACGAGGTCGCTGAGACCGAACGCGCGGTCGCCGGGCGTCGGGTTCGGATTGATGGGTCCGCCCGGTACGCCCCCCGGGGCGTCCGCGAGGGTCACGAGATCCAGATTCACCAGGCGCCAGCCGTCGCTGAGCGGAAGGCTCCACAGCGGAAGAAACCGGAGGAACGTCGCGTCCCCATTCGTCGCTCCGAAGTCGTGGTCCAGTTCCATCGGAAGGGCGAAGCTCTTCGGCGGGGTTCGCAGTCCGGTCGCTCCGGTCTCCTGCGCCGTTGCGCCCCCGGCGCGCACCACGAGGCAGCCGACGCCGAGGAGCAGGGCGACCATCGATCGCATGGAAAGCACCGGCGACGGTTCGCGGAGGCTCATCCCGGGAGACCAGCAATCCGCCTCGCCTCGCGCCGGAAGAACCGCCGAACTGCCGGATACGAGAACCACGCCAGCTCCCAGAATATCGGCGTGAAGATGAACGGCATCGTGAACAGGGCCGTGGCGGGTTCCGCCTTGATCCTCCGGCTGACGGCCCGGGCCTCGTCGTCGGTCACGTCCGGGTGAAGCAGCCGCCGGTTCACGGAGGCGTAGTTCCACATCCAGGTCGACGACAGGCCGAGCAGCAGGGCCGCGACGCTCTCGAACCCCCGGGTCCAGGCCGATGAGGGAAGCTCCGTGCCCACGCGGATCGCGAACAGAAACAGCAGTACGCAGAACAGCTGCAGGATCGCCCGCGTGGCGAACTTCCCGTCGGCTCGTTCCACCAGACTGAACAGCGAGTTGCTCTGCAGCCAGTAGATGATCAGCACCGCGACCCCGATCAGAATCAGCACGATCGTCAAGCCTTCGGCCGACAGAAACTCGCGCCACGTGTGCCAGCTCCACTCGGGCTGATCGGGCCGCGGAAACAGAATGAACACGCGCCAGATGGCGATTCCGTACACCACATCGGTCAGGGTCTCGAGGCGTCGCAGCTGGCTGGTCTCGCGGCGGAATGCGGCGGGGGATCCGAATTCGATCGTCTCCGCGAGTCTGCTCTGATCCGTCTTTACGGAGCTCATCCACCGACTGGCATGCTGTAGGAAACGTTCACCCGGAACTTGCTCTTCGCCGCCGCGCCGGGCCAGTCATCGGTGGCAAAGTCGGTGGCGTACTCGACGTAGAAGTTCCACGAACTCGCCGGCTGAACGAGCACGTAGCCGAGTCGGGCACCGACCGGGAGTTTCCACCCTCCGAATTCCCAGCTGTACTGGGCCACAAGATCGTTCGTCCCCAGGTACCAGCCCCTGCCGAGCTGATAATTTATGAACGGGTTGATGATCAGCGGGTTCGCACCGGTCTCGACTTCGTCGGTCGGGACACCCTGCCCGAGATCGTACACGTCGCGCTGGCCCCATGTCTGCTGCACGAGCAGGCCGACCATCATCTTGTCGTTCAAGAAGCGCTGGATGACCGCTCCCGCCAGACCATACGACCATTCGCTGCTCCCTACTTTCGAGCTTCCGGGAATCACGATGTCGGGACCGAGGCCCGCCCGTCCCGTTCCCCAGTCGAAAGGCAGGATCAACGCAAACAGGTCCGTGGGGCTGATGCCCCAATCGCCGTCCTTGTTCTCGCTGACGCGGGCTGTGAGGCGAGGAAGAACGCTCACGCCGGCCACCTTGATCGGAGCGACTACCCGAAATTGCACGTACCCCTTGTTCCCCTCGGGACGGGTGTCTCCGTTCGCCAGGATGTCGTCCCGATACTCCGGCATCGCCTGGTAGGCCAGCTGGAATGACCACGCCGAAGCCGTGTTGTCGAGGGCCGCGGACTCGCGGGACTGTTCCTGGGCCGCCGCGGTCGTCGGCAGGCAGGCGCCCATGAGTGCAAGTGCCGCCAGGCTGCGATAGCCTCGGTTCAAGCTCATAATCTGCGTTCTCCGGCCAAATGCTGAATCGGTGATACGTCCACCCGTCAGACAACCCCGCTCGAAACCGCGAACCCGGCAAGGAAGAGCAGCGCGAACACCACGGTTCCCGTCACGTGAGTTGCCGTCCTGCGATTTGCCGCCATAAGACCGAGTACCACTGCTGCGGCAGCATTCATAGCGGCAGCGATGGTGAAACCGCTGCCGAGGACCTGGTCCGCGCCGATGATCCACAGCTGAAGGAGGGCCAGCAGTCCGAAAAAGCGTGCGCTCACGGACAGGAAATGTTCGCGGTCGCTCACGGATGCGGGCACTGACGCCCCGGGTAGCAGCACGCTGGTCGCGAAGAAAAGGAGCATCGGCCCCAGCACGACATACAGGAAGCCGCCGAATCCCCACACCTCCACATTGAGGAGGTCCATCGTGTGCCAGAACAGGTTCAGATACGCGAGCAGCAGGAGTATCGTCCATGCCACCAGGAGCCCGTCCGGGCGGCTGTCCGTGTCCCCCCTGACCACACCGGCCATCGCTGTCACCACGTGGGCGATTCCCAGGCCCAGGAGTGTCACGAATAGAATCGCGACCAGAAGTCCGTTGGTTATGTCCACTATGTCCTGCTCCCAACTTCTCGCTTCACTCCTCAATCTCCAGGCTCGATCGCCGTTCCACGTTCGCGATCCGAATGTCATGTGTCTTTCCGAGGACCCGCAGCGCTCCAAGCAGCGTTCGAAATTCCCGGGAAGCCAGGCGCGCCTCCAGCGAGTCAGAGTCGTCCCACTCCTCGTGCCACAGGAACTGATTGGGCACCCCGTGTTGCTCGAACATGCGCCGGTCCATGCATCGGGTACCCTGCGTAGGGTTCTCCTCGAGCAGAGTATCTGCAGTCTGCAGGAATTCCCTTCGCTTACCCGGTTCGATGTCGATGCGGATCTCAAGTCCGATCACGGAGCCCCTCCGCCGGAGTGTCATCTTTCTCCGTAAGGGGCACGACCCGTGCCGGGGGCGCAACATTCAGCGGACACCGTGCATTATGTTGAAATATAACGTTTTACAGAGAGTTTGCAGATACGACGCGACCGCCTTCAACCTACGCCGCCCACGAAATACCGATGATCCACGATATATCGTGGCTTCCGTTCACGAGAGTGTGGGGAGTTGACGCTTAGAACTGGTGGTTCATTCCGCCGCTTCGACCGACGTCCGGCTGATGCCGTGTTTCTTCATGCGGGACCGGAGCGTGCTCGGATTCAGGCCGAGCTTGCCGGCCGCCCCTTCGTCACCCTCGATGCGCCAGCAGGACGCCACAAGCGCAGCGGAGATATGAGCTCGCTCGGCTTCGGCCAGGGTCAGCAGATCCCCTGCTGATTCGGCTGCCCGCTTGCGGGTGGGCCTCGCCGCGTCGAAACCGTGCGGAAGGTCGAGGGACCGGCCAGGAGACAGGATGACCGCTCGTTCGAGGACATTCTCCAGTTCTCGCACGTTCCCGGGCCAGTCGTATTCGGACAGGCGTCGAATCACCGGCCCCGGCACTTCTTTGATTGCTTTCCCGATGCGGGTGGCGAGCCGGCGAACCAGGTGGTGCACCAGGAGGGGGATGTCTTGGCGCCTGTCGCGCAGCGCCGGTACGGTCAGGGGATATACGTTCAGCCGGTAGTACAGGTCCTCACGGAACTGACCGGCGGCCACTTCGGCGTCCAGGTTCCGGTTCGTCGCCGCGATGATGCGCACATCGGTTGAACGGGTGCTGGAGCTGCCAACTCGCTCGAACGTTCCTTCCTGCACCACGCGCAGGATCTTGACCTGCAGATCCATTGGCAGATCTCCGATCTCGTCGAGGAAGATCGTCCCCCGGTCGGCGAGTTCGAAGCGCCCCTTCCTGAGTCCGCTCGCACCGGTGAACGCTCCGCGTTCATGTCCGAACAGTTCGCTCTCCACCAGGTTCGCCGGCAACGCTCCACAGTTGACCGTGATGAACGGCTTGCCGGCGCGCGGACTCCGCTGGTGGATGGCACGGGCAACGAGCTCCTTCCCCACCCCGGTCTCGCCCTCGATCAGGACCGTGGTATCCGTGGCGGCCACCTGTTCGATGCGGTGCAGGACGTACATCAGCGCATCGCTGTCACCGACGATCTCGTCGAACCCGTGGCTGACCTCCAGCTCCTGCCGCAGGTAGACGTTCTCTTCCTCCAACTGCCGCTTGAATTGTTCCAGTTCCTGGATCGCGGCGTCGCGCCCGGCTTCGGCGGCGAGCTGATCGGTCACGTCGGCGCCTACCCTGAGGATTCCGGCGCGAGACTCCCCGGGCCTCCCGAGCGCCACGTTGGTCCACCTGATCACCCTGGTGTCTCCACCGGCCGTGAGCAGGGATCGGGTGACGAGTGGTTCGGCGGCTCCTGATAGAGACTCTCGCACACAGGCCTCTACTTCCTGCCGCTCGGACTCGGGAACCAGGTCTGCGAAATGCCTCCCGATCACGACCTGCCGGTCGTAGCCCGACACCTCGCTGAAGCACGGATTCACGAAGTTGATCCGTCCCTTGGAGTCCAGCCCGATAACGAGGAGGCGAACCTCTTCCAGCAGCGTTGCCCAGCGCCGCTCCCGCTCGACGACCTCGTCGGCGAGCTCCCCGGCGCGAACCACCTCACCTGCCAGCTCGAACGACAGGACCAGCAGGACAGCGAGGAAGGCGAATGAGAGCACGTATGGGAATCGAAGCAGCCCCATGTCCACCAGGAGCTCGTGAACCGTGAGCGCAGGCAGCACCGCGCCCAGCGCCAGCCCGACGACCCATGCCCTGCGCCGGTCCCCGCGTCTCCACAGGCGAACGCACGCGTCGATCACGAGCAGAACCAGCAGAATCCCCGGCACGTCTCCGAGGAGCTTCCATGGATGCGCCTTGCCGACGGCGGACATCACGATCTCCCCCCACGGCAGCTCGACCGGGCGGAGAGTGGTGATCTCCGAGTACACGATGCCGAATGGCGACAGGAAATTGATCGCGAGGACGATCCCGAGCACGCATGTCGCCACGACCGCGAGCCACCGCCTGGCGGTTCCGGTCCACGCGACCACGAACCAGATGAGTGCCCCGAGAAACAGGTCGATGAAGGCGACCGACCAGCGAATTTCGGCGCCGTACTGCTCTACGGACGAGGCCGTGTACATGCCGACCTCGACGAGAGCGTTGGCGCCGGCCGCCAGGGCGGCGATCGCGATCAACAGGTACGCGGTGTTGCCGCGGCGGCGCAGCCACACGAAACCGTGCTGCAGACCCAGCGCGAGGCAGACGCCGGTTACGACAAGCTGAGCCGAGACCAGGAGGCTCACCGGCGGCTCCCTACTCCGCCCACTTCTCGTCTTCGGTGAACAGGGTGTCGACGACCGGCTTGGGCTGGACGCCTTCCAGCGCTGCGGCGATCCGGGCCCGTACGCGATCCAGCTCCTCAACCCCTCCGGGCCGGAACTCGGGACTTACGACGATCTGGTTCAGGACATAGAGGAATCGGCCGATCTTCATCATCCGAACCTGGCTCGATTCCACCGGGACGCCTGCCAGCGCTCCCTCCACCCTGTTTCGCACATCCGTCTGGGTAACGCTGTCCGGCGCGAACGCTAGAATTTCACGCATGTTGTCGCGCACGATCCGGAGCGGAATGAACACGATTCCCAGCACGAGCAGGATCACCAGGCCAGGATCCATGTAGGGAACCACAAAGGCCCAGCGCGTGCCGTCCAGGATCACCGCCGCGACGAACACCAGGAGTACGACCCCACTGAGAAACCCGTCGATCAGCCAGTTCTTCGAATCCACGGCCAGCAGCGGCGATCCCGTTCTCGCCGCGGCCTTGCGCTGTGCTGCGCCGACGGCGAGGCATCCCGTCAGCGCCAGGATCGCATACAGCGTGGCCAGACCCGGTTTCACATCGTGACCGCCGTGGATGACCGCATCGACGGCGCCGGCGAAGGCGAAGCCCGCCACACCTAGCATCAGCAATCCCTTCGCCGCGTTGAGAAACGGCTCGAACTGCGCGTAGCCGAAGTGGAAGTGCTGATCGGCAGGTTGCACGACGAGCCTTGCCACGCGGATCGTGACCAGCGCCATCACGAAACCGATGAGCGAGAAGAAGCCGTCGAGCATGATCGCGTCGGACTCGGTGAGGAGTCCGAATCCGATGCCCAGTGCGGCCATGATCATGCTCATCCAGACCGAAAGCCTGAGTGCCCCGGCTTCCTGCTCCAATTGCGCGCGCTCCCGCTGAAGGAATCGAACTCTGACGCTACGGTCCGTGTCGATTCCCCGCCACCGGACGAAGTCGAGGCTACCGGTTCCACACCGGGTGCGTTCCCGGTAGATTGCGCGCCATGAATACCGTTAAATGGCCGTTCCGATCCGTTCTGCCGTTGCTCGCGGTTTCCGTTCTCTGGGCCGCGTGCTCGTCGCCCGCGCCTGGGCCACCACCCCCGTCGATCGATCCGGTCGCGAACCTCGAGCCGCTCGAGGTTCCGCATGCGTCGCCGGTCGAGTTTCCGGGAACCTGGCGATTTGCAGCCGGGGCCGAACCGACCGCCGGCCGGCGGGGCATGGTGGTATCCACTGACTCCCTGGCCTCCGCGGCCGGTCTCGAGATCCTCAAGGCCGGCGGGAACGCCGTGGATGCCGCGATCGCCGTGCAGTTCGCGCTCGCGGTCGTTCATCCGGTGGCCGGCAATATCGGCGGCGGCGGATTCATGGTCGCCCGGCTGGCCGACGACACCCGCATCGCGCTCGATTTCCGCGAAGAGGCGCCCGGCGCTGCCTCGAAGGACATGTACCTGGATGATGCCGGTGACGTCACCGACGCGAGCTGGGTCGGACACCTGGCGTCCGGCGTGCCTGGATCGGTAGCCGGGATGGAGGCTGCGCACGAGCGCTACGGGACTCTCCCGTGGGATCGACTGCTCGCTCCCGCGATCCGCCTGGCGCGCGATGGCTTCGTGGTGGAGTCGAGACACCATGACGACCTGTCCTGGGGCCGTGAGCGACTGTCCCGCTTCCCTTCCACGGCGGCCGTGTTCCTTCCAGACGGACAGGCGCCTCCGATGGGATCGACATTCCGTCAGCCGGACCTCGCGCGCACGCTCGAGACGATCTCTGCGCAGGGCGCGCAGGGCTTCTACGACGGCTGGGTCGCCGACTCGATCGCGGCCGAGATGAAGCGGGGTGGGGGGCTGATCACGAAACAGGACCTGGCCGCGTACCGCGCCGTGTGGCGCGAGCCGATCGAGATCGACTACCGCGGGTGGACCGTGATCTCCATGCCGCCCCCTTCGTCCGGCGGCGTCACGATGGGCCAGATCCTCAACATCGTCGAGTCGTCGGAGCTCGGGAGCCTCGGCTGGCACTCACCGGAGGCGATCCACCTGGCGGTAGAGGGGATGAGACGCGCCTACGCGGACCGGAATTTCTACCTCGGGGACCCGGACTACGTGGAGATGCCGATCGACCGGCTCCTGTCGCAATCGTATGCCGACAGCCTGGCCGAAACGATCGATCCTGATCACGCATCCCGCTCCGAGGAGTTCAACCGGGTGCCGCTGGAGTCGACGCAGACGACGCACTTTTCGATCATCGACGAAGCTGGCAACGCCGTCGCCGTAACCACCACCTTGAACGGCGGCTTCGGGTCGTACGTCGTGGTCCGGGGCGCCGGGTTCCTGCTCAACAACGAGATGGACGATTTCACGTCCAAGCCCGGAGTCCCGAACGCTTACGGTCTGGTGCAGGGCGAGGCGAACGCGATTGCCCCCGGGAAGCGGATGCTGTCGGCGATGACGCCGACCGTGGTCATCAACCCTGCCGGGCGGACCGAATTGATCACCGGGACCCCGGGTGGTTCCACGATCATCACGTCGATCTTCCAGGTCGTCTCGAACCACATCGACTTCGGGCTCCCGGTCCGCACCTCGGTCGACGCTCCCCGGTTCCACCACCAGAACCTGCCGGACGTGATTCGATACGAGGTGGGAGGCCTCGATCCAGGTACGGTGGGGACGCTCCGCGAGATGGGGCACGAGTTGAGCGAGCGGGACGGCATCTCGGGGGATGTGGAATCGATCTGGATCGCGCCGGACGGCACGAGGTACGGGGCCGCCGACCGGAGGCGGGACGGATCGGCGCTCGGTTACTGATACTCTCCCCTGCAGGACTACTCTGATGGCGGGCCGGGTCCGTCGGGACCCGGCCCGTTCAGTCAGCCGATCTTCTTCCGAACCGTGACCGCAGCGTCCGTCTCCACGGTCATCTGCGTTCCTTCGCGGATGATCGCGTCCACATCCTCGGTCGCCATCTGCAGGCCCGTGCCGGCGGCGGCTCCGACGACGGCTCCCGCGATCGTGGCTCCCGTGTTCTTCCCGATCAGCTGTCCGATGAGAGCTCCGGCCGCGGCGCCTCCGCCGATCTTCAGAGCCTTGTCGCCCGTATCGTCCCGGCCAACGGTCTCGACCGTGGCCTCGGTGATCGACAGTGAGATCGGATACGTCTGGCCGTCAACCGTGAAGTTCTCGAACTTCACGGTCAGAATCGCGGGCTTTCCGGATCCCCCGGATTTCTGCGCCTGCGTGACCTCTCCCCGGATCTTGGTACCTGCCGGAATGACGACATTGTCGCCATCCATGAGCGGGGCGACGGTCGTGGTCGTGAACAGGTCGCCGACTGCCGAAAATTTCGTACTCAGCTCCTGGTCCAACGTCACCTGGAACCGCGTGCCCTGTCCGACCGAGTACTCGGCGAATTGAGGCCCGGGCTTCGGCTTCGGGGTCGTGGTCGGTGCTGGAGTCGGCTTCGGTTTCGCGGTTTGCGCCCCCATCTCCTCGTCGATCTTCTTCTGGATGTCGGCCAGCGTCGCCGAGTCTGTCTGCGCCAGGGCGAGATCCATCTCGCGGTCGACGTCCGCCTGGGAGTCTCCATCACCCCCACCGCAGGCGACCGGCATCATTATCAGGGCCAGCGCGGTCAGCGCGGCCGTCCAGCGAACCGTCTTCTTCATGCTCAAGTGCTCTCCTCTCGGGTGCCCATCACCGGCCCGGTACCGACCGCGCGGTGGTCCTGTGGATCGAGGCAAGATATATATTCCCGGCCCGCGGGTCACCTTGGCCACCGATCGATCGGATCAGGAAAGCACTCGGAAAGGATGGGAGGAGCCGGGGATTGAAGGCGTTTCAGACCCTCCTGCCCTATTTCCGACCGTATCGGAAAGGCCTGATCGCGGGTCTCGCGCTCGTGGTGGTCGGGAATTTCTTCACGATTCTCGGGCCGTGGCTCATCAGGCAGGCCATCGACTCCCTGGCGATCGAGCTCAGCACGACCGTGCTGGTCCGCTATTCCCTGCTGATCGTGGGAACGGCGCTGCTGGCCGGTGTGGCTCGTTACGGCATGCGTGAGCTGCTCAACGGGATCAGTCGCCGCATCGAGACGGACCTGCGGGACAACTTGTTCGCTCACCTGCTGCGGCTGCCGCCGGAGTTCTACGACCGGTGGCGCACCGGCGACCTGATGAGCCGGGCCACCAACGACGTTCTCGCAGTCCGCATGGTCGCCGGTCCGGCGATCATGTATATGGTGAACACCGCGACGATCTCGATCTTCGCGCTTGTCCTGATGATCTGGATCAGTCCCAGTCTGACGCTGTTCGCGATGATCCCGATGGCCATCCTCCCGATCGCCGTGGTGTGGTTCGGCCGCCGGATCCATACGCGCTTCGAGCAGATCCAGGAACAGTATTCGACCATTTCGAACTTCGCGCAGGAGAACCTGGCCGGAATCCGGATCGTGAAGGCCTATGTCCGTGAGCAGGATCAGTCGGAGCGCTTTGCCGCACTGAACCGGGAGTACATGTCCCGCAACATGGCCCTGGCCCGGGTATGGGGAGGGTTCTTCCCGACTCTCCAGCTGTTCGGGGGACTCGCCGCCGTCGTCGTGCTGTGGCTCGGCGGACGTCAGATCATCGATGGCCAGATCACGGTTGGAGACTTCATCGCGTTCGGATTCTATCTCACGCTGCTGATGTGGCCGATGATCGCGGTCGGCTGGGTCACGAACCTGGTCCAGCGCGGTGCGGCCAGCATGAGTCGAATCGACGCCCTGTTCGCCGAACCGGCGGTAATCACCGATCCCGAGCATCCCGTGGTCCTGTCGCAGGTTCGAGGGGACATTGAATTCGAAGACGTCTGGTTCCGCTACCCGGGCACCGAGCGCTGGGTGCTCGAAGGGGTCTCGTTCCGGATCACCGCCGGGCAGACGGTCGCGGTGGTCGGAGCGACAGCCAGCGGAAAGAGTTCCATCGTCCGGCTGATTCCGAGGCTGTACGACACCACGCGCGGCAGCGTGCGCCTGGATGGAGTGAACGTGCAGGACCTCGAACTCGACGAGCTCCGGCGGGCAGTGGCGATGGTCCCGCAGGATCCGTTTCTATTCAGCGAGACGTTGCGTCGCAACATCGAACTCGCCGGTGGCACGGATGTGGATGAGGCAGTCGAGATTGCGGCGCTTACCGAAACGCTCGTCGACCTTCCGGCGGGGCTGGAGACTCCCCTGGGCGAGCGCGGCGTGAATCTGTCAGGCGGTCAGAAGCAGCGGGCCACGATCGCCCGTGCCCTGGTTCGGGATGCCCCGGTCCTGATCCTCGATGACGCGCTGTCGGCGGTGGATACTGTGACGGAAGAACGCATCCTGCGGGGGCTCAAGGGCTACATGCGCGGTCGGACTTCGATCGTGGTGTCTCACCGGGTTTCCGCCGTGGCCGAGGCGGACCTCATCCTGGTCCTCGAGGACAGTCATCTCGTCGAGACGGGAACGCACCAGGAGCTTCTCTCCCGGGGCGGAACCTACGCTCGTCTCCTCGAACGCCAGCTGCTGGTGGAAGAGATCGAGGCCGGCTGACCGCAGCTCGCCTCAGATCCGTTCGAGGATGAAGCTCGGGGTAAATCGCGTCATCCAGGCGGCGAGCGCCGTGAATCGACCGCTCATCAGCAGCAAGCCCACGCCGATCAACAGCAGTCCGCTGATCCGCTCGACCCACGGAATCCACCGTTTGAAGCGGTCGAACGTGGTCAGGAACCAGGACAGCGCCAGCGAGCTGACGAGGAACGGAACGGCGAGGCCCGCCGAGTAGAATCCCAGCAGCACCAGGCCTTCGGTCATCGTCTGCCGTGTCGCCGCGAAGGTGAGAATCCCACCGAGGATCGGGCCGATGCAGGGAGACCAGCCGGCGCCGAAGGTGATCCCCACCAGGGTCGACCCGAGGTAACCGAGCGGCTTGTCGCGCAGATGCACGCGCCGTTCGCGCTGCAGGAACATCCCCGGCCGGAGACCGAGAAGGTACACACCGAACAGGACGATTACCGCTCCGCCGATCCGCGCGATCCATATCTGGTATTCCCGCAGCAGGCGGCCGACCAGCGTGGCCGACGCGCCGAGCGCGAGAAACACGAGGCTGAAGCCGAGCACGAAGAACAGCGAATGGATGAACGCAGTCCGACGGACGTCGCCGCCGCCATGCTCGAGCTCTTCCAGTCCCACCCCACTCACGAATGACAGGTAGGACGGAACCAGCGGAAGCACGCAGGGCGACAGGAACGACAACACTCCGGCGGCGAAGGCGACCGCTATGCCAATCTCGAGCTCGTTCATGGGTCTCCAGACACACGTCGGTCCAGCGCGGGACGGGGCCGGCAGCGCTCTGCCGCCGGCCCCAATTTCGGGGCGAGAAGCTAACCTTCGGAGGACTCCGGGGCCAACATTCGATTCCAGCTGTCCGGGCAGCCGTCGACCCGGATGTGGAGCGGCTCGCGATCATCTCCCAGCCGCCTGCGGAACCCGTCCACGACCCGCTGCACCCGCTTCGACGGGACCCGACCGTACTCAGTGATGCGGGCAACGGGAGTTTCCGGGCCGTTCCCGTTGCCGTTTCCGTTTCCATTGCCGGTCGCCTGACCGTTTCCGGCGACGCCGTTTCCGTTTCGCCCGTTCACCTGGTGGCCGTTCCCGTTCGTCGCCGCCGCCTCCGCAAATTCCACCCTGCAGATGCGACGCATCTCATCGGGAAGTACACGAGTGAACAGTACGAAGTCTACCGAACCCTCGAGATCCGGCAGGGGAGGAAACACCCACAGGTCGGAGATCTCGGCCAGTGAGACGATGTGCTCCAGCGCTCGAAGCCGGACTGCGAGATCTGAATCCACGACCGCTGCGACCGCGGGGTGTCCGCTTGTCCCGTTTCCGTCGTACAAGAACCCTCCAGGTTCAGATGGCACGGAGACGACGCCGCCGGAATCGGCGGTGGACAGGCAGGACGAATGAGAATCTAAGCAAGCCGCCTCGTTCCGTACAGGGGTGCCGATAATGATCAGAGTACCTTCCTGATCGCGGCCATCACAGCGTCCTGCGTCGCGGCGAGACTCTGGTTCACCAGCGCCCCGGCAGCCTTGGTGTGTCCGCCGCCTCCGAGCTCGCGCGCTATGGCTGCAACGTCGGCCTCGCCGGCCGAGCGAAGCGAGACCTTGGTGCGCCCGTCCGGCAGCCCACGGAACAGGACCGCGATCTCGACACCCTTTATGCGGCGGGGATACTCGACGAGCGCATCGAGATCATCTTTTGTGCTGCCGGTGATCTCCATGTCGCCCGGACTCAGACTGATCCAGGCGACGGGCAGCTCGTCGTGTACCACCAGCGTCTCGAGGGCACGCCTGGTGAGGGCCAGCGCTTCAAGCGTGAATGTCGCGTACAGCCGGCGATACATGGCTTCGGGATCGACGCCGATCCGGACGAGGTCGGCGGCGATGGCGTGCGTCCGCTCGGTCGTGTTGGCGTAACGGAAGCTCCCCGTGTCGGTGACGATCGCCACGTAGAGCGCATCTGCCTCCGCCAGCGTCGGCCCGGTGCCCGCCAGCCGGAACAGATCGTAGACCAGCTCCCCGGTAGCGCAGGCTGAGGGATCGCGAACCGAGATCTCGCCCAGGGGCGGGCCGAAAGGCGGATGATGATCGAGCGTGAGGACTTCCCTGCCGGACAGGTGTCCGTACACGGTCCCCAGCCGCGAAGGCTCCGCCGTGTCGAGGACGAGGAAGAAGTCGGCTTCGCGCAGTGCAGTCTCTCCCTCCCCGTCGGCCGGGGTCCAGGCCGGGATTCCGTCGAGCAGAAATGCGAACGATTCCGGATACGGGGTCGGATTCACGATCACCGGCTGCAGCCCGCGACGACGAAGCCAGCCGGCCAGCGCGGCCTCGCTGCCCGCACCGTCGCCATCGGCGTTGACGTGGGTCGTGAGCACCACCTTCAGGCCCGGCGTGAGCCGACTGATGATCCGTTCGAGATCGGCCTGTGTGTCAGACATTACCGCACCCCCCTGATCCGCTTCCAGATCTTTGCCCAGGTCGACCCGAGGTGTACCAGGTGACTCGAGGGATTCCCCCCGATCCTGCCGGCATCCAGCGCCGCGAGCAGTTCGCCGGGCCCCGCGAACGGTCTGACGAATGCTCTGGCCCGGCCGATCTCGCTCACCATGTGTGCATCACTGCCGGCTCCGAGCGGAAGATTCCGCTTTGCCGCCCATGCCCGGGCGTGCTCGTTTCTGGCTGGATCGTGAATGCGGGCATTGATCCCTTCCACGGCGTCCACGCAGTCCTCGACGGTGGCCAGGAATTCCTCGTCGGTCCCCCGGTGGGAGTCGAACGGGTGCGGCAGATAGACCACGCCTCCCTGCGACCGGATCGCCTCCGACGTCTCGCGAAAGGTCCCACCCGGTGGAATGTGTTCCCGCAGGTACAGCCCGATCAGGTCCAGGCCTTCCGAAGTGCGCACTTCCTCTCCGACGATAATCAGGTCCGGCGCCAGGTCGCGGGCGGCGAAGGCGCCGTCGATCTCGTCGTGATCGGTGATCGCGATTCGGTCCAGGCCGGCCGCGCGCGCCGCAGTAACCACCGAGGCGGGGTCCGACAGGCTGTCCTTCGACGCCGAGGTGTGCATGTGCAGGTCGATCTGCCACACTCCGGAATCGTCGGCAGTCGATATCCCGGCCTCAGCTTCCGACGCCGATCGCGTGCCCGTCACCGCATCCCATACGCGGCGAGCGCCCAGTTCGAGAGCTTCCCTGTCTCCCGGATTCCAGATCACCAGGTCGGCCGCGGTCCGCTTCCGGCCGGCGGGCCACTGAGCGGCTTCCATCGCGAGGAACTCATCCGGCGAGATGCAGCGCGAGGAGACGACGCGAGCACGTCGGATCGACGGCGGAGCGTCCACCGTGACCACCGTATCGAACTCGGCTCGCAGGTCTTTTTCGAACAGGAGCGGAATTTCGAGCACGACGACCTCGGCGCCACTCTCCTGCGCCTGTCGCACCCTCTCTTCCCGCAGTCGATCGACGGCGGGATGCACGATCGCCTCGAGACGGGCCCGTGCTTCGGCGTCCGCGAATACGATCCCCCGCAGGGCCCGCCGGTCGAGGGATCCATCGGGCGCGATCACGTCTGCACCGAACTCGCGGCTGATCCCGGCCAGGCCTTCGGTGCCGGGCTCCACCGCCTCCCGGGCCAGGAGGTCCGCATCGATTCGCGCGGCGCCCCACTGCTCGAACAGCTGGCCGACGGTGCTCTTCCCGGCTCCGAGGCTGCCGGTGAGGCCGATGCGGATCACGTCTCGTCCGCCCCGTCCGGAGCCGGTTCCAACTCCCCTGCCGTGTCCGTCTGGATCAGCGGAACACGCGGCTGATCCGACACTCCCAGCTCCTCACAGAACTCCTCGAACAGCGACTCCAGCAGCACCTCGTACTCATCCCTGGACAGCCGGCCAACCTCGATTCGAGCCCCGGCCATCTCACCGTGACCTCCGGCCGAGCCGCGGTTTCCGACCACCTCCCGGACCAGTTCACCCGCATGAGCACCCGGGTCGAATGTCCGCAGGCTGATGTACAGTCCGTCCTTGTATCGTCCGGCCGCGATCACCCATTCCACTCCATCCACGCGCATGAACAGGTCCGCCAGCTGGGCGACGATATCCGGGTAGTCGAGCCGACCGGCCGGAACACACACGACTCCGCCCCGGCTCCAGGCGTTCTCGAGACCCGTGTGCACGGACCGATACACGGCACGCGGCACCCGGGCGTGCCGGATCCGCGAGATCCCGGCGGGATCGGATCGGGGGTACAGAAACAGGCTCGCGTCGATCTCGGCCTTTGACGCCTCCCTGCCGAGATCCATCGTCTCCGACTGGATCGCGTAGAACAGGGCGGTCGCCAGCTGTCGATCCGGCTCCAGCTTCAAGGCCCGCAGGAACTCGACGATCATCGAAGCACACGCTCCGTACTCCGGGCGGACGTCGGAATAGGCGGCGGCCGAGCTTTCGGCCCGCACCGGGTGATGGTCGATGACGATCGTGGCGATCTGTCCGGGAGGCAGCGAGTTGTTGCCGGCCCTGGGCTGCGTGTCCACCAGCGCCACTGCCGCCGTCGAAGGGAATTCGAGGTCCTCCGCCCGCTCGAACGGAAGGTCGAGCTCGTCCAGCAACGCCCGGTTCTCAGCCCGGCCCACTATGCCTCCGAACGCCAGGGTGACCGGAAGTCCGACGGCCCTGCGCAGCAGGTATCCGAGTCCGGCCGCGGACGCGATCGCATCGGGATCGGGATTGTCGTGGGTAAGCACGATCACGCGCTCGGCGTCGCCGAGCGCCCGCTTCATCGCCGCCAGCCGGACCGTCGTGTCCGGCCCCGGTTTTCGAGGGTTCATCGGGCCGGACCCGGTTCCCGGGTCCGGCTCCTGCTCCGTGCTGCCCGTGCCGGCGCTCTGTTCGGGATCTGGACCGTTCATCGGCTCAACGTATCCGCTCACCGGTCCTGAAAACCAACCAGGAAGGGATTCGACCCGGCTTCCCGCTCGACGGTCGTGGAGGGCCCGTGTCCTGAGTGGAGGACGGTCTGACCTGGCAGGGTGAGGATCTGCTCGCGAATCGAGGTGAGCAGCGTCTCGGTATCGCCGCCGGGCAGATCGGTCCTCCCGATCGAACCGGCGAACACGCAGTCGCCCACGAACGCCATGCCATGTCCCTCGAATACAACCCCGCCGGGTGAATGGCCGGGTGCGTGACGGACCTGGAGCTGGATCGTGCCGAATTTCAGGAGCTGTCGGTCCGACAGGGTCCGATCGGGCAATGGCTGCGGCTCGACCTGGAGACCGAACATCAGGGCCTGCTGGGGAGCCGCCCTGTACAGTTCGAGGTCCGCGGGATGGAGATAGACCGGGCACGAATAGCGTTCCACCAGGCCACCGACGGCGGTCACGTGATCCAGGTGCGCGTGCGTCAGGAGAATCGCGGCGGGGACCACGCCCCAGGCATCCAGGGCACTGGCGATCCGCTCGGGTTCGGCACCCGGATCGATGACCAGTACGGCTCCGTCCGGGCCGCGGGATCGGAGAAGGTGGCAGTTCGCCTGAAAAGCGCCGACGGGGAGGGTGAGAACCTCGAGCCCGCCGACGTCGTCGGGGGCGCTCAGACCGAGAAGGAAGTGCCGCAGCCGCAGGAGCCGGTCGCGTTCGGATTCTCGAACGTGAAGCCGGAGCCTTTGAAACTGCTGTGGTAGCCGATCACGATCCCGGCCAGGTACTGCGCGCTGAACGGATCCATCAACAGCCGCACACCCTGCGATTCGACGACGAGATCATCCTCCGCGGCTGGCTCCTCGTCCACTTCGAGACCGTACTCGAAACCCGAGCAGCCACCCGGGAGCACGCTCACGCGAAGCGCGCCGGATTTCTCGTCGAGCCCTTCCGCCGCGAAGAACTTCCTCACCTCGTCGGCCGCCTGTTCACTCAGACTCACGACTGCGCCGGTGGATCCGGCCGTATTCGTATCGCTCATCACCCTGGTTCCGATCTCCTTCTGACTCATGCGCGCTTCGTACCCGATCGCCCGTCGCCACTCTAATCAGGTCGGCGTATCCACGTCGCGTATAACCGGGCAACGGGCACCGGGTTCCGTCTGGCGGACCCGATGGCGGTCGAGCAGCCATGCCTCTAGCGGTGCGACAACCACCGTTCGGCCTCGAGCGCCGCCATGCAGCCCATCCCCGCGGCGGTGATCGCCTGGCGATAAAAATCATCCATCGCATCGCCCGCGGCGAACACGCCCGCAGCCGACGTCGCTGTCCGCCAGGAGGTCGGGGCCCGGATGTAACCGCTTTCCTCGAGCTCGATCTGCCCGGCCAGGAATGCCGTGTTCGGCTCGTGCCCGATCGCCACGAACAGTCCGTCGACCTCCAGTTCGCTCGCCTCTCCCGTGGCCCGATTGGCCAGCAGAAGGCGCTCGACCACGTCGTCTCCGACGACTTCCGTGACGACTGTATTCCACAGGAAGCGGATCTTGGGATTCTCGAACGCACGATCCTGCATGATCTTCGACGCCCTGAGCTCATCCCGACGATGGATCACGACTACTTCGCTCGCGAACTTCGTCATGTACAGCGCGTCTTCGAGCGCGCTGTCACCGCCGCCGACGATCGCGATCACCTTGTCGCGAAAGTGGGGCAGCGCTCCGTCGCACACGGCGCAGGCGGACACTCCGCCACCACTCTGCGCGAGTCGTTCCTCTCCGGGAACATCCATCCAGCGGGCGTTCGCGCCGGTCGCGACGATCACGGCATCCGCTTCGTATTCGTCGTCCCCGCTGGTCCACAGGATGTGCGGGTGGCCCGAAAAATCGACTCGTACCACGTCTTCCATTTCGGACCGCGTACCGAACCGCTGCGCCTGTTTCTTGAACCCCTCCATCATCGCCTGCCCGGTGATTCCGTCCGGAAAGCCGGGATAGTTCTCGACTTCAGTGGTGAACATCAACTGTCCGCCGGGCACCATCGTCCGATGAAACGATCCCTCGATCACGAACGGATCGAGCTGGGCCCGGGCCGCATAGATCGCGGCCGTCCAGGCCGCGGGACCGGAACCGATGATGATCAGGGTCTCTTTCTTTCGTTCCGACATCGTGCGTCCTCGAATTGTCAGTGTTGTTCGATCGCCCGCATCCAGCTCTCCGGGACTCGTTGAGAGCCCGGTTCGCCGCCGCCGGCACCCGGCCCGTGCCAGTCGGAACCACCGCTCCGAAGAAGCTCCGCTTTGCGCACGATTCGTCCGAGGGTGGCCCTCACGCTGGGACCGTTTGCCGGATGAAGGATCTCGATTCCATCGAGTCCGTCCTGTATGAAGCGCTCGATGTCAGCCTCGCCGTAGTCGCGCCCGGGGTGCGCGAGCACGGCGACGCCGCCGGCGCGGTGCACCAGGCCGAACACCTCCGCCGGTGGCGACGGCCGCTTCTCGACGAATGCCGGTTTGCCGCGGGCGAGCCACATGCGGAATGCGGCATGGATGTTCGGAACCAGCTCCTCCGCCACCAGTGCCCTGCCGAGATGCGCCCGGGTCGGAAGACCGCCCACGGCCTCGCGCATGACGGCGTCCATGTGGAGTTCGACGCCGTGTTCGTTCAGGCACTGCACCATCTTCTCCGCCCGCTGAATCCGGTCGGTGCGGAAATCGTCGAAGAACTCGAGCATCTCGGGATGCGCCGGGTCGAATCCGTACGCCAGCACATGCACCGAGCGTCCGGGCTCATTGGCCGACAGCTCGGCTCCGACCAGGAAGTCGAGCCCCAGCCTGGATGCTTCCTCCCGGGCCTCGTCGAGGCCCGCGACAGTGTCGTGATCGGTAAGCGAAAACCCGGTCAGACCTTGCTTCGCGACTGCCCTGACCACTTCGGTCGGGGTCAGAATTCCGTCGGATGCCTGCGAATGGAGGTGCAGGTCGACGCGGCTCAACGCGCCGGTGTGCCCAGAGACGCAGCCCGTTCGAAGAGGGCTTCAAGGTCCTTCGACCCGATCCGCTCGAGCAGGCCATCATCTGCCGATCCGTCGTCGGGAATCTCGACCACCCGATACGGCCTCTGGCCGTTGCTTTCGCACATGAACAGCAGGTTCCTGTGCCCTTCGGTGACCGCGGGACCTCCAAGGCGGATCCGCCAGGTGTCACCGGCGGCCTTGAACTTCTTCGCCATATCTAACGCTCCATCGTCATTCTGTTGATCCCGGTCTCGAGCGGGTCAGGGATCCGTCAGCTGGGCTCCAGGCGAATCGCCGCGGCAAGCTCCTGCGACAGCCTGTGACGGCGCCCGTCTACCTGGGCGACCACATCTCCGTCCGCTTCAGACGCGGCCAGGACAGTCACTTCCGTGCCGAGCAAGAAACCGATGCCGCCGAGGAACCGCAAGCGCTCCGCGTCATCATCCGCGACTTCTCGGATCACGGCCGTAGTGCCGACGGGAAGATCGGTCAGTGAAGGCAGGTCTCGCTGCACGATCGACCCGTCCGGACCCGGAATCGGGGCGCCGTGCGGATCGGTCGCCGGATCGCCGAGCGCCTCGGCCATACGATCCACCAGGGTGTCTGACGCCGCGTGCTCGAGCCACTCGGCTTCGACATGCACGCCGTCCCAGGTATAGCCGAGCCGCTCGATCAAATACGTCTCGATCACCCGGTGGCGGCGAATGATCCCGAGCGCGGCGGCTTCCCCGGCCGGGGAGAGGCGGACCCCGTGGTACGGGACGTGAGCGACGAGGCCCTGCGCTGCGAGGCCCTTCACCATGTTGGTCACGGAGGCGGGCGAACGGCTGAGTTCCGCCGCGAGAAGCGTGGTCGGAACCGGGCCGTGCTCCTGCTGGAGCTTGTAGATCGCCTTGAGGTAGTCCTCGACTGCCCGGCTGCGTCGGGTGCGCTCGTTCATGTCCCTGCCTGCCGGCCGGAGGCCATCAGAGCGGCAGAAAACCCGCGTCTGCCTCCAGCTGCGTGAGGAATCCGGCGATGATCCGGGCGGAACGTTCGACGTCCTCGAGGTTCACGATCTGGTTCGGCGTGTGCATGTATCGGTTGGGCACACTGACCAGGCCGGACGCGACACCGGACCTCGACATGCGCACGGCGTCGGCGTCGGTCCCGGTCATCGCCGGCAGCGCCTGGATCTGGACGTCGATGCCCTCCCGTTTCGCCGCTTCGTGCAGCCGACGGTACACCACTGGATTGATCGCCGCGCCGCGCGCGAGGACCGGTCCAGCACCCATCCGGACATCGCCGTGTTCCTTGCGATCGAGCGTGGGATGATCCGTCGCGTGCGTGACGTCCACCACGATCCCGACCTGCGGGTCGAGCCCGTACGCCCCGGTACGTGCACCGCCGCCGGCCATGTAGCCGATCTCTTCCTGCACGGTCGCCACCGCGATCACGTGGGCACTGCACCCGGCTTCCTTCGCCAACCGAAGCGCTTCGAGCACGACTGCCGCTCCGACCCGATTGTCGATGGACCGGGACGCCAGGCAGTCATTCGCGAGATCGAGAGTCTCCGAGCGAATCACCGCGACGTCACCAATGCCGACCTTCGCCCGGGCCTCGTCGCCGCTCGATGCTCCGATGTCGATCCACAGGTCCTTCAGCTTCACCGCCTTCTCACCGTCATCCCGACGAATCAGGTGAATCGCCCTCCGACCGACGACTCCCGTGATCGGCCCTGCATCCGTGAGCACCTCGACCCGCTGGCCCACCAGAACCTGTGGATCCCAGCCGCCGACGCCCTGGACCCAGATGAAGCCATCGTCGTCAACGTGATGGACCATCAGCCCGATCTCGTCCACGTGGCCGGCGAGCATCACGGTCGGAGCACCTCCGGCCCCGATCTCCGCGAAGCTGTTTCCCTGTATGTCTCCCCAGATCCGGTCGGCGAATTCCCCGGCTATCTGCCGCCACACCGTCGCCGCGGCCGCTTCGTACCCGGACGGGCCGGCCGCATCGAGAAGGCTGATCAGGCTGTCTCGCATCTCCGCGCGCATAGATCTCTCACTCAAGTCTGCTGACTTCTGGTTATGGGTCGCAGGCGCCGGATCAGCCGTGCGTTGGTGAATCGGCTGACGGCCGGCCTCGCTTGCAGAGCTTCAGGCTAGCGGGGCCGACGGAGAGGGGCAACGGCAGGATACCGTTCAGTCTCCTGTCTCCCCCGAGATGAGATCACGGATTCTTCGCTCGAGCTCCGGGCTCGCGCGCTCCGTTCCTTCTCCCGCCTCGTGAACGTAGTCCAGAAACATGCGTTCGAAGTCGAAATACGGATAGCACAGCCGGCATTTCTCGACATGTCTTCGGACCGCATCGTTCCAGTCGGGGGGAAGCTCGCCATCCAGGTACTCGTACACGAGCGCCAGGGACTCTTCGCACGACAGCTCCTCCGGCGCTGCTTCGCGGGTGCCGGCTGCTCCGCGTGTCTCATCGTTCATGGCAGATATCCCATTTCCTCAGCGAACCTGTGCAGTCGTGTCTGGAGTCTCTTGCGGCCCCTGAACAGCCGCGACTTCACCGTGCCGATCGGAATCCCGAGCGTGTCGGCCACCTCCTGGTATCCGAGACCCTCGACGTCAGCGAGTACTATGGGAACGCGAAACTCGTCCGGCAGTTCCTGGATCGCGCGAATCACGTGCTCGTTGACCAGCCGGTCGAATATGCGGCCCTCGGGATCGGCATCGTACAGTGTGCCCGCCCCGGGCCCCTCGGAGATCTCATCGAAGTCGACCCGGGAGGGCCGTGAGCTGTCTCGACGATACTGGTTGATGAACGTGTTCCGGAGGATCGTCATCAGCCACGCACGACAGTTCGTGCCGATCTCGAACCGGTCCCACGAGCGCCAGGCCTTGAGCACGGAGTCCTGGACGAGATCCTCCGAGCGGGGTTCGTCCCCGCCCGTGAGGCGGAGGGCGAGCCCGTACAGCGCATCCAGGTGCGGAAGCGCCTCCGACTCGAATTCCCGTCGCCTGTCGTCGCCGGACTCGCTGGCCTGGTTCATCCCGTTCGTCGCATTGCGGGAGCCTTCCCGTGGGTCACGTCCTCGACGCAGGCTACTCCGGGACGGTGGAATCGGGCAAGGTCGATGGGAACGCAGTTCGCGGTCGATCGTATCACTACGGGCGGAGACGGCTGTCCCCGCGCCGCCCGCGGCCGCGCCGATGCCGCCCCGAAAGGAGCCCTGTCCCCCTTGGATCAGACAGAACATTCCCCGGACGTTCGCCTCCCGGTTTCGGGCCCGACAGACAGGTCGGCTGGTCGTGGACGGAAGACGGCGGGCAGGATCGCGCTGGTGCTCGGCGTGCTCCTGGCGCTGGTGCTGGCCGTGGTGCTCGTATTTGCGGTCCGGTTTCGATCCCTGCTGGACCCCGAGACACTTGCCGATCGGCTGGAGCCCAGGATTTCCCAGGCGGTCAATCGTCCCGTCACGATCGAAGGCGCGGAGTTGAGGCTGTGGCCGCGACCGGGGGTGGTCGTCGAGGGAATCCGGATCGCGAATCGCGGGATGTTCTCGGAGACCGCTCTCGCGACGGCGGATGCAGTGGTGCTGGAGCCGCGCCTGCTTCCACTCCTCAAGCGAAAGATCGTGATCGACAGGATCGTCGTCCGCTCGCCCCGCGCGCTGCTCGTGGTGGCGGAGGACGGAACATCCAATTTCGGCGACTTCGTCCCGGAACGATCTGAGACAGACCGCGCCGGAGCCGGTCTGCCCGGCCTGTCGCTCGACATCAAGCGAGTCGAGCTGGTGGATGGGCGCGTCGGCTACCGGGACGCGATGCGATCGCGCAGCCTGCAGCTGGACGGCGTGAATCTCCGGACGGATCTGGACGCCAGCGGCGCGGGATCCATCGGCACGGAAGGAACGGCGAGTGCCGAGCAAGTGATCGTTCGTCTGCCGGAGGCGCCCGGAAATTCGATCGAGACTGGGGAGGCCTCGATCGAATGGAGCGGGCGCGTGGCCGGCGACCTGGACTCGTTCGAGCTCGACCGGGGCGCGCTGGAGGCCGGGCCGTTCCGGGCGCGTCTGTCCGGGCGGGTAAGCTCCCTGGGATCACCGGTTCGCATCCTGGACCTGGCGCTCTATGCGGAAGGACTGGCGCTGGCCGACCTGGTCGGAGAGCTGGACTCAGGCATGAAATCGGCGGGTTCGGTGAAGCTGGACCTTCGACTGCAGGGCGAGGCGGGACAGGAGCAATCGCCGGTGGTCTCCGGACTCGTCACCCTGCGGGACGGGACCGTGGTGACGGCCGACGACATCCTGGTCGCGTCCGAACTGGAGGTGGACGCGCAGATCCGGCAGGGCGAAGCCGTGGTGACGGCCAGTGGGAAGCTGCTCGACGGAGACCTCTCAGCGGCCGGGACCGTCGCCCTGGATTCGATGCTGCCGTTCGACATCCAGGTTCAGGCAGACGCGGGGCTCGACCGGCTGCTCGCGGCGTTTCCGCCGGCGTCCGTCACCACGGACGAACCGATCTGGTCGCTCGGTGGCCGCCTGGCGGTGGACGCCCGCGTAGCCGGTCGGGCCGGGGACTCCGGGGAGCCGGGAATCGATGGGACCGCCACCCTCACGGACTTCGAAGCCCGGATCGCTCCGCTTCGGACCCCGATCCGCGCAGCTGAGATTCCGATCCGGCTCGAAGGGGAAACAGCTTCCTGGCAGGACGTCCGGATCGAGCTCGGAGAGAGCGATGGTACGACCTCCGGGCAGCTGAGCGATGTGTTCGGCGCCCGTGACAGCAGACGTTCGAAACCGACTGTCGATGCCGACGTTCACTTCGGACGCCTGGATCTCGATGCCGTGCTCCCGGAGCGTCGTGACCAGGAACTGGGGTGGGGGCGACTCGCACTGGCCCGACTCGGGGACCTCCCGGTCGGCGGATCCACGGCGGATGAGCTGGCGGCGTCCAGGGGACAGCACCGACCCTCCGAGTCCCCGGTCACCGGTGTCCTGCGACTGACGGCTGATACCCTGCTCTATGGCGGCACCGTGCTCGACGACGTGGATGGGACCATCCGGCTGGACAGGCAGCGCATCGAAATTCCGAGGCTGGAGTTCGGCGCCTACGGTGGACGCGGAACAGCTGCTGCCTCGCTCGAGCTGGGCTCCGGCTACGTCGAGCCGTTTGGACTGCAACTCGAACTTCGGGACGTCAGGGCGGAAGAGTGGCTGGCCCGGCACACTCCACTCGGCAACGCACTGAGTGGCACGATGGGCCTGGACCTCGAGCTCGCGGGAGGCCTCGACACCCTGCTGCTGCCGGGCGAGAACTCCCTCGCCGGATCCGGCGAGATCCGGATCCAGGACGGCGCTGTCGAGTCGAACCCGCTCACCGAGGCGCTGGCGGCGGCGCTCGGGGCCGCCGATCCGTTCGGCAGAACTCTCAAGGACTGGGCGTCCCGATTCCGCATCGACGACGGCGCAGTACATCTGTCCGACGGGCGGTTCGAGTTCGATCGCGGGGACGTCGACCTGGGTGGCTCGGTCGCCTTCGATGGTGCGCTGGACCTGGCGCTCCTGCTCCGGCCGGATCCGGAGCAGGTCCGGGCGCTGTCGGACGACCTCCTCGCGGGCGTCCCGGAATCGGTACGCGGTTTCCTGTCGCAGGGAGGACCCGTGGAGCTGGGTCTGCGGGTCGGCGGACGACTCGATCGTCCCACGGTCTCGGTCGATCCGTCGAGCATCGACCGGGGGCTCGGGTCGGTGGTCGGCGCCGGGCGCAGCGAGATAGAACGGCGGGGACTGGATCTGCTGCGCCGGCTGACCGAGGACGCCGAGGATTCGACGGCGGTCGAGGAGCCTGCCGCTCAGCCCGATTCTGTGGGCGGCGGCGCCGAGGGCAGCCCGCGGTGAGGCGGACACCTCACCGCGTACCGGGCGCGGTCGCGGTCCTCTGCCTGTCGGTTCTGCCGCTGCTCGTCGCGGCCGGCGCGTGCGTCTCCGGGCGGGTCCTCACGGGGTATCCCGGATATCCGTTCGCCCGGTTTGACACGCCAATGCCGTCCGACTCCACCTTCTTCATGCTTCAGCCGGCGATCGAGAGCGAGGGATTCGCACTCGATTTCACGACTTTCGACGAAGGACTCATTACCACGCGCAGTTCGGAGTTGCTGGGCCGACCGGTGTTCCTGAATCTCATCGTCGAGTCCCTGGTGCCGGACGACGCTGCGAGATCACCGGATCCGGCCGGGGCACGCGTCTGGGTGGCGGCCTACGAAGAAACCGTTTCCGGGGCCGAACGCATCAATCCTCTGCAGGAAGACGTGTGGGCGGGAGTGATGGATCTGACGACGCGGCTCAGTGCAGCAGTGGATGGATCGACGCCGATCGGACCGGAATCACGATCCGAGGCGACAGACGGTTCAGCCGCCGACGGCCCGCAGACCTGACGGTACGCGACTCCCGACAGTCTGACTCCGGCTGACGCTCGGAAGTCCGCCTCTCGGCGGGCAGTGCCCGCCTCCCACTCCGACGCCCATTCCGGTGCCACGGCCGGCGCCGATGCGAGCGAGCACGTCCACGGGCCGATCGTCGATCGGCCGGAAGGGACCCGGCTCGGCGGATGGATTGACGAGGAAGTCCGACACCCGCGCGTATGCCGCCGCGGCGTTCTCTTCCTCTTCCTCTTCCTCGAGGGTCTCGAGGAACATGACGGGCCGTGGCGCGCCGGTCGCGACCGCGGCCGGAATCGGCGCGATCTCGGGCAGGGTCAGTCGCTTCTCCGGCGAAGGACCTGCAGCCGGCGGAGAGCCACCCGCCGATGCATCGGCGAGCTGGATGACCTGCATCGGCTTATCGACCTCGGGCGGTCGATCTTCGGGAAGCGTGATGACCTGGAGCTCCCTGCTGGTCGCTCCGCCGGACATCGGCTCGACGGTAAAGCTGACCATGGCGAGCAATGCCGCGTGCACGAGCACCGACACCACGATGCCGATGGTCATTGCGCCTCGCCAACCCCTGTCGAACCGCCTCTCGTCCCTCATCCCGACTCGGCCTCCTGGCACCGCGAGGTATACATCACACCCTTCAATATCATAAACAACCCGTTACAGGGGAAGGTGTTCCCGGTTCTCGCCGCCCGGGCGAAGGAGGATCTTCCCCACGCTTTGCCGCGACTGGAGCCGCGCATGTGCCGCGGCCGCCTGCTCCAGATCGTATACCCGGTCGATCACGGGCTTGACCAGCCCGGCCGCCGCATGAGACACGATCGCCTCGAACTGGGGTCGAAGCATCTCCGTCTCGTTCCACAGGTGCCCGAGGTTCACGCCCGCCACCGATCGGTTGTCGTCCATCAGGGCGATCGCCCCGAATCGGGGCATGCGGATCATGCCGCGGATCGCGGCCGGGAGATTTCGTTTCGTCCCCGGAGCCAGCGACGAAGCTCCGAAGCAGCATAGTCGACCGCCGGAGGCCAGCAGGTCGTAACTCCGGCGAAACGAAGTGCCCCCGATCGGGTCGAGTACGATGTCCACGCCCCGGCCTGCCGTCAGCTCCCGAACCCTGTCCGGCCAGTCCGTCGTCCTCGAGGCGATCGGCTCCACGTCCAGCGAGCGTAGGAAATCGTGTTTCGAGGGGGACGCAGTGCCGATCACTCTCGCTCCGACAATGCGGCAAAGCTGTACGGCGGCTATCCCGACTCCCCCCGCGGCCCCGTGAACCAGGACTGTTTCGCCGGCGCGCACGCAACACACCCTGTGCAGCATCTGGTGCGCAGTCAGATAGTTCACCGGCAGGCTGGCGGCCACGTCATCCGGGACAGAGTCTGGAGTCCGAACCACGAGATCCGGCGGCAGACAGACGAGATCCGAGTAGCCCCCGAATCGGGTCACGGCCGTCACTCGCTGGCCCTTCCACGCCGGATCGACGCCGTCTCCCGCGATATCCACCGTCCCCGAGACTTCGTACCCCGGCACGAAGGGCAGCGGCGGCGCGTCCGGGTAGAGCCCGAGCCTGGCCATCACTTCCGCGAAATTGACCCCGGCGTACTCGACCCTGACCCGAAGCTCACCGGCCGCGGGCAGCGGATCGGGCTCCTCGCGCGGCTGCAGGACGTCCGGCTCCCCGCGCCCCGTGATCCATACGCGCTTCATCGCAGGGCCTCCGGCTGGATGGAGGCGACCAGGTCATCGACGGTGTAGCTGAACTCCTCGTCCACCACGCGCTCCTCGATATCGACGCCGACGTACGATGGATAGCCGAGCTCCGGATCGTAACGCACCTCCAGTTGGAACGGCTCGAGGCGAATCAACTCCTCGAGCTCGTTGAACAGCTGATCGACCGTGGGAAAATCGTCATTCCGGTCCGCGGGCAGGGGGTCCGAGGACTGCAGGTCCACGACCAGCGTCACGACTCCGGCGTCCACGTAGACCCTCGCAGGGAATACGTCCGGACAGAAGCAGGAACGGAAATAGGTGAAGTCGTAGGCGGCGGGTGCGTCCGCGATCCACTGCGAGCGCGCGGCGGCCAGATCGTCGAGTCGTTCGTCCTCCTCCGTACTGCATGCCGCCATGAGCGGTACCAGACAGACGGCGAGAAGGAATCCTGAGCGCCAGTTCATGGTATATCTCCGTAGCAAGTCGGGCGGTCGGATCTGTTGCCGACTCGGATTCACACGTACGAACATACGAATCATGTGCGGACGATTCACGTTGACGACTCCCGCGGCCGTGTGGGCCGCCCTGTTCGAGCTCGATTCGGTACCCGAGTTGGGGCCGCGCTACAACATCGCCCCTACGCAGCCCGTGGTGGCGGTCCGGTCCACCGCGCGTCCCCAGACGGAGACCGCGGAGCCCGACGAATCGGGGGCCGGAACCGGCTCGGGGCACGAGCTCGCGCTGCTCAGGTGGGGGCTGATTCCGCACTGGGCCAGAGATCCTGATCTCAAGGGGCGGACCCTGATCAACGCCAGGTCGGAGACCGTGGCTGAGAAACCCTCGTTTCGTGATTCGTTCAAATTCCGTCGCTGCCTGGTGGTCGCGGACGGGTTCTACGAGTGGCAGCCGGTCGGGGCTCGCAAGCAGCCATTCTGGATCCGACTCGATACGGGGGCTCCCTTCGCCTTCGCCGGACTGTGGGATCGGTGGGTGGGCGAAGACGAAACACTGGAAAGTTGCACGCTCCTGACTACCGAAGCGAACGAGGGCCTCCGTCCGCTGCATGACCGGATGCCCGTGATTCTCGACCCCCACGACTACGAAGCGTGGATCGATCCCGACACCCCACACTGGGAACTCGAGTCGTTGCTCGTTCCGTATCCGTCGGAGTCGATGACCTTCCACCCGGTCTCCACACACGTTAACCATGTAGGATACGACGATCCCGCGTGCATCGCGCCGCTCCGTTCTCAGACGGACCTGTTCGGTTGAACTGAGGCGGCGTTCCGCCCGCGGCAAACGACTGGAGAACGTGATGCCTCAGGCAGCGGAAGCCGCTCGCACCGGAGATGTGATTCCGCTGCGCGGGAGAAACCCGGGCACCCCGCTGGACACGGACTGGGTCGCCGATGTCAGGGTAAATCGCAGCGCCGTCGAGAGACGTGCCGGCCAGATCAGCGCCCGCCGATCTGTGAAGAAGACCTGGCAGGCGGCCTGGTATCTCAGGGCGATCACCTGTATCGATCTCACGACACTCGCGGGTGACGACACTCCGGGACGGGTCCGTCGCCTGTGTGCCAAGGCCCGCGTTCCGGTGCGGCCTGACATCCTCGAGGCACTCGGTGCCGACGAGCTCCCGATCCGCACCGCGAGCGTGTGCGTATACCACCGGTTCGTGGACGTGGCGCTCCGGGCGCTGGAAGGTTCGGGCATTCCCGTAGCCGCGGTCGCGGCGGGATTCCCGCACGGTCTCAGCCCGTTCGAGCAGCGGGTGCAGGAGATCGAGGCCTCGGTGCGAGCCGGGGCGGCCGAGATCGACATCGTGATCACCCGGGCCCACGTGCTGACCGGAAACTGGCAGGCGTTGTACGACGAGGTCCGGGCGTTCCGGGAGGCGTGCGGAGCGGCTCATCTGAAAACCATTCTGGCTACCGGCGAGCTGGGGTCCCTGCGCAACGTCGGCAGGGCCAGCCTCGTGTGCATGATGGCGGGAGCCGACTTCATCAAGACCTCGACCGGCAAGGAGTCCGTCAACGCCACACTCCCGGTCGGGCTGGTGATGGTCCGGGCGATTCGGGAGTACCGGGAGCGCACGGGCTTCGACGTCGGGCTCAAGCCGGCGGGCGGGATCCGGAAGGCGAAGGACACGCTCACCTGGCTGTCGATGATGCGGGACGAGCTCGGACTGCCCTGGACGCGGCCCGGCCTGTTCCGGTTCGGCGCCAGTTCCCTGCTCCTCGATCTCGAACGGCAACTCGAACACCTCGCCACCGGAAGGTACTCCACCGGATATCGGCACCCACTCGCATGACATCCCGGGCAGTGATTGCGGCGTTTACCGCAGCTGTGATAGCCGTCGCTGCACCGCCGGCAGGCCTGACGCAGGTGACATCGATACCCGCCTCAGACACGGTCCCCGACTACGTCTCGAAATACCTGTCGCTCTACGAGCCCGCGCCGAGCGTGTTCGACGTGCGAGAGGCCGTCGCCAGGTGGGAGAGCGAAGGCGGCCTCGACTCCGCGTCCGACTCGCTCCTGGCGGCACGGATGTGGAGACGCGCCTTTGAGACGGGTGAGGCGCTCGCGTGGCTGCCGATTCCGGGGACGGATGGAGCACCTGGCACCGGGTCACCTGGAGAGTTCGATGGGCTCGTTCGCCTCGAGCGAGCCCGAACCCTGCTGATGAGTTCGCCTGCCGGTAGAGCCGACTTCAGCCCCGACAAACGTCACGAAGTCCCGGGGGCGGCCGACTTCTGGGCAGCCTGTGAAACCTCCACGCCCGCGGTTGAACAGGAGTTGTGGCTCGATCTGCGCGCCCTGTTCACACCCGAGGAGCGGGAAACCTGGGACGCCGCGGCGCCGGGCGAGAAATGCAGTGTCGTGCGCCTGGCGCTCGACGATCGAGCCCTTCTATCAGCCCTGTCAGCCGATGAACGGCTCGCCGTTCACTACAACCGGCTGGAGGCGGCCCGGGCCCGCTACCTGATCTCCAGGCCGCGCTTCATGAAGACCGCTTCCGACTACCGGGGCCGGCCGGACAGCCTGGAAGTGGACGATCGGGGATATATGTGGATTCGGCTCGGTGAGCCGACGGAGGTCTTTTTCGCCACCCGCCCACCGGGCAGCGATATGCTCGGAATCGAGGAGGACTGGGTTTACGAGCGCGCGGGCGGCGTGTGGCTATTCCATTTCGTGCCGTGCGATACCAATCGGCGAGTGCCGTGCATGCCGCGCAGCGGTCACGCGCTGGCCGAGTCGTTCGGGCCCCTGGCCATACCTGGGACTTTCTATTTCCAGAATTTCGTGACCCGGCTGTCCATCGATCCCCTGCCGCTGAAACGGATGATCTTCACCTACCAGGCCGCAGACGGCCTCGATGCGGAGTTCAACGCCGTAGAGGCGAGGATGTACGAGCGGCAGGCCCAGATGATGGCGCGGGAGCTCCAGGTCATGGCGATTACCGAGGTTCCCGATGTCCCGGGACTTCTGCCGGCGGTGGATGTGGCGTTCGAGTTCCTGCGGTTCTGGAACCCCGGGGCGGGCAGCGCGGCTGTGTGGTTCGTGGGCACCGCGCGGGCCGATCAGCTCGAGGTCCGGCCGGCTGCCGGCGGCGGCGATCTGCGCGCAGCGAATCTGACCGTGGCGCTCCGGGCCCCGGAAGGGACGACCGTACGGGACGTCAGGCGCGAGTTCGTGACCCTTGCCCCGCTCCCGGAGGGCGCAGGTGTGGACGCATTCCTTCTCACCACGCTCTCTCCCGGCCCGTGGCCGTTCACCATCGCGCTGCGTGACGGCAATTTCGGGGAGCCCGTTGGCAATTGGCTGCAGGACACCCTCACCGTGCCGGACTTCGGGGGCGTGTACGGCAGTCTGCTTCCGGCGCTCAGCGACATCGCGGTGGCGCCGGATTCCGGCGGCGCATGGACGCGAGACGGGAACGTGTTCCTTCCGGTCACGGCGGCTCACGCCACGGGGCCGGACGGAACGGTCCACGTGTACTTCGAGGTGTACGGAATTCGACCGGGTGCGGAATACGAGGTCCAACTCCGGCTGGTCGAAGCGGACGATGCAGATCGGATCTGGAGGCTGGACCAGGATGATCTCGCATTCCAGCTGTCCTTTTCATCCGATATGTCGGACGACGGATCCGGCATTGGCCGACACCACCTGAAGCTCGACTTCAGCGGCAGCCGCAACGGCGCCTACCTGCTGGGAGTGCAGGTGAAGAAGTCGCAGACCGGTGAACGCAGCCTTCCCGTAACTACGCCGATCGCGGTGTTCGGCCTGAGCTGAGCCAGGCCGGCGACGATCTTGGCAAACGTGACGGCAGGCTGGATCTTGAATCGAAATTCGCGTACCGCTCCAGTCGTCCCGGGAAGGAAGCGATGAACGAGATCACCGAGATCTTCGACACCCTCGAGTACGGTCCCGCGCCCGAGTCGACGGAGCCTGTCGATTCGTGGCTCGACCAACACGGGCGGGAATTTTCTCTCTGGATAGAGGGTGCCTGGCACGACTCGTCGGACGGAGCGGGATTCGAGACCGCGAACCCGGCGACCGGTAGGCCTCTTGCCCGGATCACGCAGGGGAGCACGGCAGACGTGGACTCGGCGGTGGTTGCTGCGAGGGCGGCGTTCCCGGCCTGGAGCGGCCTCTCCGGACACCAGCGCGCTCGCTACCTGTATGCGATCGCCCGTCGCCTGCAGCGGGATTCCCGCCTGTTCGCCGTGCTGGAGACCCTGGACAACGGGAAACCGATCCGCGAGGCGCGGGATATCGATATCCCGCTCGTAGCGCGGCATTTCTATCACCACGCTGGCTGGGCCCAGCTGATCGAGCGGGAGCTGCCCGGCCAGGTACCCATCGGGGTCGTGGGGCAGATCATCCCGTGGAATTTCCCGCTGCTGATGCTCGCCTGGAAGGTGGCGCCTGCCCTGGCCGCCGGGAACACGGTCGTCCTCAAGCCCGCCGAATTCACGTCGCTGACCGCGCTTGCATTCGCCGAACTCACAGCGGCAATCGGCCTGCCGCCCGGCGTGTTCAACGTGGTCACCGGCGACGGCCGCACGGGAGCCGCGCTCGTCGAGCAGCCGGACGTGGACAAGATCGCGTTCACCGGATCGACCGACGTCGGACGCATCATCCGGGAAGTGACTGCCGGAAGCGGCAAGCGGCTGTCCCTCGAACTGGGCGGGAAGTCGCCGTTTCTCGTGTACGACGACGCGGATCTCGATTCGGTGGTCGAAGGCGTGGTGGATGCAATCTGGTTCAATCAGGGCCAGGTATGCTGCGCCGGATCCAGAATCCTGGCGCAGGAAGGCATCGCGGACCGGCTGGTGCAGAAGCTCAAAGCCCGGATGGAGACGCTCCGGATGGGGGATCCGCTCGACAAGGCCGTGGATCTCGGGGCGATCGTGGCGCCGGTGCAGCTCGAACGGATCCGCTCCCTCGTCGAGCGCGGCAGGGAGGAGGGCGCCGAGCTGTGGCAGCCGTCATGGAGCTGCCCGGCTGAGGGCTGGTTCTATCCGCCGACCTTGCTGACGAACGTCGATCCCGCGGACACGGTCGCGCAGGTGGAGATCTTCGGGCCCGTCGTGGCCCTGATGACGTTTCGTACGCCGGCCGAGTCCGTTCTGCTGGCAAATGACACCCGGTACGGCCTCGCCGCATCGATCTGGACCGAGAGCATCAACCTGGCGCTCGACGTGGCGCCGAAGATCCAGGCCGGTACGGTGTGGATCAACTGCACGAACATGTTCGACGCCGCCTCCGGGTTTGGCGGATACCGCGAGAGCGGATTCGGCCGCGAGGGTGGTCTCGAGGGGATGTGGGAGTACGTTCGACCGGCCTGGGAAGCGAACGCCCGGCGGATCGCGGATCCCGGGACCGATTCGCCCGCCACCGGGACGACTTCACCGGACCAGCGCACCGACGGAGATCAGGGTCCTGCCGTCGACCGAACGGCGAAGCTGTACATCGGTGGGCGCCAGGTGCGCCCGGACGCGCCGTACACGATCGAGGTCCGTGCACCGGACGGCAGCCTGATAGGCGAGGTCGGCCGGGGCAGTCGCAAGGACATCCGGAACGCCGTCGAGGCCGCGAACTCCGCGCTGGCCGGCTGGACCGCCGCGACCGCTCACAACCGGGCGCAGGTACTGTACTTCCTGGCCGAGAATCTTTCCGCGCGCTCCGCTGAATTTGCCGGTCGGATCGCCGTCTCCACGGGCGTCAGAGCGGATGCGGCGGAGCTCGAGGTCGCCAGGTCGATCGAGCGCCTGTTCCTGTACGCAGGGCTGGCCGACAAGTGGGACGGCCGCGTGCACCACACGCCATTCCGCAACGTGACGCTCGCCATGCCCGAACCCCTCGGCGCGCTGGGAGTCGCGTGCCCCGACGAGAGTCCGCTGCTCGGTTTCATCTCGACCGTGATTCCACCCATCGCGATGGGGAATGCGGTCGTGGCGATCCCCTCCGAGCGCGCTCCGCTCGTGGCGACGGACTTCTACCAGCTGCTCGAGACCTCAGACCTGCCAGGCGGAGTGATCAACATCGTCACCGGGTCACGGGACGAGCTTGCCGAGGTGCTCGCGGCCCACGACGGCGTGGCCGGAGTGTGGTACTTCGGGAGCATCGCCGGCGGCGCTGCCGTCGAACGACTGTCGATCGGAAACATGAAGCGCACCTGGACGAATCAGGCGGGGACGCGCGACTGGTACGATCCCGAGCAGGGGGAGGGAGACGAATTCCTCCGGCACTCGACGCAGGTGAAGAACATCTGGGTGCCATACGGCGAATAGACCGGGGGTACCGGGAGTCCGCAGCGGTCGCGTCGACCGCCGGGAGCCCCCGGTCTCACAACTGCGGAATCGCCGATTGGCCGGTCAGGCGGCGTCGGCTCCCTTCGACCAGTGCAGCGCGAACATCGCGCCCTGCGGATCAACGCACTGGGCGATCCGGTCCTCACCCGGGACATCCATCGGCCCGTTGACCACCTGTCCGCCGCCAGCCTTCACTCGCTCGAGCGCCGCATCCAGGTCGTCGATGCGGATGTAGAACAGCCACGCAGCGACCGGCATCTCGGGCGGCCTTGTCATCATTCCGCCGAGCGGGGGTCCGTCACCGCCATAGATCCGATAGATGCCGTGTTCGCCCATGTCCATGTCATCGTGGACCTTCCAGCCGAACAACTCGCGGTAGAACTCGAATCCCTTCGCATAGTCGCCCGCCATCAGTTCGTGCCACGAGAATTCCCCGACACCCGGAATTCCGGGGTGCGGGGGAAAATCCATCGCGGGTGCGAACAGCGCGAACACGGCGCCGTCGGGATCGGCGATCACCGCGAACCGCCCGACCGTCGGAATGTCCGTCGGCGGGACGATCGCGGCTCCCCCCAGCTCCGCCGCGCGCGCGGCCGTGGCCTCCACGTCGGGTGTGCCGATATAGGCGAGCCAGTGCGGAGGAGCCCCGGCGGCGACCGCCTCCGCGGGCAGCTCCATGACTCCGCCCAGCGGCCGGCCGTCGAGCGTCCACATGTCGTACGGCTTCGGGCCACCCTCGAACGATTCGGTCCCCCACCCCGTGACGCTCCGGTAGAAGTCCTGCGCCGCGGCAGGGTCGGACGTCATCAGGTCGTACCACAGGAACCGGCCGAGATTCTCACTCGCCATCATGTACCTCCGTTTTTTGTCTTTCCAGCCAGACCGTATGAGCAGCTCGAACCGACGCCGGACAGCGCCTGCTGACTTCGTGTCGAAGCTGGACACTACCGACAGTTTTCGTCTACCCCGGACCCGACGGTGCCCGGCGCGGCGCGCTAGTTCGTCCGGGCCCGAAACTGGGGGTCGGCATCGCGCCACTGCCGGGCGAGCGACTCGCGCATCGCCATCGCCTCGGATCCCCGGCCGCCCGCCGCGTAGAGAGCCGCCAGGCGCCCCCGGGCAATGCCCAGGTAGTATGGATCCCATTCGATCCTCTGTGGGTCGGACACCTCCAGGTACCGTTCCCACACCACAAGCGCCGAGTCCGGCCGGCCCGCCGCCTCGAGCGACCGGGCGAGGTCCCCGAGGGCGCATACGGGGCACCCGATTCCCTCGTCCCACAACCGGAAGCGCTCTACTGCTTCCAGCGGTCGCGACACGTCCAGCGCGATCAGTCCCCACGCGGCCTGCCACCAGGGGTTGGGCCTAGCATCGGGCGGCGGATCCATGTGGCCCGCGTGCGATTCGAGAATCATCATGGCCCGCTCGGACCGCCCGGCCAGCGCGTAGAACTCAGCGATGTAGTGAAACGGCCAGTCGTCCATCGACATCGAGCCCATCGGATGCGCGGCGAGCGTCGAATCGACCAGGGCGACTGCGGCCGCGGTATCGGCGGACCACCAGGTCATGGCCCAGGCGCGGTCCACCGCCCGCTCGATGATCTCGGCCGGATCGCCACGTACCGCGGCCACGGCCAGCGCTTCCCGGTATCGAGCATCGGCCTCGCCCGGGCGACCGTCGACGAGCGCCAGCCGGGCCCGCTCTTCCGCCACCCATGCCCGTACCGTCCGGTCGTCGGGAAACGCGGCTTCGAGATCCACGATGGCTGCATCCACCGCCGACCGGTCTCCCGCCAGGTAGGCCAGACGACAGGCGAGAATGTATGGAAAGGGGTGATCGGGCCGGAGACGGGCGAACCGGACCCGGGCATCCCGAGCGCCCGCGGTGTCACCCAGTCTGGCCATCGCCTGGATGAGCCCGGCGTGGGCCTCGGGTGCCAGGGAGTCGAGCCCGATGGCCAGTTCGAACAGGCCCGCCGCGCGAGCCCACTCCCTCGGAGCGCCAGACAGCAGTTCGCCGAGCATGATCAGGGCGGCTGCGTCCTCGGGGAGTGCGACCGTGAGCGATTCCAGGGCGGCGATCGCCAGCCCGACATTCCCGGTCTCCTCGGCGTGGTAGCGCGCTGCTTCCCGCCACCTCGCGGTCTCCGCCGCCGACCCGACCACTCCCGGTCCCGTCTCGCCCTCGCCGGCCGGCCGGATGAGGACCAGGAACCCGACGAGGGTAACGACGAGCAGGGTTGTGAACACGAGACCGGCGACGATTGCCCGTCCCGATTCGCTACCCCCTTGGCGCTCGACCCCTGTTGCCCGAAGTTCGTGCATTCGGCCTCTGGATATGGTGCTCAGTTCACCGTGCGACACGGGAGGATACCGGTTGCTCACAAGTCAGCCCAGCAACGCATACATCTGCACGGCCTGCGGAACCCAGTTCGAAGATACCTTCTCTCCCCGTCCATCGTGCCCGGTGTGCGAGGACGAGCGTCAGTTCGTGCCGGCCGCCGGCCAGGGGTGGACGACGATCGACGAACTTCGAGGAGGTCATCGGAACGAAATCCGCGAGCTGGAGCCCGGACGCCTGTGGGGAGTCGGGACCGTGCCGGAGTTCGCCATCGGTCAGCGGGCGCTGCTCGTACGCACACCGGGTGGCAACCTCCTGTGGGACTGCATCTCGCTCGTCGATGAGGCGACGGTCGAGCAGATCGAGTCCCTGGGAGGAATCGACGCGATCGCCGTTTCCCATCCTCATTTCTATGGCTCGATGGTGGAGTGGAGCCGGGAATTCGGCGGCGCTCCGATCTACCTGCACGAAGCCGAGCGTGAGTGGGTCCGGCGCCCGTACGATGCGGTGGTGTTCTGGGACGGAGACGTGCACGAGCTTGCCCCGGAGCTGACGCTCGTCCGCACGGGCGGTCATTTCCAGGGATTCCAATGCCTGCACTGGAGCACGGGAGCCGATGGACGGGGAGCCCTGCTGTCGGGCGATCAGCCGAGCGTGTGTTGGGACCGCCGTCACCTGACGTTCATGTACAGCTATCCGAACTTCATTCCGCTCGGGCCCGAGGCCGTGCGTCATACGCGCGACGTGCTCGCTCCCTTCCGGTTCGACCGGATCTACGGGGCCTGGTGGGACCGGGTGATTCCAGAAGGTGGGTCCGAGGCGCTCGAGCGCTCCGCCGAGCGGTTCCTGCGCGCGATCGGTTCCCCGGACCCCTGATCCTTCGGGCCTGGCGGGTCAGGCGAAGATCTTGACGTCTCCGTGCTGGATCTTCGTTCCCAGGACTTCCAGGAATTTCGCGATCCACGCCGGGTGTGCCGGCCACGCAGGCGCGGTGACGAGCGTCCCGTCGACCACCGCATCGGTGACCGGGACCTCGATGTACTCGCCGCCCGACATCGTCACCTCCGGGCCGCACGCCGGATAGGCCGTACAGCGTCTTCCTTCGAGCACGCCAGCGGTCGCCAGCAGCTGCAGCCCGTGACAGATCGCGGCAATCGGCTTCCCGGCCGCATCGAAATGCCGGACCATGTCCAGCACATCCTCGTCGAGGCGCAGGTATTCGGGCGCTCTTCCCCCGGGCACCACGAGCGCGTCGAAATCGGACGGATCGATATCGGCGAACGTCGCATTGAGCCCGAAGCCGTGACCCGGTTTCTCGGAATAGGTCTGATCGCCCTCGAAATCGTGGATCGCCGTCGCGACCGAGTCGCCCCGCTTCTTCCCCGGGCACACCGCATACACTTCGTGCCCCACCGCCTGCAGCGCCTGGAACGGCACCATGACCTCGTAGTCCTCGACGAAATCACCGACGATCATCAACAGTCTCTTCCCTGCCATCGGTACCTCCTGAGCCGTGTTCAGTTCGATTACTGGTAGCGGGCGTTCGTCTCACGCGCTCCGTCTTCGCACACCGGCCACGGCCGCGGCTGGCCGGTCTCGTCGTCGATCGGCATCACCCGCCGGTCCCGCGGCACCCGCTCGTCCTCCGCGGCCTGGTAGGCGAGCATCGCGACCAGCGTCGCATTATTGCGCACCTCAGACCATACGATCTTGTCGAACGTGTCGAGATTGGTGTGCCACGTGTACGCGAAATAGTTCCAGCTGTTCGAGCCGAGGCCGAACGTCGGGGCCCCGGTGCAGTTGAACGCCGCGTGATCGCTGCCACCGCCGCTCGGCATTGCGGGAACGCTGATATCGATGTGCCGGCTGATCTCCGATGGCACACGAGTGATCCAGCGGACGAGGTACTCGGCCGCCCCGACCATCCCCATTGGTGACGCCCGGGAGATCCGGCCGGTCCCGTTGTCCTGGTTGAAGGCGGCCTGGAGACCTTCGATCACCTCCGGGTGATCCCGGACGAACGACCGGGATCCGTTGAGCCCCTGTTCTTCGCTCGCCCACAGGCCGACGAGGATCGACCGCTTCGGACTCGGATAGGTGCTCTTCAGGATCCGCATCGCCTCGAGCATCGTCACCGAGCCCGTGCCGTTGTCCGTCGCACCCGATGATCCGTCCCACGAGTCGAAGTGCGCCGACAGTACGACGTACTCATCGGGCAGCTCGGTTCCCCGGATCACTCCGATCACATTCGCCACGGGAACCGGGTCCGTCATGCTGGCCTGAGCATCCGCGCGCAGTCTCGGGCCCTGTCCCTGCATGGCCAGCCGGGTTACGAGCCCGTAGTCCTCGCAGGACAGGTCCAGTGCGGGGATCGTCTTCGTGGCGGCGCCGAACCTCGTGTTCAACGCGAAGATGCGGCGTGTTCCCCAGCCCCCGGACCAGTCGGACCACAGGATCCCGAGTGCCCCGGCGCCTTCGATCGCGGCCAGCAGATCGGCCGGCTCGTAGCCGGTCGCCTGAATCTGTTCCTGCCAGGCGCTGCCCGACTCCCGACGCTCTTCGCGCACGGCATCCGCAGCTCCATCGACGCCAAACTCCTCGAAGCTCTCGACGGGTCGGCAACTCGGCTGGGGCTCGGCGAGCGCCACGAAGTTCCCGCGCACCGATGGCAGCCAGGTCTCGAATGCGGCGCGACCGTTCAGCGCCGGGATCACTACGACTCCGCCTTCCACCGGGCCGTCCGATCCGGGACTCCACGCCATCAGGGTCGCATCGAGCGTCCGGACCCTGGGGGCGATCAGGTCGACGTGTGTCGTGCCGCGCTCCCAGCCCTTCCAGGTGCCGTACGGTTCGATTCGGGCCTCGACGCCCCAGCGTTCGAGCAGCGCGACTGCCCACTCGTTCGCCCGGTCCACGTCGGGCGTGCCGTTCAGGCGCGGACCGATGGAGTCCAGGAGCGCCTGGCCGATCTCCCAGGCCTCGGAGGAATCCATTCCCTCGGCCCAGATCGCGCTGAGCGTCGGGTCATCCACGGCAAGCGTCTGGGCGACGACCGGGCCCGACGTCGGAACGAAGAACCCGAACAGCAGAACGGCGGCGAGACTACGGGTGCGGGCAGTGATCATTGCAGGATTCTCGCGGTGCAGAAGGTCATTCGACAGGTGATCGCGTGGATCGCCCACGGACGGCGGAACAGGCGCAGAATAGGTCCGGGACCGCGCTTCGGCCAGTCATTACAGACTGCCGGAAGCCGGCACAGGTTGCGCTCGGCGGCCCGACCGTGCAGGCATAAGCGTCATGAATACGAAACAGACGATCCGAACCGCACTCGTACCGTTCCTCGTTCTCATCATTTTCCCATGGATCACGGGCTGCGATGGCGGTGCCGGCCGACACGACGTCGTGATCCGCGGGGGCACCGTGTA
>Ga0307379_10000786_pt1 | contig 51951 bp, 44 predicted proteins | sample UN2MG_FD_202237 | JGI IMG/M metagenome (GOLD analysis project Ga0307379, IMG submission 202237) | Soil microbial communities from Risofladan, Vaasa, Finland - UN-2 | ecosystem: Environmental > Terrestrial > Soil > Coastal area > Acid sulfate soil | place: Finland: Risofladan, Vaasa | collected... | reverse complement strand
GCTAAAGGAAAAACCTGAGTTATTTGCTCGGGATATAATTCGGCCTAGAAGTCCGCTACATGAGCTTACATCCAGCCCAGAAGATGCTCCTTTATTCAACTCCTTCATATTCACCAGGAGCGCACCAGTGGTTACACACTCGACTTGAGAGTCATATTCCAGCATGGCTTCATAATTCCCCGGAGAGCCACGGAGTCCTAAAGCATCAGGCCAAGGCTTAACCACTACACCTTTTTCCTGGAGTTGCTCAAACACCAGCGGACTTGCTTCGCCAAGCTCTTGATGACCTTGCTTTAATCCCTGTCTAGCCACGAGCTGAACTTGGTAGCCTTCAGATGCTAAGGCTCTTGCTGCAGTAACACTGACAAGCCCTCCACCAACAATGAGAGCACTTGGCAAGATAGACTTTTTCTCAAGAGCCACAGATGGAACCGTCCTGACACGGTCAACCCCCGACGAGATTATCCGCACTGCCTTAGCCATGGCACCCTTAGGATCATCTTTATGAATCCAGGCACATTGTTCTCGAATGTTAACAAACTCTATAATCGTATTGTGAGGTAAAATAAGGTGCTCCTTTAAATATCGCTGACACATTATGCGTCTATCAGTGCAACTATAGCATATCTGTTCAAGATTGCAGCATCTACAAGCTGCAATCACCACGCGGTCCAGTTGCCATTCAGTCACCTGGTTTGCTATTTCCTTAGCCCCGGCTTCAGTACAGGCCTGGGCTATCTCCAGAATGCAAGCTACACCGGGGAAATGTGAAAACCTTCTGGCTATCGTTTTAAAATCTACGACTGAGCTGATACTCCCACCGCAACTACATAGAAGCACACCTGTACGCTTGCTATCTACAGATTGCTCTGAAGCCCGACGAGAGTAATCTGAATCTGCATCCAGTTTCTCAAAATCTCGGACCTGGGCTTCCTCCGCTTCCTTTGGTTTGATCTCAATAGCAGTCTCCAGCGCCACTGCCATTGCTTTAGTAAGTTGCCTGGTCAGTTCGCTATTGCTGTCAGGACACACTACATGAACACCATCTACAATGGCATCTTGGCCAACATTACCAGGGGTATTGCCCTCTAAATCGCTAGAGGGAAATTTGAGTATAGCTTGTGCTTCTACCTCGAAATGCCTAATGCTATCATTGTGAAAGACTGCATCCAGCTCGCATACCCTAACACACTCCATGCATTGGCTGCACAAGGCGCAACTGAGACAACGCTGGGCCTCTCTTTGTGCTGCCTCTGTCGATAGTCCCATGGTCGTTTCCTCGAAACTACTAATTCTCTTTCGCATCCCAATAACAGGCATGGATGCTCGTTCATATGGAGGTATTTCTATTGTCTCAATATCAACCTCGGCAACCGCTGGCGGTTCAAGGCTACGTCCTGCCTCAAGGTCACGTCCTTGAATATACCTATCTATAGATTCTGCTGCCCTGAGCCCCGCAGCCATAGCCTCGACAACATTGTTAGGCCCAGTGACGCAGTCACCACCGGCAAAGACTCCGGGAATAGTCGTCTCAAGCGTTAGAGGGTTTACCTTAATAACACCAGCTTCGCTATCAACTGCCAGACCTTCCATATTCAACTGTGAGGCATCAGGTGATTGGCCTATAGCCACTACCACATGGTCAGCATCTACCACAAAATCCGTCCCCGGTATCGGCTCTGGCCTATGACACCCGTTAGCCATAATCTCCTCGGTTAATCTAGTTCGCTGGCAACGTATTCCAGTAACCCTAGCTCCATCTCCCAAAATTTCCACAGGCACGGTGCGATATTCTATCAATACCCCTTCCTGTAATGCTTCCTCTACCTCTTCTTCGGCAGCAGTTAATTCCTCCAGGACAGTCCAACTAAGTATCTGAACCGAGCGTTTGTTTCTCCTGATTACAGTTCTGGCAGAGTCTATGGCTGTATTACCATCACCGATAACCACTATATTCGAGCCCACAAAAGTATCTACCATCAGATTCAAAGACAGCAATAGCGACATGCAATCAACAACCCCCTCAAGTTCCTCGCCTGGTATGTTAAGCTTATTGTTTCGCTGGGTACCTATGGATAGGAAAAAGGCTTGATAGCCACGCTCCTTGAGGTAAGCAAAGTCCACATCACGCCCCACGGTTATTCCTGTCCTTATATCTACGCCAAGATTTTTTATGGCTTCGATTTCCTTCTCTCGCACTTCTCTAGGAAGCCGAAATCGAGGGATGCCTGTAGCCAACATCCCACCAATGACTCCATGAGATTCAAATACCGTAGGGGAATATCCCAGACGTGTGAGCTCCCAGGCAGCCATCAGCCCTGCGGGGCCACTGCCCACTATAGCTATCCTTCCATCACAAGACCCAGCGGGAAACTTACGCTCATATATAATTCCACCAAGGGCATTGTCCGCAGCATAGCGATGAAGCGCTCGTACGGATACCGGGCTATCAATTTTAGCCCGGTTGCAGTTAACCTCACAGGGATGTCTGCAAACCCGACCCAATATTCCTCCCAGCGGTGCCACTTCATTGATCAGTGCCAAAGCCCTGTCAACCTTGCTATTTGCCAGCAGTGAAACAAATCCCTGGACGTTAATGCCAAGAGGACATGCCACATGGCATGGAGCAAAACCATTCTTATCTATCACATATGCTGAGGGAATAGCCTTTGCGCCAAGAAACGGAGAGTGGATAGCACTATGGGTAATCCTCTGGTCTTTTAACAGCGAGGTTACCGTCGCCGAGCATTCAACTTGACAATGACCACAGCCACTGCAGACGTCCTCATATACATAGCGAGGATGTTGTACCACTTGTATCTTAAAACTGCCCTTCTTCCCTTCAATAGATTCTACTTCGGAGCTAGTATATAGTGTTATCAAGGGATGACTTGCTGCTCGCAGCAAAAGTGGCCAGACGAAACGTTGGTCTAAGGAAGACTTGTCCAATATGTCGCTGGTTACACTATTCCAGCTCAACGCAGCCGAGTTTACGATTAGCTTAACCGCAATGCCCATCTGGGCCAAAGTGAGTGCTGTTTGCATCGCAGCAACGTTGCTACCAACAACGACGACGCCTGTAGATACGCTGGCATTAGTCTTCCCTGCTATGTTCAATACCATATTTATAGCCTAACTCAAAGGCCTCCATATTGAAATCTTCTGTCCCTGCCGGTATAGAGTCCAAGACAGACTTCTTAATAGCTTCATAGGTTACTACATCGCTTGTTGCCGCTAAGAATCCCAGCATGATAATATTGGCTACTACAACACGTCCCAACTCCTGGGCCATCCGGCTAGCCGGAATGGATAGAGGCTTGGGATTCTGAGATGAATCGATGTTCACCAAGTCCGAATCGACGATTACCAGCGTTTCTGGCGGCACATTTTGCCCATACATGTCATAAGCTTCTTGAGATAAGAAGATTTGCACCCGAGGGCTTACCACATAGGGGTAATCTATGGGGACATCGCTGATTACTATCTCAGCACGACAAGAGCCACCACGAGACTCAGGTCCATAACTTTCCATAAGCGCGGCGAACCTCTTATCATATATCGAAGCAGCCTTGCCCAGGATGTTACCTGACAGAACTATGCCCTGGCCACCAAACCCAGCTACTCTGATCTCTTTCCTATCCATTTAGCTCCAACCTAGTTAACTTGACAGAATCAGACCACCCCACCCTAGCTATATCTTCCCCTTTGCTTTTGTCTGGGCTTTCTCCTTTGCCCTGATAGACACCTGACGGAGGTTATCCCCAAGCGTAGGATACTCCCTATCTACAAACTTACCCACTACAATAGGTCCGTTCAAGTCTATGTCTACATCCCTAAGATCTGCGCCATTCCGTACTATACTTCTCTCTTGATAGTAACGCATAGAATCCAGCCCCTCCGGCTCCTTATTCATACGACCATACACTACGGGACAGGGGCTAATCACCTCTATAAAGCTAAAACCTGGTTTAATCATAGCTTCAGCAATAGCTTTCTCCAATTCACGTATGTGCAGCGCTGTCCACCGAGCCACGTAAGACGCACCGCTGGCTGACACCAAGTAGGGCAAGTTAAAGGGAGGTTCAAAGTTACCATAACGAGTAGTGGTGGTGCGAGCTTCAAGGGGAGAGGTGGGCGCTGCCTGCCCACCAGTCATGCCATAGTTAAAGTTATTTACACAGATTACAGTCATGTCGATATTACGGCGCGCAGCATGTATTAAATGATTGCCGCCTATAGCAACCAGGTCACCGTCTCCACTAAATACCACCACATTTAGTTCTGGATTTGCCAGCTTTAAGCCAGTGGCAAATGGAATGGCACGGCCATGAGTGGTATGGAAGGAGTCAAGTTTAATATAGCCAGCTACTCTACCAGTGCAGCCTATCCCTGAAACTAAAGCTAGCTTATCGGGGTCTATCTCGTCACGGCCAATGGCTCTCAGAAAGCAGCCTGCAGTTGGTCCAATTCCACAACCAGCGCACCATATATGAGGCAACCTATCTCGCCTCAGGTATCTTTCGATCGACTGGTTTTCTATATTTGAGGTATTAGTCACTGTGCTGCTTCTCGTATCGCCTCAAGAATAACCGCGGGGGAATGTACGCCTCCTCCCATGTGAGGCACAAGTATTGTCATAGCATCACCTCCAGCACACCTTTCCACCTCTCGCACAATTTGGCCATAGTTAATCTCGGGAACCACAAATGCTCTAGCTTGCGACGAGAGCTCCCTGATTCGCTCTTCGGCAAAGGGCCACACTGTTACCAATTGCAATAGTCCTGCCCGAATCCCTTCATCTCGCGCCATCTTTACTGCGAATTGAGCAATACGAGCGGAAATTCCGTAGGCACAGACTACGATATCTGCATCCTCAACTTGAACTTCTTTATACTGTATTATGTCCTTTCTATTAAGCCGTATCTTGTCTACCAAACGCCGTACCAGGCGATCTTGGGCCTCAGCAGTCATTACCGGATAGCCCCTTTCATCGTGGGTTAGACCAGTAACATGGAAATGATATCCTTCCCCTGCCACAGCCATAGGGGGAACAAGGCCATCATCAACTTCATAGGGAAGATATTTCCCTGGTCTCACCTTGGGGCGCTGCCGATTTAGCAAGCTCTCCGGTGCTACGTATGGTATGACCACCTTCTCACTCATATGGCCTACCACTTCGTCAGCCATGATTAGCACGGGGACACGATATTTCTCTGAAAGATTAAAGGCCGTTATGGTAAGGTCAAAGATATGCTGTGGAGAGCTTGGCACTAAGGCAATGATCTCATAGCTCCCGTGAGAGCCCCATCGAGCCTGCATCATGTCTCCTTGCCCTACCATAGTAGGTAACCCAGTAGAAGGAGCTGCACGTTGAATGTCAACCAACACGCAGGGGGTCTCCAGCATCACCCCCAACCCCAGATTTTCCATCATCAGGCTGAATCCCGGCCCCGAAGTAGCTGTCATAGCTTTCACGCCTGCCCAGGATGCACCAAGCACAGCACCCATGGAGGCAAGTTCATCCTCCATCTGGATATACACCCCTCCCACTTGTGGAAGTCGTGTACTCATTCTTTCAGCTACCTCAGTAGCTGGTGTGATAGGATAACCAGCAAAGAAACGACACCCTGCACTGATGGCTCCTTCTGCGCAGGCCACGTCTCCACTCATAAAGAACTCCCCTATCAGTGCCTGATTTTCAGCCATGGGCTTATAATGCTAACCGTCGCTACTATTTATCAATGGTAGAACTATCAACAGTAGAGAGCTTTATGGCAAACTCGGGGCAAATTACCTCACAAAAGCCGCAGGCAAGACACTTATTCTCATCATCCACCACGGCGAAGTTATATCCCTTAGGGCTCAGTTCAGAGCTCATTTTAAGAACTTCTCTCGGACAAAACTCGACGCAATAGCCACAACCCTTGCATCTTTCCTTATCTATATATACCTGCCCTGGCGTTGTGGCCTTCTCTATGTAATCGAAAGGTTTTCTCCACAGTTTCATAGCTGAATGGCATTAGTATAGCAAGTTCGTGCTTCTGTCACAATGCGAAGTGTTCCCAAAAGTCCAGTACCTTGTAATATGTCAAGACAAAGCAATGCCTGCCTGGATAATGTACCTCCTAGTAAGCTAACCGAACAGGGTCAGCTAGACCACAGATAGTGTTAATAAGTAATACAAGCTCCCGGTCATATTCATCCCTGTCCAAACCATCAAGGTAATCCAAACCCCTGTCTTTCTCTCTAAGCAACGACAGGATTACTTTTGGATTCTTCTCACTCTCAGCTGCTGAGTTAACAATTTCATACCATTCCAGGAGTTTCACTCTGAAGAGCTTTAATCTTTCAAGTCCGTTGTCGTAGCATCCAAAATGACCATAGCACAGCCTTTTCGGCTCAAGTGCGATGAGCTTGTCGATGGAAGACAGGGCCTCTTCCAATTTGAATGGTGGTGGCGTTGCAGGCCTAACCGCCCCATCAATACAGACTCCTGCTGCCTCACCAGCTACAAGCACACCATTTGCCCTGTCGAAAACACTCAAGTGGTGGGCAGCATGTCCGGGAGTAAGATATATCTCTAATGCCAGGCCAGGGCCTAGGTCAAGTTTCATTTGGTCTGTAGCAACCACAATCCTATCTTCGGGTATTGGTTCAATAGCACCATATTTAAGGGCAAGATTGCCCAGGTTTTTGAGGCTAGCTCCCCAAAGCATTGTAGGTTCAATTAGATGGGAACGAGCATGACTGTGAGCCAAAACTTTGGCATTACTCATTTCCTTAATCGCTGTTCCTGCTCCGCCAGCGTGATCTATATGAATGTGTGTGAGCACAATGTAGTCAATCTCTTCAGGACTCATACCAAGTCCGGCCAATGCAGAGAGCAAATCGGGTATGGCTGCTGTCGGGCCAGTATCGATAATAGCATTCTTTTCACAAGTAAACAGGTAAGCCCCCATAAATTTCTTGCACCCTGGTATTGGTGGCTGAAGGTTCAAAAGCCTGAGAGTCGGCGTAATGGCGTATATTTCGATTTCTGTCCTCCTTCAGATACCTAGCAATGGACACTTTAACTAGCTAAAGCTTCCTCTGTCAAGCTCAAGTAAGTTCGATTGGCTCCTTTATTAAGGTTAAGGGCTAAGCTTAGATAGTCATCATTCATCTTATCTTGGTCTTTTACGTAACGAATATCAATAAAGGCGCATCCTTTTTATTGTTCGTTAGGCAAGCAGGTATGGTATACTGCAAGCAAATAAGTAGTCCGCTACCAACAAGTCATTTTTGGGAGACTCAAGGTATCAAGACGCTAGATCAGCCAACACCTTAATTCTATGGTTTCTTCGATAACAACGCCAATGCCAGTAGTGTCTCCACCACCATAAATCAGTTATAAGGTTAGGCATGCAACCGATTCTTCGAGAAACAATGCTGCCAAGGAGCACTGAGGAGAGAGGATTGCCCCATTTTCTCTGGCTGTATAAAGAGGTAGTGATTAAGAGCCAACAAGATACTATAGGAGAGGCAAGGGATGGACTTTAAGATACCACCTGAAACGGAGAACCTCAAAGCGAAGCTAGGAAAATTTATCGTTGACGAGGTTTTGCCGCTTGAGAAACAGTACAATGTTAATCTAAATACCACCTTCCCTCAAGAAGCAGTGGATAGGGTACGCAAGCGTTCAGTAGAGCTGGGCTTTTACGGGATAGAGATGCCCAAGAGGTTCAATGGCAAGGAAATTGGCCTTTTAACCTTATGCATACTTGAGGAGGAGATAGGTCGCTCAGGATGTGCCCTTGGTGGTTTTATCCTTGGAGACCTCGGGGGACCGCCTAGAGGCAGTGTGCTTTTCGACTCTTGCACCGAAGCCCAGATAAAAAAATATGTTATGCCAATTATGAGAGCAGAAAAAACTTGCTGTTTTGCCTTTACTGAACCTGGTGGTGGCTCTGCCGCCAGCAGTATCCAGACAAGCGCTGTCAAACAAGGTGACTCCTACATAATAAATGGCACCAAGACCTATGTAACATACGGGCCCTATGCTGACGTTATCATTCTCGTAGCCATTACTGATAAGGAATTAGGTGCGCATGGTGGCACAACCACATTTTTTGTAGATAAAACCACACCCGGCTTTAAGGTAGTTGAGGTGCAGAATACAGCTACGCTGCAGGGTACCAACATGGAAGCCACTCTTACTTTCAAAAACTGTACTGTACCAGCAGAGAATGTCATTGGAGAGGTTGGTAAGGGTTTTACGACAAGTATGATCAGGATAAATCACAGCCGTATTCGCTTGGCATCCTCATGTGTTGGTGTAGCAGAAAAATTATTAAAGCTGTCAACTGATTATGCCAAAGAACGAGTTCAGTCTGGCAAAGCCATTGCCGAACGAGATGTAATCCAGACAATGCTAGCTGATATGGCAACAGAGATCTATGCTGCCCGCTGTATGGTTTATGATGCTTCCTGGAAGGTAGACCAGGGTATGGAGGCACGCAAAGAGGCATCGATGACAAAGCTATTTGCCAGCGAGATGGTAAATAGAGTAGCCGATAGAGCTATCCAGATTCACGGTGGAGCCGGGCTTATGATAGGACATCCCGTGGAGACAGTTTGCCATCGAGTAAGAGCAGCGAGAATAGCTGTTGGCACCTCTGAAATGCAAAGGGCTACTATTGCCAAAGCACTACTAAAAGGCTAGCTCTAACTTTGCAGTAATGATGGCCATACTACTAGAAGGGAATGAAGGTAGCCGACGTTACCTGGATGTCAGCTAGGCCATCAAGTTTGAGTATCATGCTAAAAATGAGGTAATTATCTTCGGCAGTATGATGATAATAGCGGTAATGATTATCACCTTAATAGTCATGGCTATCATGTATAGAAAAGGGAGGCAGATACCAGCTTGGGCAAAGTCACTTGTAGCCTCCACTGAGTAGTCAAAGACAGGCAAGGTTTACCGAATTGTTTGCCGATTAGTCCATGAGGGAATCGAACTGCTAACACGTTGGCTAGAAGTTACCTTCCCAAATTTTCGGATAAGGAAAGGCATTTTAGGCATTGCTAAACTCTGTAACAACTAGACTACACCAATCCCAAGAGGCGTTATAGTGAAAGGAATTTTCTATGGGTGGTGGATAGTATTAGCTAGTTTTTTCATCGCCTTTTATGTCGCCGGTAGTGTATTTTACGGCTTTACTGCCTTCTTCGAGCCAATAGTAGAGGAGTATGGTTGGAGCTATACGCAAGTCTCAATAGCCAGCTCCCTTCGTGGCTTGGAGATGGGCATCCTGGCTCCCCTAATAGGCTTCTTTGTCGACCGCTTTGGTTCGAGAAAGTTGGCAATCTTTGGAGTTATTGTAACAGGCCTTGGATTAATCCTCCTCAGCCTAACCAAATCACTTGTCATATTTTACAGCGCATGTCTCCTTCTCTCCCTAGGTTCAGGTGGTTGCACTAGCCTGGTGTTGTACACAGCAGTCGCCAACTGGTTTAGGAGGAAAGCCAGCAAGGCACTTGGAGTTGTGTCCTGCGGATTTGGTGCCAGCGGAGTGCTTGTTCCACTTATAGTTTGGCTCATCGCTGTTTATGACTGGCAAACGGCGCTGGTTATTATCGGGTTGGGAATGTGGGCTCTTGGAATCCCTTTGTCACTCATCATTCGCGATAAGCCGGAGCAACATGGCTATCTCCCCGATGGAGAAGTAGTAACTGAGCCAATGCCACATCCTGAGACTCAGGAACAAGAGGTAGAGGTTAGCTTCAGGAAGATACTCAAGGGAAGAACCCTCTGGCTCATAAGCTTTGCAGAGGCAACACGGTTCATAATTCTTTCAGCGGTTATCATACATGTTATGCCCTACCTCAGCAGCATCGGTATGTCAAGAACAAACGCTGCACTTGTGGCAACAGCCATTCCCTTGCTCAGCCTCATTGGCAGGTTCGTTGCCGGGTGGCTTGGGGACATCTACAACAAAAAGTACCTCATGGCCGGAACATACTGCCTTATTGGAATGGGGATGTTAGCTTTCTCATATGCCCCGATAGGATGGGCTATTCTCCTCTTTCTTGCCCTTTTCTCATCAGGAACTGGGGGGAACGCTACACTAAGGGGAGCTATAGTTAGTGAATATTTCGGGGTAGCTTCCTTTGGCAAAGTACTTGGGATAATAATGGGAGCATCAGCAATCGGCGGGATTATAGGGCCTGCCCTAGCTGGATGGACATTCGATACCTTGGAAAGCTATCATTTGATATGGCTCGCCTTCAGTGGACTTACCATCATTCCAATAGCGGCAATGCTTATGGTTAAACCAGAAAGCCTGGAAGCCAGGGATGGTAAGCGTTAGCTTGCTAAAAGTCGCTCAATAATCTGCTCATAGTGAGATTTAGCCCGCGGTTCTAAACCCTGCAGCACAGCTGGCAAGCTGAATCAACCTTTAAGCATATCTTATCGGGTCAGGCTGGTTTTTCGCTTCTCATTATTATTTCGCCGGCAATTCGAGCCGCTTTCCCAGTAGGAACACGGCATTTCTTCGAGGAGCCAGCTTCCCGGAACTCCTCAGCCTCTGCAGGGTCTGCCAGATTAAAGCTTCTGCCAAACAGTAGCTTTTGGATATCACGGCACATCAGGCTGCCAAACTCGTTTTCAAACTCCCTGCAGAATCTTCTCGCTGGCCCAAGTGCCCTTATGAGCCCTTCACTGTCATCCAGCTTTTCACGACCACAGGCTAACCCGATAGCCATAAGGCCACCAGTTACGGCCCCACAGGTCTCCCCCCTGAGAGCAATGCCGCCAAGCATAGCAGTAACTGCTTTCAAGGTCGAGACATCACCAAGGTGGAATTGTTCTTGAAGAGCTAAGAGACTGCTCTGAGCGCAGTTGCCAGACATCTCTAGATAATCTCCAGCTTTTTGCTCAAGTTGATTCAGGATGTCTTCCTCTAAGGCTTTAGTTGGCATTTCCGATACCCTCCCTATGAAATTTGGGTGCGCTTATATAAAATATATGCCCCAGCTTGGCATATAATATAGCAGAAAAGCGAAACTTTCCAAATTTGAATCTGTTACAGCATTAGTACTAATTACAGGGAATATTATGGATTTCAGATAGGTTTACCTATATGTCTGAGAATCAGAGCGGCAATGTCAAACAAAAATGTAACGAACTTATGGACATACTCCCTTGCTACAGAAACAAGGCAAGCACTGCCTCAAGGAGAGAGACACCTCTTGACGACAATAACATAGCTGCCCTCTCCTAATATCTACAGCAGCTTAGTGAGCTAGCTTGCCCGCCCAAAGATTCCGATAGCACAAGAAAACGAACCCGGCCTTCCTCCAAGATTGTGGGTCAGCCCTAAAGTGGGATTCTTCCTCTGACGGGGCCCCGCTCTGCCTTGAAGCTGGAGGTAAACCTCGTAGATCATCCTAAGTCCACTGGCACCAATAGGATGGCCGAAGCATTTTAGACCACCGTCGGGGTTCACCGCTAGCTCTTGTACTGGTTCAGGTGATTAGTGACACAATCGTACAAAATGTTGTAAAATCAGAGGCTGACAAGGCTGCTCGCATGGGAAGTACACCAACGGAGCTACTCAACGCCCAAAGGCCTAATAGCAAGGCTGGCTGGTTCACATTCAGTCTTACTCGGCAAAAGAGGGAATCATATGGAGTATTATGTGTTAACTCAATCAGGTAGGGAAGCGATGCCAGTACTCCGTCAGGCAGAGAAGAATGACGAGGCAAATATACTTGAGTACCTGGGCAAAGCTGATGGCGCAACGGTGGAACAAGTGGCTGACGAAATGCATCTGGACAAGAAGACAGTATATGACAAGCTAAGGTCGTTGAGCGCCAACAGATGGGTCTGGCGAAAGATAACAAAAGTTACAGCATTCTAGTTCAACAAGAATTTCACCTTATCTGCCCCATCCCCTAGAACCACTACCACTGAAGAATACCAGTGCGCTGATTCAGCTATTTAAGTTATCTTTGATGCAGCCCTTTACACCTAGCCTCAAACTTTCCCCTTCTTTAATGTTTCAGTTGGTTTGAATATATCCGTGCCGAACTTCTTAGCGAGCCCTTCACATTTCTCGGCTAGCTTATCATATCCTATTCCCTTAGCAAGCTGGAATGGGCCAACCGCGCTGCCACCTCCATTAACCATTGCTTTGTCAATATCATCCGGGCTTTTCGCTACCCCTTCCTCAAGCAGTTTCGTTGCTTCGTTCACCTGTATAGCAATCAAATCATTCACATCAAAGTCTTCCTTAGCCTTGGCTAAGTCTATAGCAGGTCTTCCCTTAGACCAATCGAAGATTCCTTTTCCTGTCTTTTTCCCCAGGGTACCTGCATCAACCTTTTCCTTGAGCCATTTAGTCGGCTTGTAGTCTGGGGAGAGCACCTCAGCAAAGTAGAGAGCGCTATGATAAGCAACATCCAATCCCACATAATCCATCAGTTCGTATGGTCCCATAGGCATGCCTATTTGCCTCATCTTGGCATCAATTTCCTCAGGTGTAGCAATTCCTCTGTCCCGTATAGCACCGAAGAAAATTGAGGTAGGCGCTTGAATCCTGTTGTAAATGAAGCCTGGAGAGTCCTTCTCAACTCTGACCGGAGCCTTATTCATTTTTGCTGCTACGTCATAGGTTATCTGCATAGTCTCATCGCTTGTCTTGCCTCCCCTTATAATCTCAACGAGCTTCATCAAGACAGCCGGGTTAAAGAAGTGCATCCCAACAACTTTTTCTGGCCTCTTGGTGACCGATGCTATCGCCGTGATGCTCATATTGGAGGTATTTGTTGCAAGCACAGCATGCTTCGGCGCTAGCTTGTCCAGCTCTTGAAACACTGCCCTTTTAATATCCATGACTTCAGGAGCTGCTTCAATGACAAAATCCGCATCTTTAACAGCCTCCCCTACATCAACAAAGATTTCAATATTGCCTAACATCGCCTTCTTATTCTCTTCGGAGATCTTTTGCTTCTCCACCAGCTTTGCCATGCTCTCTTCGATTCTCTGGAGCCCTTTATCAACAAATCTCTGCTCAACGTCTCTCATTGCCACTTTATAGCCACTGAGTAGTGCCACCTCGGCAATTCCATGTCCCATATCACCTGCGCCCAGCATCGCTATTTTTTTGACGTCTTCTGCTTTCATATCAGAACCTCCTTTTTATTTTTTATTTCTGGGAATGCTACTCCCCTTTAAAATCTGGTCCGCGTTTCTGGACAAACGCCATCATTCCCTCCATGGCATCCTTCGTTTTGTGCACCTGTCGAGAGCCTTCTAGCTCGATTTTCAATCCCTCGTCCAGGGTCGTTTCAAGTCCACGAGTCACTGCGTCCAGAATTATCCTAACCGCAACTGGTGCCTTTTTAGCTAATGTTTTGGCAAGCTCTTTAGCATCCTGCATCACCTCTCCTGGCTGAGATACCTTGGTAATAAGTCCAATATTTAAAGCTTCTGGGGCTCTTATTCTTGTTCCTAGGATGAGCATTTCAAGCGCCTTCGTTTTCCCCACTAACCTAGGCAATCTCTGAGTTCCACCCCAACCGGGAATGATGCCCAGGTCAATTTCAGGCTGGCCGATTACTACTTTCTCTGCATCAGCCATTATCCTGAAATGGCAAGCCATTGACAGTTCACAGCCACCACCAAGAGCAAAGCCGCTGATTGCTGCTACTACAGGCTTGGGATACCTCTCAATTCTACTGAATACCTCATGGCCCTTAGGCCCAATCTTTTCCGCCTCTGGCGTACCGGCAACCTTCACATCAAAGCCTGCCGAGAACCCCTTTTCGCCAGCACCGGTGATGATTAAGGCTCTCACTGCTTTGTCCTGTTCCAGTTCAGTCAAGGCCTTGTCGAGTTCATCTAGAACAGCATAATTTATTGGATTAGCTGGTGGTCGGTTCAGAGTGATTATCCCGATATTTTCTTCTTGCTCCACAATCAGATTTTCATAAGCCATGGCTCTCTCCTTCCCTAAAATTTTTTCGCCTGGTCATGACTTCTTTAATGAAACTATCGCTACATCGCCTCCTTTCACTGGCTTTGCTGCCGCTGCTACAGGAATCAAAGTTCACACTCCCATACTCGACAGAGTTCAAATCTACAACCAACCTGATACATGCCAGCCACCCTGCTGTTGAGCTACGAGACCAAGGAATACCAAATACGACTTGCTCTTGACGCAGCCAGGCCGAAGAAATTTATCACGAAGCAGTATCTCCGCAGCTTCATGAAAGTAATCTATTTCCACCTTTGTCCCACGTGTAGCAATAGTATACCAAAGAATTGTGAGGGTGTGAAGCAGGGGTGGATACACAACTCAGCAATCTCATCTAGTGGCATTCAGCCAAGATAGTCGAGTATAATACGTGGTACAAAGGAGCATCTGTAGTTTTGTCATCAGCAATGCAGTAGGAGACATTCCAAGGATGGGATTTAAAATATTACTTGCTGATAATGATGCCAATTATTTGAGCCGTTTGGGGCGGGCACTTCTGGACGCAGACTTCTTGCTTTACCCAGCCGAATCTAAGGAAACAGCCTTAGAACAAATCACCGAACATGATATTGATGCAGCCATAATAGACGTTAACTTGGCCGGTGGCGTGGCAGAACTACTAGAAGCCTGCATGAACAAGTCAAAACCGCTTGTCACTATGGGAGATCTACCCCTTAAAGAGACGAAATATCTAATCGATATAATGTACTACGGGATACCATATGTGAAGAAATTCAGCAATGAAGGTGCCATTAAACTTGACAACATAATCGCCAGAATGAACGCTCTGCTAAAAACTTTGCTCATTTTCAGCAACAACAAAGAATACCAGCTTGGTGTTTTAGCCGGACTCAAAAGCAGAGGTTACAAAGTTTTTGTAGCTGAACAAGTAGAGGACCTCATACACACATTTCTACTTAGTGAAGCAAAGGCCGTTTTGGTATATTTCCCAAAAGACAAGGACTTGCAAGAAATTGCCAAGATTAGGAAGATGGATAGCAAAGTACCGATTGCCATAGTAATCAACAATCAGCAGGGTGGCCTAGACAGACAAATAAGCGATGAAGCAACAAAAGTAATGTCTCAAGACAAGCTAGCAGACTATCTAAAAGAAATTTGACCTAGAACATGCAGGATTTTAGACTCCACCTCTTACATCGGTACCTCTACTGTTATAATTGTGCCTGAGCCTGGTTCAGACTTTACAATCACGTTCCCATTCACCAATGAGGCCCTCTCTTGCATACCAACTAGACCAAGCTTACCACTACGTGATAGGTCACTCACAGTCTCTGGAAGCTGGAATCCTTTACCATTATCGCTGATAGTCACCCGGAACTTGGATTCCCTGAAGTCAATAATAACTTTAGCTTGAGAGGCTTGAGCATGTCTATATATATTCCTTAACGCCTCTTGAATAATGCGGAACAAAATTAACTCAACCTCTGGAGAGAAGCGCCTTTCGTTACCCATCACTGCTAACTCAGTCTTAATCTTATATTGTTCCTCCATTTGTTTAATCAGCCATTGTACTGCTGGAAGTAACCCCAAATCGTCTATAATTGAAGGACGAAGGTCTTGGCTGAAACGTCGTACCCCTTGCAGGGCAGTACTGATTTGGTGGCGGATTTCCTGCAGAAAAGCATTTTGCTGAGCCGGTAAAGTTGCATCATTACGCATAAAGTTATCTATGTGCCGAGAGATGGCAAACAGCGCTTGAGCAGTATCATCATGAAGCTCACGAGCAATTCGCTTCCGTTCCTCCTCTTGGGCCTGCGTAATCTGCTGAAGATAGAAGTGCAAATTATCTTGCATCCTCTTTTCTTCGGTAATATCCCGAGCGATATGTTGAAAGCCTACTGGCTGACCATCGAGAGTGATAAAACTCGAAGTCAGCATAAGAACTGCCTCTGAGCCTTCCTTTCTGATTAGCTTCTGCTCATACGGCTGAGTAAAGGCTTCGCCTCTAGATAGTTTATATCGCACCCCTTTGGCTAATTCAAACGCCTCTGGGGGCAGGAAAGAGGCCACATCCATGCCTATCAAAGATTCGACACTGTAACCAGTAAGCCGCTCTGCTGCCTTATTAGCCGCTAGGATAATACCATCAAAATCATGAAACCAGATGGCATCATGAGCATTCTCAAATAAGCTTCTATAATCTCTTTCCGATTTATAGAGTTGGTCAGCAATTCGACGTGACTCAGCATAAAGATAAGCATTCTCCAAAGCTGATGCTATCTGGCCAGCAATGGTGCTTAGCAACTCCATTTCATCAGAGAGAAACTGGCGAGGCCGGCGCATGCCTACACAAATAGTCCCAATAACCCGACCCTTAGACTTCATAGGCACGATGAGTTGCGATTCAATCTTCATTTTCCTTACCGCTGGTCGAGTCAACCTCTGGTCATGAGAAGCATTAGCAACAATCAGCGGTTCTCCAGTAGCAGCTACCCGCCCATTAAAACCTTCGCCCAGCTTTATTCTCTCTAGCTCCCGAGCAGATTCCTCAGATATGCCTTCATGAGCCATGAGGATAAGCTCACCAAGTTTGTTGTCCAAGGAATATACTAATATAACCTCCGCTTCCATTACTTCTGTAACCATATCAACAGCAATAGCTATAACCTTTTCAGGGTCGAGAGATTGGGATAAAGCATTCGAAATAGTGATAAGGGTAGCCAGCCTTCTCGAATTATTTCGAGCATCTCTTACATGGAATTGGAGTTGTTCTTGAGCTGCCTCCAATTTCATTAAGGCTTGCTGGTAACGTTTTTTCTCCCGGTCTCGCACCCTGAACCACAAGCAGGCAACTATACCAACAACAGTAACCCCAGCTACCTCTAGTAAGGCATCAGAACGATGCGGTGAAAGGAGAAGAGCTTGAGGTAGCATAGCTGTCAAAGCAGCTAACGAGGTGCCTAAGCCAGCTATCGTTCCAAAGACAAAGCTAGAATAAAGAACGACTAGTAAAAACAAGATGCGCTCTACAGCATGACGGCTCAAACCAAGCAACAGGTTGGGAGAAAACGACGCTGGTATGCCCACCAATTCTGGATAATGAAGCACGGTGCCTAAGGCAAATAAGGCCAATATCAACCAAAAATGGTAGTTAGCCCAAATCCTTGATGAACCTTCTATCTTTGCCATAAGACTAACTGAGGTGCTTTCAACTGAACTTACAGGGGGTTGAAGACTGACTTAAGGGAGGTCTTCTAAATTGAGCCACTTCTTTTTTAAAGCATAAACTATCGCTTCTGACCGCGAGCTAACCCCCAATTTATTAAAAATGCTTCTCAAATGGGCCTGAACTGTGCGTACGCTAAGAGATAGAGCGTCAGCAATTTCCATATTAGTCATGCCTCTAGCCGCTAATTTTAGTACTTCCATTTCACGCTCACTTAGTGGTTCCGCTGTCAATATCTCAGCCGGTTCTTTCAGCGGCGTTCTTAAGTGGTCTAAAACCTTACGTATAATTCTGGGATGTAGTACCGGCTCACCAGCCTTAACTAGGCGAACTGCATCAATCAATTCATCACCGCTTACCTCTTTAAGTAGATAGCCGGCAGCACCAGCCTCTATTAAGGCAAAAACATACTCATCATTATCATATCCAGTGAGTACTAATACCACTGTACTCGGATAGAGGGCCTTAATTTGCTTTGTCGCCTCAATACCACTGAGTTTCGGCATAGAAATATCCATAATAACAATTTCAGGATGCAGCTGTTTGACCAGCTCAACAGCCTCTTCACCATCACCAGCCTCGCCAACCACTTCAAAGTCAGGCTGGGACTCCAAGAGCTTCTTAGTACCTTCCCGCACAACTATGTGATTCTCAGCAAGTAAAATCCTAATCTTTTCCATATTATCACCTCAGCACTTTATCCCCGAACGTGATTATAGCCTTTAAGATTTCCCTATTCAAGCCAGTCACGCAACAGATAAGCAAAATGGCCTAAGCATTTTAAGCCAACAGAGTCCATAAGTGATAGCAATTACAGGCTCAAATGCCTAACTGATAAAGCTTATTGAAGTTAATACACCCCTGCGTTCCAGTACAAGTAAAACTTAGTCTTAAGGCGGATGGCATCTACTCACCTACCTGTTAAACTGAAGATGATTGATGAAGTTGGATAAATAATACAAGGAGGTGATAGTGATGACCCAAGAGTTAGTTGGAAGGATTAAAGAGGCCACTGAAATGAAGACAAAGGTAGCCGAAGAGGAACAGGTCAGTTTTTGGACAGGGAAGGCCTCATGCTGGGAAATGTGCCACTGCCCAGCAATGATACGAGAGGAGTGTCCAGCGACTAAGTATCCTTTCTTACCTTGCTGGGAGATAGAGGGCACATACTGCAAGCTAGATGATTATGGAGCTACTGGCACAGATACCAGCATCTGTGAAGTCTGCCGAGTTTACAAAAAGTGGGGCAATGGTGAACCCATCCAGCTCAGACTCTTCGGCAGAGGTATAGATACCTCTCTAAAGACGCTAGAGAGATTAGCTAAACAGTAAGTCCCGATTGAAGAGGTTGTTTATTGGCAATTGCCAATAAACAACCTCTTATCGCTCCAACTTGAGATACTACAAGAGATTCTTAGCCTGTAAGGCTTGGAATAGCAAAGCTGCCACAGCAAAAGTCATGAAGAGGCCAGAGACACTAGCCTTTGAGATACTCAGTAAGTCCAACAGAGAGGACTAAGTTTGAATTTAGAAGGAAATTTAGCTATAATGACAAACTTGTGTGGGCTGCCTGATGAGCTGTTTATAACCTGACTTATTGCCGTATTATCTCAGAAAAGTCCTCGGTAAGTCCAACAGTAAAAGTAAACTTAAATCTAAAAAGGAGTTTAGCTGTGGAAGAAAAAAAGATAATTACCTCAATGATGGAGGAGAAAAGGGTTTTCTACCCTCCAAAGGAACTCAAGGAAAAGGCGTACATCAAGAGTCTGGAGGAGTACAAAAAGATTTATCAAAGGTCTATTGATGACCCCGAGGGATTCTGGGGTGAGATGGCGGAGCAACTGGACTGGAACAAGAAGTGGGATAAGGTGCTTGTTGAAGACTTCAAGGAGGGGAAGCACGAGTGGTTCGTGGGAGGCAAGCTCAACGTTTCCTATAACTGTTTGGACAGACATCTCAAAACATGGAGGAAGAATAAAGCAGCACTAATTTGGGAGGGAGACATCGGTGATAGCAAGACACTCACCTATCAAGAGCTGCACCACGAGGTGTGCAAGTTTGCCAATGTATTGAAGAAGCACGGCGTGAAGAAGGGTGACCGGGTATCTATCTATCTACCCATGATTCTCGAGCTGCCGATTGCCATGTTAGCCTGTGCCCGGATTGGTGCTATTCACAGCGTCGTTTTTGGTGGTTTTAGTGCTGACGCACTGAAGGATAGAATGCTGGATTGCGATTCCAGGATACTCGTTTGTGTTGATGGTTACTACCGTGGTGGCCGGGTTGTTAAAAGCAAAGACAATGCAGATGCTGCCCTTGAAAGCTGCCCTGATGTTAAGGATGTGATTGTAGCCAAAAGAGCTAATAACGAAGTAGCTATTAAGGAGGGCCGTGACTATTGGTGGGATGGTGAAATGGCTGCTGAGGACATAAAACAATATTGTGAACCTGAGGTGATGGATGCTGAAGACCCTCTCTTTATACTCTATACCAGCGGCAGTACCGGAAAACCCAAGGGAGTTCTCCATACCCAGGCAGGCTATCTCCTTTTCTGCTATCAGACCTTCAAGTGGATATTTGATGTAAAGGACGAAGACACCTTCTGGTGCACGGCCGATATTGGATGGGTGACCGGTCACAGCTACATCGTCTATGGTCCTCTGGCCTTTGGAGCCACAAGCCTGATGTTCGAAGGCGTCCCGACCTACCCACATCCAGACAGGTTCTGGGACATTGTAGAGAAGTATCAGGTTAGCATTTTCTATACTGCTCCTACTGCCCTTCGTGCTATAATGAGAGAGGGAGATAAATGGCCCAACAAGCATGATTTGAGTTGCTTGCGCATCCTGGGGACGGTTGGTGAGCCTATCAACCCTGAGGCCTGGATGTGGTACTACAACGTGATAGGTAAGGAGAAATGCCCCATCGTGGATACCTGGTGGCAGACAGAGACAGGCGGCATCTTAATTACTCCTCTACCCGGGGCTATTCCTATTAAACCGGGCTCAGCCACGTTACCTTTCCCTGGTATTGACCCGGCAGTGCTCAGGGAGGATGGCTCTGTCGCTGGTGTGAATGAAGGTGGTTATCTGGTGATTAAGAAACCATGGCCGGGTTTGATGCGGCGAGTGTATGGTGAACCGGAAAGGTTTAAAAATACTTACTTCGTTCAGTACCCTGGTGTATATACTGCCGGAGACGGCGCCAGGGTAGATGAAGATGGCTACTACTGGTTGATGGGTCGTATAGATGATGTTATCAATGTATCGGGACATCGCATGGGGACAGCCGAAGTTGAGAGTGCCCTGGTATCCCATGCCAAAGTGGCAGAAGCTGCGGTTGTTGGTATGCCGCATGAGATAAAGGGACAGGGCATATATGCTTTCGTTACTCTAAACGCGGGTGAGGAGAAAGCTGATGCTCTTAAGAAAGAGCTGGTAGCTCATGTTCGTAAGGAGATTGGCCCCATAGCCTCGCCGGACAAGATTCAATTTGCTGATGCTCTGCCCAAGACCAGGAGCGGTAAGATTATGAGAAGGATACTGACCAAGATTGCTGCCGGCGATGTCAATGAATTGGGTGATACCAGCACCTTAGCTGACCCGAGCGTTGTGGATGTTTTGGTTAGTGAGCGGCAGTAGCTGTCAAGCAAGAATATTCATTCCCTTGTAAGGGGCAAGGGGACTAGCCTGGCCCTAACAGGTGGCTGCAGCTATTAAGAAATGGAAGTTGCCCTGATGTTGAAAGGTTAGGGGATGTTAATATCGTTGTGCCACCATCCCCACCAATTTTCCTGTCCACACTCGGTGCATTTGACGCGGATGGCAACGAGGCCTTTGGAGTCGCAAGAATTGCATCGGAAGATGTCACCGATGTTGTAGCCGAGGGTGCTGCGGAGCTTTGCTGAGATGTCTTCTACCTGGGCACTGAACTCTTGTAATTGATTTACTACAGCTTGGAAGTCTTGTGGCTGTTGGCGAATGATGGCGTTGGCCTCTACCACCGTCTTTTGTAGCTGGTCAAGGTTGCCCATAGCTGCTTCTATCTTGGCCAGACGCTGTGCCAGGTCAGCTACTATAGCATGCAGGGGTTCAATTTCATCGGGGGATGCAGGCGTCGGTGATGCCTCTTGCGGTGTGGGATGTGCATGGTCGGGTTTCTCTGCTTCTGCTGGCGCAGCTTCCTTTTTGGGAACTGCTGCTACCATAGCATCTATTTCAGCTTGTGATATCATCTTTTCGTTGACCATTTAGTAATAATCCAAAACTTCGGTAATCAGCTTGTGCTGATAATCGGCCTTTGACAGGTCTATATCGTACGGCCTTTTCGCTTTCCCCTGGTCTTCGTCGTAAATAATACGTGTTATCGGTCTACCAATGAAGCCAAGGTTGGGATCGGATACAATGCCTATCTCTTTCGTGTTTAGCTTGACTGTTAGCCCGGGGGGGTAGCAAGGAACTTGTCTGACAAATGATTCTGCCAGTTCGGGATTGAACTGCACTCCGCCGTAGGCCATGATATATTCGATGGCCTCACAGGACGTATGTATTTTCCTGCCTGGCCTTTTTGACAGAAGGGCGGTGTAGGTGTCAGCTATGGCTATAATCTGGGCGAAACGAGATATATCTGTCCCTTTCAGTCCATGGGGATAACCGGTTCCATTCCACCGTTCGTGATGCTGAAGGACGGCGTTGGCCACTTCGCCGCCAGTGGCATCGTGCTGATTGAGGAGCTCATAGCCAAACGTGGGATGTTGTCGTATCTTCAAAAGCTCCTTTTCTGCTAATAAGTCTGGTCTTTGCAAAATTTCTTGAGGTATTGCGATATAGCCGACATCCTTGAGCAAGGCAGCCATTCCTAGGTTGGTTAAATCGAAAGTATTATAGCCTAGTCTTTTGCCCATTAATATAGATAGAGCAGCGACTTTCGCTGACTGAATGTACATGTAGTTTTCTTGCGAGACAATACCTGCCACGGCAGCCTCACCTTTAGAATCGAGGGCTAATTCTTGTGTTACGGCATTCATTGTCGTTAGTACCTGTTCGACATTGCTGGCTGTAATGCTTGTCTTTCCTTGATTTTCAATTATTAGCCGGAGTAATGTCTGTGTTGCTTTCCCTTCCAATTCTGGTGAAATCAGGGGTTCTACGACCACATCAGTAACGCGCCAGTCATTGAGGAAAATCTCGGCAACTTCGTCATTGATTAGGAGTTCCAAGCAAGCTTTATTCAATTTGGTGTTTGCTTCTAGCAATATGTTGCCGAAGTTGTCATATACAGGTGACTCTACTACCATCTCTGGCTTGGCGTACTTCGGTGATATTCGTCTCATTTTAATTATTTTCCTATCATCTTAGTCGAGAGCATAACCGCTACCAGCCGAGCCTTATTTGAATTGCTGGTGGCGGGTCTTTCATATTTCTCTCAATCAGCAACTATTGGTCAGTCGCCTATTGCCAACCGTCTCAACCTGTTCAAGAAAGTTCCAAACAGGAAGCCGAACATTGTGATGCCGAGCCCCGTCAGGCCCCATTGGATCCAGCCGGGGGGTTTGGCCAGGGAGATGCCCATGAAAAATGACCCTGCAGTTGACCAATCGCCCTCATTGGAAGCTCGGTCGATGGCTCTTACCCTCCAGTAGTAGGGAGCCTCCTTTTTGACTGGGGGCAGCCTTCCCCCTTCGGTAACGATGTATTCTGAGTCGTTCAAACTTGACTTAACCAGAACTATAGCGGAGAAATTGGTATCAGCAGCGACCTGAAGAGTGTAGCTAACGCCGCTGGGGTCTGAGACAGGCTCCCAGGAAAATTGTGGTGTTTGCGATGTCTTAGAGGCATTGGCTGGCAATAGCAGTTTCGGCGTTGGCGGCGAGTCTGACTCCATAGTGAAGACTATTTCTCCTGTGTTGGCAGTATCGGTAGCGGTTATGGCGTGCTCACCATGTTGGCTGACCGGGACATTGAAATTGGTCTCAAAAGTTCCGTTGGCATCAGTATTAGTCTTGACTACCTGAGTCTCATCGTACTTAACAAATATTGTTGCATTGGGTGTGAACCCGGCGCCGCTGATGGTTACCTCAGTACCTACATGACCTGTCACTGGGCTGATGGTAGTAGCAGACAAGACACTGAAGTCGGCATACTCATTGTTGCTGCCGTCGGTGATTTTAATTCTGTAGGTGCCTTTGACTATTGCAGGAACAACAAATGTATCGCTGAAGGTGCCGTTTTCGTCGGTCTTGCTGGTGGCGATATCGTCATTGGCAAAGCGAATGGTTACATCACTATCGGCGGCGAAACCAGTGCCGTTTATGGTTATTCCAGTGCCAACAGTCCCTGATGTAGCCGAAATGGTTATTGACTGCTGGGTGGAAAAGCTGCTAGTGGTGTAGTTGTCGTCCTCATCCACGGCCTTTATAGTATGGTTGCCGTTGTAGCTCTCAGGGACCGGAAAGGCAGCACCACCACTGAAGCTACCGTCTTCGTTGGTCTTGTCGAGTGCTACCTCATCGTTGTCGAAGTAGATGCTTACTTCGCTGTGGGCAGCGAAGCCGGTCCCGTCGATGATTATCTCGTCGCCGATGCGGCCGGTAGAATCACCAAGTTCAATCTCGGGAACTATGGTGAAATAATTGATTTCCTGGTAGTCCTCAGTACCCGTAGCCCACACCTTATATTTTCCCGCTGGATACACATCAATGATGAAGTAGGTATATAAGTTACCATCGCTATCGGTAGAGTCTGTTTCTACTACATTAGATTTGGCATCGAAAGAGATGTCGACTGTTCCTGATGTATTGAAGTTAGTCAGGGTAACATATAATTTTGTTCCCACCGGGCCCTCGCGTGGGTTTAGCTGTATGGTCGGTTGCGTCGATGTTTCATCTGCTAGCACTGGTGTGGCTGTTGTGGCGGCTAATAATACAAGAATACCCGCTAAGCCCATTACTTGAAGAAACATCTTGTATTTTGCTTTTGCCATGATTAATGCCTCCTTCTATGTTTTATGTTTTGTCATAATATCCTTAAGCTGCTGAGACAAGTCTTCGGTCTCGGTGAGCAGGCCAGAAAGCCCTATGTCATCCAACCCTCGGGCAAACTCAGCGAACTCTTCATCTTCCGCATCCACCTCCCCAAATAAGCTGAAGATGTCGCCTTCTTGAGGTTTTTCTTCAGATTCTTGCTCATTCTCAAACTCTTGATTATCTCCAGGTTGCTGCGATGCTGCTCTCACGCCAATCCTTCCTCCTTCCATCGACGCAGAGATTGCGGCGTCCTTCAGCTCGGGTAGCTTGTCGGGAATTTCTATAGGTTGCTCGGCGGCTGGCGTAGCTGCAGGCTCGGCGTCTATCGTGGATGCTTGTTCAAGAACAGGCAGAGGAGCGACTTCGAAAGGGTCAAATACTGGTCCAGGTGCCTCCTCAATGGCTGACTCAGGCTCTTGTCCGGCAACGGGCTGGGGGATGTGCTTGTAGGGGGCTGACCCTGGCAGAACTATCTCTGGATGGGTAAATGTGTCTGGTGAAGTCATCTCTGGGCTTGGCGGAAGGTCTGTCTTTGACTCAGGAGTAGTCTCTGTCGATTCAGGCTCCTCTACTTTCTTTGTCTCCTTTTTCCCCTTGGGCCTCTTCTCCTTTTGAGGTTTCTTCTCTCCTTGGCTTATCACGCTTGACTTTGGGCTGGTTTCTATTCTTAATGTGAATAATATAAACGAGGCCACAGCGAAGGCAGACGCAATGAGAATGAGCACCCAAATGCCTTCCTCAGAAAGTACCTCATAAAAAATATCATAAAGAAAATCCATAACTGCTCTCTCTTCTTACATAATAGGGGCCATTGTGCCGAGTGCCATGCCTACGAGGTCAGGCGTAAGGAGAATGCTTAGCCCTGATATAGCTGCCAGTATGCCAAAATAGAAGAGGAACTTATACTGATGACCTCCCCCTGCTGACTTGATAGCAAAAGCATTGGCTACGGTGAATACCAGTATTACTATTATTACCAGTGTGTGGAATAGCTCCAACTGTGTGGCATCGCCGAAGAACCCGAAGCTAGGCAGAGCCACGTTGCCCGTCTCCATTGATGACATACCTTCAATGGCTCCAGCGAAAGTCGCCAGGACCCCGCAGATAAATAGCATAAGCCCACAGGTAGCAGCGTGCATAACCATGACAAGCCAGGAGAAACCGGACGACACCAGCCCTCTCTTGGCCCGGAGGAGCGCTATCTTCATAGCGAACAGAGAGGACTGGGTGCCTGCCTCTGCCGGGTCAGCTCCCATTCTAACTGCGTCACGGAATATCATCACGCTCCGGTTTACCTCTTCGCTTCCTGTCTCTCCAACAAACTTCTGCCAACAAAGCTCGGTGTCGATGTCAGTGTGGAGCCTGGCATTTAGCCTTCTGGTAGCTCCTTGCAGAGAGCCGGTGGAGCGTACATCTATTTTGCGTATGGCGTCGCTTACCGTAGTTCCTATTGCCTTGGCTACACCGCCAACAGAACGAAGAAACCCGGGAATATCGTTGTCATGTTTATCTACTTTTCGGTCATCCCACATGATTATCACCCCGGGGGGCAACGCCATAACCGAGGCTGTCATCATTATCCAGCCCAAGTCTACGTTCAGCCAGGCGAGGATAGAACAGATGATGAGACTGGCTGGAAAGAGGAGCTTGAACAGGCTTCGTGCCAGCCATTGCCCCCGGGAACACTCAGGCAGTGAGTGAGTCTTGATTTCCTTAGGAGCAGCCCGATGTATAATCCATGCCCCGGCAACGGTTGACAGGATTGCCATGCCGGCAAGGAGCGTAACGAAGCTAGTTTGCACTGGATAAATCATCATCGAAATCACGGCAATGACAACGATAAGTGAGGCTGATAGAGTCAGGGCCACATAGGCGTCAGTCCAGGTTTTCAGGGTTTGCAGGCTTCGGTCGTATGCGTTGCCATAGACTTCCCCCTGGACGAAGGCTTCCCGTGACAGGAAGATGCGCTCAGGCTCACCTGTGGAAAAAGCACCGGCCATGCGTAGCAGAATTGCTCTGGGCTCTGGCTCCTTGGTCTTTTCTCCTACTACACGGCAGGCCTCAGGATAGTCATAGTTAAGCTTTTGAACCAGAAAGTTGATCTCCTTGAAGTACTGCGAGGATGAATAAGGGAGCTTGGCAGCACTCGTAAAAATCTGCCCCCGCGCCAGACCTGAGCTGGAAATAGCCGCCATGTATGCCATTTGACTGAAGAGGTCTACGTCGAGATACTCCTTATCCTTCGTCTTATCTTTGCTGCCTTCTATCAACTCTGAGAGTTTCCCCGCCAGAGAGCGAGTCAAGCCGGGTAAACCTGTTTGACTTGTGGCGAGCTGCTTTTCCGTCTCTACAAGTTGTTTTTCCATCCTTACCTACTCACATGCTATAGCCACTGAATTATTTAGAACAGCCCTTGCTGTTGAGCTTTTGACAGAACTGTTAAAAGCTCGTAGAAGTCTGTAATCCCCCGCTCCTTGTGTAGCTTCTCGAAGATTTTTGTTCGCCTATCGAGTTCATAGTAGATGCGCTTCTTCTGATGAGGTGGGATGCCTTGCCGTACTGCTATCTTTTGTTCCAGGAGATAGCTGTTCATGTAGCCGGTAAACTCAAAGGTGTCGGTTACCGGGTCCCAACGGAATATCTCCAGGAAGGAAAAAGCTTCTTTTTGTGAATCGTAGCCAACAATTTCGTTGATGCTCAATGCCCGCCGGCCAGTCTTGCCATCAGGGAGTTTGACAGCGCTTTGGATGACAATCACATTCAGGTTGTCTACGTAGGTCTTGGGTACGTTAATGGGAGTGCCTGTGAGCCGCTGGATGAGCTTCTCTACCGAGGCGGCATGGAAGGTAGCCATCACTGAGTGTCCGGTCTGCATCGCTTGGAAAGCGATTGCTCCCTCAGGGCCTCGAATCTCACCTATTATTATCTCATTCGGCCGTTGCCTCAATGCTGCCTTTAGGAGGTCGAACATAGTTACCTCGTTTTCCGATTCCGCTTTTGTTGTCTCGACCACCTCTTGTAGCCAGTTTTTGTGAGGCACTTTCAACTCGGGCGTGTCTTCTATGGAAATGATTTTGGCGTTGGGCGGGATAAAGGTGGTCAGGGCATTGAGGAGCGTGGTTTTTCCCGATGCCGTTTCTCCAGCGACAAACACATTCATCCCATCCCCAATCGTCATTGACAGATAGGCTGCCATCTTGTAGTCCAGGCTGCCAAACTCGACAAGCTCCAGAACTGACAGAGGCGTTTCGCTAAATTTGCGAATACTGAAGTTGCTGCCCCGTTTGGCCAATTCCCTGCCATAGACGATGTTTATTCTGGAGCCGTCGGGAAGAGTGGAATCAGCAATCGGCTTACTAATGCTAACCGGTTTCTTGATGCGCTCAGCCAGTCTGAGCACAAACTCGTCCAGGTCATCCATATCATCGAATTTTATGGTAGACTTTAAGCTCTTGAATATCTTGTGCTCAACAAAGATAGTTCCCAGCCCGCTGCAGCTTATGTCCTCTATGTAAGGGTCATGTACCAGCGGGTCGATAATGCCGACGCCTACCTTATCCCGTACAATGAGATACTTGATTGCCTGCAATTGTTGTGGGGTACATTTAATTTTATGGTTTTCATTTTTAGCCAGACCGAGTTTCCCGATAAGGCCATTCCCCGTTTTCTCATCATCACCATCCGTTGTGCAAATCTTATCCAGGCAATTCAAAAACGCCTGTTCTTTGTTCTCATCGGTATCTATGTCCTGGAGCCTCTCGCTAAGGTCTAGCATCCTCGCTTCTACTTTCCGCATTAGTTTGTCTAAGTTCTCGCCTTCAACGGGCTCTATCGTAATATAAGAATTCCGCTCATCTGCCGAGTCGGGATAAATGTGAATGAAATTGCCCGGGGTCGTGGGATAAATAATATTTGGTTGTTTCAGGTCACCCAGTTTTCGCGAGGGTTTAGCGTGATACTGGGGCATGCCAATCTCGTCAATGGGGACTGTCTGCAGATATTTCAACAGGTGAACGTTCTCCTTGGTGACATCCTGAAGCGCCTGAGGCAGCATCTGGTAGAGGCTGGACTGGTCAATCTTTTTTTCCTTAATGAAGGGCAATGCGATGCGTGGCATAAGACTTCCTTCCTTATACGTGTGCCTTGGAGAGAGGCAAGATTTTCATCCCAATCCCTGGCTCTACATCGAAACTCAGTATGTTGCCTGTGCCTTTATCAGCACCTCTTACTTTGGCTACTTCCAGAGTTTTAAGCAGTTTGTCACCTACCTCCTCGATACTGAGCCGTAGATGAGCATCGCACATCGACCTGATGCGGATGAGGATTTCTTCGTTGAAAGCAAAGCTGTGGGCGACATTGATGATGGTCTTGCCATCATCACACAGACCTTTACACCTGTCAAAGTAACTAAGGACATCTTCAAGTGAGGAATAGGCAATAATAGGCGTAAGAGAGTCAATAACTGTCAACTCGTAGTCTTTGTGTTGCCTCATCGAGCCAAGGAGAATTTCAAAGCAAGTAGATAGCTCGGTTTTCGCTGGCTGAAGAGTATAAATCTTGATCCAGCCTAGAAGTAGATAGTCCAGGATATCCAGGCCGAGGCTCTGCATCTGTGTTACCAGGCTTTTTACTGTGTTCTCGGTGGTAAAGACGAGCACCCTGTGCTTGTCACGTAGGGAGCCCCACATTAGCTGTTGTGAAAACACCGATTTCCCGGCGTCGGAAATCCCTTCGACGAGCGTCAGCGAGCCTGCTGGAATACCGCCACCTAACCTCCTGTCAATTTCGGGATTCCCTGTGGAGATTATTTTTTCCTTGCCCTCAGACTCGCCCGAGGTTAGTATTTTCCCCTTTGCCTTCATTATTAAGTTCCACCTCTTTGGAAAATAAGATGGGCGGCAATGCCGTGAGGGGTAGATATGGTTACCCAGTTGGTGGTATTTACCGCCACCTCCGGGCTGAGTTGCATAAGAATTTTCATCTCCTCCCCAGGATTTAGTATATTCGGCTCAATAGTTTCGGCACTGCCGTTGAAATAAATCCCGTCTACTGTCCATTTGTTGTCCGTCAGGTTATCTGAGGTATAAGAAAGCCATTTTGCATAGCTGCTAGTGTCACTGGAATATTTAACGATGACATCCCAGGAGCTAAAATCATTGAGTGAGACCTCACCGTCATTACTGATGATTATGTTGACCCGGGCTCCTCCATCGGAGACTGTGCAGTTATCCGCGGTAATCTCTGTCCGCCTCATTTCTCCTGCTTGCTGCGTCATCTGTTTCCATGAGCTTGACAGCATGTCTACCGAGGGGATGGAGCCAAGCATCAGCGTCACCGTTCCACCCAGGATGATGGACATTGTTATCAGGGCAACCAGTACATTTTCCATTGCTTAATCCTAAAGACTAAATTGATGCTCATCCGGTATCCCATTGGGGAGGATTATTTTAACGAAATAGGCGCCCGATGGCTCTTCTGATAGGTAAATGGTAATCTTTATGGTTGCCGTAGGGCTCCATTCGGTATCATCCGACTCTATTACGTAATCCCAATAGCCTGCTCCACTTCCGTAGGGCACCCGGGAGAAGTTGTTTACACGACCAAAAAATACATCACACCTGTCGATAGCCCCTATTCGTGAGGAGCCGACGTTCTTTACCCAGATGTATACGTTAGTATCCTGTTTTGCTGTTTGAATGATTTCAATCTGGCTTTTAATGCGGTCGTCCACGTTTGCGGACATAGTGCTTATAGCTGCGCTGCTGCGATTGACAGCCGGGTAAATAGCATTAAAGAGCACCAGTGAGCATACTATCCCAGCTATAAGCAGGAAAATTGTGACTATCGCTTTATCCATGATTGGGCTCTCGGCTATCGCTCAATATAGAGAGCAATGCTGATTCTGACTCGCTGCTGTAGCCCAGAAGGCTGTCCAGTTGGGCAATGACACCCAGGTAGTCTCTGGTTGTTACCTTTCCTTTCTTAGGCTCATCTGTCTGGGCAAGCTGGACTAATTTGATGAGAAGGTCTTTGAGTCCTAAGGAGAGATGTCCTATCATATGGCAGGCTTCTACCATAACCGCTGCCCTCTCCTTGCCTATCTTCTCTGTTGATTCGTCTACCCACTTGGATAGCCCAGCGATAGTGATTATGCTGATACCATCGCCGTTTTCCTTGCTGCTTCGATACCTCGTTGCCTGTTTGGCTCTTTCTTGTAGTGTTTCCTTCTCTTCAGCGCAGGGTTCCAGGCTAGGCAATGGCCTGGCAGTCTCCTTTCTACCGCGTTTCCCTGCTCTTTGTGGTGATTCTTCCTCTTCGGTGTAGGGTTCCAGGCTGGGTGAAGATATGGTATCAATTGCCCCGGGTGTCTCTTCCTCACTGTCCGCCGTAGCCTTTGGGGAGGATTCCTCTTCGGCTTCAGCGGTGGGCTCCGGGCTGCTTGGGAAAATGTCGGTGGGTTCAGTTGTTTCTTGTAAGGTAGAATAAGTGGTAACGTTCGTCTTGTTAGTATGTGCTCCTGCCTCGCCGCCGGCAGGTGGCATGGCAATGCTGATTATTGGGGTTGGGGCATTGCTAGCAGCCGCTGGCGTGACTGGATTAAAGGGATTCTGGGCGTTCAGGTACTGCTCACGAATGTCGAGGAGGACTGCCTTTATTTCGTTCTTCAGCACCTTTATTTCATTTTCCAAGTCGGTTACTCTATGTTGTACATCAGCCATGAGCTTTATCCTCCATCGCCTTTGCTGTTATCCTTTCCGTCGAGAGCCAGCATTTTCTCTAAGTATTAGCGCTCCCGGAGAGACCGGGCACTATCACTCTATATAGGCCCCCTCTGGGAGCGCTAAACTCCTACTATACTGGTATACTAGTCATCTATTTGTTTACATTGAACTGATACCTAGTGCAGGTCCATGTACGAGTCGATGTTGGCAGGTGTCGTCCTCTCAATCGTAACGGTAGCTCCAACGGGTGGCTTGAGCTCGATGGTAAACTGCGTGTTTATCCCTAGAGCAGTGCCCAGGTCTGACAAGTCCACGCTGATGAGTGCCTTCTCACCTGTCTCCAGCAGGTCGTCGCCATCATTGTAGCCTATCCATTCTTTCGTCCAGGTCTTATCATTTTCATAGTTATTGTTGTCAATGTAGGTGAGGACGCACTTGTTATCGTCAGGCGGCTCTGTCAGGTCTATGGGCTCGCCGGCCAGCGTATTAGCCACGGTGAAATCGAAAGAGGTTACCGTTAAGTTATCGCTGGACTTGGCGATGACGCTACCCTTCAGACACATGGTGCTCTTGGCTTCCTCGAGGCCGAGGTAGACGGTCTCTTTGCCCTTCTCAGCCGAGAAGATACCTGCCGACAAGACGGCATAGCCGAACACTGCAGCTACGGTGACGAACGCAATCAGGATGATTGCCGTCTCCAGCCCGGTGATACCCTTCTCGTCTTTGTGCCCTTTTCTCAGGGCTCTCATGAGTTTGTTGAACATTTTCCTTCCTCCTTTATAATGTCCTTGCTGGCTATGGTTTACCATTCTTTATGGTTTACCATTCTTCTCATCACATTTGGCTCACCTCCTTTTTGGCGGAAGTCACATAATCGTCTAGACACGACATCCTGGCTTCCTCCATGTAGAAGCTTTAAACTTCTGGTGTTATGGTTGAAAGTATAGTCTAAAATCCTGTTTAGTAAATCACCCATCAGTCATGGTTTGGTTGGTACTTTAGTACTTAGATGATGCAATCCAGATTAGTGTAGTACGACCCTTCAGGGTTGGTTGGGGTTGTTCAGGTGAGGTTAAAGTCCCGCATTACATGTTTATTTGTCGTGAATGGCTCATCCCATCAACGCACCGTTGCCAATGTAGCCCCGGGGTAGACGTGGTGCAGGCGCCCCTTGTCATTCCCAGCCTACGAAGTGTTGACAAGATTTAGCCAGTGTACTAATGTAGGTGGGAGCATAGCTAGTGAGTTTAGCTTTATGGCATAGGTGAACCCGCCTGAAGAGCCTGGTAAGGAAAGCTGGTGAGGAGTTGGTGCTGTTATGGCTCAGGCTGGTTGAGTGCCACAGCAGGAAGGATGAAGCTTGTCTTAGCCATGAATATAACAGCAAAAATAGGGATACTTGTGGCGTCGGCCTTGGCTATTTCTCTACTTATTCAGGTATTCTATGTTTTTCCTCAAATAAGGTCCCGAGAATTTGGGCTGCAACTGGTTCAAAATGAGGCTGCAGCCGATAGCATAGCGTCTGAAATCAGAGGTTTCCAGGATGATGTACGTTATGAGTTGGAGATGCTTGCCAGGAATCCTGAGATTAGGACTATGGATGTAAAGCAGCAGGAGACGATTTTGTCTCTCATTGTCCAGTCATCACCGGCGCTTGAGACTATCTCTATAGCTGACATTAGAGGGGTAATTACCTCTCTTGAGTCTCGTGACTCAACTGTGATTTCATTAAAACAGAAGGCTGTAGGTATGGATATTTCAGGCCAAGATTACTTTAAGTCCTGCATGATAACTGGCGAGACCTATTACGGTGGTATATTTCAGGAGAGCCTTTCTGGCTTAGTGGTGTCTGCTATTGCCACGCCGATAAGGGCTGACGATGGGACTATCGTTGGTGTCATATTTACATATGTGCCTATTGAGATTGTAACTGAGGTTATTGAGAATCGCCATCTTGACGAGTTCGAAAGTGTTTACGTGGTGGATAAGAGTGGATTTGTGATAGGACATTCAGGAAAGGATTTAACAGAGTTGTCTGGGAGTCCTCTGGACCTGAACTATTCCAACTATGTCGTTGTCCAAGACCTTACCAACGGGCGCAGTGGGGTTCAAGAGTATGATTATGATGGGGAGAACTATCTTGCGTGCTATGTGGTAGTGGGTGCGTCCGGGTGGGGTGTCGTGTTTCAGGAGCCTATACGAATTGTTCTGGCTAAGAGCAATATAGTTGTAAACTTCCTCTTAGGGATTAACGCTGCTGTCTTTGTTATTGCGGTATTGGTAACACTGCTGCTGGCACGCCGGATAACCAATCCTCTCGGCAAGTTAGCTGACTATGCGGGAAGGGTTGGAAGGGGAGACTATACAGCCGAGCTGGAGGTTGAAGGCAGGGATGAGATTGCAGATGTAACTTCTGCTATCAAATCGATGGTTCAGCAGATGGCGGCAATGCAAGAAGAGGAAGTGTCAGCAATTATTAATAGTATGAAAGATGGATTAATAGTGCTGGATGAGAACCGGCGGGTAATCCGGCTGAATCCCTCTATGGAGCAAATGTTGGGGGTGAGAGTTAGCGAGGTGCTTAACAAGAGCATCTCGGAACTGGAGGCTGATCCATGCTTGCTACCACTGGCTCGCCTTGCCCGGACGCAATTGCCTGATGGTGAAGTGGTTCTTGATGAGCCATATGAGCGAGTTCTGAAAGTACACTCGTCAAGCCTTAAAGGCAGCGGAGATAAAGATTTGGGGGAGGTGAAAGTTGTCCTCGATGTGACCCGGGAGAGAGAGCTTGACCAGATGAAGTCGGACTTTATTGCTAATATCTCTCATGAACTTCGGACACCCTTGCATTCCATCCGTGGTTTTGTCAAACTGATACTGGATGGCAAGGTGACTGAGACGGAGACACAACGGGAGTTTCTGGTTATTATAGATGAGCAGAGCCAGCACTTGAGCAACTTGGTAAATAGTATTTTGGATATAGCTGCTATGGAGTCAGGAGATATGGTATTTGAAAGGCGACCCGTTTCGATGAAGGAAATAATCGGTAAGGTAGCGGTCAAATTGCAAAAGCTTGCCGAGGGAAAAGAGATTACTTTCAAGGCAGACCTGCCGGTCGCATTGCCAGATATCGAAGGCGATTCTGAGAAACTTGAGCAGGTGGTAACGAACTTGGTTGATAATGCCATCAAGTTTAGCCTCGGAGGAGGTAAGGTCAGTGTTGCTGCCAGGGCTGAAAATGGTGGGATATTAGTGCAGGTTATCGACAAGGGTATTGGTATTCCTGCTGATGCCATTCCTCGCCTGTTCCAGAAGTTCTCCAGGGTCGTTGGTTCCATGACTCGGGCTGGTAGCGGGACGGGCTTGGGTCTTTACATAGTAAAGCAAATTGTGGAAGCCCATGGTGGTCAAATCTGGGTGGAGAGTGAACTGGGCAAAGGTAGTACCTTTAGCTTTACGCTACCTTTGAGCCCTGACTATAGAGGCCGACAAGAAGGAGGGCAACATGGCTAAAAGAATTCTAATTATAGAAGATGACCGCAGCACAGTTAGATTGACGGAGTATACACTTCAGGAGGCGGAATATGAGGTCATCACTGCCTCTGATGGTTTTGAAGGTCTTAGGAAAGCTGCATCGGAACATCCTGACCTTATTATCCTCGACGTCATGCTGCCTGGCTTGGATGGGTACGAAGTTTGCCATCGGCTGCGCCAGAAGCCTGAAACTGCCAACTTGCCTATCCTTATGGTCTCGGCCAAGGCACGCCAAAATGATAAGGATGTCGGGCTTAAAATGGGAGCCGATGCTTATCTGGCTAAACCAGTTGACCCATCAGAGATATTGGCTAATGTGGAGGCTCTGCTCGCTGGCACAAGTAAGCTTGTCTATGGCGAATCTCAAAATGAATTCTGAAGCTGGTATATCAGAAATGGAACACCTCAAGGCAGAATGGGATATAGTTCGTTTAGTAAACTGACAATTTGCTGTGAAGAAGCAATTTTAGAGGAATATAGAGGTGTAAAGATGGACAAGATTGCGGACTATTCAAAAAAAGAGAGGCTTGGCGAAATACTTGTCAGAATAGGGATGGTTAGTGCTGAGCAGGTGGAAGAGGCGATACGAACTGGACGCAGGAGTAACAAGATGATTGGACAGGTCCTCGTGGGAAAAGGGTGGCTTACCTCTACCGACCTGGCAATGGCTCTCAGCATTCAGTTAGGAGTGCCGCTTATCGACCTTAAAAGGCATAAGGTTCGCCCGGAAGCTCTGAAGCTAGTTCCTGAGCAGCTGGCTAGAAGGTATAATGCTTTGCCACTGGATATTATCGGTGGTTCTCTAGCTCTAGTGATGGAAAATACAATGGATGTGAGGGCTATTGATGATATCTCTGCCATGTCGAAGATGCGGATTGAGCCGATGATGGGGTTTCCAGATGAGATACGCAGGGCAATTGACGATAATTATATAGTTAGGGCTGAAATCGAGGATGAAATTGCCGCATCGTCGGCTGTGGCTGTGGAAGAGGAGGCAGAGCGGGAGGAACTTATCTCTGTAGAGGCTGAAGCGCCAGCACTCCGTAATCTTAATCTGCTCATTCAGCAGGCGGTGAGGAATCGGGCTTCAGATATTCATATTGAGCCTCAAGAAAACAGCCTCCAGATTCGGTTCCGTATCGATGGTGTCTTGCAGGATATGATGTCTGTTCCTCTGAATATCCATCCTGCTCTTATCTCCAGGCTAAAAATTATGGGTCGTATGAACATCGCCGAGCGAAGGCGTCCTCAAGATGGGCGCTTTTCGGTCAATGTAGATGATGTGGATATAGATGTGCGTGTTGCCAGTGGTAATACCGTGCATGGTGAAATGGCGGTGCTGCGTCTCCTGCCCAAGTCCGGTGCCATGCTTGATCTGGCGGGCTTAGGTTTTTTGCCAGGCATACTTGAAAGGTATCAGAAGATGCTCAAGCTTCCCTTCGGGATGATTCTGTTTGGGGGGCCCACCGGTTCTGGGAAAACTACAACACTTTATGCTTCTATTAACCGGCTCGACCGAGGGGAACGTAACATCATGACAATTGAGGACCCTGTAGAATACAGTTTTGCAGGTATCAATCAGTTCCAGGTCAATCCCAAGGCAGACATCGATTTTGCTAGCAGTCTGCGGGCCTTCATGCGGCTTGACCCGGATGTTATTCTGGTGGGGGAGATACGAGATGCCGAAACAGCAAGAATAACAACTCAAGCAGCTCTTACAGGCCATCTGGTATTTTCGTCTGTCCATGCTAATGATGCTGTCGGTGTTATGTTCCGGCTATTAGATTTGGGTGTCGAACCCTTTTTTATCTGCTCAGCTCTGGCTGGTAGTGTTTCCCAACGAATTGTGCGGCGCATCTGTCCGCATTGTCGTGCACCTTCTGAGCCAACCACGGAAGAGCGGATGGCTTATCAAGAAGAAATGGGTGAGCCGCCACCTCAATTGTACAAGGGGGCAGGATGCAATTTCTGCACTGATACCGGATATTTGGGTCGGGTCGGTATATTTGAGGTGCTTGTGTCAACCGAGGAGGTTAAACAGTTGTTGATCGGCGGCGCCACTGCAGCTCAAATCCGTGACCAGGCGATTAAAGATGGCATGGTGTCTCTGATGCACGACGGAATGCTTAAAGTGAAGGAGGGTATTACCACGGTCTCGGAGGTGCTCCGTAATGTGTTCTATTAGGTGCTAAAGTAGCTGTGTGAAGTCGTGGCTGTGCCGGCAAGAAGATGTCTTGACAGTCAGATGGTAGGCCTTTGACTTTCGCTTTTGGTGTGGAGAAATCGTATGTCTTGTGAAACTCTTATTTACGAAAAGACAGAGGGTGTGGGCATTATAACCATCAACCGCCCGTCGGCAAGCAATGCTATAAATATGCGGCTGGCCGAGGAATTGACTACTATTTGCGCCAATATTAATCGCGATGAAGAGACGAGAGTGGTTATTATTACTGGTGCTGGAAAAAGGGCATTTTCTGTAGGGGTTGACCTGAATGAGCTTTCCTCGGTAACCAGTGGTGAACAAGGGGCAAGGCTGCCATCTGTGGCTGAACCAGTAGCAGGTCTTACAACCCCGGTTATTGCTGCAATCAACGGGGATACCCTGGGGCAGGGTCTGGAATTGGCATTGGCTTGTGACCTCAGAATTGCTGTGGAAACAGCCCGCTTTGCGTTACCTCATCTTGCCTCAGGCCTTATCCCCTGGGATGGTGCAACTCAGCGGTTACCACGCTTGGTAGGCAAGTCTAAAGCTATGGAAATGCTTCTCACCGGGGAATCTGTAGATGCCCCAGAGGCTTATCAGATTGGCTTGGTTAGTAAGGTAGTTGCGCAGGAAGAACTCATCCCGATGGTAACAGAAATGGGGCAGGCTATGGCGGCTAAGGCTTCTTTAGCATTAAAGTATGCCAAGGAGGCAATACATAAGGGCTTGGACCTGACACTGGAGCAGGGATTGCGTTTAGAAGCTGACCTTTATTTTCTCTTGCACACAACTGAAGACCGCACTGAGGGCATCAGGGCTTTTCTGGGGAAAAGGCCTCCTCAGTTCAAGGGGAAGTAGGAGATTAGTTCAGTCTTATAGGTTGCAATGAGCGAGTTTGAAACCGTAATTTATGGAAAGAGGGACAATGTTGCCTATGTTACTCTTAACCGTCCCCAAGTTTTGAATGTATATAATATTCAGATGCGGGATGAGTTATACCAGGTCTTGGGTGCCATAAAAGATGATCCTGAAGTAGTGGTAACCATCTTCAGAGGAGCAGGTGAGAAGGCGTTCTGTGCTGGTGCTGACCTGAGTGAGTTTCTTACTGCCCCGTCACCAACGATTGCCCGACAAGTGCGCTGGGGGCGTGATATTTGGGGGCTTTTTTTGAGCCTTCCTCAGCCTCTAATTGCTGCTCTTCACGGCTATGTTCTGGGTTCGGGAATTGAGATAGCCTTGTGTTGTGATATAAGAATAGCCTCAGAAGATGCACAGTTCGGTTTACCTGAGGTGGGACTTGGCATCATCCCAGCTGCCGGAGCTACTCAAACTTTGCCCCGTGCAGTAGGCCGAGCCAGAGCTTTAGAGATGATGCTTACCGGTTGTCGCATCAGTGCTGAGGAAGCCTTCAATACAGGGTTGGTCAATCGAGTAGTATCGAAGGGTGAGCTCCTGCCAACTGTTGAGGGGATGGCCAGACGAATTGCACTTCTTGACCCTGTGGTAGTTAGGGCTGCCAAGCAGGCGGTGGTGAGAGGTTTGGACTTACCCCTGCCTGAGGGTCTGGAGCTAGAAAAAACGCTGGCAAGCTTGCTTTTACAACCAATGGTCAGCGGTACCCGCGGCTAGCATCTTGGCTTCCCTTGGAGTAGCCACAGACGTGGCCAAGCAGCATGAAATTCCAGGCTTGAAATGCCCTTTTTGTCAAGGCTGCCTTGACTCTTTTTATATTTGTCTGTATTATTTTGTTCGCTCGTCACCAAGAGCTTATTGGTGCCTGCCGATGGACTAAAGATGTTCTTTGCCTACTGCCCTGTGGTTCTTGTGGTTAGTGGGGCATGGGGTAGATAAGAGAGGAGCAGAAAGAAAGGAGTTTTCGTGGACAAGACATATCCTAGCCCGGAAGAAGCAATAGCTGATGTAGAGGATGGGGCGGTGATAGCGATACCTGGTTTTTTTGCCGCTGGAGTTCCCAGAGTTTTGCTGCAGGCCTTAATCAAAAAAGGGGTGAAAAATGTTACCCTGGCATGTGGATGTGGCCCCCTGTTAGGAGCTGTGGACGAGCTAACTCAACTGGTGGAAAACAAGCAAATTAAGAAAGTAATAGATTCTTATGGACTTTTCCGCTCCATGACTAAAGGCTTGCAAGACCCTTTTGAACAAGCAGTTAGAGCTGGTGAAATAGAGTTAGAGGTTTATCCTATGGGAACTCTGGCGGAGAAATATCGGGCTGGGGGGGCTGGAATCCCTGCGTTCTACACTCCTACAGGTGTGGGCTCAATAGTGGAGGAGCAAGTTGTATCCAATGTGCCTTCGAGTCAGGCGATGAAAAAGGAGACAAGGATATTTGATGGAAGGAAATACATTTTGGAATATGCTTTAAAAACGGATTTTGCATTTGTTCATGCTTATGAAGGGGATAGAGAAGGGAATCTGAGATACCGTAGAACAGCAGTAAACTTTAACCATGTAATGGCTACGGCTGGCAAAGTGACTATTGCTGAGGCCGAGAATCTGCTAGAGCCTGGGGACATAGAGCCTGATTTTGTGCATACTCCAGGGATATATGTGCAGCGGGTGGTAAAGGTGCCACGTCTTACCTTTAATATAGGTATAGATTAAATTTCATAAAGGGAGGCAAAGATGCCAAGTAAATTTGAGGGGCTTCCTCGAGAGATGATCGCCATGCGAGCAGCCAAAGAGGTGAAGGATGGCGACTACGTGAACTTAGGAATAGGGATACCAACCCTTATCAGTGACTGGATAGAAGGAAGAGATATAATTCTTCAATCAGAAATTGGGATGCTCAAAACAGGTCCTATAGCTTTTGGTGAAGATGTTGACCAGGACCTGATAAACGCAAGCTGTCAGCCAGTAACACAGGTTCCTGGAACTGCTTACTTTGATATATTTGAATCCTTTTCTATGGTAAGAGGGGGGTATATGGATGTTATTGTATTGGGTGCCCTCCAGGTTTCGGAGAAGGGTGACTTGGCAGGTTGGGCAAACCCGGCGAGGGGACTAGATTGTGTTGGAAACATAGGCGGCTCCATGGATTTGTGTGCTGGAGCCAAGAAGCTAATTGTTACCATGGAACATACTACTCGAGATGGACAGCCTAAGCTCGTGAATGAATTAGCTTTTCCTGCAACTGCTAGTGGGGTAGTGAATATGGTATTTACCGATCTTGCTGTTATTGAGGTCACTGCTGATGGACTTCTTCTTAGAGAGATATATCCTGGACTTACGCCTGAGGACATCCAGTCAGTAACTGAGCCTAAACTTATAATAGCACCGGATCTTAAGGAGATTGAGCTTTAAGGTACAGGAGACGAGGTTGCTGCTACCAAAGTGGAGTATTGTTGCCCTGAGGATGACAAGCTCCAAGCGCCTAGTGGTCAGTAATCTTTGTTGATTTCTTGTCTCGTAGCCCCCAGGGATAAGGTATTGAAAACGATACCTCGTTTACAGTACGAATAGCCTTAATTTTTGCAATCTGAAGGCTTTGGGACTAAAATATCTGAGGGGTTTAAATACGGATGGCTAATCAAATAGGCAAAAGATATGTTTGTAAGAAGTGCGGCTCAGAGTTTATTGTTACCAAGGGTGGTGAGGGTACAGTAACTTGCTGCGGTCAGCCAATGGAGCTGAAAAAATAGTCCGCTCAAGCTTGGTATTAATGATATAAATGAGGAGACAGCCTTATGAATCAACTGGGTAAAAGATTTAAATGCCAGATTTGCAGCACTGAGGTGCTCTGTACCAAGGCTGGCGAAGGCACGGCCACCTGCTGCGGTCAGGAAATGGAACTTCAGCAACCCCGGCCTTTGCCTTCATCTGACTAAGTATATGTAAGCATTACAGCAATTTAACTACTCATTCAGGCTTATACCATCTAGGTTTTTCCTGATTGGAAGTCTAGAGTAACCTTTTATCTTCTTGACTGGTTATCTTAGTTAGAAAGAAACGTTAGCCCTCGGATATTTAAAGCAGCAAAACTAAATACCGTTTTAGTCTTGTTTTGATGATGGCATCTCAAGGAAAAGAGACAGCTCTGCTGGCAGGACTCCAGGTTTTGGATTTAGCTGATGAGAAGGCCTGCTTTTGCTCTAAGCTTCTGGCTGATATGGGAGCTGAAGTCATCAAGATAGAAAGGCCTGGTGGTGATACTTCACGTTGGTTAGGCCCATTCTGGGGAGATACGCCGCATCCTGAGAAAAGTCTGTTCTTCTGGTATAACAACACTAGTAAACTTGGAATAACACTGGATTTGGAGACCGAGGAGGAACGGAATATCTTTCTCAGGTTAGTCCAAAAAGCTGATGTTATAGTAGAAAGCTTTTCCCCTGGATATTTAAAGAAAATCGGCTTGGATTACGAGGTATTAAGTGACAAGAACCCCGGACTCATTTTAGTCTCAGTTACCGGCTTTGGACAAACTGGGCCATACAAAGCGTATAAATCTTGTGACATAGTTGCTTCAGCCTTAGGTGGGCAGATGTACGTCTGTGGAATGCCTGATGCTTCGCCACTCAAGCCCTACGGACAGCAGTCCTACTACGTGGCCTCTCTCTTTGCGGCCGTTGGTATTCTTATAGCGGTACATGAGCGAAACCATAGCGGCAAAGGGCAGCACATTGATATCTCCTTGCAGGAAGCTGTGGCTGCAACCCTAGAGCATGTGATGGTTCATTATTTCTATGAAAAGGTGGTGCCTCGCAGGCAAGGAAATCTTCACTGGACTAACTCCAGTTGTCTCCTACCATGCAAAGATGGCTATATTCTGCTTACTTTTAATAGAGAATGGGAGACTTTAATTGAGTTGCTTGATAGTGAGGGTATGGCTGTGGACCTTAATGAGGAGAGATGGTGTGAAGAGGACTACCGCAGACAACATGTCGACCACATTATTGAGGTGCTGGCATGCTGGACTAGGACTCATGCTACAGCCGAGCTTTTTGAGTTGGGCCAACTTATGCATTTCCCATGGGCTCCAGTCAGTTCACCGCAGGAGGTGTTCAGTAATCTCCAGCTTAGGGCACGCAATTTCTTCATCCCAGTAGACCATCCCGAAGCTGGTACTTCGTTTGTCTATCCTGGTGCTCCCTGCAAGTCTAGTAGCTCATCCTGGAACATAAGGAGGCGAGCCCCTTTAATTGGTGAACATAATGCTCAGGTCTGTGGCAAAGAGTCAGGGCTTTCATCTGGGGGACTGGGTGAACGTTCCTCCGTTGATGTTGCCTCAGCAGCACACTTTATGCGCCAAAATGCGCTCCAGGGGATAAGGGTCTTGGATTTTACCTGGCTTCTGGCGGGTCCCTATGCCACGAGAATATTGGCTGATTTTGGGGCTGAAGTTATCAAGGTTCAATCTAAGAAGATTGCAACGGGTGCCGAGTCCAATGCTACAGGTTACTTCAACACCTGGAACCGCAACAAGCTGAGTATAACCTTGGATATGACTTACTCTGAGGGCAAGGAGCTTGCGCTCAAGCTAATCAAAGCAAGTGATGTGGTGATAGGAAATTTTACCCCTCGGGTGATGGCTAACTGGGGGCTAAGCTTCGAGATTCTAAAAAAGGTGAAACCTGACCTTATCATGGTGAGTATGTCAGGGATGGGACAGACAGGGCCATGGAGAGATTTTGTTGCCCTTGGCCCTACTATCCAGGCGCTCTCGGGCATTACCTATCTCACCTCTTTTGCCCAGAGCCCTCCTGTAGGAATAGGCTATTCTTATGCAGACCCATTGACTGGCATGGTCGCTGCCTTGGCTATCTTGGCAGCTTTAGAATATCGAGCTAGAACTGGTCAGGGACAATATATAGATATCTCAGAATATGAAGCAATTTGCAGCTTGCTTGGACCTACCATTCTGGACTACTCGGTTAACCATAGTCTTGCCGTGCCTCAGGGCAATGCCTCTGGCGGTACCCCGGCTGCTCCCTATGGTTGCTACAAGTGTCTGGGTAATGACAGGTGGTGTGTTATCGCTGTGTTTACTGAGGAGGAATGGTATGCACTGTGCCAAGTTCTGGGTAATCCCGCTTGGAGTAAACAAGAAAGATTTTCTAGCTTGCCGAAGCGGTTGGAGAATGCTGGGGAGCTGGATGAGTTATTGGGTCAATGGACTGCTAATTATGCACCTGAACAGGTGATGAATATGCTCCAGGAAGCCGGAGTGCCCTCTGGAGTTGTCAATAATGCTGCGGATTTGGCAAAAGATATCCAACTAAAGGCTAGGGGGTTCTTTATTCGGCTTCCACATCCAGTACTTGGCAACACTAGCTTTGATAGCACGCCAATAAGGCTTAGCGATACACCTGCCCAATTTCGGCGGGCTGCTCCTTTGCTTGGGCAGGATAACTGCTATGTCTATCAAGACTTAGTAGGTCTAAGTGAGGGACAGCTTCGCCAATATATTGAGAAAGGCGTCGTTGGCTAAGCATTTTTTCTCCATGCAATCTCCCCGCCAACTATAGTCATTTCTACTTCCAAGTCTTTCAGTTCCCCGAGAGTTGTTCTGGTGGGGTCACCGCTCAAGACTACGACGTCAGCAAGCTTGCCTGGTACTATGGAGCCCTTGATGTCTTCCTCAAAACAGGCATAAGCGGCGCCCATGGTGTACATCCATAGCGCCTGTAATGGTGAGATACGTTCTTCAGGCAGGAGGCTTTGACCTGTCTCTGCCGTTCGAGAAATAGCAGCATAAATGCCGCTTAGTGGATTTGGTGGTATTACAGGACAGTCTGAACTGGCTGCCACTTTAAGGCCAGTATTAATAAGAGTAGCTATAGGATATAGATGCTTGAATTGCTCGCCTGGCACTGTTTTGTGATACCTTTCACCGCTATAGTAGATAAAGGCTGGTTGGGTAACCACCACTGCCTCGAGCGAGGCTAATCGTTTGGCTATTGCTGGAGTGCATACGGAGCAATGCTCTAGGCGATGGCGATGGTTTACACGAGGGGACCTTTGCAGCGCATATTCTAAAGCTGAGCAGGCTGCCTCTACAGTGGTTTCTTCTACAGCGTGCAGGGCAACTTGGAGGCCTGATTGGTGAATCTCGAATACTTTCTGGTTTAGTTGTGCCTGGGGAGGATTAAGCTGGCCTCTGGTCTCGTCCAGGATTATTTTTACTGCACCCAGGCGCAGCTGGCTACTACCTGTTTTGGAGAGGAAGTCTTGCTCTTGGTGCTGATTGAGAGCTTCCACTCCTAACATCATGCTCAGCCTAGGTTTCAAGTATCCCTGGCCTTTCCATTGCTCGAACATTTGCCAACGCTGAACATCATTGTGCGGAGAAGCATCCTGTAGAGAAGTTATACCTAAGGAGAGAAATCTTTCGCTAGCCAGTTCTATCCCTTGCTCTAACTCGTTATCACTCAATGGTGGTACTACATTTGCTAGGTAATCACTCATGCTGTAAAGCAACCCATTTGGCTCGCCAGTTTCTAAATCGCGCTCGATCATACCGCCAGGTGGCTCGGGAGTTTCCTTGGAGATACCTGCAAGTTCCAAGGCTAGACTGTTGAACACATGGGCGTGCCCTGAGCGGTGTGTCAGTTTTACCGGATGAGTAGTTGTAGCTTCATCCAGGTCCCATCGGGTGGGGTGGCGTTTCTCAGCTAAGTAGAACTCGTTATATCCTCGAGCCCTTATCCAGCTTCCGGGTAGTGAATTCTGGGATAGTTTTCGAACCTTGCCTTGGATATCAGAGATGGAATGCACTGTAGATGGATCCAGGTTGGGAGTGAGCAGGCTTTCAGCAAAGGCAACGACGTGGCAATGGGCATCATTGAAACCGGGAAGAACCGTCTTGCCCTGACAGTCTATAATCTTAGTTTTAGTGCCTCTTAGTTCCTTGATAGCCTCGTTGCCCGATACGCTCAATATCCTGCCGTTCCGAACAGCGACCATCTGGCTTCTGGGAAAGGCTGGATTCAGAGTGAGCACATTAGCATTGCAAAGTATGAGGTCGGCGGTTAAGTTATCCATAACCTACATACTACTCGAGTTTGACCAGAAGGACAATGGTCTTAAGAATAACGTAAGTTATCAGGTTCTACTTTTGTGATTCAAATATTCCGTTCTTATGGAAGGCTTACCCTCTCAGGTTTTCCATCCATGAATTAATCCCATTGTAGAAGGCCAGCGATTTTTCGTCGGTGACTTGGGGCTGCATGAGGGATGCTTCGGAAGGGTGGTATAATTGTTCCTCACCGCAGGGATTTATGGCGAGCAATGTATCGCTGATACCATCCCATTCTTTATTCACAGGCAGGCCTATCTTTTGTAGTGGTGGGTCTATGGTAGCATCAACTAAAACAAGCCTTTCGTCTATATTCACCTTGCAGGCAAGGTGATAGCTTATGGGCATAGCTTTAGCTAGAGTTCTTAGCTCTGGTGGATAAAGAGTTTCAAACTCGCCCCATCTGAATGGATAGACTGCATATAGCACTTCCAGTCCGATTCTTTGATACATGTTGCATAACAGGAGGTGTTTTGGCGTGCATGAACCTCTGTTGAATTTGAGCATGTCTATATATCGTTCGGGGTTGTTGAGTTCAGGAATTACAGCGTATGGTATATCTCTTATCTTGTAGAAAATAGTTGTCCTTGCATCCCTTGTGCTTTTCTCATCTACCCACTCATGTAACTTATGGTCAATGATATTTGTCATAGATGTAGAAGCTATGGAAAGGACGTTACTGGCGAAAATTTGTTCTTATTCCTTTGACAAGACCTCTTTGTAGAAGTCATAGATACCCTTCTTGCCTCTTCCACCGGTGTAACCAGCTCTCACCATCATCCTTATCAAGGGGTGTAAGTAACCTTTTTCTGGACCAAATTCTCTCATTCTATCTTGCTCTGAAGAAGCAGAGATGGCCCATCCCCCTGTATAATCACTAAGCTCCAATGGTCCCATAGGGAGGTTATAGCCTAATTTCAATGCTTTATCAATCTCCTCGGGAGGGGCAACCCGTTCCCATACCATTTGTATGGCTTCGCGTACCATTGCACCATGGGCCCTGTTGGCCAAGAAGCCAAAGCTGAAATCCTTACATACCACTGGCTCCTTGCCAACTTTCTTTGCCAGCTCTGCCGTTACGCTCACTGTTTCATCTGAGGTCAGTGGTCCTTTGATTACTTCGACCAGCTTCATAACAGCTACTGGATTAAAGAAATGCATGCCAACTACTTTATCTGCTCTATTAGTCGTACTAGCCATCTCAGTGATGTTCAGATTCGATGTATTTGAAGCCAGAATGGTATCAGGAGGAGCACTCTCGTCGAGTTGTTTAAAGACATTTTTCTTTATATCCAGATTCTCAAATATAGCTTCTATGACAAAATCAGCGTCCTTGGTTGCCTCAGCAAGATTTGCAGTCCCCTTTATCCGACCAACCACCTCATCCATCTGTGCCTGGGTTATCTTTCCTTTATCAACAAAATATCTTTTTAACCCATCCTTTATAAACTGGATTCCATTGTTTACGAATTCATCCTTAACATCGTTAATTGTGATGCTGTATCCTCCTACTAGTGAAAGAAGTTGGGTTATTTGGGCACCCATTGCCCCGGCACCAATGACTGTGATCTGTTTGATGTTCTCAAGCTTCATAAGATTCACCTCCGCTCAAGATTTTTATTTGTGATTTTAGCAGGTTTTGTCAGTGGAACCAAGTCTCAGCTCTGCAAGACTTCTCGTGCCGCTTGCCTTTAAGAGAAAATCGAAGTCACTTATCAACTTATTGATATCATTGAGCCATTAGCTGTCTTAGTAACGTTAATGAGCACCGGAAACCTGTCCTTCAATTCCTCCAGATGAGTAATAACAATTATTTTCTCAAAGTTGTCCTGAATAGAATTTATAGCTTCAACAAGTCTTTCCTTCCCCGAAGTATCTTGGGTGCCAAAGCCTTCATCGATAATCAATATGGGTAGAGATGCTCCAGCCCGCCTGACTAACAATTTAGAAAGAGCGATGCGCAGGGCGAGATCGATGCGAAAAGATTCACCGCCGCTATACATCTCGTAACTGCGAGTGCCCAGCTCATCAGCGATTTTGATATCTAAAGTCTCAATAGTATCACCTTTCTTAGTTTCTCGTTGGCTTTCCAGCGGTAGCGACATCCGGTTATCAGTCATCTTGCCGAGCAGTCGATTAGCTTCCATTTCAATCTCAGGAAGTGCTTGCTCGATAAGTAGGGCCTGAATACCTTTCTTACTGAAAGCCTCAGCTAGTTCTTTGTAAATTTCTTCCTCCTGTAGAAAGTTGTGTAAAAGCCTCTCCTTTTCCTGCTTACTTATTCCCAATTCATCCAGATGTCGTAACCTTTCTTGCAATGCAGCTAGTTTGTCGCGCACTTGGCGCTCATCTTTGAGCAAGGTTCGGTGAGTTTCCTCAGCATTGGCTAGCTTATTTGCTATGTCAGGCAGGGCAATAATCTCAGCTTTCAAGTTATCTTGCTTTTTCAGGTCAGCTTCAATTACCCTACTGAGGCTAGAAACAAGTTCCTCAGATTCAGCTAAGGAAGCCTTTTCTTTGTCAATAGTCCTACTAGCTTCATCTAGCTCTTGCTTCAGGCTCTCATATTTCTGAAGCCTTACCAATTGCTGTTGTAACTGCTCGTGCTTTTCTTTATTGTATCCAAGTTTCTCCTCTTCACTTTGTAATTGTGCAAGTGTCTGCTGCTCGTGAACAGCATAGTCCTTTTTTGATAGACGTTGTTCAAGTCTCTCCAGTGTAGCTCTTTCTTGAATTAACTCTTTACTAGCTTGTCTAGCCTCAGCAAGTTCTTTTTCGATAATGCTTAGCTGGCTCTGCCGCTCGGCTCGTTCCTTATTTATGGCGGACTCCCTTTTAGCCAATTCATTCTCCAGTGCTTGAAGTTCTAATCTCCTCTTGGTAAGTTCCTCATTATTGCATTGATGACTTCTGGCCTTGGCCTTGGCTTCTGAAGAAATCTTTATTTCTATTCGTTGCCGTCCATCTACTCCAAGCTCAGATTCACACAAAGGGCAGCGGGCATCACCCTGCGCTAGCAGCCTGAGCTTCTCCTTCAAATCTACGATTTCTCCCTCTAGCTGGGCGTTAGTAGACTCTAAGTAACTAATTCGGGATGTGATGTGCTGGACTTGCTTTCTCTTTTCGGCTCCCGTTTCCTCATCTTTTGTTAAGTCAGTCAAATAATTACGCGCTTGGGCTAGTGTCTCTTCAAGCAGAGGTATCCTCTCAAGCTTAGCTTCCCGCTCTGCAACTTTTTGTTGGGTTATCTTATGGTCTATATTAAGCGCCTCGGTCGCCTGCCTAATAACTTTATCTAAGCTGTTTATGCGTTCCTTCAGAGCGAGTAATTGAGTTAATTTCTGATTGAACTCATCATTAAGTCCTTAGTTCTTCTCTGCCAGCGTTCCAAACCCTGATTTGTTTCGCTAAGATGTGCCTCAGTATTTGACAATTGTTCCCTTTTAACTTCTAGAGATTCTTTCTGTGCTCGCAAGGTGGAAATAAGCGCCTCTTCATCCTTTATCTGTTCATCAAGTTGAGTGATTTCATGTAGCACTTTTTTAGCTTCGTCTTCGTACTCGGCTTTATGAGCAAGCTGGTGTTTGATTTCATCAATAGCACTCTCAAGTTTATTCGCTCCATCTCTCCTTTCTAGTTCATCGTAGCGAGACAAGTCAAGGATACTAGCGAGTATCTCCTTACGTTCCCCGGGACGCTTAATGCTGAATTCATCAGCGTGCCCCTGCCGCAAGAAAGCGCTATTCCTGAAAGTCTCGTAATCCAAACGTAAGAGCTCAATTATTTTCTGCTGAGTTTCCATCTGAGAGTTGCCGGAAATCGGCCTAAAATCTCCATCGCTGGCTATCTGAAGTTCCAAGACAGTTTGCCCTGAACGCAGCGGGCTAGGTTTTTTAATATGCTTCCGAAGAACACGGTATCGCTGCTGGCCGGCAGTAAACTCTAGTTCTACTTCCGTCTCTGGCTGTCCCTGGTGAATCAGGTCATCATCACTCTTAGTTCTGGATTTGCCCTATAATGCCCAGGTCATGGCATCAAAAATTGCTGATTTACCATTGCCGTTATTGCCACAGAGACAGGCCACATGAATGCCATCAAAGGATAGTGGGGGCACGTTATCTCGGTAACGCATGAAATTCTTGAGCGAAATTTTAACTGGTATCACTTTTGTATAACTCCCTTATAAGTGGGCATTCAGCGCTAAAAATCTATTTCGTCTTCGCTGACAATCAACTTGGCAGCCTCTTCCCTATTCGGACAAATCTCGAGAAAATCACAGGTTCCGCAGTAATTATTTGGGATGGCTGGATACTCCCTCTCTACGCGTATTCTATCGACCAGGTCGATTATATAGGAAGCAATTTGGTCTAAGTCTGCAGTGGTTGGCTTAAGAGTTCGGAATTCACCAGCTTCCAAGTAAAGACAAGAGACTTTACTAATTGGCAAGTCTTGTTCTTTAGAAAGGATAAGGGCATAAATATGAAGCTGAGTTTGATTTATTTCCGATAGCACTTTGCCAGTCTTATAGTCGATAATATGTAAACTACCGTCAGCTTCTTGGTCTACCCTGTCTATTCTGCCAGCCAAAGTGATATTTGTGGAGAGTTCTACCTTATGATACTTCTCGACCATGAGGGGGGTAACCGATAAGTCTTGACTCTGAGCGAACCAGCGTAATTGGTTAAGAGCTTTTTCACCCCACCTTTTCTCATTTTCTTTATCATTAAACCCTTTGCGATTGCGCCGCCATTTCTCACGTAATAAGTGTTCAAGTTTCGAGATATTCCGCTCACTAGGTGGGACTGCAGACATAAAGTCCTTAAGCGCGGCGTGAACATGGTCACCCATAGTGAAATAAGGCCGTGTTTTTCTGTAAATATCGATCAAACCATCAATATAATGGAATTTATATCGCCTAGGGCACTGTTGAAACATACTTAACTTGTAGGAAGAAGCTTCAAACATTCTTAAGGTGCTGCCAGGATAGTCTTTATTATTTTCATATTCTTATCTCTATTTTATCACAATTGACTGCTAGGATAGCCTCAAGTAGAATGTTTGTGCAAAGGCTGATGTTTGAAGTTCTGACTGATAAACTGAACAAGGTACTGCATAGCCTTGGAAATAAAGGGAGGCTCAGTGAAAAAGATATTGATGTTGCCTTGCGGCAGATGCGTTTGGCTCTCCTGGAAGCTGATGTCAACTTTAAAGTAGTGAAAAGTTTTCTGGTTGGAGTAAGAGAGCAGGCTTTGACTGCTGAAGTGCTGGAAAGCCTTATACCAGCCCAGCAAATCGTAAAAATTGTCAATAAAGAGCTCATAGGCATCTTGGGTAGAGAGCCTGACCACCTCAAAGCAGCCAGCCGGCCGCCTTCAATTGTCATGCTTGTCGGCTTGCAGGGTTCAGGAAAAACTACTACAGCGGCTAAGCTGGCTCTTCATCTGAAACATTCTGGGCAGCGCCCTTTGTTAGTAGCTGCTGATACCCGCCGACCGGCTGCTGTTGACCAGTTGGTAATGCTGGGCAAACAGTTAGATATACCTGTCTACAGTGAAGACGCTGAGTCAGCACCATTGGTCATTTGTCGCCAAGCTTTAAGGGAGGCTAGAGAGATAGCAGCTACGTGGGTGGTTATTGATACCCAAGGGCGTCTTCATATTGATGAGGCAATGATGAAGGAACTAGCTAAAGTGAGAGCTGGAGTTCAACCTTCAGAGACGTTGCTGGTGGTTGATGCCATGACTGGACAGGATGCAGTAAACATAGCTGAGGAATTCAATAGGGATATCGGATTGACTGGGCTTATTCTGACTAAAATGGATGGAGATGCCCGGGGTGGTGCGGCTCTTTCCATTAAGTTTGTCACTGGAGTACCAATAAAGTTCATTGGCACTGGCGAAAAAGCGAATGCGTTTGAAATCTTTTACCCTGAACGCCTGGCATCACGCATCTTAGGCATGGGAGATATGCTTACCCTTATTGAGAAGGCAGAGAATGTTTTTGATGAGCAGCGTGTTAAACAGTTAGAGAAAAAGATACGTACCTCGGGATTCGATCTTGAAGACTTTCTGTGGCAATTAAGTCAGGTTAAGAAAATGGGGACGTTGTCTCAATTGGTCGAGATGTTGCCTGGCTTTTCAAGGCTTACCCCAAATATATCTGATAGAAGCCAGGAAAGCCAGATAAAAAAAATAGAAGCTATTATCTTGTCTATGACTCCGGAAGAACGGCATACCCCAAATAGTATCAATGGCAGTCGGCGGCGACGTATTGCGCAAGGCAGTGGAACTATGACCAGAGATGTCAACCAGTTGCTTAATCAATTTAACCAGATACAAAAATTAGCCAAAATAGCAGCAAAGGGGAGGCTACCCAAGAATTTGATGGGTATGCTTAGACAATAATGCAGTTTTCAATCGGCAGTTTTGGTTAATCCCACGATAGTAAGCTCGCGGTTGCTGATTTCAACGTTAGTTATCTCTAGTGGCCAGTCAGCTAATGTCAGCCTCAACATAATATTTGCCAGCTCTTCTGCCCCATTGATTGCAGCTTGTGGCGAAGGCAATTTACCCAAATTAAAATCTTCTATTGCTACCTTGAGGCCACCGTCCATAGCCTGTATTTGCCCTTTTGCTCCCACTTTGGCATCAGCACCGGGAACGTCCACTTTAGCATAAATCATAAAAGAGCCCTCACCGAAGTTAACCAGTATCTCTTTCAACGGCAATTCGCCCTCGGCTAAAACCTCCATCAACTTGGAATTGATTTCCTTCTCAGTGATTACTAGACTTACCTCTCTTTCTTCTCCAGCATCAACTGCGTCTTCAATCTCTGTTTCGAAAGACTCGGACTTTTGGTCAAAACTTTCAAAAGCTTCGCGGGATTGCCCCGGATCATACATTTCTGCTTGAATTGGAGGAGTCAGCAAATAGAGATAGTAACCCGTAACCAGGACTATAATAACCAAAATTGCAATGATGCCGATAACAGTGATGAATCCCCTAATCAGCTTCATTTATGTTCCTCCTTGTAGCTGGGTGCCACGCTGTTTTACTCTAGATAATCTTTAAGCTTTCGACTTCGGCTAGGGTGGCGCAACTTACGCAATGCCTTAGCCTCAATCTGGCGGATTCGCTCTCGGGTTACATTAAACTCCTTGCCTACCTCCTCCAGGGTTCGGGCTCGCCCATCCTCCAAGCCGAATCTAAGTACTATAACTCGTCTCTCT
>Ga0307379_10000783_pt1 | contig 52124 bp, 36 predicted proteins | sample UN2MG_FD_202237 | JGI IMG/M metagenome (GOLD analysis project Ga0307379, IMG submission 202237) | Soil microbial communities from Risofladan, Vaasa, Finland - UN-2 | ecosystem: Environmental > Terrestrial > Soil > Coastal area > Acid sulfate soil | place: Finland: Risofladan, Vaasa | collected... | reverse complement strand
GTTGGTGGCGCCGTCCGCCGGGTCGAGCGGGTCCAAAGGCGTGGACCCGCTCATATGCTCCACCTCGTAATTATCCGGGATATAGTCCCCATCACTGTCCCAGTTGTCGGCGTCGGTGCCATTGGCGTACTCGGCGAGGTTATTGAGGCCATCGCTGTCGAGGTCTCCGGCCGCATCGTTGGTGAGCGGGTCAAGGCCGTGGGCCTTCTCGTAGCCGTCGGGGATGGAGTCGGAGTCGGTGTCGGCGCTGCAGGGGTCGGTCTCGGACGGGTCGAGCACTCCGTCTTTGTCCATGTCCTCTCCGGCGGCGCAGATCGGGGAGACGGCGGTGTCGCCGTCGCAGAGTCCGTCGCCGTCGGTGTCGGGATCGGAGGGGCTGTATCCCCACAGGGTCTCGTTGGTGCTGGTAATGCCGTCGGCATCAGGGTCGCCGGGGTCGGCGTCATCGCCGGCGCTGGTGGGATTGCGGCTGTTGGCGACCTCGGAGCCGTCGTTCTCTCCTCCGCCGTCGGTGTCTGGGTCCTTGGGATCGGTGATGTAGCCGTCGGTGCCGGGAATGACCTCCTCGGTGTCGAGGATGCCGTCGTTGTCGTCGTCGGTGTCGGCGTTATCGCCGGTGCTGTCGCCGTCAGTGTCCTCCCATTCGTCGGCGTCGGTGGGGAAGGCGTCATTGTTGTCGGTGTAGCCGTCGCCGTCGGTGTCGGGATCGTACTGACATCCTGTTGATTCCAGGGAGTCGGCGACGCTGTCGTCGTCGTCGTCAGTGTCAATGCTGTCGTTGTCGGCGTCGGCGTCGAAGTTAGTCCCGGAGAGGATGGCGAAGCTGACGGAGGTATTGCCGCCGGCGGTGACGTTCACCCCGGTCTTGATTTTTTTGGTATAGCCCTCCAGCGAGGATTCGAGGACGTAGCCGGTCCCGACGGGCACGTCTACGAAGAAATGGAAGCCGTTGGAGTCGGTATGAGAATAGATTTTCTGGCCTCCTCCCATGTCGAGCCAGATGGGGGCATCGCCGGCGCCCTGGTAATTCGGCTTATAGATCCTTCCCGAGATGTCACCGGTCTGTTGTCCGCCTCCGCCCCCGCCCGGATCAAATAGTCCCGGGATCTTGGGCAGGGCGTTGACGGTGATGGGGACCACGGTATTACCGGTGAAGCAGTCGGCGGTGATTTCTCCGACGCCGGTCTGGCGGGCCGGGCCGTTGACGTCGAGATCGAAGAACTTGGTCATGTCCACGACCTGTCCGGGGGGCGTGTCAATGTACCTTCCGACGACCATTACGTTCATGGAATGGCAGGCTTTGAGGGTAAACGACTCCGGCAGGACGTGGATGGGGGGTTGGGCCTTGTGGATCAGGTATTGGAGCGTCGCCGTGGGCTCGCCGAAAACGGGGAGGTCGTCAAATATAAGGCTTACGGTATCGGGCCAGAACAGGGCGGAGACCTTGACGGTGTCGGCGGTGGGGCTCACTGAAGACATGAAGGCGTGGTAATGGCCGTCAGTGTCCTCTATAACGGGGGAAAAAGTATCGGGGATGGGCGTGGCGGCGGTGATCTTGATGTCGTCAAGATACACGCCGTCGGAATCGGCGACGTTGTTTTCGTCGCTGTCCATGGTGGCGCGCCAGCGGATGAAGAAGCCGTTTCTGAGGTTGAAGCGGGTGTCGCCGGCGAGCTTGATCTTGTGTTTGGTCCAGGAGGGCTCGTTTAAGCCGGAATTGTCCCAGACGGTGACCCAGGATTTTCCTCCGTTGTCGCTGACCTCGACCTGGAAGTTCTGGGCCGGCTTGGGAACGGAGCCGTCTTCTCCGGGATCGGCCTGGGAGACGGCGCGGGAATAGAAGGAGAGCGTGACCTGGTCATAGCCGGCGAGGTCGGTGATCAGTCCCACGTGGTATTTTTCCACGGTGGGCCCCGGCGAGGCTCGGCCGATGAAGAGGAAATTCTGCGAGCCATTGTTGCCCTGGCCGGGCCCGGAGTCCGGATATACCGTGGAATCCACCGCAATGCGCGGGTCCGGACCGATGGCCCCGACCAGTTGGTCGTCTCCCTGGGCCATGGAATCAATGATGCCGTTGGGTCCGGGCAGGACGGCTATGGAGTAGGGCTTGCCTTGGCCGAAGGGAATTTCCTGGAAGTCGGTGGTATCGCCCGTGGTGTCGGCCACGCCGTTTTGCCCGGCGTTGATGGACAGGGAGTCCGGGGCCTCGTCGTCACCGGCGGGGGTGGTTTCGAGGGAGCCGTCGGGTCCGGAGGAGATGATGCGGACGTAGGGCTGGCCGTTGCCGAGCTCCATCAGGGTGTAATCGTCGAGCACGGCGGGAGTGTCGCGGACGCCGTCGGGCCCGGTGCTGATGAAGGTCATGGGGTCCATGGAAGGCGGGAACTCGCCCACGCTGTCGCTCTCGAAGTCCTCGTCAAAGATGTTCTTCACGCCGGTGAGGGACACGTTGTCAAGGTAGACGGTCTGAGGAGAGACGTCGCCGCCGACGTTGAAGATGAACTTGACACACATATTATTATTATCCACGCTGTTGGCGCCGGAGAGGCTGAAGTGCTCGTACATCCAGGTTCCATCGCCGTTGAGGAGGTCAGTGACTCCGGTGGCGTCGCGCAGGGAGCGCCAGTTCACACCGTCGGTGGAATACTGGGTGGTGAAGTGGACGTTGAAGGTGGGCACGGTGTTTCCGACGAACGCCCATTGATAGGACAATTCGAGGTTCTCGTACCCCACGGTGTTAATACAGCGCCAGATGGCGGGAGAGCCCGTAGTCGAGTCAAAGGCCATGACGGAAAAGGAGCCGAAATTGCCGGGATGTTCAGGGCTCACGTACACCTGGCCGCCGCCGGCGTCATAGGTCCACGGCCCTTGTCCGCCACCCTCGAGATCTCCGCTTTCGAAGTCGTCGAAGTAAATGGACTGGGGCCGGTCCATGCCGAAGCGGGTGAAGTCCGCGCCGTTTTTGAGGTTGCGGTCGGTGAACAAGAGGATGCGGTCGGCCATGCCGTGGACCCCTATGCCCTGGTCCGTGAGGGTCAAATTGATCATGACGGTATCGCCGAGGAAGGCGATCGGCGGCAGCACGTCCAGGGAGAGGTTGGAAACGTGGGTGATGAGGGCGGTGTCCACGATAATGCTAAGGTTGATGGGTTCCAGGTCGGGAATGCCCTTGCTGGGGTCGCCCGGCAGCGAGATCTGGACGACGTTGTTGCCCAACATGGGGGCGAAATTAACGGTGACCTGGCCGGTGGCCGCGTCCTGCTTGTTTCCGAAGAGGTCGGTCTCGAGGTTGGCTATGGTATTGGCGCCGGCCACGCCGTTCTGGAAGAATCCGTTTCCGGACATGATGGTGAAGACGGGCGACATTCCGGTCTTGGGCCTGTTGTTTTCATCGAGCACGGCCACGGTGATGGCGACGTTGCGGAGCTGGTTGAGAAGCACGGGGTTCTGTCCGGGCCGGATGAGCTTGAGTTTGGCCGGGACGCCTTGCTGCGGCTTCCTGGCCAGCAGGCTGGACAGGTCTTTGGGGTCCTCGATCAGGACGTCGTCTCCGAAATAATACGTGGAGATCACCTGGTCCGGCCCGGGAGAGACGCACAGGCCGTAGGGGAAGCCCTGGAGCCAGGCAATGACCTGGACGTCGTCTCCGGAGGCCTGGGTGTCGGCGATGCCGTCGGCCCCGGAGAGGATGCGGTTGCCGAAGATGACGTCGTCGCCGAGCGGGACGGTGTCGAGAAGGTAGTTGAAGCCGGCCTCGATCACCACCGCGTCCGGCTCGCCGTTATCTGGCTGGGCCTCGGCCACGTCGTCCTCCATGCCGAATATATCATATTCGCAGATTCCGTTGGGCCCGGCGTTGAGGGCGCGGGCCGGCCGGAGCAGGGCGTCCATGCGGCCGGCATCGTAGATGTCGCTCAGGGCGTTGCCCCGGATGTCGGCCTGCCGTCCGTTCAGTTGGAGCAGGTCCATCTCGCCGGCGAGCACGTCGAGCTCGACGATCTTGTGCATGAGGATGGCGTCTATCTCGGCGGAGATGCCGTCGCCGTCCAGGTCCATGAACTTGCTGATCCCGGACGCCCCCGTGGTAATGGGGGAGATATGGACGTTGACCGACGGCCAGGGCCAGGGCGGAAGCTGGATCGAGATGTCCTCGCCCGAGCAGTTCACGAGCCTGACGCCGGGGTTGAGCTCGATCGGGATGTCAATGTTGGGGGGCGCGGTGAGCAGCACCCGGAACCTGAGGTAAAGCAGGGTGATGTTCCCCATGGCTTCGCATCCCAGCGCGTAATTATTATCGTCCCAGGCCCAGAGCTCGGTGAAGAACGGCACGTCCTCGGTCAGCGGCATGGTGAACTCCGGGTTATCGCCCGCCCGCGCGCTCTCGAGCGACAGGACCATGTCGTTGAAACTGACGGGCAGGGAATACGACTTGAGCGTGTCGGTCGGCAGGTCGAGGACCACCGCCACCTCGAAATTCTGGCCCGGCGCCACGTCGGCGGGCAAGCCCATGCCGACAACCGCGATGTTCGCCTGCCCCGCGGCCAGGGCCGGCCGCGAGCAAATGAGAAGCGCCGCGGCGATCCCCGCGAAATTCCGAAGCCAATGCTTGTTCATGGCAAAGCCCCCTGTTTCTCGATGTTGCACGCCAAAAGCCTCAAGATGTCCGATCAGTTGAACCAATAACCCTATTCCATGTGCACCACGGCGGAAAGCATGAGCATCTGCCGGGTGATGTCGCCCCTCGTCTCCTTGACCTTGTGCGTTTTGGGGTCATAGCTGCTGTACAGCGTCACGTCGTTGCCCCACCGGTACCAGTAGGTGAGGTCGAGGATGAGGGGGCCGCGCGCCAGGCCCGTGCCCACCGCCACTCCGTAATAATCGTCCGGGGCGCCCGCCGCCGGCTCCGGGTCATAAAAGAAGCCGCCGCGGATGGGGACCACGTACCCGGGCTGGATCACCAGGTACTCCGCGCCCAGCCGGTAGGTCATGGTCGGATCAATGTCCGCGTACTCCACCGGAGCGCCGTTCACCGGACTTACCTCATTGTACTTCCCGTGCTCATAGTGGTAAACAAACCGGTCCCACTCGATGCGCGACACGTCCAGGGCGATGCTCAAGGCGTCGGAGTAGCGGAAGGCCGCGCCCACGCCGTAAGAGGCCGGGAAGCGCATCATCTCGTCGAACTTGTAATGCAACATGGTGGCGCCGGTGCTGGAATTGATCTTGTTGATCCGCTGCTCCCGCTCGATCTTGGCCTCGAACTCGGAGCGGTAAACCGCGCCGATGGTCACCCGCGGCGTCGCCTTCCAGAGCAGGCCCACGTTGAAATTATGGCCGGAAAGGCTGATCTTCTGGGTGGACTGGTAATTGGAGGTGTAGTCAATGGGTGTGGTCCATGCAGTGGTCCCGTCAATGAGCTGGTCGTTCATGTCCATGCAGGATGGATTGTCCACCATGTCGTAAATGGGTCCGGCCACTGGATCCGTGTTGCAGGGCTTGCCCCCATTGCACGTGCAGAAGGGGGAACTGTTGTCAACATACACCCCCGCGAACTCCTGATAGGTGCCCGCGCGGGTATGCTCGTATGTGTTTTCGTACCTGGGCCCGACGATACCGTCTTTCAATAAATTGTAGGTGAAGCCCAGGGAGAACTGGGGCGTCACCTGGATTGCGACCGCCGGCGAGACGGCCCCGACCTCGCCCATGATCTCGTTCATGCCGATCACGCGGGTACTGTCATATTGCCAATTTTTGCTGATCACGTACGGGCCGGAAATGCCATCGCCGTCAAAGTCCGAATTTAGCACCGAGGCCGCTATCCCGTCGCGTTCCTCGAACGTGTCGAAATTGTTCTCAAAGGAAAAGTCATACAGCCGCTGGAAGTTCAGCGACGTGGCCACGTTCACCTCACCCACCGAAAACGGATACACCACGGACAGGTAGTTTATCGAGCGGAAGTAAACGTTGTCGCCGTCAATGTCGCGGTCCTCATAGGTGTATGCAAGGCCCGCCTCCGGGAACACGAGCTGGGTCAGCCCGGCCGGGTTCCACGTCGCGGCCGTGGCGTCATCGGCGATGGCGATGAAAGCGCCGCCCGTGCCCATGGCCCGCGCCCCGGAGCCCACCGGCGACGGCGGCGCCGTGTTGAGCAGACTGGTGTCCGGCGTCTGCGAAAACGCGGCGATCGGCAAAAGCAGTAATAATGTAAACATCCCCCTCAGTGACCATTTCATCCTTACATACCTCCACCTTCCGAGCGACCATTTAAAACAGAGACAATTTAACTTAATTGACGAAAATTTTTCCGCTTTTACCCTGATGGTAAACAAAAAGTAAGCGCTTAAATCTCTTTCCCCTGTAACGCCATAATACTAGCCGATTTCGAAACGGTTCGCAAGCGGAATCCGCCGAGGCAAGTCTTTATCGGCGGCCGGGCCCGGGACCCGCCCCGGGCGAGATATTCCTGATGGCATAGACGGACCGGGGTGGCCGGGGCCGCGGGTTCAGGACCTTGTCAGGGAGATTCGCCGGCCGGGGGGCGGGGAGGCATGGAAAAGGGGTATTCTTTGGTTCAAGGGGCCATTTTAATGTTCGCCGTGGCAACAACCTGTTGGGTAGGTGTTGGTCCAGGGCTCAATATAGGGAACCGGGCGATAGTTTTTTGATTTCTATTTCATTTTTCGCTTGACAGGGGGGGGCTTATGGTATTAGAATGCATGATATGGTATTAAATGGCATAAGAGTGCATGTAGGCGGTTTCGCGTTATTAAGCTTGAATTAGTATACAGCAATGTAAGGATGATGTCAAGAGGAAAAACCAGGGATGAACGCGGATCAGAAGAAGCCGGAAGATGGAATCAAGAAGTCGGAAGCAAGAAGCTTGAAGCGTGGCATTGCTTCCCTGCTTCTTGCTTCTTGATTCTTGCTTCTTTCCCAAGGCTGTTCATCCGCGGTTAAGAGAGAGAAAAAATGTTTCGGGGCAATTTCGAGCACAGCATCAACAGCCAGGGCCGGGTCTCTCTTCCGAGCCGGTTTCGGCAGGTATTGGAGGAGAACTTCGGGAACAGCAACAAGGTTGTGCTGATGGGGTTGCCGGACCGGATCGAGGTTTACCCGGAGGCGGCTTACCGTGATAAGGAGATGGCGGACCTGAAGCTCCCGGATGACGACCCGCGGGTGCTCCAGTACCTTGCGGTTCAGCACTTCAACGTGTTCGAGGCGGAAATTGACGGGCAGGGCCGGATTTTGCTGCCGCCTCAGCTCCGAAACGGGCTGGGGCTGGACAAGGACGTGGTGATCATCGGGCTGATGAACCGGATCCTGATTTTCAGCCCGGACCAGTGGAAGAGCTTCATGGAGGAGGCCGGGTCGCGCCATGCGGAGAACAGCCTGCTGGTCTCGCGGATGCGGGGACCCAAGGCCTGAGGGCGGATGAAGGGCGCGTATCATGATGCGGTCATGGTTGACGAGGCCCTCCACTATCTTGGCCCGGGGCCGGGCCGGGTGATCGTGGACGGCACTCTGGGCGGCGGCTCCCACGCTGAGGCGGTGCTGAATTGGGCCGGCGCGGACGGCGGCCGGGTGAAGCTGGTGCTCGGGATTGACCAGGACCCGGAGGCGGTGGCGGAGGCCGGGAAGAGGCTTGGCGGGTTCGGGGAACGGATCAGGATCAAGCGGGCGGGGTTCGAGGAGCTGCCCGCGTTGCTCGAAGAGGAAGGGTTGGAAAAGGTGGACGGCATATTGCTGGATCTTGGCGCTTCGCGGCATCAACTGGTTGATGCCCGCCGCGGCTTCAGCCTGCGGGGCGAGAGCGCGCTGGACATGCGCATGGACCCGGACGCCCCGGAGAGCGCGGCCGAGCTGCTGCTGCGCCTTTCCGGGAAGGAGCTGAAAAAGCTGATCTGGGAGTATGGAGAGGAGCGTCACGCGGGCCGGATCGCCCGGGCGATCGTGGCGCGCCGGGAAGAGGGCAGGCCGGTGAAGACGACGGAAGAGCTGGCGGCGCTGGTGGAGAAGCTGGTGCCGGCCAAAGAGCGTGGCCGGCTGCACCCGGCGACGCGGACGTTCATGGCCATCCGCATCGCGGTGAACCGGGAGCTGGACAAGCTCGATGAGGCGCTGGCGGCCATGCCCGGGGTGCTTCGCGCGGGCGGCCGGGCGGTGGTGATCTCGTATCATTCTTTGGAGGACCGGCGGGTGAAGCAGGCGTTTCAAAAAGGGGCCAAGGGCTGCGTCTGTCCACCCGGTCTTCCATGCTGTGTCTGCGGGCACAAGCCCGTTTACCGGATTTTGACCCGGAAGCCTCTGCGGCCGGCGGAGGCGGAGGTGGGCAAAAATCCCGCGGCGCGGAGCGCGCGCCTGCGGGCGGTGGAGAGGTTGGAGGAATCGGCATGACCACGGCAACCATGACTCGTGGAATTCCTCAGCGCCCGGCGCCGACGCTGGCCTGCCAGCGGGTGGGCGGCTGCCCGGCCAGCACCACGGTGACCGCGCTGGCGGTGGCCGCGCTCCTGGTGGCGGCGAGCCTTTTGTGCGTATGGTCGAGGATCGAGGTGGTGAGGCAGGGCTACGCCAACGCCGCCGCCGCCAAACAGATCAAGGAATTGACGGCCGAGCAGGAGGACCTCAGGGTAGCTGCCGCAAGTCTGCGCTCTCCTGACCGGGTCGAGAGGATCGCCCAGGGAAAGCTGGGAATGCAGTTCCCCAAGCCGGAGCAGATCATGACCCTGGAACTGGCCGGCAAGGGTTCTGAAAACACTTATCTGGCCTCGCGCCGTGCGCCATGAAAAGGAGGTGATGACTTAAGTCAGGCTTGCTTCAGGCCTTGCGCCGTCCATCGGGGCAGACCCCGCAAAGGGGCGGCGGAAGCGGAATGAACAAAGGCCGCCGGCCTCGGGCTAAATGGGCCTCATCGGCCCATCCCATCGCAACTTAAACCCCTGTGCCCGGGGCGGCGGACCGTATCGTGGGATCGAGACGCGGAAAGCGGAAAAAAGCGGAAGCTCCAAAACGGAAGCGGATGCGGTAAAGCGATCCCCGGTGGACAGCGGAAGACCTGAAGCGGGAAACGGCCCGGAGAAGAGGCGGCCCCAAGCCTCAAGCCCCACTCCGGAACCGGTCTTGCGAGGCGGAATTTAATGAATTACCACGTTGCCACGGGCACCAAAATCCGCATGATTATTATCCTGACCCTGCTGGGGATCGGCGCGGCCGGGATAGTTGCGCGCGCGGTGCAACTGCAGATCCTGGAATCCGGCAAGCTCAGCGATTACGCCAGCCGCCAGCGACGCCACACCATCGAGGTCCGGGCCAAGCGCGGCGACATCCTCGACGGCGCCGGCGAGGTCATCGCGGTCAGCCGCCAGCAGGCCCAGGTTTACGCCCAGCCCGAAAAGATCGCGGACCCCGCGGCCGTTGCCAAGAGCCTGGCCCCCCTGCTCGGCCTCAACACCGCGGCGCTCGAGCGCAAGCTCTCCGGCCACGAGACCTTTGTCTGGCTCACCCGCTCCGCGTCGCTCGAACAGGCCGAGGCCGTGAGCCAGGCCGTCAAGATGCTCAACATCAAGGACGGCATCGGCTTCTTCCCGTCGAGCCGCCGCTTTTACCCGGGCGGCCAGCTCGCGGCCAACCTGATCGGCTTCACCGGGCTCAATGAGAAGGAGGGGCCGGAGGGACTGAATTATTACGATGAAAAAGGGCTGGAGGGGCTGGAGTACAAGTACGACGACGTGCTGGCGGGCAAGCCGATCCGGGTGTGGCTGGAGCGCGACGCGCGCGGCAACTCGATCTTCCTCACCGACCAGGACCGCTTCGGGCTGATGTCCGGGGACGATGGCCGGGGCGAGCCGCTGTTCAAGGCCGAGTCGCGGGGAACGTCGCTGAAGCTCACCATCCTGCGGCCGCTGCAATACCTGGCGGAGCGGGAGCTGGCCAAGGCGGTGAATTCGTCAGGCGCCAAGTCCGGCTGCGTGGTGGCCATGGAGCCGGACACCGGCCGCATCCTGGCCATGGCCTCGTATCCCACCTTTGATCCCAACGAATTCTCCAGGTTCGGGCCGGAGAACTTTACCAACCGCTGCGTGGTCAATGCCTATGAGCCGGGCTCGACCTTCAAGGTTTTTATCGTGGCCGCCGCCCTGGACCAGGGCGTGATCGGGCCGCGCGACCGCTTCTTCTGCGAGAACGGGACGTACGTATTGGGCGGCGAGACCATCCGCGACCACGGACCCATGGGCATGCTGAATGTGCAGGACATAATCGCGCGCTCGTCCAACATCGGGGCCTCCAAGATCGGCGAGAAGATGGGAAAGCAAAAAATGTTCAGCGCCATCAGGAATTTCGGCTTCGGCGAGCGCACCGGCGTGGACGTCTCCGGCGAGTCAGCCGGCATCGTGCGGCCGGCCAATCAATGGTCGCAGGTCGCCGTCGGGACCATCAGCTTTGGCCAAGGCGTCGCCGCCACTCCCCTCCAAATGGTGACGGCCCTTTCAGCCGTGGCCAATAAAGGCGTCTTGATGAAGCCCTACGTGGTGGAAAGCCTGGTCGGTCCGGACGGCGCCGAGCAGATGCTGCCTTACCCCGCGCGAGTGAGGAGCGTGGTCAGGCCCGAGACCGCGGCGGTCATTACGCGGTTCATGGAGAAGGCGGTTACTAACGGCACCGGGACCAAGGCCGCGGTGCCCGGCTACGCGGTGGCCGGCAAAACCGGGACCGCGCAAAAGCCCATGGAGAACGACCGCGGCTATTCAGAGGACAAGTACGTGGTGTCGTTCATGGGGTTTTTGCCGGCGGACCGGCCGCGGCTGGCCATGATCGTGGTGGTGGACGAGCCGGAAAAGTCCAAGGCCTGGGGCGGGACCGTGGCGGCGCCGGTGTTCAAGGCCATTGCCGAACAGGCCATGGTGCTGCTCAAGGTGCCGTCGTCTGACGAGCGCCCGACCATTGCCAAGGCCGATCCGGCGCCCGGCGCCGACTCCGTGGCCGACGCGGGAAAACGCATCCGGCAGTGGGAAGACTCAAGGGCCTGGCAGTCGTCGCGCCGGGAGAAGGCGGCGCCCGGCGCCACGACCATACCGGACCTCACCGGCCTCACCCTGCGCCAGGCCCTGCGCGCGCTCGACGGACTGCCCGTGGCAGTGGAGGTCGAGGGATCGGGAATCGTGGCATCGGTCAGCCCCTCCCCCGGCGCCGCCATCACCGGCACGCGGACCGTCCGGCTGCGGCTGGAGGATGCGCGATGAAGGCCCGCGCAAACATGTCGCTCGCCGAGCTCGCGCGCGGCGTCCCCGGCGTCAAGCTCATCGGTGACGGCGCCGTGACCGTCGGAGGCATCACCTATGATTCGAGAAAGGCGGGCCCGGGCGACCTGTTCGTGGCCGTGCCCGGCACGCGCCAGGACGGCGCCGGCTTTGTGCCTCAGGCCCTGGCCGCCGGCGCCGCGGCCGTGCTGTCCACGGATGAGCGGGCCGCGGGCAAGGCGCCGGCCATCATCGCGGCCGACGTGCGCCTGGCCATGGGACGCTTAGCCGCGCGGCTGGCCGGATTCCCCGACCGCCGCATGACCGTGATCGGGATCACCGGCACCAACGGCAAGACCACCATCACCTATATCCTGGAGGCGGTCCTGGCCCAGGCCGGACTCAAGCCGGGAGTGATCGGGACCGTCAACCACCGATACGGAGGACGGATCAGGCCCGCCAACACCACCACGCCCGAGTCGGTGGACATTTTCGAGATGATGATGGAAATGGAAAATACCGGCGTCACCCACGCCATCATGGAAGTGAGCTCGCACGCGCTCGACCAGAAGCGAGTGTCCGGCCTTACCGTGAGAAGCGCGGCCTTCACCAACCTCACCCGCGACCACCTCGATTATCACCGCGACATGGAAGAGTATTACGCGGCCAAGAAAAAACTCTTCACCGAGGTCATGGCCGGGGCCTGGACCGAGGAGGGCAGGGCGGACGGAGAGGCGGCCGCCGCCGTCAACCTCGATGATGAATACGGCCTGAGGCTTTTTAACGAGCTGGCCGGAAAAAAAGTTCGCGTCATCGGCTACGGAATTAAAGCGGAGCGCGCCGAGGTGAGGGCCCTGGCGGTGAAACTAAGCGCGCGCGGCCTGTCCGCCCGCGTCGTCACGCCGGAGGGGACCAGCGAGGTATCGTCGCGCCTGGTCGGCGGGCATAACGTCGAGAACATCCTGGCTGCCTGGGCCCTCGCCGCTTCGCTCGGCATTGCTCCGCAAACGATCGCGGAAGGGATCGCGGGACTCACGCGGGTGCCGGGGCGCCTGGAGCCGGTCGAGAACGGCGCGGGCATCACCGTGCTCGTGGATTACGCGCACACCCCGGACGCGCTCGAGCACGCGGTCAAGGCCTGCCGCTCGCTCGCGCCGAAGCGGCTGATCACCGTGTTCGGCTGCGGAGGCGACCGGGACGCGGGCAAGCGCCCGATCATGGGCCGCATCGCGGTGGCCGGATCGGACCTGGCCGTCATCACCTCCGACAACCCGCGCACCGAGGACCCGGAAAGGATCATCGCCTCGATCGTCGCGGGGGCCAGGGAGACGAGGGCGAAAATGCTCGATGCGCGGGAGCTCGCGGCCGGCGCGAACGGACTCATCGGTTACGCGGTGGAGCCGGACCGCAAGTCCGCCATCAGGCTCGCGGTGGCCGCGGCGAAAAAGGGCGACATGGTTCTCATCGCGGGCAAGGGCCACGAGGATTACCAGATATTGGGGACGAGCAAAATTCATTTTGACGATCGCGAGGAGGCTGGAGAGGCCTTGAAAGAGAGAGGGGAAAAATGAAGCTCAAGGCTCAAGAGGCCGCGAGGATGGTGCGCGGCACGGTCGCGCGGGGCGAGGGGGGACGAGTCGCGCATGGCCTGTCCACGGATTCGAGGAAGCACCGGAAGGGCGAGGCCTTTGTGGCGCTCAAAGGCCCGAATTTCGACGGCCATGACTTTATCGTGAAGGCGGCCAAGAACGGCGCGCCGTGGGTCATGGCGGAGCGGGGCCGGGTCCGGGCGGAGCTGCCCGGCAAGGCCGCGCTGATCGAGGTGGACGATACCCTGGCCGCGCTCGGCCGGCTGGCCGCGGCCTGGCGCCGCCGCTACGCCGTCAAGGTCGCCGCCATCACCGGCTCGCTGGGAAAGAGCACCACCAAGGAAATGGCCGCGGCCGTGCTCTCGGTCAAGGGCCGCGTGCTCAGGAACCAGGGCAACCTCAACAACCGGATCGGGCTGCCGCTCACGCTCTTCAAGCTCGACCGCTCCTGCGACTACGCGGTCCTGGAGATGGGAACGAACGAGCCGGGCGAGATCGGCAAGCTCACCGCGATCGCTGCGCCGGCCGCGGGCCTGATCACGCGGGTGGCGCCGGTGCACCTCCTGGGACTGGGATCGCTCGAGGGCGTGGCCCGGGCCAAGGCCGAGATGATCCACGGCCTGCCCCGCGCGGCCGCGTTCATCCTGAACCTCGACGATCCCCTGATCGCGCGCCACGCCCGCGCCTTCAAGGGAAAAACCATCGGATACTCCAGCCGGCTGGACGCACGATTCGCCGGAGAGTCGCTCCATCTCGCGGGCCTGGAAAAAGAGGTCACGGCGGATGGGCCGCGCATCGTTTTTAAAATTCAGCGCAAGCTGGGCGGGAGGAACGCGGGCCGGCCCGTGCAATTTTATCTGTCCACTCTTTCCCGCCACGACGCGGTGAACGCGCTGGCCGCCTGCGCGCTGGGCCGCGCCTTTGCCGTGTCCCTCTCCGACGCCGCCCAGGCGCTCAAGGGCTTTAAAGCGCTTCCCGGCCGGGGCGAGGTCGCGCGCGGGAGGAACGGCGCGTTCATCATGAATGACACCTATAACGCGAGCCCGGCCGCGGTGGCCGACGCGCTGGACACGGTGGCATGGTGGAAAGGCCCGAGGCGGGGGCTGGCGGCGCTCGGCGAGATGCTGGAGCTGGGCCGCTATGCTGAGCAGTATCATCGGGAGGCCGGGGCAAAGGCGGCGGCCGCGGGCATGGAAATCCTCGTGGCCCGCGGGCCTCACGCGGCGGCCGTGGCCCGGGCGGCGGTCAAGGCCGGGATGAGAAAGGGCTATGTGTTCACGGCCCGCGATAATGCGGAGGCGGCGCGGATTTTACGGAAGCTGGTGAAGAAGGGTGACTGGGTGCTGGTCAAGGGTTCGCGGGCCATGGGCATGGAAGAGGTGGCCCGGGCGCTGATGAGGTGAAGCGGGATGCTTTATTATTTATTGCCGCAGCTCCGGTCGCTGGACACGTTTTTCAACGTGTTCCACTATATCACGGTGCGGTCGGGCCTCGGGCTGATCACCGCGTTCCTGGTGGTGGTGCTGTTCGGCCCGCAAAGCATCCGGCGGCTCGCCGAGCTCAAGGTCGGCCAGGTGGTCCGCGACGACGGGCCATCCACCCACTTGAAGAAGACCGGCACCCCGACCATGGGCGGCGTCCTGATCGTGGCCGCGATCCTGTTCGCCGTGGTGCTCTGGGCCGACCTGGCCAACGTCTACATTCTCACCGTGTTGATCGTGACCGTGGGCTACGGCGCCGTCGGGTTCGCCGACGATTACATGAAAATCCGGCGCAAGGACGCCAAGGGCCTCTCCGGAAAGTACAAGATCATCCTGGAAACCGTGATCGGCCTCGCCGCCATCCTCTTCATGACATCCATGACCGGCGCAGACACCCGGCTCATGATGCCCTTCTTTAAAAGGGTGATGCCGGACCTGGGCATGTTCTATATCGTGTTCGCGCTGGTGGTGATCCTGGCGAGCTCCAATGCGGTGAACCTGACCGACGGACTCGACGGGCTGGCCATCATGCCCGTGGTGATCGTGGCCGGGACCTACGCCGCCTTCGCCTACCTGGTGGGCCGGGTGGACGCGTCGCAATACCTGTACATTCCTTACGTGCGGGGCGCCGGGGAGCTCGCGATCTTTTGCGGCGCCATCATCGGCGCGGGCTTCGGGTTCCTGTGGTACAACTGCCATCCCGCCGAGGTCTTCATGGGCGACGTGGGAGCGCTCAGCCTGGGCGGGGCCATCGGCACGGTGGCGGTGATCGCCAAGCACGAGCTGGTGCTGGTGCTGGTGGGCGGGATTTTCGCGGCGGAGGCCGTGTCCGTGATCCTGCAAGTCGGCTATTTCAAGTGGACCAAGGGCAAGCGCCTCTTCCGCATGGCGCCGCTGCACCATCACTTCGAGCAGATCGGGTGGCCGGAGGAAAAGGTGATCGTGCGGTTCTGGATCGTCCAGGTCCTGCTCGCGCTGGCCGGCCTCGCCACCCTCAAGCTGAGGTAAGCGATGGAGCTCGCGGGCAAGCGCGTGGTGGTGGTCGGGCTGGCCGGCTCGGGCGTGGCCGCCATTAAATACCTTGCCCGCAAGCGCGCGGTCATCGCGGCCACCGACGTGAAGAGCGCGGCCGAGCTTGGCGGCCCGCTCGCCGAGATCGCATCGCTCAAGGTGGAGCTTGCGCTTTCCGGGCACCCGGAGAAAATTTTCGCGGACGCGGACCTGGTGGTGGTGAGCCCGGGCGTGCGCCGCGACCTGCCGCAACTACGGAAGGCCATGGAGCGCGGCGTGCCGGTGCTCTCGGAGCTGGAGTTGGCGGCGCGGGAGCTGTCCGCGCCCATGATCGCGGTCACGGGCACGAACGGCAAGAGCACGGTGGTGTCACTCACTGGTGAGATCATGAAGGAGGCGCTGGGCAAAGATCGCGTTTTTGTTGGCGGCAACCTGGGCACGCCGCTCACGGAGGCGCTGGAGATGCCGGGCCCGCTCGCGGCGGCGGTGGTGGAGGTGTCGTCGTTCCAGCTCGAGTTCGCCGACAGCTTCCACCCCCGGGTGGCGGTCATGCTCAACATCACCTCGGACCACCTCGACCGCTACCGCGATTTTGACGACTACGCCGCGACCAAGTGGCGCATCTTCGCGAACCAGGCCGCGGACGACTTCGCGGTGATCAACATTGACGACCCGGTGACGGCGCGCAAGGCCGCGGGGCTACGCCAGCGCGTAATGACCACGAGCCTGATAAAGGAGCCGGAGCACGGCATGTGGCTTGCCGGCGAGGTCCTGGAGCACCGGTCGCCGGAGGGCCGGGAGCGGCTCGCGGTGAAGGACGTGCCATTGCACGGACGGCACAATCTGCAGAACGTCATGGCCTGCTACTGCGCGGCGCGGGCCATGGGCGCTGGGCCGGAAGCGGTCCGCGCCGCCATCCGCCGCTTCCAGGGCCTCCATCACCGCATGGAGCTGGTGCGCGAGTGGCGCGGCGTCAGGTACTACAACGATTCCAAGGCCACCAACGCGGCGGCGGTGGAGGCCGCGGTATCGGGCCTGGAGCGGCCGGTGGTCCTGCTCATGGGCGGACAGGCCAAGGGGTGCTCGTTCACCGAGCTGGCCGGACGCATCAAGGGACGGGTGAAGCGCGTCGTGGCTTTTGGCGAGTGCGGCGACCAGGTGGTGCGCGAGATGTCGGACCAGTTGCCGGTCGAGGGGGCCGCGGACCTTGGCGAGGCCCTGGACGTGGCCGGCAAGGCCGCCGCCGCCGGCGACGCGGTGCTGCTCGCGCCGGCCTGCGCCAGCTTCGACCAGTTCAAGAACTATAAGGACCGCGGCGATACCTTCCGCCGCCTGGTGATGGAGATCAAGTAATGTGGTTCGAGCGCAACCTGAGATATGACCCGTGGCTGATCACCGGAGTACTCGCGCTCACCGGGCTCGGCATCGTCATGATCTACTCCACGTCCTCCATCACCGCGCAGTGGACGCTCCACGGCCAGAGCACGTTCTTTCTGAAAAGGCAGCTCATCTCCGCGGCGCTGGGCATAATGATCATGTTCGCGGCCATGCACTTGAACCACGAGAAGCTCGCCCACTTCGCCTGGCCCGGTCTCATCGTGAGCGCGCTGCTGCTCATCGCCGTGCTGGCGCCGGGCATCGGCATGGAGGTCAAGGGCGGGCAGCGCTGGATTCGGTTCATGGGCTTCGGCGTCCAGCCCTCCGAGGTCGCGCGCCTGGCGCTGGTCCTGTTCCTGGCTTTCTCGCTCACCAAGAAGCAGGACCGGATCAAGAGCTTCAAGTACGGTTTCCTGCCCTACATCCTGGTCTCGGGAATGTTGATGGGGCTGATCTTCATGGAGCCGGACATGGGCGGCGCGATTACCATCGGCGCCATCATGATGATCATGCTCTTCGTGGCCGGCGCGCGCGTGCCCTACATTCTGGGCTCGATTGCGCTGGCGATACCGGCGATGTTTTACTTCATGGCGTCCGAGGAGTACCGCTGGCTGCGCGTGATGGCGTGGATCAACCCGTGGGACCATCTGCGCGACGCGGGCTGGCAACTGGTGCAGTCGCTCCTGGCCTTCGGCTCCGGCGGCGTGCTCGGCGTGGGGCTCGGCGAGGGGCGGCAGAAGCTGTTTTACCTGCCCGACGCGCACACGGATTTTATTCTGTCGGTGATCGGGGAGGAGTTGGGATTTATCGGGGTGATGGCGGTGCTGGCGCTGTTCACGATGGTGGTGGTCCGCGGCGGCATCATCGCGATGCGGGCATCGTCCACCTTCGGCGCCTTCCTGGCCTTCGGCATCAGCGCCATGATCGGCGTGCCCGCGGCCATCAACATGATGGTGGTGATGGGGCTTCTGCCGACCAAGGGGCTGGTGCTGCCGTTCGTGAGCTATGGCGGGTCGGCGCTGGTCATTTACCTCGCGGCCGTGGGCGTCCTGCTCAACGTGTCCGCGAAAATGTATCGGACCAGGTGATGGAGCGGAGAATGCTGATCGCGGGAGGAGGGACCGGGGGCCATCTGTTTCCGGGCATGGCCGTGGCCGAGGAGTTCGTGTCGCGCGGACCCGGCCACCGCGTGCTCTTTATCGGCACGGCGCGGGGCCTCGAGGCCCGGCTGGTGCCGGAGGCCGGCTACGAGTTCGCGGCCATCCGCTCGCGCGGCATCGCGGGAATGGGAGTCATGGGGAGAATCAAGGGACTGCTGGTCGTGCCGCTGAGCGTCGTGGACGCCGCGCGGGTGGTGCGCCGCTTCCGGCCGCACGTCGCGCTGGGCGTGGGCGGCTACGTGTCCGGGCCGGCCATCCTCGCGGCGCGGCTCCTCGGCGTGCCCGCGGCCATCCAGGAGCAGAACACGGTGCCCGGCGCCGCCAACCGCATCCTGGCGCGCATCGCGGGCCTGGTGTTCGTGGCCTTTGAGCCGGCCAGGAAGTGGTTCCGGGCCGCCGATAAAAAGGGGCGGGTGGTCGTGACCGGAAACCCGGTCCGCAAAAAGATCGTGGACGCGCTCCTCGCCGGGAAGGGGGGCGAGGAGCGCGTTCGCGATGCGGCGCTCGGCAAGGCGCGGCTCCTCATCGTGGGCGGGAGCCAGGGCGCGCACGGCTTGAACACTCTCGCCATGGAGGCCATGGCCGCGCTGGGGGCGGAGGAGCGGGGCAAGCTCCGCGTGCGGCACCAGTCGGGAGACAAGGACCGGGAGATGGTCCAGGCGCGTTACCGCGAATTCGGGGTCGAGGCCACGGTCGAGCCGTTCCTCTCCGACATGGCGGCGGCGTACCAGGACGCGGACCTCGCGATCTCGCGCGCCGGCGCCGGGGCCGTCGCCGAGATCGCGCTGGCCGGACTGCCCTCCATCTTGGTGCCGTTTCCGTACGCGGCCTCCGACCACCAGGCCGTGAACGCATCGGTCCTGGTGGACGCCGGCGCCGCCGTCATGTTCCGGGAAGCGGAGACTGACGGAGAAAAAATGGCGCGGGCGATCGCGGGGATCGTGAACGATCCGGAACGGCGCAGAGGCATGGCCCAGCGAGCGCGCTCGGCCGCGCGGCCGGACGCCGCCAGGCAAATCGTTGACCGCTGCCTGGAGATGATTCATTGAGAATGGCGCATGGCTTATAAAGCCGTGACACTGACGGGATAGAGATAAAAAATGAAACGCTGGATCAAAAACGTGCACTTCGTGGGGATCGGAGGGATCGGCATGAGCGGGATCGCCGAGGTCCTGCTTAACCTCGGCTTCGGCGTGTCCGGCTCCGACCTGAAAGAGACGGCCATCACCGAGCGGCTGGCCGGCATGGGCGGCCGGATCGTCATGGGCCACGACGCGAAAAACGTCGCGGGCGCGGACGTGGTGGTGACCAGCTCGGCGGTGAAGCCGGACAATCCGGAGGTGGTGGCGGCGCGCTACCAGGGCATCCCGGTGATCCCCCGCGCCGAGATGCTGGCCGAGCTCATGCGCATGAAGTGGGGCATCGCGGTGGCCGGATCGCACGGCAAGACCACCGCCACCTCCATGATCTCCACCGTGCTCACCGGCGCCGGCTTCGACCCCACCTGCGTCATCGGCGGCAAGCTCAACATCTACGGCTCCAACGCCAAGCTCGGCCAGGGCGAGTGGATGGTGGCGGAGGCCGACGAGTCCGACGGCAGCTTCCTCCACCTCTCGCCCACCGTGGTCATCGTCACCAACGTGGACCGCGAGCACATGGACCATTACGCCAGCCTCGAAGCGCTCCACGCCACCTTTGTCGAGTTCATGCGCCGCGTGCCTTTTTACGGACTCGTGGTCGCGGGCATTGACGACCCGGCCGTGCGCTCGCTGATCCCGCAAGTCCAGCGCCGCGTGGTGACCTACGGCCTCGCCGACGACGCGGACATCCGCGCGGTGGACGTGCGCTGCGAGGGCCTGTCCTGTCACTTCGTGGCGGTGAAGGAGGGGCGGCGGCTGGGCGAGGTGAGGCTCGGCATCCCGGGCGTGCACAACGCCGTGAACGCGCTGGCCTCCCTGGCCGTGGCGTTCGAGCTCGGCGTCACGTTCGACCAGGCCGCCGCCGCGCTGCACGGCTTCATCGGCGCGGGCCGGCGCTTCGAGGTCAAGGGCGAGAAAAAGGGCGTGATGGTGATTGATGATTACGGACATCACCCGACCGAGATCAAGGCGACGCTCCGGGCCGCGCGCGACTTCCTGGAGTCGTCGCGCCGCGGGCCGAACGCGCGGCTGATCGTGGCCTTCCAGCCGCACCGCTATTCGCGGACCAAGGATTTGTGGAACGAGTTCGGCTCGTCGTTTTATGAGGCCGACGTCCTGTTCATGGCCGACATTTACGCCGCGAGCGAGGACCCGATCCCGGGAATTTCCGGCGAGTCCCTGTGTAAAGAGGTCGGCGGACGCCGCGGGGAACGCGGCCTCGCCACCCGCTTCGTCCCGGCGGTCGCCGACGTTGCGGCCGCGGCCATCAAGGAAGTGAGGCCCGGCGACGTGTTCCTCACTCTGGGCGCGGGCAGCATCTGGCAGGTGGGCGAGACGCTGCTCGCGCTCCTGGAGGCGGGAAAATGAGCGCGAGCCGCCGGCTCTTCGCGCAATACGCGAAAAGGCTCGCGCGCGAATTCCAGGGCCGCGTCCAGGAACGGGTGGGCATGAAGCGGCACACCACCTTCCGGATCGGCGGCATGGCCGAGCTGATGGTCTGGCCCAGGGACCTGGCCGACCTGTCCCGCGCGGTGGAGCTGGCTAAGGAGATGGAAGCGCCATGGCGCATCCTCGGCCACGGCTCCAACCTGCTGGTGGGCGACGCCGGCGTGGCCGAGGTCCTGATCCAGATCAAGGACGCCTTTCCCGCGATCGAGGAAATGGGCGAAGAAGCGGGCGGGAAAAATGGCGGTACGGCGGGAAGCGAAAGAACGCCCGGGAGCGCGGCGCTGGTGCGGTTCGAGGCGGGGGTCAGGTTGCCCGCCGCGGTCAAGCGTTGCCAGACCGACGGGCTCGCGGGCCTGGAGTGGGCGGCCGGAATTCCAGGCTCGATGGGCGGCGCCGTGATCATGAACGCGGGCAGCATGGGCAAATCCATGAGCGACGTGATCGAGTGGGTCGAGTGGTTCCGGCCGGGCCGGGGCGTGGAGCGGGTCGAGCGCAAGGACCTGGCCTACGAATACCGGCGGCTCACGCGCCCCCGCGACGCCGCGGTGGTGGCCTGCGGCCTCCGGCTCGTCGCGGACGACCCGCGCGCCATCCGGGAAAGGATCGTGAAGGGCCTGAAGCGCCGGCGCCAGACCCAGCCGCTGACGTATCCGTCGGCGGGCTCGGTGTTCAAGAACCCGAAAAATGATTACGCGGGCCGGCTGATCGAGGCCGCGGGGCTCAAGGGATTTCGGATCGGCGACGCGCAGATCTCGGACCTTCACGCGAACTTCATCGTGAACCGGGGCCGGGCGCGGTCGCGGGAGGTGAAGGCGCTGATAGACAAGGCCCGGGAAGAGATACGCAAGGCCTCGGGCCTCGAGCTGGAGCTCGAGATCGAGCTGATCGGCGAGGAGCTGTCATGATCAAACTCAAGGACCAGGTGATCGGCGTGGTGATGGGCGGGGTGAGCGCGGAGCGGGAGGTCTCGATCAAAAGCGGCAAGGCCGTGGCCGAGGCGCTGCGCTCGCTGGGCTACAGCGTGCGGGAGGTCGAGGTGGACGCGGGCGCGGCCGACCAGCTCCGCGAAGCCCGCATTGACGTGGCCTTCCTCACCCTCCACGGCGGATGGGGCGAGGACGGAAGGGTCCAGGCCCTGTGCGAGATGCTGCGCATCCATTATACCGGCTCCGGAGTGCTGGCCTCCGGCCTCGCCATGAACAAGCCGCAGGCCAAGGCCATCTTCGTGCAGCGCGGCATCCCGACCCCCGCCTATTGCCCCGCGCTGTCCCGGGCCTTTGTCTTCGACCAGATGGAGTTCCGCGTGCCCCTCGTGGTCAAGCCCTCGGCCGAGGGGTCCACCTTCGGCATCACCATTGTGCGCAAGGAAGATGAATTCGACGCGGCCCTCACGCTGGCCCGCAGCTACGACGACACGCCCATGGCGGAGGAATACATCCCGGGCCGCGAGATAACCGCGGGGGTGCTGGGCGGCGAGCCGCTGGGGGTGGTGGAGATCATTCCCCGCGAGGGCTTTTACGATTATGAGCATAAGTATACAAGGGGGGCCACCGAGTACGTCGCCCCCGCCGAGTTGTCATCAGAGATGACGGAGCGGGTGCGCGCGCTGGGCGCGGCCGCGTACGGCGCGCTCGGCTGCCGCGGCGCGGCGCGGGTTGATTTCAGGCTCGATCCCGAGCGCGGTCCGTTCGTTCTCGAAGTCAACACCATTCCGGGCATGACCCCGCTGTCGCTCCTGCCCATGTCGGCGGACGTGATGGGGATCGGTTTTGCCGAGCTGTGCGAGCGCATGCTCAAGAGCGCGGTCGAGGGCAAATGAGGGAGGAAGGCAAAAAGTCGGCGGCGGGCGCGGCGACCCGCACCGTCAAGATCGGCGCGAGAGCGTTGAAAGGGCCTAAGACCGTGCGCACGGCCTCCCGCCCGGGCCGGAGCGCGGCGGGCGGGGGAGCGCGGCGGCGCGGCCTGGTCCAGGGCCGGCTGTTCCGGGCGGTGGCCGTGATCGTCGTCGTTTCCGGCGTGGGCGCGGGCCTGGGGGCCGGGGCCAAGGAGCTGTGGTCATACCTGACGCACTCGCCGCGCTTCGCGATCAAGGAGATCGTGGTGCGCACGGGAAAACGGGTCACCGAGCGCGAGATCCGGATGCTGGCCGATTTGAAGGAGGGCGACAACATCCTGGGCTTCCGGCTCTCCGATTGCGTGGCGGGCATCCAGATCCACCCGTGGGTGAAGCGGGCGTCGGTGATGCGGCAGTTCCCGGACCGGGTGGTGATCGAGGTGGAGGAGCGGGAGCCGGTGGCGCTGCTCAGCCTGGGCTCGCTCTATTACGTTGACGCCGACGGGGAGATATTCAAGAAGCTGCTTCCCGGCGATGTCATGGATTACCCGGTGCTGAGCGGGATCACGCTTCGGGAGGTGGTGGAGGGCAAGGCGCGGATTGATCCGCTGTTGCGTCTCGGCCTCGATGTGATCGCCGTGGCGAAGCAGTCGCGGATCTTCCCGGCCCGGGACATCTCGGAGGTCCGGCTGGACCGCGTCACCGGCGCGGTGGTGGTCAGGGCCTCCGACGGCATGCTGGTGCGGGTGGGCGCGGGCGAGCTGGCCGGCAAGTGGCGCCGCCTGGAGCGGACGCTGGTGGAGCTGGGCGACGAGACGAAAAAGGTGGCGGAGCTCGACCTGAACTACGAGGGCCGGGTCACGGTGAAGCTGAAAGAAGGTTACCGGGTGGCGGCGGCGGGCGCCGCGGCCATGCCCGGAGGGCTATAGTTTTAAATCGAAGCGGAAGCGAAAAAAATGTGAAAGGGGAAGCGCGATGGGAAAGAAGGACAATCTGATCGTGGGTCTCGACATCGGGACCACCAAGGCGTGCGCGATCGTGGCGGAGCTCGCGGACGATGGCCTGGACATCGTCGGGATCGGGACGTCTCCGAGCTACGGGTTGCGCCGGGGGGTCGTGGTCAACATTGACGCGACGGTGGAGAGCATCAGGAAGGCGGTGGAGGAGGCCGAGCTGATGGCGGGCTGCGAGATCGCGACGGTGTTCGCGGGGATCGCGGGCGGCCACATCAAGGGCTTCAACAGCCACGGGATCGTGGCGATCAAGGGCCGCGAGGTGTCGGAGCTTGACATCAAGCGGGTGGTGGAGCAGGCGCGCGCGGTCTCGATCCCGATGGACCGCGAGGTGATCCACATCCTGCCGCAGGAGTTCGTGGTGGACGACCAGGACGGCATCCGCGACCCGCTGGGCATGAGCGGGGTGCGGCTGGAGGCCAAGGTCCACATCGTCACCGGCGCGATCACCAGCGCGCAGAACATCGTGCGCTGCGCGAACCGGACCGGCTTAAGCGTGGCCGACATCGTGCTCGAGCAGCTTGCCAGCTCGGAGGCGGTGCTGATGACGGACGAGAAGGAGATCGGCGTCGCCCTGGTTGACATCGGCGGCGGGACCACCGACATCGCGGTCTGGCACCAGGGCAGCATCAAGCACACCGCGGTGCTGGCGCTGGGCGGCGACCACGTCACCAACGACGTGGCGGCCGGGCTGCGCACGCCCGCCGCGGAGGCCGAGCGCATCAAGAAGAAATACGGGTGCGCCTCCGCCAAGTCGGTGGACAAGAACGAGACCATCACGGTGCCGAGCGTGGGCGGGCGGAAACCGATGGAGGTCCCGCGCCAGACGCTGGCCGAGATCATCGAGCCGCGGATGGAGGAGATCCTGGGCCTAGTGAACCGCGAGCTGGTGCGGGCCGGCTTCGAGGACAAGTGCGCGGCGGGCGTGGTGCTCACCGGCGGGGCGGCGCTGCTGCCCGGGATCGAGGAGCTGGGCGAGCAGGTGTTCGAGCTGCCGGCCCGGGTGGGGCGGCCGATCGGCATCGGCGGCCTGATTGACGTGGTCAACTCGCCGATGTACGCCACCGGCGTCGGCCTCGTCATCTACGGGTCCAAGAACCAGTGCCGCAAGACCTTCCGGGTGCGCGACGGCAACATCTTCTCCCGAGTCTTCGACCGCGTGCGCGAGGGAGTGGAGGCGTTTTTCTAGGATTGTAGCGCGGGCCTCCGGCCTGCACCAGGAGGTGTTGAGGCGGGACGCCGGCACCACAATTGACGGACACGGTTATCAGCGCGGCGGGAATGGCCGCCGGTCGTAAAGATATAAATTGCGGCAAAGGTTGAAACGGAATCAAGCGGAATGCGGACAAGGAGGAAGCGAGATGCTCGAAATTTTGGAGACCGGCAACGGACAAGCGAAGCTCAAGGTGGTGGGGGTCGGCGGCGGAGGCGGCAACGCGCTCAACACGATGATCTCCTCGGGTCTTAGCCCGGTGGAGTTCATCGCGGCGAACACTGACGGCAAGGCCCTGGACATGAACCTGTCGGATCGCAAGATCCAACTGGGCCAGGGCCTGGGCGCCGGCGGCAACCCGCAGGTGGGCCGGAACGCGGCGGAGGAGTCGGCGGCCGAGATCGAGGAGGCGCTCGCGGGCACGGACATGGTCTTTGTCACCGCGGGCATGGGCGGGGGCACGGGCACGGGCGCGGCGCCGGTGGTGGCGCGGGTGGCCCGGGAACAGGGCTGCCTCACCGTGGGCGTGGTGACCAAGCCGTTCGAGTTCGAGGGACGGCGGCGCACGCGCATCGCGCTGGAGGGGATCGAGGAGCTCAAGGAGAACGTGGACAGCCTGATCATCATCCCCAACCAGCGGCTGCTCAACGTGGCGGGCAAGAACACGTCGGTGCTCGACGCGTTCAAGATGGCGGACGAGGTGCTGCTCTCGGCGGTACGGGGGATCTCGGACCTGATCCTGGGCCACGGGCTCATCAACGTTGACTTCGCGGACGTGAAGACGGTGATGGGCGAGCGGGGCATGGCGCTGATGGGCTCGGGGCAGGTGGAGGGCGAGTCGCGGGCCACCGAGGCCGCGCACCTGGCCATCTCCAACCCGCTGCTCGACGACGTCAGGATCGAGGGCGCGCGCGGCGTGCTGGTGAACGTCACCGGCGGCGCCGCGATCACGCTGCACGAGGTCAACGACGCGATCACGCTGATCACGGAGGAGGCGCACGAGGACGCGCTGGTGATTTACGGCCATTGCGTGGACGAGTCGCTGGGCGACGCCATTCGGATCACCGTGATCGCCACCGGGTTCGAGTCGTTCCACCACGACGTGCGCAACCGCTTCCGTATGTCCGCTCCGGCCCCGGCGGCAGCGGCCGGCAGAAAAGCGATTGACATCTCGACCCACCTCCGGCAGCGGCGGGAAGAGTTCCTCGACCAGAAGCGCCGGCAAGGATCCAAGTCGGTGGCCGACAAGTCCGCGAGCGAGTTCGAGCTCTCCGGCGCGGGCCCGGGCCGACAAAAGGCCGGGTTCCAGGAGAATTCGGAGGACGAGTACGATATTCCGGCGTATTTGCGGAGGCAGGCTGACTAGCAAATATCCTATCCTGGTCAGTGCTGTCCAAAATAAACGGACCGGAGAACCGCCAAGACGCCAAGAGCGCTAAGGATTATTTTTTAACACGATTTTAAGAGGGCTTGGGTGCGAATGTTTCTTGCTTGGCGCTCCCGTCGGCCGGTTCGCCAAGCCGGTTGGGGCCAACGCTCCGGAGCTGTTATTTGCCGGGCCGCAAAGAAACATTATGATTTACTTGGCGATCCTTGGCGTCTTGGCGGTTTTCTTACGGCCTATTTTGGACAAGAGTGTATCCTGGTGAATAAACAGCGGGCAAGGGCGCGGCGGACCGCGCCCTTGCTATTTCCTGAGATGGAGGAGATATTCCTGGTTGCCTTTGGGCCCCTTGATCGGCGCGGCCACTCGCCCCTGCTCGATTAGTCCTAGTCCGCGCGCGCACGCCGATACCTTGTCCACGCAGGCCATGATCACCGCCGGATCGCGGACCACTCCGCCCTTCCCCACCTGTTCCCGGCCCGCCTCGAACTGCGGCTTGACCAGGGGAATAACGTCAGCGGCCGGAGCCAGGAGCAAAGCGAGAGCCGGCAGGATGAGCTCGAGCGAGATGAAGGACACGTCAATCACGGCGAGCTGGACCAGCTCCGCCAGATCGGAGCTTTGCAGGTAACGCGCGTTCAGCCCCTCCATGACCTTCACCCGCGGATCATTTCTGAGCTTCAAGTCGAGCTGGCCCTTGCCCACGTCCAGCGCGTAAACCCTGGCCGCGCCGCGCTGGAGCAGGCAGTCGGTGAAGCCGCCGGTGGAGGCGCCAATATCGAGGCAGATTTTCCCGGATGGGTCCACGCCGAAGGCGTCGAGCGCGGCCTCCAGCTTGAGCCCGCCGCGGCTCACGTATTTCAGCCGCTCCTTCAAAGTGACGGCGGCGTCCGGGGCCACCGGCGCGCCCGGCTTGTCCTTGACCTTTCCGTCCACCAGGACGGCGCCGGCCATGATAAGCGCCTGGGCCCTGGTCCTGGTTTCAGCCAAGCCCAGCTCGACCAGGCGCTGGTCGAGGCGGATGGAATTAATTCTGCTCATCGGGGGATGGCGGAGCGGGGCGTGAGCTCGCCGGCGCGGACCAGCTCCCGGCACGCGGCGGCGATGCTGTCGGGGTCGAGCCCGCAGTCCTTGCGGAGCTGTTCGATGGCGCCGTGGCCGACGAAGGCGTCAGGCGCGCCGAGGCGTTTCACGGCGACGTGCTCCAGTCCGGCGTCCTGGATGGCCTCGAGCACGGCCGAGCCGAAGCCGCCGGCGATCACGTTCTCCTCCACCGTGACCACGCGTCCGGTCTCGGCGGCCTCGTCGAGGATGAGGCCGAGATCGAGGGGCTTGGCGAACCGGGCGTTGATCACCGCGGCATCAATGCCCTGCCGGCTAAGGAGGCCGGCGGCTTTTTCGGCCGCGGCCACGGTGACGCCCAGGGCGATGATGACCAGGTCCTTGCCCTTCTTGCGCAGCTCGGCCTTGCCCCACGGCAGGGTCTTGAGCTCGCGGTCCATGCTGACGCCTATGCCGCGGGCCCGCGGGTAGCGGATGGCCACGGGCCCGTTGTTGCGCTGGGTGGCGGTCAGGAGCATGTGGCGGAACTCGTTCTCGTCGGCCGGGCTCATGATGCTCATGTTGGGCATGGAGCGGAGGTAGGAGATGTCGAAGAGACCGTGGTGCGTGGGCCCGTCCTCCCCGACGATGCCGGCGCGGTCGAGCGCGAAGATGACCGGCAGGTTCTGGAGGCACACGTCGTGGATGAGCTGGTCGTACGCGCGCTGCAGGAACGTCGAGTAGATGGCGGCCACGGGCCTGTAGCCCTCGCAGGCCATACCGGCGGCGAAGGTCACGCAATGCTGCTCGGTGATCCCCATGTCGAAGACGCGGCCGGGATAGGCCTCCTCCAAGGCGTCGAGCCCAGTGCCCTGCGGCATGGCCGCGGTGATGCCGATGAGCCGCGGATCGCGCTCGAAGAGCTCCATCATGGTGTCGGAGAAGACCTGGGTGTAGGTGGGCGGCCCGCTTTTTGTCAGGCGCTCGCCGGTGGCCGGGTCAAAGGGGCCGATGCCGTGGAAAGTGGACGGGTTCTCCTCCGCATACGGATAGCCCTTGCCCTTGGTGGTGAGCACGTGGATCAGGACCGGCTCCTCCACCTCGCGCGCGTGCTTGAGCTCGCGCACCAACTGCTCGATGTCGTGGCCGTCCACCGGGCCGATGTAATGATAGCCCAGGCTCTCGAAGAGCGCGCCGGGCGTCCAGAAAGTGAGGAAGCTTTTGCGCCAGCGCTGTCCCAGCCCTGACATCTCTTGGTAAATCCGCTCGGGCAGGGGCTTGGCCATGCGGCGCAACATCTTGACCACGCGGCTCGCGGGCTTGCTGACCACGGCGCGGGAGAGGAAGGTGGAGAGCTGGCCCACGCTCTTGGCGATGGACATCTCGTTGTCGTTGAGCACGACGGTGAGGTTGGCGAGGTCGCCCGGGGTCTGGTTGAGCGCCTCGAGGGCCATGCCGCCGGTGAGCCCTCCGTCGCCGATCACGGCGACCACGTGGTTGGGTTTTCCCGCGAGCTTGAATGCCTGGGCCATGCCCATGGCGGCGGAGATGGAGGTGGAGGCGTGTCCGGTGCCGAAGGAGTCGTAGGGGCTTTCGCCGCGCTTGGGGAAGCCGGAGAGACCGCCGTAGCAGCGGATGGACGAGAACTGGTCGCGCCGGCCGGTGAGGACCTTGTGCGGATAGGTCTGGTGGCCCACGTCCCAGATCAGGCGGTCGTCCGGGGTGTTGAACACGTAATGGATGGCGATGGTGAGCTCGACCACGCCGAAGCTGGAAGCCAGGTGGCCGCCGGTCTCGCAGATGGCGCTGAGGATGGTCTCGCGCACTTCCTGGGCCAGCGGCGCGAGGTCCTTGATATCGAGCTTGCGCAGCTCGAACGGCTCGCGCACGCGGTCCAGGATTTTGCCGCCTCCGCGGCCGGTGGTGTCTGAGTTCGGCATTCCTTTCTGGTCCTGCTTTACTTTTTCCGCTCCAGCACGTATGCGGCGATGGCGCGGAGCGGGTCGGCGCGGCGGCCGAACCCGGAAATCCGTGCGAGCGCCCGCCCGCACAGCTCCTTGGCTTTTTCCCGGGACTTGTCCACGCCCATCAGCGCCGGATACGTGGCCTTGCCCCGGCCGGCGTCCGTGCCCACGCCTTTGCCCGTCTCCTTGCCGCCGGCCACGTTGAGCACGTCGTCGGTGATCTGGAAGGCCAGGCCCAGCGCCCGGCCGTATCCGCGGAGTGATTCTACTTGTTCCTCTGAACCGTTCCCGATGATCGCGCCCATTGCCACCGATAATATAATCATGGCCGCGCTCTTGTGCAGGTGTATATATTCGACATCGGCGCGGCTGAACTCGTGCCCCTCCTTTTGCATGTCCACCACCTGGCCCGCGACCATGCCGCGGACCCCGGCGGCGTTCACGAGCTCGGCCACCGCCACGTTCTTGAGCCACGGGTCCAGCCCCGGGTCCTTCACGATCACGCCGAAGGCCTCGGTCAGCAGGGCGTCGCCCGCCAGGATGGCCACGGCCTCGCCGAACTTCTTGTGGCAGGCCGGCCGGCCCCTTCTGAGGTCGTCGTCGTCCATCGCGGGAAGGTCGTCATGGATCAGGCTGTAGGTATGCGCCATCTCGATGGCGGCGGCGGTCCGCAGAACCGCGGCCGGCTTCCCGGCCACCGCCTCGCACCCGGCGATGCAGAGCACGGGACGGAGCCTCTTGCCGCCCGCGAACACGCTGTAGCGCATGGCGGCGTGGACCGGCGACGGCCGCGCGTCTTCCGGAGGCAGGACCTGGTCCAGCGTATGGTCCACCTTCTTCCGCCACTTCAAGATATATGAATCAAGGTCGAATTTTTGAGATGCGCGCGGTTTCACTTGCGCCCCTGTTCATCGTCCTCATCATCCTCGTCCACGTCTTCCTCGTATGGCTCGATCACGGGCCGGCCCGACTCGTCCCGGCCCATGATCACCTCGATCCTCTGCCGCGCGGCCTCCAGGTATTGACGGCACTCCCGGTAAATCCGGATGCCCTGCTCGAATGACGATATGCTCTGCTCCAACGACAGGTCCCCGGATTCCATGTCCTTTACTATCTTCTCCAGCCGCTCCATCTCGGTCTCGAAGGAAAAGGACTTTTTCGATCCGCGCTTTTCTTTGGTCATGGCCTTTGCTCCATCCGTACTATTTTACCTCATATTCCGGGGTCTCTCAATTTGTGCCGCGGCATGGGCCTGTTATAATATGGATTGTCATGGCCACGCTTCCGGAAAAAGCCTATTGCATCAGTTGCGGCGAGGACGTTCCCGTGAAGGCGGTGAGCATCGGGATCGAGGGGGAGGAGCTGCTGCAATGCCGGCACTGCCTGTCCTTTTTAGGCACGGCGAGCCAGCCGCAGACGCTTCTGTCCCCGGCGGCGCCGCCGGAGGAAGGCGTGGTCTCCTACCTCGAGGCCCCCGGCGAGTTCCGGCCGGACGAGACCCAGGCCGGCGGCGCCATCCTGCCGGACCTGCCCTCGGAGGCCGGGCCCACCGAGCCGATCGCGGACCTCTACAATGAGGAACGCTCGGAGCCGGAGGAGGAAAAGGGCCTGCCGCTGGATACGGTGATCACGGTGGAGGACTCGTCGCTGATCTCGGCGATCCTGAATGACGTGCTGGTGGAGCAAGGGCTCACGCGCCGGGTGCTGGCCTACAAGAACGGCTACGAGTTCCTGGGCCGCTACATCCGGGAGCGCAAGAAGCAGACCCGCATCGGCCTGGTCTTCATGGACGTGAAGATGCCGATCCTGAACGGCATCTCGGCCGCCGTGGGCATGCGGGCCCACGAAAAGGCGCAGGGCCTCGACCCCGCGCCCATCCTGTTTTTCACCTCCAAGCGCTGCGACGACATGTTCCGCAAGGTGTTGGTCCACTGCGCTCCGGCCATGTACATCAACAAGGGGACCTCGACCTCGCCCGAGCACCTGCAGGACCGGATCAACAAGGTCATCCGCCAGCTCTTGAGGGAGCAGTGGTAGGCAGTGGCCCGGCATACATCCTGGGCCTGGACCTGCACGGCACCCTGCTCGAACCAGGCGAGATCATCCGGCCCGAGCTCATCACTCCCGTCAGCGCGGGCCTCGCCAGGCTCCGCGGCCGCATCGTCCGCTTCCTCTGCACCGGAAACGACCTCGAATTCGTGAAGCGTAAAATCCCCGCCCCCATCCTGGGCCAGATAGACGGCCACGTCCTGGAAACCGGCTGCTCGCAAAGCCCGGACGGCGAGCGGGAGCAGGTCATCACCAGCCCGGCCGAGCGCGCGGCCATCGCCTCCCTGGAGCGGCTGCTGCGCGGAGCCGTCTTCCCCGAGATAAATTATTTCGCCCACCGCCTCACCACCATCTCCATGTTCTGCGACGACCCGCGCGGCTTCCACGCCAGGGTGGACGAGTTCACGCGCGCGACGCAATATTACGGCAAGGTCAGCATCACCTATTCCAGCGTGGCGGTTGACGTGCTGCCCCGGGGCTATGACAAGCACCGCGGACTCGCCGCCGCCGCCGCCGGCAAGAAGACCATCGGCGTGGCCGACTCCATGAACGACGCGGCCCTGCTCGCCTCGAGCGACTACGCCCTGGCGCCGGCCAACCTGGCGCCCGAGCTCCGGCCCCTGCTTGCCGGGCAAGGCCGGCCGGCCGTGTCCCTCTCCGAGGCGCAAGAGCTGAGATCCGGCGTGGTGATGGTCGCGGACCGGAAAGAGACCGAGGGCGTGATCGCGATCCTGGATTTCCTGGACCGGGAAATCCCCTGAAGGCGCTCCCCATTACTTCATGCGCGCAGGGAAGTCTCGCTTTGGAGTGCGAGAGCTTGCTCTCGCTTTGGAGTGCGTGCAGCTTGCTGCCGCTTTCGCTCCGGGAGCTTGCTCCCGGGAGGATTCGGGTTTTGATGCCCCAATGGTTTTAAGGTTATAAGTCTAATCGGATTGAAGAGCGCGTTTCTGTTCCGGCAAGCAAGCTTGCCGATCCAAAGCGGCGGCAAGCCGCGCGCACTCCAAAGCGGCGAGCCGCGCGCGATACAAAGCGGCGAGCGCCGCATTTCATCGGAGGAGTCAATTGCCGCTTCGGAAAAAAATTTGTTGAAGCGGGCTTTCCGGTATGATAGGTTATGCGCATAATGATTGTTATCCGGCGGCCGGGCACGTCAGGCCCGGCCTGGTTCGCGGGATGGAGGTCAAGATGGGCGGCAAATCGGGCAAGGTCAAGATGTCGGCGGCGACGCGGCGGGTGATGGAGGCGGTGGCGGACACGATCATTCCGTCGGACGGTCCGGAGCGTCCGGGCGCATCGGACGTTAACCTGGTTGACCGGCTGATGGAATTTCTGGGCCAGATTCCGTTCGCGTGCACGGCGTTCAAGCTGGCGTGCTGGTCGTGGGAGTTCTGCCCGCTGTGGACGGGCCGCCTGGCGCGGTTCTCGCGGCTGCCCGCGGAGGACCGGGAGCGGATGCTGCAGGGCTGGGAGACCTCGCGCCTCATGTTCCGGCGCAGCGCGCTGCTCTTCACCAAGGCGGCGCTGATGGCGTCGTTCTACAACAACCCTGCGATCTGGCCCCAGCTTGGCTACAAGGAAGGGTGCATGGCCGAGCCGCCGCTGCCGGTGGACCAGGGCTGATGAGGAGAGGGTGGGCCCGACACTCCTGTCGGGCGGCGCGGAACAAGAGCGGCCCACCGATAATAAATGAGGTTCTTCACCTTCCAGAGTGGATCTGGAAACGATATTGGATGGCAACCGGAGGCGAGTAGAGCGTAGAGAGTAGGGCGTAGGGCGTGAAAGACCGCAAAATTGCCGCCGATTTGATTTACGACATTCGCCCTTCGCTCTACGCTCTACGCGATCCGCGCTGCCCATGCCGTCCACTTTCCAGCGCGAGGAACCATTAATGAGGGGAACGATATGGAAGGATCGGCGATGATACACGAGGGCAAGGAGTTCGACCGCCGGGTTGAGCTCGAGGCCGAGGTGGTGGTGGTGGGGTCGGGCGCGGGCGGTCCGGTGGTGGCCAAGGAGCTTCAGGAGAAGGGCCACTCGGTGATCCTGTTGGAGGAAGGCGGCCATTACCGCACCAGCGATTTCAAGAACGACCCGGTCCACGCCTTCCGCACCCTCTACCGCGACGGCGCCACCACCATGGCGCTCGGGGTCCCGCCGGTGCCGTTCCCGCTGGGCCGCTGCCTGGGCGGGACGACCACGGTCAACTCCGGGACCTGCTTCCGCACCCCGGACCACATCCTGAAAAAATGGGAGCGCGAGTGGAACATGCCCGACATCTCGCCCGGCCTCATGAAGCCGTACTTCGAGCGCATCGAGGCCAATTATTCAGTACGCGAGGTGCACCCCGGCAACATGGGCAAGAACGGCGAGATCTTCCTCCGCGGCGCCAAGGCGCTCTCCTACTCCTGCGGCCCGCTCAAGCGCAACATGAGCGAGAACTGCGTGGGCTGCGGCATCTGCACCCTGGGCTGCCCCACCGGCGGCAAGCGGCCCACGCTCCTCAATTACATCCCGCGGGCCGCCGAGCTGGGCGCGCGCGTCTATTGCGACTTCCGCGTCGAGAAGGTCCTGACCCGCGGCCAGGCGGCGGTGGGAGTGGCCGGATCCGTCCTCTCCCGCGGCTCCAAAAAGCGCCGGACCACTTTTTCGGTCAAGGCCAAGCTGGTGGTGCTCGCGGCCGGCGCCGTGGGCACTCCGCTCTTGCTGCTGCAGAACCGCCTGGCCGGTTCGAGCGGCGAGGTGGGCAAGAACCTCCGGCTGCACCCGGGCATCCGGGTTTACGCGCTGATGGACGAGGAGGTCAAGGGGTGGCTCGGGGTGCCGCAGGGCGTTTACGTGGACGAGTTCTGGGACGAGGGCGTGATGCTGGAGGGCATCTTCGTGGGGCCCATGCTCTCGGCGCCGGCGCTGCCCTTCTTCGGGCGGCGGGGCAAGGACCTGATGTTCCAGTACCCCAGGATCGCGGCCTTCGGCGCCATGATCCAGGACGAGACGCGCGGCCGGGTGCGGCCCGGTCCCCGCGGGTTCCCCCTCATCACCTACAGTCTGATCGCCGAGGACCTGAAGAAGGCCCAGAAGGCCATCGCCTATAGCGCGGAGATCTACTTCGCGGCCGGGGCCAAGCGCGTGTTCCCCACCGTGCCCTGGCTCCCCGAGATGCGCTCCCGGACCCAGGTCTCCGAGATCCTCACCGGAAACCTCAAGGCCTCCGAGCTGGAGATGATGGCCTTCCATCCCATGGGGACATGCCGCATGGGCACCAACCCCCACCACTCCGTCACCGACCCTTACGGCGAGACCTTTGACGTCAAAAACCTCTTCGTGGCCGACGCCAGCCTCTTCCCCTCATGCCTCGGCGTCAACCCCATGGAGAGCATCATGGCCTTCGCCAACAGAAACGCGGACTACATGCACGAAAGGAAACTGTAAGCAAAAGAAAACCGCCAAGACGCCAAGACCGCCAAGTTTTTTTATTTAAATATTTTCTTGGCGGTCTTGGCGTCTTGGCGGTTTTCTTTGTTTCACTGTTGAGATTGGAACTCCGGGATTTGGCGGACCCCGTCTTGCCAGTCGGAGAAGGGGCGGCCCGGCAGGGCGCCGACGGTCTTGTTCTGCACCATCAGGGTCCCGGGGTGGGGCGGGGACAGGAAGTCGTAGTCGGGCGTGCGGCGGATCGGCTCGCCCTGGCCGCGCAGATGCCGCCAGGTCCCCAGGATGCCCTCGGGCCACATCAGGAACCACTGGCTCTGGTAGCCGTACCTGACCTTCTTGCGCATGGCCCAGGCCTCCCGGTCCAGCTTCACGTGTTCCCACGGGCCGTACGACTTGATGAACCCGTTCATGCGGAAGGGCATGAGCCTCGGGCCCGAGGCGTTATAGGTCGGGACCTCGAACCGCGCCACGGGAAAGTCCACCCGTTGCGAAGCCACCCAGCCGGCCAGGCACGAGGCGTCGTGGTCCCAGTGCCCGCCCTCGTAAGCGGCGGTGACGATGACGCTGGGCCGGTGCTTCTTGACCAGCTCGGTCACGGAGTCCACGATCTCGGGGAGGTGCTCCACCGCCCGCCGGTCGGGAACGTTCAGCACGTGGCGGCCCTCCGGCGGCAGGCCCTGGATGTCCGCGACCCGCTCCATCTCCGCGTAACGCTCCGTGACGCTCCCCCACATGCTCCCCTCGCCCATGCCCGCGCTCGTCACCCACACCTCGTGCGCCTCCCAACCCGCGCGCAGGTACATGTTGATCGTGCCCGCGATCACCGAGTCGTCGTCAAAATGCCCGAAGATGAACATCACGCACTCGCGCCCGGTCTCCCGGCCCGGGTCCGTGAGAAAAGAGGGAAGGGGAGGAACTTGGCCGGCGGACGCGGAGCAAGACAGCAGAAGCAGGGCCAGGGCGGACGCGGACAGGATGGCGGATCGTTTCATGGATTTACCTCCCGGCAACAGTGCTGTCCAAAACACAAATCGCATGAAAGATTTTTTTCAGCGCAAAGACGCAAAGAGCGCAAAGGTTTTTATTTTATCTGAACTTTGGGAGAGGGCGTTTTATCAGCCTCATTTCCGGAGTTATCGGAAAATTGGTTAACCGGCTTGGCTATTTGCTTTGCGTTCTTTGCGCCTTTGCGCTTATAGAAATCTATTTGGGACAAGAGTGAACCAATATACATAAAAGCGGAGGCGGTGGATTGACCCACCGCCTCCGCGGGTTGATGGCAATAATGCCGTAAATTACGTGGGTGTCGCGGCGCCCGATGCGACGGATCCGCCGGTGATGGTCGCCGCCCCGCCCACGGAGGCGAAGGTGATGTTCACCAGCGGGTCGTTCTTCTTGATTATGGGTTTGGTATATTTCTTCTTCTCTTTTTTCATGAAGATAACTCCTTTCTTCAAATTTTTTTCTTCAAAATTTTCGGAACGGGCGGGGGAGTAAACTCCCCCGCCCCGTCGAACATCGGGTTACTGAACGCAAATGTTGGCCGACCACTGCTGATATGCGCCCGCGCCGACAAATCCAAGGGCGGCGCCGGAGTGCAGGATATTAGTGTTCACCTTCTCGGTTCCTTGAAAGACCCAATATGAGAACGAATCACCACCAGGGGGTTCCGGATCGCAGCCGTGCGCATCGGGAGTGCCTGGCGGAACGAGGAGGTCGGCGGTGGGCACGCAGGAATTGCCGTCGTCGTCCGTGCCCGCGGCAGCCCCGCCCGGATAGATGGTGGGGTTGGTGATGCCCACCATGAGATTAGTCGCGCCCGCATGCATGTCAATCCAGAACTCGCTGCCCTTGCCCGAAGCGGTGAGAGGCACCCAGAAGTAATACATGGCGAGAGGCAGGTCGGGCGCCGCATCCACGCCCTCCTGAACGACGATGTTGCAACCATTGTCCTTGCATTTAGCAAGTGTCCAGGAGGTTGCCCCGCCCACCGGCACATTGAGATGGGCCCGGCCATAATGGCCGTTCATGCCCGGGACGATGGCGTAGCTCGGAGAAGCAGTGTAATTGCCAAGCCAAGTGATACTGGCCTGGCCGCCGTAGAATGTGAGGTAATTCATGGGCACACCGGGCGCGCCGTGAATGCCGGTAAAGGCGCCAGCCAAACTTCCGCCCAACTGCATATTAATGGAGACCCAGCCGGTTCCGGTTCCGCCATCTCCGGATATGTCGCTGGTCCCCATGTTCGACTGCGGGTAAAAAGAACTGAAGCCGCAGTAGTTTGTAGGCGTGCTCTTGCAGTCCTTGAGTGCCAAGGCTGTGCCCCCTGTGGTGCCGACAATAACGGTGCCGCCGGGAGTGGTACGCGATCCGGCCTTGCCGACCACCAGCGACACCACCGCGGGATTATAATGGAGAATATAAAGGAAGTTATAATAATACTCATAGTTCTGATTGCCGAAGGTGTCGGCCACTTCCTGCGATTCTATCCGGTCCGGGTATTCCAGGGCCACGTTGACGGCGAAGTAACCGCCGGGGGCCACCACGTTGGAAGCTTCGGCGTTCCAGCCGGACATGACTTGGTCCAGGCGGTAGGAGCCGGGCCGCAGCCAAGCCCGTCCGCGTGCGGTCGAGCCGATGCCGGCGTTGTGGACGAGGTTCACGGCCATGACGTCAAAGGTCACCCTGTTTGTCATGTCCATGCGGCCGTCGGCGATGGGCGACTGTGGGAACCAGTCGGCCTGGAGCTGGCCGATGAAGGTGTACTTGAGTCCCTGTCCGGAGAAGTCCCACCGGGCGGTGGCGGCTCCGCACTGGGGATGTATCATCTGGTTGGGCTTCACATTGGCCCCGGGGAGCAAATGGGTCGCGCAGTTATAGACGTTGCTGGGATAGCCGGTCAACACGAACTCTCCGTCCTCGACGTAGCACATGCCGATGCCGTTGGGCTCCACCAACGGGGTCGGGTTGCCGCAGCCGTTGTCGCCATCGGGGTTGTGGGGGTCTTCGTTGAGCGCGCCGCACACGGAGATGGCGCCGCTGTTGATGGCGCCGCCGTGGGTGAGGTCGGCGTTGTTAAGCCTGGCGGTATCGCATCCATCGCACTCGGTGCCGAGGATGAAGGCGTTGGCCATGTATTCGTCCGAGTCGCGGTTGATGAGCTGGATGTAGCACGATACGTCGGGCCCGGCGCCGGCGCATCCGAGGTCGTCGTTTACGATGTCAATGGTATGGCCGAATATACTGGCCGGGACTCTTCCTCCCGCGGATTCCTCATCTCCATATGTTATTATTTGATTAATGGGGTCAACGGTAATGGGGACGCCTCGGACACCAGGGCCGTTAGCCAGCGCCGGCTCCGACGATGAGTCCCCGCTTCCTCCGTAACAACCGGCAAAGAGGAGGGCCAAGATCACCAAGCCCATCCATTTGCCGCTTTTCCAAAACCCTTTCATCATTCAGTTCTCCTTTCCTTAGATGACTCGCTTTTTCCAGTTACCTTAATTCCAGAAACCCTTAGCAAACCTAGAAAAAAATTCTATCACCCCCTTCACGATCTTGTTAAAAATTCGACCTTTATCTATTTGATCAAACCTTGCGTCTTTAGATCGGCGACAAAGTCGGATACGTCATTTCGCGCCTTGTCCGCGCTCACGTCAAAAGCCTCGCACAACTCCTCGATCAATTCCTCCTGCGAAGCCCCTGCCTCGCGCTCGATCAGCTTCCACAGGAACGAGCCCGTTTCGTTCAGGCTGAAATAATATTTGGTCTGCAGGTGCAAAAGCACCGCGGAGCCGTCGTCCAGGTCAGTAAAAACGACATCTTCCCTGGCCTTGAACTTCTTATTCGTGACTTCTTTAACCATTTTTGCAAAATTCATACCTTCTTTGGCCGGTATTTATTATCTCCTTTATTTTCCTTTAGTTATAAAACGGATCGCTTAAGACCCGATCATCCTCTTTTGTGAATATTAGCATAATTTTCCGCTCTTTAACGCTCGGCATGGAAAAAGTTGCCGACCGCGCGTACGGAAAACCACACGTATAACTCTAATAGCACACCCGGAAAATTTTGTCAATAAAAAAATGAGATTTTTTTATCTTTTCTTAATGCCGCTGTAACATATTGGAATAAAATAGCAATATTTTCAGGAAACCGTCTTTCCGAGGCGCGGGCCCCGAAAATATTCAAGGTCATTGCGCCGGCGGTTCCGCTTCGGGGGCCGGTTCGGGATTTTTGGGGGCCTTGAGCTCATTCAAGGTCTTCATGAACATGGGCTCGTCTTGCAGGGTCTTGTCTTTTTCCAGAGCTTTTTCCAGTAGTTCCAAGGCGTTGGCTTTGCGGTTATGCCGGATCAGGTATTGGGCCATTTCCTGCCAGTAAATCAGGCTCCTGTCCCCCGCGACCTCGCCGGCCCTTTCGAATTCAGCCTCGGCCAGTCCGTCCCGGCCCTGTTTCTCATAGACCAGGGCCATTCCGACGTGGCCCAGGTCGGAATCGGCCAGTCCCGGCGACTGGAAGTTGGCGATGGCTTGATTCAACTCTTCAGTCCCTCCGTCCTCGACCTGGAGGCGGCCCAGGTAATACTTGGCCGCGGGGTTGCGCGGCGCGATCTCGATGCTCCTCTTGAAGTTCTCCTTGGCCTTGGCCAGGTCTTCGTTGGCCACGCCGTCCTTGCCCTCGGTCTTGGCCACGGCGCTCATCCTGATGTAAATGGTGCCCATTTTACGGTAGGGCTTTTCCACCGTTGAGCCGTGGATTTGCAGGATCAGCTGGTAGGTGGCGATGGCCTTGTCATATTCGCCCATTCCATACAGGGCCTCGGCGCGGCTGTCCAGGGCCATCGGATTTTCCGGGTCCACCGCCATCACCTTGTCGGCCAGTTCCATCAGCTTCTTGAAGTCCTGGTCCTTGACGAATCGGTTCATGTTCTGCAGCGGCATAATGATGGATTTGTAGTCCTTGGGGTCCTTGGTCACGGCCTTTTCCAGGTTGCCGTGGAAGCCTCCGACCACGTATCCCAGGGCCTCGAGCTGGGCCTTCATCTGGGGCGAGATGTCAGCCTCCACGCTTTCCAGCTTGGCCTTGCCCCAGTTCCTTTCGAGCCCTTCCAGGCGCACCCTCATCTGGTTGGCCCTCTTGCAGTCCGGGCCTGGTTTGGTGTCATCGAGGCAATGCTGCTCCCAGAGGTTTATCAACTCTTTCTTGTCCTTGCCCAGGTCGTAGAGCTCGGGCGTGGGCGCCTTGATGTATTTGTATCGGCCGTCGGCGATTCCGGAGAGGGGGGCCCAGCCGTAATGGAGGAACGCCATCTTTGATTCCATGAAGGCGAAGCGATCGGCTTCGGGCTCGTCCGCGGACTCCATGATGGGCCGCAGGCTTGCGCCCTGGTCCTGGGGCGGGACCGGGATGCCGAGGTAGTCGAGCACGGTGGAGAGGATGTCAATCTGGCTTGCGGCCTTCTTGACCCTCTTGCCGGGGAACGGGTTGTCCGGCATGCGGATGATCAGGGGAATGTGCTGGGTCCCGTCGTAGATGAACAGGGAGTGGGTCGGCTCCGAGTGTTCGCCCAGGCTCTCGCCGTGGTCGCCCACGACGATGATCAGGGTGTTCTCATAAACGCCCAGCTCCGTCAGCTTGACCATCAGGCGCCTGATCTGGGTGTCCATGAAGGCGATCTCGCCGTCGTAGGGGATGCCGTACATGGTGTCGAACGGCGGCGGCGGGTCATACTCGGCGTGGGGGTCGTAATAATGGACCCAGGCGAAGAACGGCTTTTGGTAGTGCTCGGAGAGCCAGGCCATGGCCGCGTCGGTTGTCTTGTCGCCCTTGCGCTCGGCGACCAGGGAGCTCATCTGTTTCTGCGGCTCGATGCCGGAGTCGTCATAGGTGTCGAAGCCCTGGTTCAGGTTGAACACGCTTTTGAGCACGGCGGCGCTCAGGAAGGCCGCGGTCTGATAGCCCTTGCCCTTGAGGATCTCGGCCATGGTGTCGAGATTGTCGGGCACGCGGTAGGCCCCGTTGTCCTCGACCCCGTGATACAAGGGCACGGTGCCGGTCATGATCGAGGCGTGGGCGGGCAGCGTGAGCGGCACGCAGCTATAGGCCCGCTCGAACAGGACGCCTTGGCTGGCCAACTGGTTCAGGGTCGGGGTCTCGATCCATTGGTAGCCGTAACAGCGCAGGTGGTCGGCGCGGGTGGTGTCCATGGTCACGATGAGCACGTTCCATTTCTTGCCGCCCCGGTGGCAGCCCGAGCCGATGGCGGCGGACACCACAACGGCCGAAAGAGCCGCGCCTATTAATATCATGCGGACCCCGGACAGGCCCCTGGACTTTATTCTTTTTCCCATCAATCAGCCGACTCCCTTCATTCCCGCTCAGCATTCAAGATTATAATATAGTTCGGACAACTGCAACCGGCGCCGGTGCCGGGGAGGTTTGGGGTCTGGGGCTTGGGGCTTGAGGCTTGAGGCTTGGGGCTTGGGGCTTGAGGCTTGGGGCTTGAGGCTTGGGGCTTGAGGCTTGGGGCTTGGGGCTTGAGGATGGAGACGCGGTATCTTGGCCGCACCCCTCCCGCCTCAAACCTCACACCTCACACCTCAAACCTCATGCCTCAAGCCTCACTCCTTGACAGCTTCGCGGTGCGGATGCTAATTTTATGCTGGAGCAGGGGGACAGGCCGAGCGGGGTCAAGCGGTGGTCCATCACCGGAGCTTCTTGTCCGCTCCATCAGCATGACGGAAACCAATCAATACGGCGAAGTGTCGGAACTCGCGGGCCTTGACGAGCGTGGCCTGCTCACGGCCTGCTGGCGGCGGGATGCCGGGGCCTGGGAGCGGTTCCTGGCCCAGTACAGCCGGCTGATCTATTACAGCATCCACCGGACCTGCCTGCTCCGGCATTACCAGGCGGCGCCGGACGAGGTGGCGGACCTGTTCAACGACGTGCTGGTTCATTTTATCAAGGACGACTGCAAGAAGCTGATGCAGTTCCGGGGCGACGCCGGATGCTCGGTGGCGACCTGGATCAGGACCGTGACGGTCAGGTTCATTATAGACTATCTGCGGCGGGGGGCGCGAGGCGCCAGCTTCGTGGACGTGGATAATGAAGATGTCGCCCGGGAAATTTCTTTTTCCAACCCGGTGGCCCGGCCCGACGAGGTTTACGAGGAGCGGGAGGATGACCGCATGTTTAATCTGGCCGTCGGGAGCCTCCCGGAAAACGACAGATATTTCATTGAATTATACTACACCCGGGGGCTCAGCCCGGAGGCCGTGGCCCAAGTCCTCGGCATTTCCGTGAAAACCGTGTACAGCCGCATTAACCGGGTCAAGACCAAAATCAAGGAAGCCATGGAGGCGGATGAAAGAAAATAGGTTCCGATCCGTCTATTGTCCTTGAAACAGGGATTTGGCATTTTCTCATCGGATCACGGACATGAAGGTAACTGACGAAAAAATAAAGAGGCTTGTCCTGCAATCGGCCCGGAAAAGGCCCCGCGGGGAATGCCCGTCCGAGGAGTGCCTGGCGGTTTTTACCGAGGGGAAAATGACGGAGCCGGACAAGGAGAGCGTTCTCGGCCATCTGGCCCGCTGCGGGCACTGCCGCGAAAGCGTTTACGTGCTGCGCCACGTCCTGGCCGAGGGGCCGCGGGAGCGGGAATTCAAGGCGCCGCTCTTGCTCCTGGAACGGGCGGGGCGCCTGGACCCGGCCCGGAAGTCGCTGATGGAAGTGGTGGTCAGGTTCGTGAAGGGCGCGGCCGAGGTGGTCAGGATGAGCGCGGACGTGATCGGCGGCATGGCCCCCGCCCTGGAGAGCGTGCGCGGCGAAGAGGGCAGGGTGGTATCGGACACGCTGATCACCTTCAGCAAGGCCTTCCCGCCCTACCTGGCCGAGGTTGACGTGGAAAAGACCCGGCCGGACCGGGGAGAGATCAGCATCAAGTTCACGGATGAAACCACGAATCAGCCCGCCCTGGGCATCCGGGTCAGTCTCTTTAATAACGGCCTCGAGCTGGAAAGCGCCATGACCGAGGACGGTCATGCGGTGTTCGAGAACCTGAAGTTCGGCCAATACCGGCTGGAAATAACGAAAGTGGGTGAGCCGGTCGGACGGATCACCCTGGCAATGAAAGGAGAAGGACAATGAGTGACAATGACCAGGACAAAAAGGCTGACCTCACATCACCGAAGGCGCCGGAGCAGAAAGGGGAGCGCGATACGTCCTCATCGGTGGACGCCATCCTCACGGAGCGGCTCCGGCTGGAGCAGGAGCAGGCGGCGCTTGACCAGATGCTGAAGGACAAGTTCCAGCGGAACATCACGGTCATGTTCACGGACATCAAGGGGTCCACCTCCTACTTCGAGACCTACGGCGACGTGGAGGGCCGGGCCATGGTCCAGCGCCACAACGCCATCATGATGCCCAAGGTCGAGCAGAACGGGGGCAAGGTCATCAAGACCATCGGCGACGCCATCATGGCGACCTTTGACAATCCCGGCTCCGGGGTTCGCGCGGCCATCGCCATGCAGAAGGCGCTTGGCGAGTACAACGCCAAGATGGACCAGAAGCACAAGCGCATCCTGGTCCGCATCGGCCTTAACTTCGGGCCCGCGGTGATCGAGGAGAAGGACGTGTTCGGCGACGCCGTGAACGTGGCCGCCCGCGTCGAGTCGCAGGCCGACGCGGAGCAGATCATGGTGTCCGAGGACCTGTACAAGCAGGTGCGGGGGGAGGACGACATCCTGGTCCGTTTCTTCGGAGATGTCACGGTCAAGGGCAAGGCCGAGCCGGTCAAGCTCTACCGCGTGCTCTGGAGCGAGGAGCAGCTCGTGTCCGAGTCCGAGTTCAAGAAGGCCGCCACCAGAAGGACCGTGGACAAGCGCGGCAAGGTCAGCCGGGGACGCGTCATCGAGCTGGTGACTTCGCGCGATCAAAACGCCCTCAAGGTGAGCGTGTTCGAAAGGAAGCGCGGCGAGGAAAAGACCGTCAGCCAATACGACGTGGTCAAGATTGACGACAAGCTCATCAAGACCCAGTGCGACGAGGTCGTGAACCTCTTGAACCGCGCCAACAAGCGGGGCAAGGTCACCAAGGAGATCCTGAAGCAGCTCCAGGCCGCCGGCCAGATCCTCTTCGACCATCTCCTGTCCCCCGAGGCCAAGCAAAAGGTCCTGGCCTCCCAGGCCGAGCACCTTATCATCCGCATGGACGACCGTCTGGTCCACGTCCCCTGGGAACTCCTCTTCGACGGCAAGCAGTTCCTGTGCCAGCGCTTCTCCATGGGACGCATCGTCGCCACCCGCCAGCACGTGGCCGAGGTCCAGACCCGCCACATCTCCAAGCCGCTGCGCATGCTGGTCGTCGCCGACCCCCGCTCCGACCTCGACGCCGCCCGCCGCGAGGGAGTGCACGTCCGCGACGAGCTGGACAAGGAGCACGAGTTCATCAACGTGAACCTCAAGGCCTCCGACGTGTCCGTCAACTTCCTGAAAAGCAAGATCCGCGACTTCGACGCGATCCATTACGCCGGCCACGCCGACTATGACAGCAAGGACCCGGGAAAATCCGGATGGCTCATGGCCGACGGCAAGCTCTCCGCGAGAGACGTCACCAGCATGACCGGAAAGAAGCCCATGCCCGCTCTGGTCTTCGCCAACGGATGCCAGTCCGGACAGACCGACGAATGGAAGATCGGGAGCGATTATGAAAAGGACATCTTCGGGCTCGCCAACGCCTTCCTCGTCTCCGGCGTCCAGCACTACATCGGCACCTTCTGGGACATCCTCGACGATCCCGGACACGACTTCGCCCTGGCCTTCTACCATGAGATGATCGCCGGGGCCTCCGTCGGAGAGTCCGTCCGCCGCGCCCGGCTCCAGCTCGTGGACAAGTACGGCGAGGAGACCATCGTCTGGGCCTCGTACATGCTCTACGGCGACCCGACCTTCAACTACCTGGCCGACGTGGCCGAGGCCGAGGAGGAGGACACGGCATCCGTGGCTCCGGTTCCGCCCCAGGCCGCCGGATACGTGGCGTATCCCGGACAGCCCGTGTTCCGTGGCGCCGAGAGCGCGGCCATGCCCCGCCAGACCGGCATGAGCAAGTCCACCCTCGGCATCATCGCCGTCCTGGTCGCGGCCGTGGTCGTGGTCGGATGGCTCCTGCTGCGCGAAAAGGGAGTGACCGTGGACATCCCCGAAGACGCCGTGGCCGCCGGGTTCATGAAGCTCAACAAGGGCGACATTGACGGCGCCATCAAGCAGTTCGACCAGCTCGCCTCGAACAGCGCCACCAAGGCCCGGGGCCTGGAAGGGCTCGCCGCGGCATACCTCCAGAAAAACGACATGGTCTCCGCCGAGTCGAACGCCCGCGAGGCCGTGAGCGCCGACCCCGGCACCATCTACGCCCACGTCGTGCTCGGCAAGATCGCCTATAACAAGGGCGATTACAACACCGCCGTCTCCGAGTTCAACGCCGGCACCCAGGGCACCGGCAAGGACAAGCACAAGCAGGAGGCCTTTGCCAAGCTCGCCATGGCCTACAACGCCAGGGGCCTGGCCTCGAGCCAGTCCGGAAACAAGGCCGACGCCGCCAAGGCCTACGAGGACGCCTACAAGGCCGACCCCAAGAACAAGGACGCCGCCATCAACCTGGGCCAATCCTACCTCGCCATGGGCAAGCCCGCCGAGGCCAAGGAGGCGTTCCAGAGCGTCGCCGCGCAAAATCCCAACGACATGGTCGCCAACACCCTGCTCGCCCAGGCCGTCGCCCAGATGGCCTCCGCCCAGGACGCCCAGAAGCAGGCCGAGGTCAACCGCGTGGTCGCCGACCTCGCCTCCCGCTGGAAATCCGGGCAGATCCCCGCACCCAAGAAGGCCGACGATGAATGGACCTCGCGCCCCGTCACCGTCACCTTCCTCGACTTCGAGAGCAAGGGACGCATCACCATGGAAGGCGAGATGGACTTCCTCAAGATCGCACTGGCCCAGGCCCTCAAGGACACCGGAAGGGTCGAGGTGGTCGAGCGCGAGAAGATTGACCGCATCATGCAGGAGTTGAACCTCGCCAGCTCCGAGCTCGCCAACGAGGACACCAGGCTCCGCCTCGGAAGACTCTTCGGCGCCCGCCTCATCGCCACCGGCTCGTTCATCCGCGCCGGCCAGGAGGCCCAGGTCAACCTCCGCCTCATCGAGACCGAGACCTCGCTCACCCCCGTGGCCGTCTCCGAAATCTTCAAGGGCAAGGAAGCCCAGTCCGCCGGAGACCTGGCCAAGTCAGTGGCCGATGCCCTCGTCGCCAAGATCAAGAAGGAATACCCGGTCCAGGCCAAGCTGACCGAGGTCAAGGGAGACAATGTCAAGATCAACGTCGGCGACAAGGCCGGCGTCATGAAGGGCATGAAGCTCGATATCCTCGATAACGATCTGCTTAAAGTCGGATCCATCGAGATCACCAGCGTGGCCCCGGACATGTCCGCGGCGAAGATCATCGAAAAGCCGGCCAAGATAGCGGTCGGCGCCAAGGTCAAGGAGGTCACGGACTAAGCGGCCGCGCTTTGAGCCAAGACGAGACGATTGCCTTTGTCCCATCAATGGGCAAAGGCAATCGCTATGATAGGGGCGGGCAAACAGCGAGAATAAACCGCAGAGACGCAGAGAACACAGAGATTTCTTATTCCCTTAAATATAAAATTTTTCTCCGCGTTCTCTGCGTCTCCGCGGTAAATGAAATGCTCTCCACCAGAAGGAGGGAGTGATGAAAACACTGGCTAAGGCATCTATAATTGGGCTGTTCCTGCTCGTCATCTGCGGCCCCGTCCACAAAGCGCGGGCCAAGGCCCCCGAGTGCACCAAGAACGGCGTCAAGTACGGAGTGGTCGAAGGCAACTTCCGCGAGGAGTGGTTCTCATACCAGGAGCGCGCCGATTCCTATGTCGCCGGAGAGTGCTGGGAGCCCGCGCTCTCCGACTACAGCCACGCCGTCGAGCTCCGCACCGCCCAGGACCGGGCCGCCGAAAAGCCCGGCTGCGACCAGCGCCGCGCCCGCTCCTACGGCATGCACTTCATGGACTGGTTCGGACACCGCGGCAAGGGCATCGCGCTGTATAACCTCGGCAGGATTGACGACGCCATCTCCGAGCTCGAGCTCTCACTCCAATGCACCGAATCGTCCCAGGCCCAGTATTACCTCGACAAGGCCCGCGCCGAAAAATTGAAACAGACCGGCGCCGACACCCAGGCCCCCAAGATCAAGTCCGTCCGCTTCGTCCGCTCCGAGCCGCGAGTGGACTTCGTCAAGGCCGGATCGCCCGCACCCGCCGCCGGCTATGACCGCTTCGTGGCCATGCCCTATTACTTCACCATTGACGAGATCAACTCCCAGCTCGAAGGCATGGACAAAAAGGACCGGAAACAACTCGACCTCACCCCCGGCTGGGGCAGCCAGGTCATATCATGGAAGAGCGCCGACGAGATCCCGAACCTGACCGTCAACGAAGGCGCCTTCTACGCCATCGTCGAATCCGAGGACGACCAGGGAGTGCAGTTCGTGGACGCCGCCGGCGTGAAGAGCCCCTACACCTTTGCCCAGAAGACCAGAGCCGACGTCTTCCCCCTGCTCATCAAGGCCGCGGCCGCCGGCGACCAGGAGCAGGCCCAGATGGCCCCGGAGGACCAGGAAACCCAGGACCTCTTCGCCATTTCCTTGAACGAGGACGAGGGCAAGGCCCGCCTCGCCTTCACCGTCACGGATCTCACCGGCAAAACCGCCCAGACCGCGGTCGAGCTCGCGATTGACCGCGAAGGACCCCAGATCAGCATCCAGGACGCCAAGATGCTCCCCGGCGGAAAGGCCCAGATCAAGGGAACATGGGACGATGCCTCCGGCATCAAGGAATTCAAGATCGGAGGCGTGGCCCCGTCAAAGTCCGGCCCCAACGGCTTCGAGGTCACCGCGCCCCTCGAAACCGCCGACCGCGTCCGCTTCCAGGCCACTGACCCCGCCGGAAACACCACCACCGGAGTCATCGTCCTCGGACCCGTCAAGGGCACCATGATCCAGCCGCCCGTCCGCTGGACCAGGCTCTTCGATAAGCTCTACCGCCTGGCTTCCCTCGACGCCTTCGACGCGCCCGTCCTGGCCGTCCCGCCACGCTCGCTCCAGCTCGATCCGTGGACCATGGAGCCGCGCGGCTTTCCCCAAATCCCCGACCTCAACCAGCCGCTCCGCCTGGCCGCCGACGTCGAGCTCTACTGGAACGAGCTCCAGAACACCCTCGGGACCGCGCCCAAGCCGCCCCAGATAGTGCTCAAAACCCGGCCCCAGACCGTCTACTCCAACCAGCTCTACGTCGAAGGCTCCGTGGTCGGACAGGGCGCAAACGTCAAGACGATCCTGATCCAGAAAAAGAACGTGCTTTCCCGGCCCCGCCTGAACGCCTTCTTCAACAAGCTGGTTTACCTCCGCCCCGGCAAGAACATCATCCTGGTCCAGGCCGTGGACGAGAACGGCCTGAAATCCGACGAGACCCTTACCGTCAACCGCGTGGTGCCCCGAGTGGACTCCGTGGCCGAAAGACTCGGCGTCTCCATGCTCCCCTTTTACCAGGACCCGGCATTCATGGACATCGGATCCGTGGCCTATGACAACCTCGTCACCGCGCTCGTGCAGCAGCGCCGCTTCCGCTACGTGGACCGCTCCAAGGTGGACCAGGTCGTCCGCGAGCTCCGCCTCTCCGGCACCGGCCTCACCGATCCCGCCACCGCCGTCAGGGCCGGAAAGCAATCGTCATCCGAGGCCATCATCATCGGAGTCGTCATCGAGACCGCAACCTCCATCGAGGTCAAGGCCCAGGTCGTGGACGTCGAGACCTCAAGAATCATGGTCACCCGCGACGCCTATCACCAGGATAAGTCCCTGTCCAACCTCCAGTTCATCTGCCGGGGACTCGCCGCCAAGCTCCAGAACGCGTTCCCCATCGTCTCGGGAAACATCCAGGGTGCATCCGGCAAAAACGCCACCATCACCCTGGGCCGCAGAAACCGCATCGTCCCCGGTATGAAGCTCGTCGTCTTCAAGGTCGTCCCCAAAACCGACCCCTCCGGAGAGACCATCGGAGCCGATACCCGGAAAATCGGCGAAGCCACCGTCATGGCAATCTCCTCCTCCGCATCCACCATCCAGCTCACCCAGGGCTCGGCATCCGGAAACGACATGGTGATAACCAAGTAGGGGTATGTCGCATGTTGTAGGGCTGATGCGCCATGCCGGCGCTTAAAAAAAAATCGGGAGCGGGTTGTGAGGCCCGCTCCCGATTTTTCATTATCAGGCGGGGATCAAGGTGGCAGTGTCACGGCATTTAAGGTGAATGCCGGCAACAGGTCAACGTCATCCATCCAGCGGCCTTTTTCTTCGGCGAGCAAAAGACCGCAATGGGGGATTTGGGCGTTCACGATGATGGGGCCGGGGCCGGTGATGGCGAGGACGATGGTGGCGTGGCCGCCGTCAAGTTTGCCGTTGACGCCGGACACGTCGAAGCGGTTGCCCGCGGGGCCTCCGCTGTAGCTGCCGTCGCCGCCGAGCAGGACGGCCGTGCCGTCGAAGGCGGGATCAATGGAGAAGACCACGGAGAAGCCGCCCTGGTACAGCACGTTGATGAGGTTGGAGTTGCGCACCCGGACCGTCACGTGAGTGGTGCTACCCACCAGCACGTCTCCCGCCGGCTCGTAAACCTTTTCCAGATCGGCGGCCCGGCTGTTGACCGTGCCCACCGGCATGCTCAGGATGAAGCCGCGGATGGTGACCAGGTCGCTGCCCAGGATGTAGCCGTCGGCGTCGAGGTCCTGCACGTCGGGGATGCCGCGCGGGATGACCTTGTCGTAGCTCTGATGTAATGACAGGACCTCGGCCTGGAGGATGGCTTGGTCGGAACCCAGCACGTAGCCGTCGCCGTCGCCCTCGCCCCAGTAGTAGCAGCCCGGGGTGTCCGGGAAGGCGGCAAGGTTGGGGCTCGGGTCAAAGCTCCACGGATCGGTCCCGTTCCAGTACTCGTGGAAGTTAAAGTTGTTGTCCCTTCCCACGAGCGTCTCGAAGTTGGTGTCTCCGTCGCTCGGGTCGAGCGGGTCCAGCGGCACGGTGTCAACCATGTGCATGGCCTCGTAAAGGTCGGGGATGTAGTCGCCGTCACTGTCCCAGCTCAGCGGATCAGTGCCGTAGGTCACCTCGCCGGCGGAGCATACGCCGCTGACGATCACGGAGCCGTCGCAGAGGCCGTCGCCGTCGGTGTCGGGGTTGTCGGGATCGGTGCCGTAGATGTTGGTCTCGTCATCGTCGGATAGCCCGTCGCCGTCGGTGTCAAGGACACCGCAGCCCTCGTCAATCTCGCCGTAACCGGGATCGCCCGGGCATTGGTTGTCAACGTCGTCGCACAACTCGGGAGCGCCGGGATAAACAGCGGGATCGAGCGGCAAGCAATCCGCGCCGTCAGGGCTGGCGTCATCGTCCGTGTCCCAGTCAACCGGGTCGGTGCCGGCCGCGGTTTCCTGGGCGATGGTAAGGCCGTCGCCATCGCCGTCATCCCACCCGATGCGGGTAAAGAAAATCTCCGGGCTGCCGTCGCGGTCATCGTACCAGGCCACCCCGAACTCGCTGCCGGTCCAGGAAAGGGAGGGATTGAAAGAATTATGGGAATCAAAGGTCAGCCGCACGTCCGCGCCCTGCTTGACGCCCGCGGCCGAGACGCGGGTGAAGTAGATCTCGAGGTTGCCGACGCGGTGGTCCCCCCAGCTCACCCCGAACTCGCTGCCGGTCCAGGCAAGGGAGGGCAGGCCGGAATCATCGGCATCGCTGGTCAGTCTCACGTCCGCGCCCTGCTTGACGCCCGCGTCCGAGACCCGGGCAAAATAGATTTCATAATTGCCGTCCCGGGTGTCTTGCCAGCTTATCCCGTACTCGCTCCCGGACCAGGAAATGACCGGATATTCGGAAATCTGGCCGTTGCTGGTCACCCGGAGGTCCAAGCCCTGCTTCACGCCAGCGGCCGAGAGCCGGGCAAAGTAAACCTCGCCGTTAAAGTCCCGGGTGTCCTGCCAGGCGACCCCGAACTCGCTCCCGCTCCAGCAAAGCCAGGGAGCCAAGGAATCGTAGGCATTGGTGGTCACCCGGAGGTCCGAGCCCTGCTTGGCGCCGGCGGCCGAGACGCGGGTGAAGTAAATCTCGTCGTTCCCGTCCCGGTAATCGTCCCAGACCACGCCGAACTCCGTGCCGGTCCAGGCCAGGTACGGAGTAACGGAAACAGAGGCATTACTGGTCACTCGCAGGTCCGCTCCCTGCTTGACGCCGTCCGCCGAGATCCGGGCAAAATAGATTTCCCAGTTCCCGTCCCGGGCATCGAACCAGGTCACCCCGAACTCGCTCCCGGTCCAGGTCATGAACGGGCCATAAGAGGGAGCGGAGTTGGCGGTCAAGCGCACGTCTCCACCCAGCTTGACGCCTTCCGGCGAGACCCGGGCAAAATAAATCTCGAAGTTACCGTTGCGCTCATCCATCCAGGCCACCCCGAACTCGCTCCCGGCCCAGGCCAGGGACGGATTGAGGTACAGAATGGAACTGGCGGCGCCGTTGCTCACTTGCAGGTCAGCGCCGGTCTTCAGCCCCGGGAGGTCCGGGGTGATCGCGGGATTGAGCGGGTCCGAGCCCAACTTGACCTCGCAAAAATCGGATGGCCCGTCGCCGTCGGTGTCGGCGGTGCAGGGGTCAAGAGTTGGGGAGTATTGGTATTCTTGAAGGCTGGTCAGGCCATCAAAATCATAGTCAACAACGCCGTCCACGGTGTTGGGCATCAGGCAGCCAAAGGTGTTCTCATATGCGTCCGGCATCCCGTCCGCGTCCGCGTCCTGGGCGGCGGCCCTGACCGGCGCGACGATCAGGGTGAGAATGAAAGCGGCGGAGATGATGAGGAGCGGGAGGGAAGAAAAACGCTTTCTGGCCATTGACTCAATGCACAGGTTCATAGCCTTCTCCTTTCGGTTGCGGCCAAACGCCAAAGCCCGAAGCCGGGCATGTACGGATGTCTATCCTGATCAATACCATAGTAAATTCAGATCAGGATGTCAAGTTAAATTTTCACGGCGCGGGAAAATGCGGGAGCCCGCGCCGGCCCGTGACCGCATCCGGGTCCGGGCCGGCGGTGGCGGAGTCAGGATGATTAATGTTATTGCGCCGTGATGGTGAAGGCCGGGTCCAGCACGACCTCGTCCACCCATTTCCCCACCCCGTAAGTGCCGCAGGCGGGGATCACGGCGTTGACGACGATCGTGCCTTCGCCCGTGATCTTCATGAAGATGGTGGCGTGGCCGCCGTCGGATGGGCCGGAGGGGCCGGACACGTCTAACCTCGTACCCTCACCGTAGGCGCCGTCGCCGCCCAGCAGCACCGCCGAGCCGGTGGAAGACGGATCAATGGAAAAGACCACGGAGAAGCCGGCGGAGTAGGGAATGAGGCTGCTGCTGTTGCGCACGCGCAAATATTTTGGCCGGTCAATAGGTTGATAAGGTTTTCTATCTGCGCCCGGCCGGCGCATAAAAAGAAAATCGGGAGCGGGTTGTGAGGCCCGCTCCCGATTTTGTGTGCCAGGCATGTCGCACCTGTTGGAGGTGGAAGTCCTCTGCGGGCCGCGGTGAGCGGAACCGCCAGCCTAGGCAAGGGTGTCCGCCGCGAGGCGGAATCTGAAGGAAGCCAATGGCAAAA
>Ga0307379_10000779_pt1 | contig 52186 bp, 50 predicted proteins | sample UN2MG_FD_202237 | JGI IMG/M metagenome (GOLD analysis project Ga0307379, IMG submission 202237) | Soil microbial communities from Risofladan, Vaasa, Finland - UN-2 | ecosystem: Environmental > Terrestrial > Soil > Coastal area > Acid sulfate soil | place: Finland: Risofladan, Vaasa | collected... | reverse complement strand
CGGCCGACGGGAGCGCCAAGCAAGAAATATTCGCACCCAAGCCCTCTTAAAATCGTGTTTAAAAATAATCCTTGGCGCTCTTGGCGTCTTGGCGGTTCTCCGGTCCGTTTATTTTGGACAGCACTGATTGAAATATCATCGCCAAGACGTCAACTTTTCCGGCCTGTGCTAAACTATTATATCATGCCCCCGCCGGCCGCGGGAGCATGGCAGCGGTGATGCGACAATGGAACCGGACCTGACATCGGGCCGCCCGGCCCCCGCGGACCAGCCCTTGCCCTCGGCGGACACTTACACGCTCTTCTGCCACGACCTTCCCAGCACTCCGCGCCCGGAGATGGGCAAGGTGCTGGTCACCGGGGCCTCCGGCTACATCGGCGGCCGCCTGGTGCCGGAGCTGCTGGCGCGCGGGTACGAGGTGCGGGTGATGGTGCGGGGCCGGGCGCTGGTTTACGCGGAGCGGTGGCCGGGGGTCGAGGTGGTGGTGGCCGACGCCCTGGACCGCGAGAGCCTCGACCGGGCGCTCGCCGGCGTGGCCGCGGCCTATTACCTGATCCATTCGCTCCGGCTCGGGCCGCGCGAGTTCGAGTCGGCGGACATCACGGCCGCGCGCAACTTCCGGGAGGCGGCCCAGGCGCTGGGCGTGGGGCGGATCATCTATCTGGGCGGGCTCGGAGACTGCCGGCTCAGCCGCTCGCGGCATCTGCAGTGCCGGATGCAGGTGGCCGAGGAGCTTCAGGACGGAGCGGTCCCCGTGACCATCCTGCGTGCCGCGGTCATCATCGGCTCGGGCAGCGCGTCCTACGAGATCATCCGCGCGCTCGCCTCCCGCGCGCCCGTGCTCCCCATGCCCCACTGGGCCCGGAACCTCTGCCAGCCCATCGGCGTGCGCGACGTCATCAAGTACCTGGTGGGAGTCCTGGAGACGCCGGAAACCGCGGACGGCTCGTTCGACATCGGCGGGCCCGACGTGCTCACCTACGAGCGGATGGTCCAGGTGTTCGCCGAGGTGATCAACAAGAAGCTGATCACCGTGGCCTTCCCGTTCTCGTCCATCCGGCTGTATGCCTACGCCGCGAGCTTCCTCACCCCGGTGCCCGCGCCGATCATCGCGTGCCTGATGGAGGGGCTCAAGGACGAGGTCGTCTGCGGCGGGGAGGACCTCAAGAAATATCTGCCGTTCGCTCCGCTTCCGTACCGCGAGGCCATCGTGCGGGCGCTGACCCGCGAGGAGCAGGACCGGGTGCATACGCGCTGGTCCGACGCCTACCCCCCGGCCTCCATGCTCGCCATCCGGCTTTCCGAGCTCGCGGGCCGGCCCTTGTACACGGCGTCGTTTTCCCTGCTTTCCGACAAGGCCGCCGCCGACATCTTCCGCTCCATCTGCCGGGTCGGCGGCAAGGCCGGATGGTTCGACAATAACTGGATGTGGCGCATGAGGGGAATGCTCGACCGCGCCCTCTCCGGCGTCGGCACCGCCCGCGGCCGCAAGAGCCAGTCCACCCTTCAGGCCAACGACGTCATTGACTTCTGGAGGGTCGAGGAAATCGAGCGCGACCACCGCCTCCTGCTCCGCGCCGAAATGAAACTCCCCGGCCGCGCCTGGCTCGAATTCAACCTCGCCCCCGAAAACGGACGCCGGCGCCTCTCCATCACCGCCTTCTTCCAGACCAGGACCATATTCGGCCGCGCCTACTGGTACGCCTTCCTCCCCTTCCACCGCTTCATCTTCAAGGACCTGATCGAGGAAATCGAGAGGAGGAGTTGAGCGGGAAAGCAAAGAATGAACGCCAAGACGCCAGCGCCGCTTCGGCCCGCGTGTTCCGTTTCGAACTTATTAGTCGATAGACAGCACCTTGCTCTTGACTTTGCGCCGCTGATTAAATACAATCAATAATATCAAAAAGGCCACTAAAAGCGGAGGAGCGGTGTACCTCTAATGAGTCCTACCATATTCCGTGAAAAAGGATACCGCTTCTTTTTCTTCTCGCGCGAAGAGACCAGAATTCACGTCCATGTGCACGGCGCCGATGGCGAAGCCAAATATTGGCTGGATCCGGGAATTGAGCTGGCGCATAATTACGCATTTTCCAGGACCCAGATGAAACAAATCGAGGGAATCATCGAGGAACATTTTCATGAGCTCACGCGCGCGTGGAAAAAACACTTCGGAAATTGAAGTGACCCATATCTCGAGCCACGGCATCTGGCTCCTGGCGGGAGACCGGGAGCTGTTCATGCCCTATGACGAGTTCCCCTGGTTCAAGGACGCGCCCGTCGGGAAAATCCTCAATGTCCAGCTCCCCGCCCCCGGCCATTTCTATTGGCCCGACCTTGACGTGGACCTCGGCATCGAATCAATCGAGCACCCGGACAAGTTCCCTCTGAAGTCTATATAGAAACAGTTCTTAACTACTCACTAACCGCCGATCCTGTCCATCAATCCAATATCTCCTTGCAACAATCTTCTCTTAAGCTTGGTAATCGGCTTGGAGTGCTTCTCCCTAAAACGCCGGTCCCACCGTATGGATGGACAGCACCTCCTGGAGGTTGAGCTCGGCCTTGACGGGGTCGCCGGAGACGGTGCGGCGGATGAGGGCGATCAACTCGTCGCGCGCCTCTCCCAAGCTCACGCCTTCGAGCAGCGTGCCGGCGTTTTGGTCCATGTCGTCCCCCATGCTGCGGAAGAGCTCGGAGTTGGACGCGATCTTGATGACGGGCGCGATGGGGAAGCCGGCGGGGGTGCCGCGTCCGGTGGTGAAGATAATGAGCTGGGCCCCGCCGGCGGCCATGCCGGTGAGCGAAAAAATGTCGGAGCCGGGGGTGTCCATGATGACGAGTCCTTTCTTGACAGGAGCGGCGGCATAGTCGGCGATCTCGACGATGGGCGTGGTCCCGCCCTTGATCACGCAGCCCAGCGACTTCTCGGTGATGTTGGAAAGCCCGCCCTCGATGTTGCCGGGAGAGATGACCATGCCGGCGAGCGGGCCCAGGATCTCCTCGGTCTTCCGGCGCTGCGCCTGGATCAGGGACACGATCTTGTCGGCCAGCTCGGGCGTGGCGGCGCGGCGGGAGAGGATATGCTCCGTGCCGATCATCTCGGTGATCTCAGCGAGGATCACGGTGGCGCCCTGCCCGACGAGCCAGTCCGCGGCCGTTCCCACGAGCGGGTTCGCGGTCACGCCGGAGAGCGCGTCGGAGCCGCCGCATTCGAGGCCCACCGTGAGCTTTTCCCATCCGCATTCCTCGCGCTTTTGCGCCGCGGCCTCGGCAAGGAACTTCTTCACGATCTCGATCCCGGCGGCGGCGGTCTTCCTGGAGCCGCCCGTGTCCTGGATCACCAGCTTCGCCACCGGCTTGCCAATGGCGGCCGCCGCGTCGGCCACGCTTTGCGCCTTGATGAACTCGCAGCCCAGGCCCACCACCAGGACCGCGGCCACGTTGGGGTTCCGGGCCAGGCCGGCAAGAGTGCGGCTGGAAATCCGGATGTCCGCGATCCCGCGGCCGCAGCCCTCGGTGTGCGTGATTGCCTTCACCTCCGGGACCGCGCGCGCGACGGCGTTGACCACGCCGTTGGCGCACGACACCGTGCTCATCACCAGGACGTGGTTGCGCACGCCCGCCGACCCGTCCGGCCTTTTATATCCCATGAAGCCCATTGGCCCTCCCGGAATTTCAAGAATAATCAACAAGGATGTCCAGGATGTTCAGGATAAATTCAATTCTTTCTTATCCCGTCAATCCTGAATATCCCTGTTAATTATTTGTCCCCGGCCATTTTCAGATTATGCGTGTGCACCCACTCGCCCGGCGCGATGGCGGCGGAGGCAAGGCCGATGCTCTCGCCGTATTTGATCACGGGCGCGCCGGCCGGGATCGCTGCGGCCGCGACCTTGTGGTTCCTGGGGATGTCGGTGGCCGCGGACAACGGCGCGTCCAGCCCGATGATCTTCCCGCCCGCCTTGATGCCCGTTATCGCCACGGCCACGTTGTCGCGCGGGTTTATCAGGATGACGTTGTTTCCCATGAGCGACTCCTTTCCGAAAAGACATGATACAATGGCGGACATGGAAGGAAAAGCGGTGTCGTGCCGGCGCACTCCAGGGCGCCGGCCGGACCGCGCCGGATCAAGGGAGCAAAGGAGTGGAACATGGCCGTTGACAAGGACCTGCTGGTGGTGTTGAAATCCGCGGGGCTCGGGGAGGGCGAGCCGGACCTGGCGGAGAAGCTGATGAAGAGCTTCCTCGCCATGCTGCTGGAGTCCGGCAAAATTCCGGCCCGGATGATCTTCATGAACTCGGGCATCTTCCTCACCACCGAGGGATCGGCGGTGATTGACGTCATCAAAAAGTTTGAGGAACAGGGAGCTGAAATCTTCTCATGCGGCACGTGCCTTGAATATTTTCAGCGCAAGGACAAGCTCATCGCGGGCAAGGCGGGCAACATGCGGGACACGGTGAATGCGATGTTGAGCTTCGCCAGGGTGCTCTCGCCTTAATAGCCGAGGGCATTCAGTCGCTTCATGGTGTCCTGGTCCATGGCCGGGGCGGGATTGGCGGACGAGGGCGCGGGGAGCGAGATGATGGAGTCGAGGATGGCCTTCATGTCGGAAAGCGCCTGGGGCCGGGAGGCGGAGAGGTCATGAAGCTCGCCGGGGTCGGTGTCGAGACGATAGAGCTCGAAGGATTTTGATTCAGGGCGCGAGAAGAGCTTCCAGGGCCAGAGGACCAGGGTGTACTCAGGCTTGTTGTCCGGGAAGTGGAGGGCGGCGGCGGGAGCGGAGAGGAGCTTGTCGCCGTTCATCAGCGCGACCAGGCTCCGGCCGGAGATGCCGTGAGGCACTTCGATGCCGGCGAGGTCGAGGAGCGTGGGCATCATGTCCATGGTGCGGACCGCGTCATCAATTCTCTTTCCTTGCGGAACCTTTCTGAGTTTAAAAGGACTTCTCCTGCTGCTCATGATGAATGGCACCCTCATCACCTGATCGTGCAGATCCTCCACGTGCTCCATCCGGCCATGCTCATTAAACGCCTCGCCGTGGTCAGCGGTGATCAAGACGAGCCTTTCCACGTCACCAAACATCTGGAGCAGCTCACCTATCTTTGCGTCCACGTAGCTGACCTCGCCCTCGTACATCCCGCGCAGATAGGTCACGTCGGACGGAGAGGGCTTGAGATAAAACTGATACCACGGCCGGTCCCCGGTGAATTGCTTGACCTCGCCCAGAGCGGTGTCATCACGGGGCGGCTTGGCAAGATCCTCGGTGAAACGGTGGCGGTGAGGTTCAGGCGCGTAATAGGGCGCGTGGGTATCAACATAATGGATGTAAATGAAAAGAGGATTGCCGCCCGCGGAGAGCATGTCGCCGCCACCGGAGTACAGCCATTCTCCCACCCTTGAATTAATACAGTCCGCGCTGTCCCTGAAGAATGAGGACGCGCAGGTCTCGTCGAAATGGTCGAAGCCCTGGGCAAAGCCGTTTCTGGAAAACAGGAAGTATGTCCCGGAAAAGGCCGCGGTGTAGTATCCGGCCTCCCTGAATTTCTGGACCAGCGACGGGACCGACTTGTCGAGGTACAGGCCGCCTCCCTCGCTGAACAGCACGCGGTGCTGCCAGGGATAAAGCCCCGTGAAGATGGTGGCCACCGAGGTCATGGTAAAAGGAGCTGAAGTATACGCATGGGTAAAGATCGCGCCCTCGTGGGCGAGGCTGTCAATATTGGGGCTGGGATCTTCTGGCGCGCCATAGGCACCGAGGGCGTCGGCTCGCATTGCGTCAACCACGATGAAGATCACCACGGGAGTGGTTGGGATATCCACCGAGTATGGGCTGATATCCCCCCGAAAAATAGTGGTTCGGAAATCGCCGATGAAAGCGCCGGGGCGGTCAAGAGAGGAATGGAAGGTGAGACGCGCCGGGGGTTCTATTGGCTTTTTATATTGAGCGCAGATTTGCTCGTATTGGTCCGGTTCCACTGTATACCGTTCTATGATTTTATTTCCGAAAAAATGGTGGGCAATGATTGTTTCCCCTTTTTCGGTATGTTTGCGTTCGCATTCTATACTCTCGGTTGGTTCTGTTCCTTCGGGAACCGATATTCCGAAAACGCGCCATCCATCTGGAGACGCGGGGTCAACTTTGAACCTCCTTAGCACGGTGTCTCCGTAGTTCACTGTAAATTCCACGGGATTTGTAGCGGCGCCGGGGATGGCACCGGCGGAAAATAGCAGCGTATCGTAAGGGTAAAAGTCGTCGAACAATACAGGCCCATCCTTGCTCACCGCCACCGCGTTCTTGACGACACCGCCGATGTTGATTTTTAAAGGAGGATGGGACTGAGGGTCAACGATGCCGGGGATGGGGTCGCCGGGCCAGACGGAGTATTGTTCGGCGGTAGCGGGGGCGGGCGGCGCGGCGTCGTTGGAATTATGGCAGGAGGAGGCGAGGGCCAGGTAGAGTATAAGGAGGATTGGGAGCGCTGGTCGTGGCAAGATTCTTTCATGAGCCATGTCACGGCCTCAGGATGATGCGTCCGGCGGGCTCGGCGAGGACCTGGCCGATGACGGCGGAAGGCGCTCCTGACCGCTCGAGTTTCTTGAGCATGGACTCGACGTGGTCGGGCGGGAGTGAGATGAGGAGTCCGCCGGAGGTCTGGGGGTCGAAGAGGATTGACCACCATGGCTCGGCCACGTCGCCTTTCACGAACTCGCCGAAGTGGGCGCGGTTGTTACGCGTTCCCGCGGGCGAGTGCCCCTTGTCGGCGCAGTCGCGGGCCAGCGGCAGGAGCGGCACGTCGCGGTAAGCGATCTCGAAGGCGCGCTCGGAGGCGCAGGCCATTTCCCGGGCGTGGCCCAGGAGTCCGAAGCCGGTGACGTCGGTGCAGGCGTGGGCCCCGTACTCAATCATGATCTCGGACGCTGCGCGGTTGAGCATGAGCATGGTTTTGACGGCGGGCCCGAACTCGTCCTCGCTGATGGCGTCCTTTTTGCGGGCGGTGGAGAGGAGTCCGGTGCCGATGGGCTTGGTGAGGACCAGGACGTCTCCGGGCCTGGCGCCGGCGTTGGTGACGACCTTGTCCGGATGGACCAGGCCAACCACGGAGAGGCCGTACTTCAAGTCCTCGTCGCGCACCGAATGGCCGCCGGCGATCACGGCGCCGGCCTGGGCCACCTTGTCGGCCCCGCCCTTCAAGATGGCGCGCAGCAGCTCCTTGTCCTCCCGGGGCGGGAAGCCGCAGATGTTGAGCGCGGCAATGGGCCTGCCGCCCATGGCGTAAACGTCGGAGAGGGAGTTGGCGGCGGAGATGGCGCCGAAGGTGTACGGGTCGTCCACGATGGGGGTGAAGAAGTCCACGGTCAGAATGAGCGCGGTGGTATCGTCCAGGCGATAGACCCCGGCGTCGTCAGCGGTGTCCATGCCCACGATCAGTTTATCGCTCGTCGGGAAGCACATTCCCGCGAGGATCTGCTGGAGGTCGCCCGGACCCAGCTTGGCCGCTCAACCGGAAGCTTTAGCGCGGCAGGCCAGGCGGACCTTCTCTTTTTGCTCGTCGCTCATTCTCTCCAATTCCTTAAGGGGTATGTCGTATGTGGTATGTCGTATGTCGCGGGGACGGCGTCGTCTTATTGCAGCGACATACGACATACCACATACGACATACCTTTCCTGTTCGTTTCCATGATAGCGCAAATGGTTCCCCGGTAACAAGCCGGCAAAAAGGCGGCTTGAAGCGGGAAGCGGCGTGTGATAATCATCAGAGCCATAAAAGTCTCGGAGCTAAGGAGGGACGCGATGATAGTCATTACCGCGGCGATGCGGGCGAAGAAGGGCAAGGATGATGAGCTGATCGCGGCGATGAAGGAGCTGGCGGCGGCGGTGCGGAAGAACGAGCCGGGGGCGCTGGACTATACTTTTCACCGGGCGCAGCGGGACCGGTCGCTGTTTATGGTTTACGAGAAGTACCAGGACGGCGAGGCGATGAAGGCGCACATGGGGTCCGCGCATTTTCAGGACGCGGCGAAGCTCTTCGGCTCTCTTTTAGAGGGCGGGCTGGGGATCGAGACGTACGAGGTGATCGAGTAGATCAAGGGGGCGGGCAGATGAAGCTGACTCCGGAACATGAGGCGGTGCGGCGGGGCGAGTCGGGCGCGGCGCTCGCCAGGGCCATGGAGACGCTGGTGGTGTATGGCGAGGCGTTCGGGGCGGCGCGGCTCGTTCCGATCAAGAGCGCGCACCTGGCGGGGACGTTCGCGGCGATGCCGTACAAGGGCTATTACGCGATCCTGAAGCAGTTGGTTGAAGAGGGCGTGAAGGTCAAGGTGCCGACCACTTTGAACCCTCGGCCGGGCCAGGCCCTCAACCTGGTGAACCGCCTGGTGTTCAGCAGGCAGGGCAAGCTCGACCGGCGGCTCGCGGCGCTGGGCGTCACGCCCAACTACTCGTGCGTGTGCTACGAGAAGGCGAACGTGCCGGGGCTGGGCGATATGCTGGCGTGGGCGGAATCGTCCGCGGTGCAGTTCGCGAACTCGGTTTTGGGTGCGCGGACGAACCGGAACTCGATCTTGATTGACATCTGCTCGGCGGTGACCGGGCTCACGCCGGAGTTCGGGTATTTGCTGGACGAGAACCGGCGCGGCAAGGTGCTGGTCAAGCTTGCGGTCACGAAGATGGACGCGGCGGCGCTCGGGTTCATCGTGGGGCAGAGGGTGGTGGACCAGGTGCCGGTGATCGAGCATTACGATTTCAGTTGGATCGAGCTCAAGAACATGGGCGGGGCGATGGCGGCGGCGGGCGGGGTCGCGCTCTTCCACGTCGAGGGTCTGACGCCGGAGGCCCCTGACCTGAAGACGGTTTTTGACGGCGGGCCGAAGAGCACCATCACGGTGACGCAAAAGGACCTGGACGGCCTGTGCGCGAAGGACACGGAGGCGGCGAGGCTGGTGGTGTTCGGGTGCCCGCAGATGACGTTTGACGAGGCCTTCGAGCTGGGGGAGCGGTTCGCGGACAAGAAGGTGAAAAAGCCGACGTGGTTCTGCCTGGTCCCGGAGGCGCGGGAGCGGTTCGCGCGGACGGAGCTTTATGAAAAGGTGCGGGAGGCGGGGGTCGAGGTTTACGACCACTGCCCGCTGGCGGCGCTCACGGTGCGGCTCGGGGGAAAGAAGGTGCTGACCTCATCGGGCAAGCTCTACTATTACCTGGCGGGGTCGGACTACGGCGCGATGGAACAGTGCCTTGCGGCATGCGGGGTGGCGTGATGGAGACGTTGCAGGGAAAGGTGATGCTGGGCGGCCGCGGGTCCGGGCCGGCGCTGGTGACGCGGATGCCCATGAACTTCACGGCGGCGTTCAGCAAGCCGGTGAACCTGATCCCGAGCCGGCGCGCGGAAATCCAGGACCAGCACCACGAGTTGTTCCGGAAGAACATCGAGGGGAGCGTGCTGGTGTTCCCGGCGTGCATCGGCTCGACCTTCACCGGCATGGTGCTGATGCAGCTCATGATCGAGGGCCACGGGCCGGCGGCGGTGGTGGTGCAAAACGCGGACCCGCTGCTGGTTTCGGGCGCGGTGCTCGCCGAGGTGTGGTTCAAGAAGGGGGTGCCGGTGGTGGAGTACCAGGGCGCGGACCTGTTCGACAAGATCAAGAGCGGCGACCGGGTGGAGGTGGACGGGGCGAGCGGGGAGATCAGGGTCGGCGTTGGCTGAGGGGGCAACTCATTCTTTATTAAACCACAGATGAACACAGATGAACGCAGATAAGAATTTATCCGATAAAATTGATCCGTGTTCATCAGTGTTGATCTGTGGTTTATCTTTTGCGAGGTCATTAATAAATGGTATATGGAAATAAGTGGATGAGGACGGGTGTGCTGATCATGCTGGCGGGCCTGATCCCGGGGGCGCGGTCGCGGGCGCAGGACACGGCGCCGGAGCTTGACGCTCCGAACCGGGCGCGGTACGCGCGGGTGTCGGCTTCCGGGTTCAGGCTGGCGCGGCTGGAGGAAATACCCATGTCCGGGAACGTGACGGCCAACGTGAGCCTCGCCATGCCGCAGGTCAGGCCGCGCTGGGTGCCGCGCTACGCGGTGGACGGCAGTCCGCTGACCTACTGGGCGTCGGAGGAGGGGGGCGACCTGCACTGGCTGGAGCTGGGGGTGGGCAATGAGCTTCAGCCCAAGGTTGCGGTGTCGGCGGTGGCGGTGGCGTGGGGCACGTCTTATGCGAAAAAGTATCGGATCATGGCCAGCACCGACGGGAGCTACTGGAAGCAGGTGCAAGCGGTTGACGAGGGCGGGGGCGGGGTGGAGGTCTTCAAGCTGGAGACGCCGCTCGCGGTGACGGCGATCCGGATCGAGGTCCCGTCGGAGCAGAGCATGACCTCGGTGTCGGTGGTGGAGGCCGGCGTTTACGGAGACAGCGCTGAGCCGGCGCCGGCGGCGCCCTCCCGGCTCAAGGCGTCAGGAGTGGGCAGCGGGAGCGTCCGGGTGAGCTGGAAGCAGGAGGGCGATGGGTCAACATATTTTTTCCGAGTGTATCGGGCCCAGGGGTCGGCGCCGGCCGCTGACATCGCGCACCTGGTGGCGACGACCTGCAAGACCGAGTTCGTGGACGCGGGCCTGCGTCCGGGGCGCACGTATTACTACCGGGTGGCGGCGGAGAGCTTCGGGGGGAGGACGGCGTTCGCGGCGGAGACGGTGAAGGCGGTGACGGCGGCGGGAGAGGACTTTGCGCGGTTTAAGTTCCGGGGCGTGGTGGAGGGATTTTACAACGACCCGTGGCCGCACCAGGAGCGGCTCCGGATGATCGCGTTCCTGGAGGCTGCCGGCTTCAACTATTACATCTATGCTCCCAAGGTCGAGCCTTTCCACCGGCAGTGGTGGCGGCGGCCGTATCCGGAGGATGAGCTGAAAAATTTCGCGGAGTTGGCCGCCACGTGCCGCGCTCACAACGTGACGTTCAATTACGGCATCTCTCCGGGCCTGGATTTTAATTCCCGCGGCCGGGACGACACCGAGAAGCTCAAGGCCAAGCTCAAGGGGCTGTTCGACGCGGGCGTCAGGTCGTTCACCCTGTGCTTCGATGACATCGGGCCGCCGGGATCGAGCGTCAAGAAGAGCGCGGCAATGAAGCAGGCGCGGCTGGTGAACGAGGTTTATGACTACCTGCAGTCGCTCGACCCGGGGACTGAGCTCTTTTTCGTGCCCACTGTTTACTCGCGGACCTATTCCTACTGGAAGAAGAAGAGAAGCGGGGAGGCCAGGTATCTCGAGGCCTTGGCGCAGGTGAACCAGAATGTGCTGATTTTCTGGACCGGGCCGGGCAACGTGTTCTCGGCCGAGATCAAGACGGACGAGGCCATGGAGCTTAAAAAGCTCTGGGGCCGGCCGGTGCTGATCTGGGACAACTACCCGGTGAACGACATCGCGCTCCGGTTCAACATTTTCACCGGCCCGTATCTGGGGCGCGACGCGGACCTGGGCCGTGCCGCAGGCGGGATTTTCCTGAACCCGATGTACCTGCCCAACGCGAGCCGGATCGCGCTGTCCACGGCCGGCGAGTACATGACCAGAAAGGATTACGACCCGTGGGGCGCGTATGACCGGGCGCTCCGGCTCGCGGGCGGGAGCGGGGAAGGCTACCGGAGCCTGAAGACGCTGGCGGACAGTCTCATCCCGCATCCGGTGTTTTCCGAGCTTTCCGTGGAGCGGGTGCCGGCGTTCGGGGCGATCGAGGACCTGTGGTCGGCGCGGGCCAGCGGAGAGGGAGTGGAGAAGGCCCAGGACCGGCTGGGGAAAATTTTCACGGACTTCGCGGCCAATCCTCAGGCGCTGCAAGCCAGTCTGGACCACGGCGAGCTAACGCCGGAGCTCATGCCCGCGAGCGAGAAGCTTGCGTTATATGGAGAGGCCGGGCGGAATTGCCTGGAGCTGATGAACGAGCGGCGGCCGGACCGGCGCACGGTGCTGCGGCGCGAGATCCTGGAGCTGCAGGCGCGGTCACGGGTGATCCCCTGGAAAGTGGCCGATGAGACCAGCTCGCTCGCCTATTCGCTGATCGGGATCACGCCCGGCCGGCGCAGCGTGCTCGACGACTTCATAAACCGCGCGCTCCGGGAAGTCCCGATGTGAGAAGGGTGACCGCGCTCTTGGCAATTGCCCGCAAATGGAAATATACTGAAAGCCTCGCGAGCCACGGATAATGGAGGAAAGATCATGAGCGGCCCACTTCGTTACAACATCGCCGACGATCGGCTTGCTTACACCGGCCGGCACGAGGCCGAGGAGATGAGCCGGGACAAGGTGTCCACTTTTAACCTGAGGCACCAGGAGGTCTTGAGCTTTTACGGGCTCGAGCTCATGAGCGGCACGGTGTACATGATTGACGACCGGACCAACGGCCGTTCGAACCTGGGGGTGTTCCGGTCGAAGCAGCTCCGGCAGGCGGTGATCCTGGCGGCGGCCCTGCCGGCGGCGGCGGTGGTGATTCACGGGTTCGGCTCGCTGAAGAACGTTCCCAAGGACCTGCAGACCAAGGACCTGGAGAACAAGTTCAAGCGGATGAATGACCGGATCGCGGCGCAGGTGATGGGCGAGGTGCTTCAAATCACCACGGAGAACCTGGCGGTTGGCGAGGAGGTGGTGATCGAGAGCGCGATCACGGAGGGGGTGCGGGCCAAGCCGGGGGTGGAGCCGGGCGGCAACCCGACCATCGCGGTGGGCACGGTGTACGGCAAGGAGGAGCACTGCCGGCGCTACGGCCGCGGGCTGGGGCCGGAGGTGGACATGCTCTCGATGGGCTCGGACGTGATTGACGGCACGGGCAAATCGGTGAAGGGCCTGCACAGCTCGCTCACGGCGCTGTTCGTGACCGAGTCGGGAGTGAAGCGGCACCTGCCGGACATCTACGTCGAGCGCTGGATGGCGGGCGCGCCGTTTCCCGAGTTCAACCCGCGCGAGACGAACCTGAAGGAAGAGGCCGACATCATCGCGGGCGCGTATAACATGAAGGACTACGCGGAGCTAAGCGCGTTTTTTCTGGACCGGCCGCGGCACCAGCCGGCCATGGACCAGTTGAACGCGATGGGGATCGCGACGCCGTTCGACAAGGACGGGGACCTGTTCCCGTCGCTGGTGATGGGGCTCGAGGGCTTAAGCTTCCCTGACGGGCGGCCGCTGAACAGCATGATCGGGGAGATCGGCGGGTCGGCGGAATGGGCGGTGGGCGTGCTGCCGCTGGTCTGGCGGGGCGGGCAGGCGCTGGGGATGCTGACCAGCCAGAGCTCGCTCACCAGGAAGGACCTGAGCCCGGAGGAACTGTGGAACGATCGGTTCCACTACACCGAGGAAGAGCTGATGCTGATCCAGGACGCGCGGTTCGAGCAGAAGCCGTACTTCACCATCCGCGACATCCTGGAGCATCCGTTCGCGGGCGGGGTGAGCGCCTTCTCCGCCATCTCCGACAACTACTTCCTGCCCGAGCTCAAGGGCGCGTCGCTCGACCGCGAAAAATGCACCATCACCACCAATACCCTGATGATCAACTCGCTGGGCATGATGGAGCACTGGCGCCTCACCTTCAAGTGCGTGGAGGGGATGGACGCCACCGCGCGGAAAATGGCCTCGCCCAAGGCCGTGCTGCGCGGGCTCGGCCACGACGGCCTCGGAGACAAGATCAAGGACATGGCAGATGACGCGACCGCGCTCTTCAGGCTCAAGCAGTTCTTCATCAACGAGTACTACCCTGCCATCATCCACACCGGCGGCAAAATGGTGCTGCTGGAAAAAACCATCGAGACGCTGATCGCGCGCAACGCCCTGTCCGAGCAGGACCGCGAGATCGTGCGCGCGGCGGTGCGGATCATTCCCGAGTGGTTCACCCGGGGGGCGTGAGGGGCCGGTTTTTTAAGGGGAGACAGGTTTTTGTTCGCACCGAGACACAGAGAACACAGAGATTTATTATTTAATTTTTATTCCTCTGAGTTCTCTGTGCCTCGGTGCGAAATAAATTCTTTCCTCCTCATTCCCAGTATCAAGCGAGTCCAGCCTTGAGCGATAGCACTGACGGATCCAGGAAGGCGCGGAAGCTCGCGGCGCGCGCGCTGATGTGGGCGGGGGCCGCGGCGGTGCTGGTGTGGATTTTTCGGCGCGTGCCGCTGGACCAGGCGCTGGAGGCGCTGAGCGGGGTCCGGCTCGGATCGTTCCTGGCGGTGGCCGCGGGTTTTTCCGCGCTCACGCTGCTGCTCGATTCCCTGACCCATTACTGGCTGTTTAACCGCTTCAACCCTCCGCTCGATTTTTGGAGCACGCTACGCTGCCGCGGAGAGACCTACCTCTTGCTGTCGCTCGGGTTCCTCTACGGTCAGGGCGGGATGGCCTACGCGGTGAGCCGGCGGGCGAAAAAGCCGCTGGCCGAGGTCACCGGCTCGATCCTGTTCATCATGCTGAACACGCTGATCAGCCTGATGGTGTTCCCGACGCTGGCGCTGATTTTTTTCATCCGGGAGACGGCGGCGCCGGAGTTCCGGTCATCGCCGGAGTGGAGCATCGTGGTGCGGTGGCTGGTGGTGTCGTGGCCGCTCATTATTCTGCATTTTGTTTTCTGGGCGCGGCGGTGGGACAACCCTCTAAGGCGGCGGCTGGTGGGAGGGCTCGCGCGGGCTTTTGACGATGCGGGGCCCAAGGACTACGCGGTGGCGATCGGGCTCCGGTCGGTTCAGACCGTGGCGTGGTGCGCGTTCACCTGGCTCGGGCTTCGGAGCTTCTCGGCCCAGGTCCCGCTCTTTGACCTGATGGCGCTCGGGCCGCTGGTCGGGCTGATCAGCGCCATCCCCACTCCCGGCCGCATCGGGCCCGGCCAGGCCGCCTGGCTCCTGCTCTTCTCCCACCGCGCCGACCCGGCCGCGCTGGTGGCATTCTCCATCGTCTGGGTGATGGGCATCAACGTCATGCGCTGGCTGATCGGCGCCCTCTTCCTGGCCCTGCCGGGAGCGGGTCCGCTACGAAGGCCTCAGGCCCCTGAGACGTGAGCAGTATCTCTTGAGAAAAATCAGACGGGCTTCCCCAGGCCGTGGAAGCCGCCGCGGATGGAGGGAGTCACTTCTCGGCCGGCTTTTCCACTTCCGCTTCCTTTACCTTGAATTAATGTTCTTGGCACTCGACGCTGCAGAAATGGTGCACGTACTCAGCGCCTTCCGCCGTGATGACCACGGAAGTGGGGATATCCTTCTTGCAAACTTCGCAATGCACTTTTTCAATCTCAACCATATTTACACCCCGCAATATTTCCATATTCCAGCCGCCCAGAGCGGCCTGAAATGTTCCACCGGATACAATGTAAGGCCGGAGGCCGGATCACGCAAGGGGCGGGATGTTTTCGGGAATCGGACGGCTTTCAAGTCTCAAGTATTGACATCTCACACGGGGCGGGACAAGATAGTAAAGGCGTTTCGGATAGCATTTGTTATTTGGCGAGGCAGTGCCCGCGGCCTTTGGTGGGAGCGCCTTTGCGGGCGCGATTCTTGGAAGGGCCGGGACAATGGATCGCGCCCGGAAGGGCGCTCCCACGCAAGGTAATGGACCTTTGTCAGAAGCCCTGATGTGAAAACCCGACCAAAAGGAGTGAGAGAAATGAGTGACGATTTAAAGAAGATCAAGGAAGCCAGGGACAAGTGGAGCGCGGGGGTGGAGAAGTCGCTGGCCCGGTTCCCGGAGAGCAAGCCGCAGTTCGTGAACACGTCGGGCATACCGCTCGGGCGGGCGTACACGCCGCTCGACGTGGCGGAGCTGGATTACCTCGTTGACCTGGGTTTCCCCGGCGAGTACCCGTTCGCGCGCGGCGTGCAGCCGACCATGTACCGCGGCCGGCTCTGGACCATGCGCCAGTACGCCGGGTTCGCCACCGCGGAGGAGACCAATAAGCGCTACCATTACCTCTTGGACAAGGGCCAGACCGGGCTGTCGGTGGCGTTCGATCTGCCCACCCAGATCGGCTACGACTCTGACCATCCGCTGGCGCAGGGCGAGGTCGGCAAGGTCGGCGTGACCATTGACTCGGTCCGCGACATGGCGACGCTCTTCGATAAGATCCCGCTGGACAAGGTCACGACCTCGATGACCATCAACTCGCCCGCGGCGGTGCTGCTGGCCATGTACATCGTGGTGGCCGAGAAGCAGGGCGCGGGCAGGGACAAGCTGGGCGGGACCATCCAGAACGACATCTTGAAGGAGTACACCTCGCGCGGAACCTACATCTTCCCGCCGGCGCCCTCGATGCGCATCATCACGGACATCTTCGATTTCTGCACTAAAGAGGTGCCGCAGTGGAACACCATCTCGATCTCGGGCTACCACATGCGGGAGGCGGGGGCGACGGCGGTGCAGGAGGTCGCGTTCACGCTGGCCAACGGCATCGCCTACGTGAAGGCCGCGGTGGACAAGGGCCTGGACGTGGACGCGTTCGGCGGACGGCTGTCGTTCTTCTTCAACGCGCACCTGGACTTTTTCGAGGAGGTCGCCAAGTTCCGGGCCGCGCGCAAGCTGTGGGCGAAAATCATGAAGGACCGGTTTGGGGCCAAGAACCCGAAGAGCTGGCCGCTGCGCTTCCACACCCAGACCGCGGGCGTGACGCTGACCGCGATGCAACCCATAAATAACATCATGCGGGTGGCGTTCCAGGCGCTGTCGGCGGTGCTGGGCGGCACGCAGTCGCTCCACACCAACTCCTATGACGAGGCGCTGGCGCTGCCGGCGGAGGAATCGGTGCGCATTGCGCTCCGCACCCAGCAGCTGATCGCGAACGAGATCGGGGTCACCGACGTGGTGGACCCGCTGGCCGGGTCGTATTACGTGGAGTCGCTCACCGCCGAGATCGAGAAGCGCGCCCAGGAGTACATCAAGAAGATTGACGAGCTGGGCGGCGCGGTCAAGGCCATCGAGCACGGCTTTGTGCAGCGCGAGATCGAGGAGAGCGCCTACCGCTACCAGAAGGAGATCGAGCGCGGCGAGCGGATCGTGGTGGGACTCAACAAGTTCCAGGAGCAGGAGAAGCCGCCGGCGAACCTGCTCCGCGTTGACCCGGCGGTGCGCGAGTCGCAGATTGCCAAGCTCAAAAAACTCCGCGCCGAGCGCGACAACAAAAAGGTGGACCAGACCCTCACCGCCCTCCAGGACGCGGCTAAGGGCAGCGACAACCTCATGCCGCCGATAATTGAAGCGGTGAGGGTCGAGGCTACGCTGGGCGAAATCTGCGACGTGTTGAGAGGGGTGTTCGGGGAGTACAAGGCGGGGGGGTGAATTTTAGGATTTTATTTTACACAAAGGCGCAAAGTTCACAAAGGAAGAAAGAAGTTGCAAGAATGGATGAAAACGCATTGAGCAAGGAAATAATAGGAGCTGCCATTGACGTTCATCGCGCCTTGGGCCCCGGCCTGTTGGAATCGGTTTATGAAGAATGTTTATGCCGCGAAATTATTCTCAGGAACATCGAATTTGAGCGGCAGGTATCCATTCCTGTCCAGTACAAAGGCGTCAAACTGGAGTGTGCTTATAAACTGGACATATTGGTTGATGATAAAGTGGTCGTAGAAATCAAATCCGTGGAACAAGTGACTCCAGTCCATTTTAAGCAGCTTTTAACCTATCTGCGCCTCACCGATAAGAAACTGGGCTTATTGATAAACTTTAATGAAGAGGTTGTTAGAAAGGGCGTTCACAGGATAGTTAATGGTCTCTTGGCGCCTTTGACAAAGGACTGATTTCTTTCCTTTGCGAGCTTTGCGCCTTTGCGTGAAAAAAACTCATCCATGGAAAGGAGTGCTAAATGGAAGCAAAGATCAGGGTAGTGGTGGCGAAGCCGGGGTTGGATGGACACGATCGCGGGGCGAAAGTGGTGGCCAGGGCCTTGCGGGACGCGGGGATGGAGGTGATTTATACGGGGCTTCGGCAGACGCCGGAGCAGATCGTGTCGGCGGTGGTGCAGGAGGACGCGGACGTGCTGGGGTTGTCAATACTCTCGGGCGCGCACGATTACCTGTTCCCGCGGATCGTGGAGCTGTTGAAGAAGGAGGGCCGGGAGGACGTGATGGTGCTGGCGGGCGGCATCTTTCCGCCGGAGGACGTGGACGGCCTGAAGAAGCTGGGCATTGCCGAGCTGTTCGGGCCTGGCGCCAACACCGACGAGGTGGTGAATTTCATCAAGGAGCATGTGAGGAAAAATTGAGGAGTTTATAAACCGCGGAGGCGCGGAGGACGCGGAGAAAAAGTTTTTAAATTAAATCTTGGCGTCTTGGCGTTGAATTTTGGGCCGGGAAGAAAGGAGAAGTTTCATGAAGGTATTGCGGGTAGATCACATCGGGATCGCGGTTCCCAACCTGGAGGAGGCGAAGAAGTTTTACGAGGGCGTGCTGGGGATCAAGGCCAGCGGAGTGGAGGAAGTGAAGGAGCAGAAGGTGCGGGTGTGCTTCCTGCCGGCGGGCGACTCGGAGCTGGAGCTCTTGGAGTCCACCGCGCCCGACGGGCCCATCGCCAAGTTCATCGAGAGCAAGGGCGCGGGCATCCAGCACATCGCGCTCCGGGTGGACAACATCGAGGCGGCGCTGGAGGAGCTGAAAAAAGCGGGGATCAGGGTGATTGACGAGAAGCCCCGCTACGGCGCCGGCGGCGCCCGGATCGCGTTCCTCCATCCCAAGGCCACGGGCGGGGTGCTCTTGGAGCTGACGGAGAGGAAGGGCTGATTCTTTAAGAGGGCTTTCGTAATTCCGTCCGTGTCGGCAAGGAGGGTGATCTATGCGCCTGAATCGGACCATCGGGATGGTGTTTTTCCTGGCTGCCGCAACATGCATGGCCGCCGGAGATTTTTCCGTCTTCTCCGATGGCTTCAAGGGCCCGGAGAACATGGCGTTTGATGGCAAGGGCGGGCTGTACGTATCGGACACGGACCATTTGTGGCTGGCGGACGCCGGCGGGGATAAGAAGGAGTTGTACGCGCGCGATCCGGAGAAGGACAGCATCAGCCTGGGCGGGGTGAGCCTGGGGCCCGGGGGCAAGGTCTATTTTTCCACGGGCAACGCCATCAAGATTTATGACCCCGCTGACGGCGCGGTGAGCGGGTTCGTGAGCGGGTTCAACTTTGCGAACGGCAACTGCTTTGACGACGCGGGCGATTTCTTCATCGCCGACTCGAACGCCTGCACGCTGTTCGTGGTGCCGGCGGGCACGAAGGAAGTGAAGGTGCTGAAGGACAAGCTGGGGAGCGCGGCGGGAGTGGGCGTGAACGGCGTGGTGTGGAGCCGCGCGGACAATACACTTTATTATACGGTGAACCTGCCCACGCGCGTGGGCGGGCTCAAGCTCGGCCCCGGTCCCGCGGTCGCGGGCGAGGTCACGATCATCAAGTTCCCGCTGGGCGGGCTCGACGACCTGATGCTGGACCGCGCCGGCAACTTCTACGTGTGCATGTGGTTGAACGGCAAGGTCGTCAAGGTGTCGCCCGACGGCAAGAAAGAGACGTTGCTCGATAAGCTCGACGGCCCGTCGTCCCTGGAGTTCGCGCCCGGGACCGGAGACCTCTACATTACCATCAAGGGCGGCAGCACCAGGTTCGAGGGCACGCAGGTCATCAAGGTCAAGACGGACTCCGCGGCCTATAAGCTGCCCTTTATGCCCTGACAATGAAGAATGCGGGAGGCCTGCTCTGACGGGCGGCCTCCGCGTCGGAACAAGATCGTCAGGCAATTTATTCACACAGAGGCACGGAGATCACAGAGAAAATTTTCTCTTTTTTCTTTCCCTCTGCGTTCTCGGTGCCTCTGTGTGAAATCAATCCCGTGATTCTCATTAGCTACTCGATCCTAATGGATCTGCACGGTCGCCAGCACCGGCATGTGGTCGGAGGGGCGGCGGCCCGCGCCGTAGGTGTCGTCGAGGGTGGCGAAGGCGTGGACGGAGACGCCCGGGCCCGCGAACACGTAGTCAATTCTTTCCCCCGGCATTGAGTCCAGCGCGAAGTCGCGGGTGGTCCCCTCCGGCCCCTGCGGCGGCATACTTGACACGGCGCGCGCGTCGCGGAGCCGGGCGGCGAGCGTCTGATACTGTGACGTATCGGGAGCGGAGTTGAAGTCGCCGGTGACGATGAAGGTCTCGGAGCCGGCGATCTCCGAGATTTTGGCGAGGATGATTTTCGCGCTCATCTCGCGGGCGGTCTGGCCCATGTGATCGAAGTGGGTGTTGAACAGGTAGAACACCGCGCCGCTCGACTTCTGCTTGAATCTGCCCCATGTCACGAGTCGCGGGAACGCGGCGTCCCACGAGCGGGAGCCGGGGACGTCCGGCGTCTCGGAGAGCCAGAAGGTCCCCTGCGCTTCCAGTTCGAGGCGGTCCTTGCGAAAAAAGATGGGGCAGCGCTCGCCGACCCTTTTGCCGTCCTCCCGTGGCGGCCCGAACCAGGCGTAGTCGGGCAGGCGGCGCTGAAGATCGTTGGCCTGCGACTTGAAGACCTCCTGCATGCCTGCCAGGTCCGGGTCATATTTACGAATCAGCTGTGCAACGTGGCCCCGACGGAAAGCCCAGTAGTCGCGGCCGTCGGATAACATGAGGGTCCGGATGTTGAAGGACATGACGCGGAGCTCGGCCGCGGGCGCGCCGTTCAGCTCACTGCCCGAGCCGTTGACGTGATCGGCCGCGAGCGGCAAGAGCGCGGCCGCCGCGAGCATGAATAATTTTTTCGCGACTCCCGGCATCACTCGCTTCCCCCTCCGCGCACCGGGCTCAGGCGGAACTTATAGGAATAGGGCTTGGCCGGCAGCGTAAACTCCTGGTGCACCGGCGCTCCCCAGGAGTCGTCGCCGCCCACGCCCATCTGCATGTAATCGAGATTGACCGTAACGTCGCTGCTCCGTTTTATTTCGTTGGGGTGCTTGTGGGTCTCCAGCTCTTCCATCTTGAAAGGCCAGGCGCTCATGGAGAGCAGCGGCAGGCCGGTGGCCCTGAGCCCGAAGCCGGCGTCGTCGGTGAAGCTCACCCAGCGCACGTCGGTGCGGTTGCCGGTCTCCTGCGGCTCGAGATAGGGAAAGACCAGGTCATCCACCGGCGCCGAGTACAGGCCCACGGCCGCGCCGGTGTTGCGGTCCCAGTAGTTCTCCTGCGGGCCGCGGCCGAACCAGGTGACGGTGCGGAAGGCGCCGGGCACGGCCATCTGCATTCCGACGCGGGGCAGGTCGGGCAGCGCGCCGGAAGGAGCGAGGTCCGCCTCAACCACCACGTCGCCGTCGCCGTACACGGTGTACACGTTGCGCCAGCGCGACGCGCCCGCGGCGAGCCGGGACTCCGCCGTGATCTGAACCGCCTGGGGCGAGAGTTGTTTGGCGGTCACACCGGTGATAGTGCGCTCCGGCCCGGCATTCTTCCAGACCTTGAGCCGCGCGGGCATGAAGTTGCCGCGGTCGTTGTCGGTGGGAGGGCGCCAGAAGTTGGGAAGGAGCGGCGAGGCGATGAGCTGTTTGCCGCGGTACTCGAAGGATTCGAGCGCGCCGCTTTGTTTGCCGACGCGGACGGAGAATTCGGGGCCGGTGACAATGAAGGCGTCGGCGGATTCATCGAGAGCCACGGCGGGCAGTGAGGAAAGCTCGGGCTCAATCAGCGCGGGCATAGCCCAGTATATCTTGATCTGGTCCCAGGCCACTACATATTCTTTCTGCGCCCACGGTTCGTCTTGGGCAAGGGCGAAGGAGACGGTAAGAAAGTATCGGGCTCCGTTCTTTGGCCCCGGTCTTTCGATGGGGACCATGACCATCTCGCTTTCCCCGGCAGGCGTGGAGAGAACGGGCAGGTCACCGGATTGGATGGTTACACCGTTCTCCTCCAGCCTCCATGAGCCGCGCACGTAAGAGAGGTCGCGGAACGTATTTTTATTACGCACTCGGATTTTGCTGTGGGCCAGATCAAACGCTTCAACTTTGACGTTCTGTTGGACCTTCTTCACCTCGGCTAGTCCCGGGTGCGGCGTGCGGTCGGGGTGCACGAGGCCGTTGGCGCAGAAGTTGTCGTCGTTGGGCTGGTCGCCGAAGTCGCCGCCGTAGGCGAAGAACCCGGAGCCGTCCGCGGCTTTTTTGCGGAGTCCCTGGTCCACCCAGTCCCAGATGAATCCGCCTTGCAGGTGCGGGTTTGACTCGAAGGCGTCCCAGTACTGCTGGAAGTCGCCGCTGGAGTTGCCCATGGCGTGGGCGTACTCGATCAGGACCATGGGCCGGCTGCGGCCCCACCGGTAATAGTGCTTGAGCAGGTTTTGCGGCTTCACGTACATGGGGCATTCGATGTCGCTATGGAAACCGAAGGCTTGCTCGTAAGAGATCATGAACTCGGGGTAGTTTTGTTTGGCCCATTTGCGGGCGGCCGCGGGGTTTAGACCTATCCCGGCCTCGTTGCCGAGCGAGAAGCCCATGATGCAGGCGTGGTTCTTGTCGCGCTCGATCATGTTGCGTACGCGGTCCACCCAGGCCTCTTTGTAGTCGCGGCCCATGGAGATGCGGTTGGGCACGGTCGAGCCGTAGCCGTGGGCCTCGACGTTGGCCTCGTCCAGGACGTAGAGGCCATAGCGGTCGCACAGCTCGTACCATTGTGGGTGGTCGGGATAGTGCGAGGTGCGCACGGCGTTAAAATTGTTGCGCTTCATGAGCAAGATGTCCTGGACCATGCGTTCGTGGGTCGTGACCTGGCCGAGGTCCGGATCGAGCTCGTGGCGGTTCACGCCTTTGATGTAAATGGGCCTGCCGTTCACCAGGATCTGGCCGTGCTTGATCTCGACCGCGCGGAAGCCCACGCGCCAGGGGATGGATTCGATGACGTTGCCGGCATCATCCTTCAGAGTGAGCACCAGCGCATAAAGATTCGGCTCCTCCGCCGACCATAGCTTCGGGCCTTGGACGCTCTGCTCGATCACGAGCGCGGCCTCTTTTTGCGCGGGTACGGTGGTCTCCTGGAGTGGCGACTCGAATACGCTGTTCCCGGCGTCGTCGTACAATGCGGCGCTGAGCGAAACTGGAGCGGCGGCGCCACCGCTATTGGCGAGCTTGACGCTGATCTTCAGCTCCGCGTCCCGATACTCGCGGTCGAGCACGGGCCTCGCGTAAAAGTCCCGGACGTGGACCGGCGCGCGTGATACCAGCGTCACGTCGCGGAAGATGCCGCTCATGCGCCAGAAGTCCTGGTCCTCCATGTAGCTGCCGTCGCAGTAGCGGTAGACCTCGACCGCCACCGTGTTCTCGCCAGGGCGGACGTACCTGGTAACGTTGAACTCTGCGGGCAGGCGGCTGTCCTGGCTGTAGCCCGCGAGCTCGCCGTTCACCCAGACGTAGAACGCCGAGTTCACGCCGTCGAACACCAGGTAGGTCTCACTGCCGCTCCACTCCGGCGGCAGCGTGAACATACGGCGGTACGAGCCCACCGGGTTGCGGTCAACGTATGAGGTCCATGACTTGTCCGGCTCGCCCATGACCCGCGGCGCGTCCTTTTTGAAGGTGTAGCGGATGTTGGAATAGATGGGCACGCCGTAGCCCTGCATCTGCCAGTTCCCGGGCACCGGGATCTCCTTCCATCCGCTCACGTCGTAGTCCGGCTGATAAAAATCCTTGGGCCGCTCGTCCGGGGTCTTCACCCAATGGAACTTCCACGCGCCGTTCAGCGACATCACGAAGGGCGACGCGCTGCGCTCATTCGCTTCCGCCCCGGCGGCCCGCAGAGCTGCGGCCTCATCCGGGAACGGCGTGAAGGTGGCGTGGGCCGGCTCCTTGTTGATCCCGGTCACATCAGGATTTTCCCAGTCCGGAACCGAGCCCTTTTCCGGCCCGGAAAACGCCGCGAGACCCGCGGCCGCGGTCAACAGGGCGATCAAGGCAAGACTTCTTTTCATGGCAGGATTCTCCCTCGGCGGGCGCGCCTGGCGGCGCCCTGAAATTTTAGGCCATCATTATAGCCAATCATCAATCATCCGCCAAAAGGCCGCGGCTTGCGTTGCGGCTCGATGATTTTCGGAATACGATAATGTCGCGGCGGCCGGCGCAATCGGGTTGGCGCAAGGAGGGCGGAAAAATGAGAGCGGGGACGAGGTGCGGACTGATTATCATCATGGCGGCGGGCATTTTGTATTACGGGCCGACACCGATGGCGGGGGCCGCCGAGGGCGGAGGCTTGTTGACGCTGGGGGTGAAGGTGGGGAGCCTGGCGCCGGAGTTCACGTTCCAGGACGCTTCGGGCAAGTGGGTGTCGCTCTCGGATTTCCGGGGCAAGAAGGTGTTCCTGTTCAGTTGGTCCTCGATGTGCCGGTGCAAGTATCAGCTCCCGGCGCTGGAGGAGTTGTACCAGGCGCACAAGGGTGAGGGCTTCGAGGTGCTCGCGGTGGCGGCGGACGCGCAGGGGTTCAAGTGGGCCCAGCCTTACCTCGACATCGCGCATGCTACGTATCCGGCGCTCTCGGACCCCAATAACGAGCTCGGGATCAAGTACAATTTCCTGGCCACGGAAAACGGCTGGCTCATTGACGAGGGCGGGGTAGTGCGCATGAACGCGATCGGGTTCAACATCGCCCTGCCGGAGCAGAAGGCCCTGCTGCTGCGGCTGATGGGGACCGATTTCAAGGCGGAGGACCAGAAGAGCGAGAAGGAGCCGTTGGCGGCGCGGATCAAAGCTGCGGAGGGGCTTGTGGCCAAGCGGTCGGGCGATTTCGCGGGGCGGCTCAATCTTGCCGAGTTGTACCGGCAGGACGGTGAGCTTAAAAAGGCCGAGTCAGTCCTGCGCGATGGTCTCAAGAAACGGCCATTGTCGGCGGAGGCCCACTACCGCCTGGGCGTCGTGCTCTACCAGCAGGGCCGGGTGGAGGATGCGGTCAAGGAATGGGACCGGGCCTACGCGCTCGAACCCACCAACTACATCTACATGCGCAACGTCCAGGCCTATCACGATCCTGATAAATTTTACGCGGAGCTCAAGTAAAACCGGCGGGATCAGACTGAGAGGGGGAGATAGCAATGAAGACAAAGACGAATTTCACGGTATTGGTGCTGGCGCTGACAATGTCGCTCGCCTCGGCGCGGGCGGAGATGGTTTGCGATGAGCCGGTGCAGGTCTCCGACGGCCTGCTGCGGGGGACGGTGGATGAGGGGACCTGCGTGTGGAGGGGCATGCCCTATGCCGCGCCTCCGGTGGACGATCTTCGCTGGAAGGCGCCACGCAATGCCCGGCGCTGGGACGGGATCAGGGACGCGGTCGAGTTCCCGCCTCCCTGCACCCAGTATGGCGGCCTCATGGCGTTCATGGACTGCTCCCGGATCGGGAAGCTCATCGGCAGCGAGGACTGCCTGTATCTTAACATCTGGCGGCCGCGGACCCAGGATAAAAAGCTGCCGGTCTTTTTCTGGATCCATGGGGGGGCCAATAGCGTGGGGCAATCCGCGATGAGTCTGTACCACGGGGCGCACTTCGCCCAAGGCGCCGACATGGTTTTCGTGAGCATCAACTACCGTCTGGGTCCGCTGGGCTGGCTCACCCATCCGGCGCTGCGCAGCGGCGACTCGCTGGACGGCTCCGGCAACTACGGGACCCTCGACTTGATCCAGGCCCTCCGCTGGGTGCGGGAGAACATCGAGGCATTCGGCGGAGACCCTTCCAATGTCACCATCGCGGGCCAGTCCGCGGGGGCCGGCAACGTATTCTCCTTGCTCGCGTCTCCCCTTGCCTCCGGCCTGTTCCAGCGGGCAATAGCCCAGAGCGGCGCTCCCCGCTCCAACGGCCGCGAAAAGGGCGAACAAAGAGCTCTGCTGCTCATCCTCGATCTCATGATCAAGGACGGCCTGGCCCCGGACCGGGAAAGCGCGAAAAAGGTCCTCTCCTCCAAAGACCCCGAATGGGCCGCTTCATATTTGCGCTCCAAGAGCGCCGCCGACATTTACGCCGGATACGAGCATGGCCACATGGGCACCGTGAGCGGCTGGCAGCAGATTTTCGAGGACGGCACGGTCATTCCCGGATCCATCAGCGACCGCTTGGGGGAGGGCCAATACAATCGGGTCCCGTTCATGGTGGGAAACACCAAGGAGGAGGCCAAGCTGTTCCAGCCGCTGGTCATGTCCAAGCTGGACGAGGTCGGCATGTGCCGGATGATCCGGGAAGTTGATCCCGAAAACAGCGGCCTCAAGCTCCAGGACTACCTGAGCCCGCTTATGTGGGGGCCCTATGACCTGCTCGGAAGAATCAGCGGAACGGCCCTTAAGTCCATGGGAGTTGACAGCCCCGCGAAAGCGATGAGCCGCTATCAGCAGGACATCTTCGTCTATGAGTTCGAGTGGAATGAAGAACCCAAGCCCATGGACTTCGTGATCGGCGCGGCCCATGCCCTGGAAATACCCTTCGTGTTCGCCAATTTCCAGGGGGACCCGGACAGCGCGTTGCGCTTTGCCTGGACCGAGGCCAACCGGCCCGGCAGAGAGGAGCTGTCCCGGATCATGATGTCATACTGGGCCAACTTCGCCCGGACCGGGGACCCCAACGGACCAGGACTGCCCCAGTGGCCACGCTGGAGCAACAGCCCCAAGCCTAGAAGGATCATCCTCGATACCAGGATCAGTACGCGGCTCTAAGCAGCTTGAAGATTGACCTTTGAGGATCGCCGATGCGGGTCTGAGCCCGGATCTCGCTCCGCGGCCGCACTATCCTAGCGCTTGTAGAGTGGCGGCGGGTAGTATTGCGGCCCGGGTCCGGGCGGGGGCGCGTCGAGGCCTTTGGTCCAGATTCGGAGGTATGCGCCAAGGGCGGCGGCGGGCAGGACGGCGTCGAGGCTGATGAGGTTGTACCATAGGGCCCCAGTCTCTTTCATGACGAGCAACATGAGTGCTCCGAGGACGAGGGAGACGGTTCCCATGGCGAGGCCGTGCTTGAGCTCGGAATGTTTGGCGAGAAAGGCAGTGAAGTAAGCGCCGAGCATGGTGAAAAGTGTGCCCATGATGGCGCCCGGAACCAGGATTGCGGGAGAGTTCTGGACCTTGCCTGCGATTCTCCTCCACCCGCATCCCCGAAGCAGCGAGCTTGAAGCCCCGGATAAAACCGACGACGCCCGCGCTGACCACGGAGCCGCCGATGTCAATGGCGGTGCCCATGATCACCGCCGTCACGTTGAACTTGCCTGGCTGATCCATTGGTGTCTCCTTCCTCGGGTTGCTTGCCTTCGGGTATATCAGATTCGCGGCGAGAATCAAGGCTGCTTGCCTCGGCCGCGGAAGAGGCTGTCCACGACGTTCTTCACGTATTGCTCGTCGGTGAGTCCGAACACGGCCTCCTCGGGGAAGGGGACGAGGGCGCGGAAGTGGCCGGCGAATTCCTTCATGAGCTGGACTCGGGCCTGGGGGGCCAGCTCCTCGCGGCGCAGGAGCGCGCGGAAGGCGAGGTCGGCCTCTTGCGCGGACACCAGGTGTTTGAGCCGCGCCTCCAGGCTCGGATAGTCGCGGAAAGAATTGTACTTGTCAGCGGCGAGCCGGGAGAGGTCATATTCGAGGCCGGGCACGATGCGGACCACGACGGTGTTGGCCGCGTAATCGCCCAAGCGTTGCGCCTTTTTGCTGACGAGGCAGGAAATGCCGCCCACCAGGTAAAAGAGCGGGAGCGCGTCCACGAAGCGGAGCAGGTTGCGGACCACGACCTGGCTGGGCTGGAGCTTGAGGCCCTGCTCGTCCATGACGCGGAGCTTGAGCAGGCGCTTGCCCAGGGTCTGGCCGCGCCAGAACCACTCCAGGAACATGCCGTAGCCGACGGAGACCGCGAAGAAGGCGAGGGTGCTGAGCGCCCCGGCCAGGCTCGGGCTCAAGATGCTGAGCGTGAACAGCAGGGTGGAGATGATCGAGGTGACGGCGATGATGCAGGCGAGGTCCACGGCCCAGGCGAAGAAGCGCACCGCGGGCCCGGCGAGCGGCAGGGCAAAGGAGATGCCCTCCGGGGTCGCGATGACCAGGGTGTTGATTTTGGTGTCGGACATTACTTGGTCCATTTATTTACCGCCTGCATCCCGCGGCTTTTCGGAGCAGCGAGGATCGAGGAGCGAGGGAATTTTCCGGAACCCCTCGCTCCTCGCTACTCGATACTCGCCCCTCGATGCCATGACTGTTTTTCCTTTTCATCTTTCCCTCCCGACCTCGCCAGGAAGAGGGTGAGCAGGATCAGCTCGGCCAGGCCGAATGCAATCTTTATGGAGTAGGGGAGCACGGGCTCGTGGTACTGGGAGAAGAAGGCCTCGACGACCCCGGCCCATATCAGGAACAGGGCCACTCCGATGATGAGGGTGACGAGGTCGGCCGCGACATCGCGCATTCTTTGCTTTACGGATGCCGAGCTGCCGCGTCCGATCAGGGCCCTGCCGAGGATGAGGCCGGCCTGTCCGGCGATGAGGATGGCGGGGATCTCGATGGCGCCGTGGGGCAGGAGCCATCCGGCCAGGAACCTGGCCTCGCCCCCGGTCACGTAATCGAGCGTGACCGCGCCCAGGATGACGCCGTTGTAGAAGAGCAGGATGATGGTGCCGATGCCGAAGGTCATGCCCATGGCCATGGCGAGGATGGAGACCCTGGTGTTGTGGGTCATGAGCATGGCGGAGAAGGACCCGGCCATGCCGTGCAGCGGGTCATCGGTGCGCGACTCTTCGTAGTCCACTCTTTCTTTCGGGCTGACCATCAGGTGGGGGAAGGGCAGGAGCACGCTCTTGGAGCCCGGGTCCAGGTGCAGCGCCAGACCGCCGAAGAGGCAGCCGGCGATGGTGATGGCCACGGACAGCGCAAAGGCCATGCGGTGGCGGCGGAAGGTTTGCGGGAAGGTCTTGAAAAACCAGTCGAGCGGGCGGAGGCGGTGGGGCTTTTCCCGGGTCTCGTGGATCTCGGAGTAGGCCCGGGCGACCAGGGCCTGGAGGCGTTCGGTGAGCCGCGGCTCGGAGCGGAACTCGGAAAGGCGCGCGAGCCCGGCCGCGGCTCGCTGGTAAAGGTAGTGGAAGCGGACGGCGTCGTCCAGCCCGGCGCCGGCGTCCAGCTCGGTCTCCATCCGATTGAGCATCTTCTCCAGCTCGTTCCAGTACGGCTCCTCCGCCGCCAGGAAACGCCGCAGGTTCACGATCACAGGAGCTGCCTCCTTTTCACGTTGATGTACTGAGACACGAGCTCCGGGCACATCCTCTCGTTTTCGATGAGCGCCATGGAGACGCCGCGGCGCTTGAGTACCTTGATGAGCTCGCGGAGCTTGCGCCATTGGATGTGGCCGCCGAGGCGCTGGTACAGGTCGTCGGCGGCGGCCACGTCGGGCGCGGTGAAGAGGGGCCGGACGCCGGGGGCGGTGAGCATGTTGACGAGCACGAGGTGATGCCGGGCCAGGACCTCGATGTTGGCGAGGAAGCTCTCGGCGAGCACGGGGTCGTCCAAGTTGGTCAGGAAGATGATGAGGGAGCGGCGGCGGAGCTTGAGCCGGGCGAATGATGCAAGCTCGGCGAAGTCGGGATTGACCGGGGATGGTTCGAGGGCGTAGAGGGCGTCGCGGATCAAGTGGTAGTGGGCCTTGCCGTTCCTGGCGCGCACGAAGCGGCGGACCTGGTCATTGAAGGCGATCATGCCGAAGAGGTCGCCCTGCTTTTCGGCGACGAGGCCGAGGACCATGGCGGCGGTGATGAAGCGCTCGAGCTGGGTCACGGTCTCGCCAACGCCCTCGCCCTCGTTCGCTTTTATTTCGACGGTGCGGCCGGAGAGGCGGGAGGCGTCAATGGCCACGTAAACCTCCTGGGTGCGCTCGATCTGGTAGACCTTGCTGATGGGGCGGCCGCGCTTGGCCGTGGCCTTCCAGTGGATGTCTTCGAGGCCGTCGCCGGGGATGTAGTCGCGCAGCTTCTCGAACTCCCTGCCCTTGCCGAGCTGGCGCTGGGCGTGGAGCCCGAAGGCGCCGCGGTTGAGGAAGAGGGCGGCCAGGTTCTTGCGCTCGCCGCGAAGGTTCGGATACACCCGGACCTCGGCCCGCGCCGGAGAGGTCTTGCGGATGGACCAGAAGCCCAGACGCGACGCGGCTTCCAGGTAAATGTTTTCCAGCGCGAAGTTGCCGCGCCGTCCGGCGGTGATCGGCCAGGGCACCAGCGCGCGGCCGCTGCCCTCGGGCAGGGCGGTGACGATCTGCTCGTGCGGAGAGCTGAGGCCTGGCGGAAAGGAGATGCCGACGCCGAGCGGCCGGGAGCCGGCTTGCGCGCTCTCCAGCGTGAGCAGGGCCTCGCCGTCCTGGTCCTTGGTGAGGCGGACCACGTCGGGGTAGGACGCGCTGACCCGGTCGAGCAGGTTCAGCGAGAGCGCGGCGTCGGCCAGAGCGATTACGAGGAACGCGCCGAAGATGCTCATGGCGGCCTGTCCGGCGGCCGGCTCGGCCGCGGCCCACAACGCCAGGGGCAGGGCGATCAGGGCCGTGGCCCGGATCAATCTGGTTCGCGGCGTGATCATCTGGGCACCGCGACCTCCTGGAGGATGCGGCCGACCACCTCGGGCACGGCCAGCCCCTCGATCTCGTACTCGGGGCGGAGTATCAGGCGGTGCTCGAGCACGGGCAGCGCCATGGTCTTGACGTCGTCGGGCGTGACGAAGTCGCGGCCGGAGGCGGCGGCGAGCACGCGGCTTCCGAGCAGGAGCGACTGGGTGGCGCGCGGGCCGGCGCCGACCAGGATGCTGTCGGAGGCGCGGGTCTTGCGCACGATCTCGACGATGTAGGCGAGCAGCTCGTCGCGCACGGTGATGCTTTGCAGGACTCCGCGGAGTGATGCGAGCTCGGCGGCGCTGATCACGTGGGTGACGCCGCCGCGGTCGAGGGTGGCTTCCGGCGAGTCGGATCCGAGCATGCGGCGGGCGAGCTCAAGCTCTTCCTCCCGCTCCGGAGCGGTCATGGTGATCTTGAGCATGAAGCGGTCCTTCTGGGCCTCGGGCAGCGGGTACGTGCCCTCGTACTCGATCGGGTTCTGGGTGGCGAACACGGTGAAGTTGGGCGAGAGCTCGTGGGTCTCGGTGTCAATGGTGACGCGGCGCTCCTGCATGGCCTGGAGCAGGGCGGACTGGGTCTTGGCCGGGGCGCGGTTGATCTCGTCGGCGAGCAGGAAGGTGGTGAAGACGGGTCCCTTGACCAGGGTGAAGCGGCGGAGCTCGAGGTTGAAGACGTTGGTCCCGATGATGTCGGCGGGCATCAGGTCCGGAGTGAACTGGATGCGCGAGAACTCGCACCCGAGCACGCGGGCCAGCGTGCGCACCAGCAGCGTCTTGGCGATGCCCGGCACCCCCTCGATCAGCGCGTGCTGGTTCACGAAGATCGCGATCAGCGCTTTCAATACCACGTCATCGTTGCCGATGATCACCTTGGCGACCTCCGCCCGCGCGCGCGATAGCACGCCCTGCAATTGCTCGATTCCGTTGTTCACGGCCGTCCACTCCTTTTCGCGAGAATTTTGCTGATCCGTTTATATGCCCCCGCCGGATCATGCCGGCCCGGCGGGAGCGCCCTTTCCGCTCTCACGATCTCATGCACGCGCGCCGCTTTGCGCTTCATGGCCTCGGAGCCGGGGCCCAGCGAGCGGCGCCACTCGTTTTCACAGACGGATAGCACGTCGCGCCGGGGAATGGCGCGGCGGAGCAGGTTCACGAGTCCGGCCGCCGAGTCCCGGCCCTGGGCCGGAGCGGGGGCGAGGCCGCCGCGCTTGGGCACCAGGCTCGACGCGTTTTGCCACACGAAGAGGAGGGCGATGAAGCCGAGCGCGAGGAGCAGGGCGTCGAGGCGGAAGCGGCGCATCAGGATCATGACGCCCTTGGCTTGCTCCATGCCGAGGTGGGCCTCGTCGAAAATCACGGTGGACGACGGCCCGACCAGCCAGGCCAGCAGGCCCGGCAGCCGCTCATTGCGCATGGCCTCGTTGCTCGCCAGATAGGAGTCGCCCATGAGCACGATGGAGCCTTTGCCGTAGGGCCGCTCCACCACCACGGGCAGGCCGAGCCGGCCGTAAAGGATGCGCCAGTTGTCCTTGAGCTTGTCGAAATACAACACCGAGTGCCAGGACACGGCCGGGGGAAGCAATTCCGGGCCGGACTGCTTCTCGGCGCGGGAGGCGGCGGGCGCGTTATCAGCGTCCGGGATCGGGTCGGAGTAAGCGAAGGCAAATCCCCAGCGGTCGGCGATGGAGACCATCTTGGTTTCCCACGGCCCGGGTTTTCCGTAAAACTTTTTCTTGCGCTCCGATTTCTCGGCGCCGGGTTCCTGCTCCGGCTCCGTCCCGTCTTCCGCGGTGGACCCGTCCTTGACTTTTTCTCCAGCGTCCACCTTGCCGCCCTCTTTTTTCTCATCCCCGCATTTTTTGTTCTCCTGCTCGCCCACCGTGTCCGAGTCCTCGCACGTTGTATCATGGTCGAACCAGTGATACGGCTCCGCGCTCAGCGGGTAAAAGAGTATGACCAGCCGTCCGCCGGACGCGGCAAAGGCCTCGAGCGACTTGAGCACGTCCTCCGGGTCGTCGCCGGTGTCCGCGCCCATGAAGATGAGCGTGCGGCCGCGGCCCGGCGGCAGCTCTGAAAATTCCCCGGTGTTGCGGACGGCGGTGACGCCGGGCATGGAGGCGAGGGCGTCAAAGAAGGCGCTGGCGCCGAGCGGGTCGGCGCGGTAGGAGGAGTATTGCGGATAAACGTCGCCGGTCTCCAGGCCGAGCGTGAAGAGGCTGATGAGCGCGTACGCGAAGGCCGGCGCGATCAGGAGCGCGGCGATCAGCGCCTTTTTATTGTTGCCGGCCACTGGCCTTTAACCTCTGTTGGTTCGCGATGACGCGGTCCAGGAGCTCGCGGGTGGTCTCGTGCATCCCGTACCACACGGATTCGAAGGCGGCGACGCTGTCGTCGAACACTCCGGGCAGGCCGGGCTCGGCGTGGGCGCGGCGGAGGAGCTCGCGGCCGTAATCGCGGTTGGATTTGAAGGGGGCGATCAGGATGAGCTTGTGCTGGCCGAGCGCGGCGAGGCTGGCGAGGAACACGGCGCGGAGGGCGAGGCGGAGCTCGCCGCGTCCGGCCAGCTCGCGGGCGTAGGCGATCCACTTGTCCTCCGGCAGCTCATCGGCGGTCACGGATTCGTCTTCCAGGTCGGGCTTGGCAAAAAGGGCCTGGGCGGCGACCACGACAGCGGAGGCGCCGCGGCGCCGGTAAATGCGGTAGAGCATCACTCCGCCGATGGCGAGGGCGGCGGCCAGGAGCGCGTAAAGCAGGACGCGGAGGATGAGGCCGAGGTCGGCAAGGCCCGACGATGGTTTTTCCCGGGGCTCGATCTTGGGGAACAGGTTGCGGAGCCAGCGATAAAATTTTTCCAGCCAGTGGAGGAATTCCTTGATCCAGCCGCCGATGGTCTCGAAGATGCCGCGCAGGAACGCGGAGACGATGCCCTCCTCGGCCTCGTCCCGCTTTGGCCGGGGCATGCGCCACGCGTATTTGCGGCCCTGCAGCACGCGGTCGAGCGCGCGGTCCAGTTTTTGGGGGGACACGCTGAGCCGGGGCGGGAGCGGCGCGGGCCGGGCTTCTTCGCTGACGGAGGCGGCCGGCTCCGGCGCCTTGGCGGCCGGGGTTTTGCCAGTATTTTCCTTATGCGTCCGCTGGGCCGGGCGGGCCATGGCCGCGCCGGACCAGAGCAGGGAGCCGAGCATGATTACGACCAGCGTGGCTTTAACCATGAAGCGGCGGAGTTGGACCTTGAGGTCCGCTCCGGTGCGCAAGGAGTCGCCGTGGAAGCAGCGCAGCACGTACGCGGCCTTGATCAGCGGGTCCAGGCACAGGTAGGAAAGCCCGCAGACCACGGCGAAGAAGATGCTGTTCATCATGAGCTCGGGGTTCCCGGCGAACACGGTCTGCACGCCGAAGAGCGTTTTCAGGAGCATGGGCGCGCTGAGCAGCGCGGTGGCGATGTTCACGGCCACGGCCACGCCGAAGGGCGACAGCGGCAGGGCCGCGAGGGTGAAGACGGCGCTGTAAACATAGAGCAGGCTGGAAGTCCAGTCCGGAGCCGCCGCGGCCGCCACCGGCATGATCACGAGGTAGAGCGCGGCCACGACCATCATCAGGTACGGGCTCAAGGCCCAGATCAGGATGAGGTTCTGGCGCGGCCAGAGCCGGGAGAGCTCGGAGGACCGGCGCAGGAGCGATGGCAGATCCTCATCGCCGTTGTCAAGCACGCAGAGCCCCTGGTAAAACGCATAGACGCGGGGAAAGGGCAGGGCGGTGAGCAGCGCGATGGGGAGAATGAATAGTCCTGACGGCTGGACCATGGTCTGCCGGGCGGCCACGCGCAACATGCGGGAGGCGGTGAGGACGGGGACCGGCTCGCCCGACACCAGCGCCCACAGGCCGCGGCCGAACGCGGTCTGCCAGGCCTTCATCCAGATGAAGAGGGCGGTGAGGGCCAGGGCGCCGCGGGGCAGCGTGGAGTAGGCAAGCCCGCTCCTCGCCATGTCGGCCCAGAAATATAAGAGCCCGATGACGAACGGCATGGCCCCGATATAGTACAGGGCGAGCACGTTGGCGGGCGCGCGGCGCAAGAGGTGGAAGACCTCCTCGATCAGCTCGAGCGGGCCCTGGCCGTCCTGGCGCGTGCGCTTCTTCGCCATCAGCGGGCCTCGTCCCAGAAGCCGGGCTTCCACACGGTCCCGGCGTGATACTTCGAGGGCAGGGCCAGCAGGCCTGAGCCAAGCGCGTAAAAAAAGAGCCAGATCATGAGCGCGCCGATGGCGAGCTGGGCGGCGCGTTGGAAGGCGGTGAGGCGGCGGCGCTTTTTGGGCTTTTCGCCGGTGATGCGGGCGATGCAGGCGGCGCAGACCAGGCGGTCGTCGTGCTCGGTGACGCACTCGCGGCAGAAGAAGCGTCCGCACTCCATGCATCTGGCCACGGCCTCGCGCCGGCCGTGGTTGTAACAGCGGGCGTGGGAGAGATCAGGAGGCATTCGCGGCCCCCGGCCCGGCGGCGCTGCTGGCCCGCGTCCCGGCCGCGTCGTGCCCGGCCTGGAAGCGGTTCACGCGCATCAGGCCGATCAGGCCGAATGACGAATACACCACGGCCTCGATTGAGAGGAAGACCAGAAACACAGGCCCCTCCAATGGGGTCGGGTACCCGTTCTTGAGGAATTCAGGATGGCTGATAGCGTAGATCGGAGTATAAAACAATATGTAAAGGATCATCAACATCAAGAAGCCGAGCGACAGCCACGGCATCACCTTGATGTCCTGCGGCAGGTCGCTGTGGCGCTGCTTGACGAGCGCCACAATGGCCAGCGCGACAAAGGGCAGGAGCATGAGGGTGTCAATGTGGTTTTTAATGCGGTGCTGCCAGAAGATGTCAATCAGGGCGCTTGCGGCGAAGAGCAGGTTCAGGGCGAAGAAGGCGGCGTGGTAGTTGCCGCGCTCGTGCCTGATCTCCGGCTCGGCCGACGCGGGCCGGGCAAAGGGGAGCGGGGCGGCGGTGTCGGCGCTGGCCGAGGGGATGGCCGAGACGGTCTCGGCTGATGACGCATCGAGGGCCTCCGGGGTAAGCCGTCCCTGCGCGGCCTCGATCATGGGCCTCAGCATGGCCACCACCTTTTGCGCGGTGCGCAGCCTGGAGAGCGATACCAGGTCCTCCGCCTGAACGGCGGTGTAGAGCCGGGTCTTGCAGGTGGGGCCGAGGAGCCAGTTGATGAGGAGGGCGATCAGGAAGATGCCCGAGAATGAGCAGCAGATCACCACTCTCGTCAAGGCCGGCAAATTTCCGGCTCCCACACCGATCAGCGCAATCATTACGAACAAGGCGGACAGAAGGGCAATGATGATGCTGAGGGTCCTGCCGGCCTTGGTGCGGGTGATGACGATGGCCTGGATGTCATGGAAGTAAAATCTCTTGCAGCTCTCGGAATAGGCCCTCATTTCCTGGTTGAGAATGTGATCGTCGGCGGCCCAGAGGCGATGGCGGGCGCTGCTGAAGAGGCCGAACATCTTTCTGGAACTGCCGGTGAGTGGGCGATATTTAATTGGCGGCTTGTCCATGATTCAAGCCTTTAAGATAATGGCTACGATGAAAAAACCCATTATGGCCAGCGAAGCGAGGGCCAGCACCATGGCGGCGGCTAAGCGCCAGCGGCCCCTCGGGAACACGCTTTGCTGGGTGTTCCAGTAGCGGATGGACATGTAGATCGCGATCGGCGCGGTGATGAAGGAAAGATAGAAGATCAGCATGCCCACGATCGCCACGGTAACGGCGATGGAGTCGAAGTGGGTGGCATCGTTTTTCAGCGTTTCCATTTTCCCCTTGTTGGCCCCGGTCTCGATGCAGCGGGGGCAGAGGTGTTTGCCGCCGAAGTTAATGTCGCACAGGGAGCAGAGGAAGCGGCCGCACGACTCGCAGGCGATCACGGCCTTTTTGGCGGGATGATAGAAGCAGGTGCTTTCGTCGGCGGTGAGCACGTCCTCCCCTTGCAGACCTACTCCGGCGGGCCGGAACAGGGCGGGGAAGACCTCGGCCTGGATCGCGGCCGCGCACTGGGGACAGGCCGCCTGTACCGAGGCGTTGGGCAGCGGCGTGTCCATCCAGGCGCCGCACGAGCCGCAGGTATGATGGAAAGTCCTCATGCTCTTACTTTGGAGTGCGCCGGCACGACGGCGCTTTCATTGTCTCACCAAGATGCACAGCTCTTTATATTACCGCAGAGACGCAGAGAAAAAGAGATTGTTTTCTCCGCGTTTTCTGCGCCTCCGCGGTTAAATACACCCCTGCCAATGCCTGCGCCAATGAAAGCGGCGTCGTGCCGCCGCACTCCAAGGCTCACTTGCGCACCACCCTGGTGTCGCAGATGCGGTCGTGGAGCGAGCGCTTTTCCTCGTCGAAGCCGGCCATGATGTAGCCGATGCCGAGAATTATACCCGACAGCATCTCGGCGAAATGCCGGGCAAAGGCGCGCAAATAGGTGATGCGCTCGCCGTCGGGCCTTATCACCTTGAGTCCCAGGGCCATCTTTCCGGGCGTGGCCTCGTACTTGCCGAGGAACCAGGTAGTATAGCCGGCGGGCACGGCCAACTGGGCGAGAAACATGAGGGCCATGTAGACGAAGAACATCGACGGCCCTTCGCCGGGCTTGAGTTGCGGGCCCATGCCGGGTGCGAAGCCCAGGGCCAGGCCGAACACCATTTGCACGCCCATGTTGGCGACCCAGAGGATGATGCCATCGAGGAACTTGGCGGCGGCCCGGATCCAGAAGCCTCCGTAGGCGAACACGCCGCGGATGGGCACGCCCTCCCGGAGGCGCTGGAAGAAGACGGGCTTGCACTCGGCGCAGACGAAGTGGGCGCCGTAGCGGACCATGTCTTCCAGCGGGAACATGCGGCCGCACTCGGCGCAGGTCTGGTACAGGCCGGCGGCGCCTCTGGGCATGGTCGCGGGCGCGGCCACCAGCTCGCCGTAGCGCTGCCATTGTTTCATGCCGGGCCGCCAGACCAGGGTCTCGAAGTTGACCGTGCCGCCGCTTACCAGCGACTGGAACTCGAGCTCGCCGAGCGGTCCCACCGGCTCTTTGTCTCGGGCGTAATACCAGTCCATGCCGCGCTCCTTTTCCGGGGCATCAGAATCAGGCGACGTCAATCACATGAAATATCTTGCAGCATTCATTTTCTAAACGGCCGGCCGGGAGCTTTTTCCCGCGCCGCCGCGGGGCAGTATCATCAAAGCATCAAGACATTTTTAACGGGATTAACAGGAGTTACAGGATTCGCGAGGCCATTGATCCCGGATTTTATTATCCTGTAAATCCTGTTAATCCCGTCAAGAAAATTTCCGAGCTTACATTCCCGTCGTCCGCCGCTTCTGGAAAGGTAACGCCCGTCGTTCAGAGCAGGTCCTGGGCGATGAATTTGAGGACGGTGTTTCCCATGCGGATCTTGTCGCCGTGGATCAGCTTGGTCATTCTAATGCGCATGCCGTTGAGCCAGGTCCCGTTCTGGGAGGCCAGGTCGGAGATGTAAATCTGCTCGCGGGAGTGGATCTCGATCATGACGTGCTTTCTGGACACGCCCTTGTCGTCCAGGTCCAGGTCGGCTTCCTCGCCGCGGCCGATGATGACGCGCGCCTTCTCGAATTTGATGCTGCGGCCCTTCTTGGGGCCGGTCATGTATTCGAGGAAGAACTCGCGCCCGCGCGGCAGCTTGAGCTCGCGCTCCTTGGACTTGTCGTCCACCTTGGTGACGTCAAGGGAGGATTCAGCGATTTCTTCCGGCGCGCGCTCCATCTGGGCCTCCGACTCGGCGAAGAGGAGCCGGGCATTGCCGACCTTGATCTCGTCCAGGTGATGGAGCCGCTGCTCGGACACCTTTTTACCGTTCACCAGGGTCCCGTTCTTGCTGCCCAGGTCCTTTACGAACCAGGCGTCGCCGCGCTTCTCGATCTCGCAGTGCCGGCGCGACACCGCCTTGTCCTCCAGCACCAGCCCCGCGCCTTTCCTTCCGATCACCAGCTTTTGTTCCTTGAGCTTTCGGTGGATGCCCTGGCTGTCGCCCTCGATGATGGTGAGGGACGCGCCGGGGACGTTCCACTGGAACTCGCGGGCGTCGGACTCGGGCACGGCGTCGGAGGTGAGCAGGGTGGCGTCGCCGGGCGCGTCGTCTCCCTCATCCTCCTCTTCTCCGGGCCGGGCCAGGAAGACGAAGAGGCAGTCGGGGCACTGGAGAAGGACTTTTTCCTTGTAGGATTCGTCGTCCACGTTCAATGACGCCATGCATCCGGGGCAGCGCACTCTCATTTCACCCGCTCCTTGTCAGAATGAAGATAATGATCCCGGCGATGGCCAGGGCCGCGCCTCCGGCCAGGACCCACCATTTCCAATTGGTCTCGTTGCCGATCCTCTGGTTCTTGAGGTCCATCACCCGGGCGGTGAGTGTCAGCTCCTTGAAGATGTCGTCAATGGTGGAGCTCTGGCTGGAGCTGGTGGCGGCGGTGGGGTCGGTGTACTCGTCCTTCCTGGCGGAGATTTTGAGCTCGTCCATGGACGGCTCGGGCATGGCTTCGCGGCCGGGCGCCGTGCCGGTGTGGGTGGACTCGGCGATGACCTTGAGGGCCTCGACGATCTCGGCGCCGGTCTGGAAGCGGTCGGCCGGGTCCTTGGCCAGCGCGATGCGCATGAAGTCGTCGAACTCGGGCCCGAGCCCGGGGTCGTGCGCGGACGGCGGCGGGAATTCGTCATGCACGATCTTGTAGCAGATCTCGTTGATGTTCTCGCCGGGGAACGGCTTCTTGCCGGTCATGAGCTGGTAGATGCAGACGCCCAGCGAGAAGAGGTCGGAGCGGCCGTCAATTTGCTTGCCGGAGAGCTGCTCGGGCGACATGTATGAAGGCGAGCCCACCAGCTTTCCGTCCTTGGTCAGCTCGCTCATGGGGATGCGGGCGATGCCGAGGTCCATGATCTTGACGCGGTTGTCGGCCACGATCATGAGGTTGGCCGGCTTGATGTCGCGGTGGATGATGGCCTTCTGGTGGGCGTGATCGAGGCCGTCGGCCACCTGGGCGATGATCTCGATGAGCTGGCCCATGCTCACCTTCTTGCCCGCCGTGATCACGTCGCGCAATGTCACGCCGTCCAAATACTCCATGGCGATGAAGGGCCCGAGCTCGGTGTCGCCCACGTCGAAGATGGTGACGATGTTCGGGTGCTGGAGCCGGCCCGCGGTCATGGCCTCCTGCCGCAGGCGCTTGATGAACTCCTCCCGCTTGCCCGTCTGCAGGCCGAAGGTCTCGGGAATGGACTTGACGGCGACCATGCGGCCGATGGCCGGGTCGCGAGCCTTGTAAACCACGCCCATGGACCCGCGGCCGATCTCGCCGATCACCTCGTAGCGGCCGAAGACTATGGAGTCGCGTCTGGACATGCAATATTCGTATCGCGCCCGGCATCAGCAATCCCGGGCGCAACCAGCCTCGTCAATCTGGTCCTATATAATACGACACGGACGGGCCGCGATTCAACCCCTTGCAAGTTTTCGGAGCGGGCTTATATTTTCTTCAAGGGAGAGAGCCATGAACCCGTTCGTCTATATCCCGTGCCCTTCCTGCGGGGCCATGAACCGGGCCCGCGTGGAAAAGCTCGGCGGCAGGCCGGTGTGCGCCAAGTGCAAGACGCGGCTCGAGCTGGGCAAGCCCGTGTCCATCTCCGCGGTCCAGTTTGGCAAGGTGGTTTTGGAATCGGGGCTGCCGGTGCTGGTGGACTTCTGGGCGCCGTGGTGCGCTCCGTGCCGGAGCATGGCGCCGGTCCTGGAGTCGGTGGCGCAAAACAACGCCGGCGGCGTGGTGGTGGCCAAGCTCGACACCGACCAGAACCCTGACCTCTCCGCCCGCTTCGGCATCCGCGGAGTTCCCACCCTGATCCTGTTCCAGGACGGACGCGAGGTCTCCCGCCAGACCGGGGCCGTGCCCCTCCAGAGCATCGAAGCCATGATCCGGCAATCCATGTCTTGAGCGGGCGGTCCGATGAGCCCCGGCGCCCGCGCTCCGCTCGGCTTGCCTCCCTCTCGCGGATATGTTACAACCCAGCGCAGCGTAAGATAACGTCCGTTATCGGACCGCCTGCACGGGCGGAAAGGGAGTCCCCGGCGCAATGCCTGAACTGGACAGTCCTGAATTTGGAAAATACCTGGCCGCCAGGCTCAAGGCCGAAGACCTGGAAATCCGGAGCGTGTGGCAGAACCTGGAAGGCTGGTCCATGGAGACTTTCAGCCTTGACCTGTCATATCTGAAGGACGGCCGCCGCGTCGAGCACGAGGTGATCCTGCGCCGCGAGCCGGTGGCGGGCCTGCTCGATCCTTACGACGTGTCCATCGAGTACCGCGTGATCACGGCCATCAAAAAGGCGGGCGTGGCCGTGCCCGAGACCTATTGGTACGAGCCCGACCCCGCCGTGTTCGAGCGCCCGTTCTACGCCATGGAAAAGGTCAAGGGCGGCGTGCATTTCTGGAAGATGAGCTTTGACCCCGAGTGGCAGCTCATCCCGGACGAGCGGGAGCGCAAGGGCCTGGCCGCGGACTTCATCGCCAACATCGCGGCCATCCACAAGGCCGACTGGCGCGCGCTCGGGCTCGATTTCCTGGGCGACCCCGGGCCCGGCCAGGGCTCGGCGCGCCAGCAGGTCGAGCGATGGGAAGAGGTGATTGCCAAAGCGGGCTTCCTCAAAAAACCCGTGGTCAATTACGCCGCGCATTGGCTCCGCGACAACCTGCCCGACAACGACCACGTGGTGGTGGTCCACGGCGATTACCGCACCGGAAATTACGTGCACCAGGACGGCCGCATCAAGGCCGTGCTCGACTGGGAGATGGTCCACCTCGGCGACCCCATGGACGACGTGTCCTACATCATCGGCACCGCCTGGCGCTCGCCCCGGCCCCACCTCTGGATCAGCCACCTCATGCCGCGGGAGGAATTCTACGAGCGCTACCAGGACGCCACCGGCATCAAGATTGACAAGGAGCGCCTCAAGTTCTACCACATCCTCATCAACTTCAAGGCCGTGGGCATCGCCGGCAACGCCGCCAATGCCTTCCGGTCAAAGCCCACGACGGACCTCAAAACCGGCGTCTTCGGCATCACGCTCTACATCCAGTATCACAACCTGATCCGGGCGCTGAGCAAGTACCTGGACCGGTGAAATAGGAAAGAAAATATTGACAAGGATGAACAGGATTTTCAGGATGAATGAAAAGAAAAAAATATCTGGTCCGGATTATCCTGTAAATCCTGTTAATCCTGTCAATAACTCTTTTCTTGAATTTGAGGGAGAAAGCCATGTGGATGAGCACTGACGCATATTTGAGAAGGCTGATGCAGACGCTGGAAAAGGTGGTCGCCCCGGAGATCGAGTCCGACCAGGTGCGCGGCCAGTTGTACGCGGTGGTGGACCTCATAAACCAGCTCTCCGCCAAGATCGAGTACAAGCCCGGCATCATCGGCCAGGACATCAAGGACGGACGCGAGATCATGAAGACGCTGCTTAGCGCCATGGAGAGCGCCGGGATCGAGACGCCCGCCGAGCTCAGCGCATTCTTCTCCGAGCTCGAATCCGCCGCCCCCGCGCTCCCCCTCAAGTTCAAGACCGAGGAGATGGTGTGCGCCACGCTCGACCATTTCCACGCCCGCAAGGACAAGCTCGGCCAGGCCGGCGCGGCCGCGCTCGATAAAAAAATCCGCGAATATCTCCTCAAAATCACCACCCGCGACCTCGGCCTCATGAAACCGCCCATGCTCGAAAAAATCTCCCGCTCCAAACGCCCGGAGAGGGGGAAGAAGTAGGGCGTAGAGCGGAGGGCGAAGGGCGGAGTGCGAGGGGGACGCAGGCTAAGGAGTGCGCCCGGCTCGCTAACGCGTAGCAAGACTTCGCACTCTAAAGCGCGTTGCCGCGTATTTGAGGAAGATTCGGGGTGTTTGACTTGGTCAAAGCTGATAGCTATCTTGAATAGGAGAATTGGAGGTCCGCTCATGAAATACAAGGCGATTCTGGAACCGCAGGAGGAAGGCGGCTATACGGTTTATGTCCCGGTCCTGCCCGGGTGCGTGTCCGAGGGTGAAACCATTGAAGAAGCCCTGGCCAACATCAAGGAGGCCATCGAGGTTTACCTGGAGAGCGTTGCCGCGCGGGGCGTTTCCCTGCCCCCGGTTGAAGAGTATGAGGTCGCGGTGTGAGCTAACTGCCGGCGGTGTCCTGGCGGGACGTGGCCAGGGCACTGGATAAATGCGGTTTTATTTTCGACCGCCAAAAAGGCAGCCACATGATCTATTTTCATCCCGAGACTCAAGCCACCGTCAGCGTCCCCCAACACTCCTCGATCAAGAAAGGCACATTGATGCACATAATTAAACAGACCGGCCTTACCCGAGAAGAGTTCATTGAGCAATTGAAATAGCGAGCTTGATGGAAAACGCAAGTGTGGCGGCGCCAGATTTGCGGCATTGACATAGGTCCATGAAGGATAAAAAGGAGGGACTAATGAGCCTGGAACCCAAAGACGAATCCGTGCACGAGTATCCTCGGCCGCTGGACTCGCCGTGGAAGGAGAACTGGTATTTTAATTTTATAGATAAGAAGAACGGGGCGTGGGGCGTGAACCATTTTTCGATCGAGCGTCACAAGAGCCGGGCGCGGTTCTCGGCGTTCCACGTGGTGGACGGCGAGGTGCTGATGTACTCGAACCTGGTGCCGATTGACGACGGCTTCCGCGAGCTCACCGACGGCAAGCTCAAGGCCGAGTTCATCGAGCCGTTCCAGAAGTTCCGGCTCACCTTTAACGGCCCGCGCCACCGGGTGGAGCTGAATTACGAGGCGCGCTTCGGCGTGTTCGACTATGCCATGGGCAAGTCGCAAAAGCCGGGCAAGAGCGGGCGCGCGGCCATGGAGCACTACGAGCAGGCGCTGTTCGCGAGGGGCGTGATCGAGAAGGACGGCAAGACCAGGGAGATTGATTGCTTCGGCCACCGCGACCACTCGTGGGGCTACCGGAACGAGAGCAAGGTCACGGCGTGGAACTGGGTGGCGGTGCAGTTCGCCGACAAGACCATAAATCTTTATCGCGCCGTGATCGGCCAGGCCTTTATCGGCTCCGGCTTCATCTCGAACGCCTCCGGCAACACCCGCGTGGTGCGGATGAACATCGAGGACACCAAATTCGAGAACAAGGCGCCGGTGTCGTCGGTGTACGCGGGCACGGACCAGAACGGCAAGGTCTGGCGGCTGCGCTCCCGGAAATTCTCGTCCCTTTATCTCCCCATGAAGGAGAAAGGCGACGGCGTGGTCATCCACGAAAACTTCTCGGACTACGAGGACCTGGACACGGGTGAGAAGGGCGTGGGGATTGACGAGTACCTGATCAACCCGGTGACGGGGAAGGCTTGAGGCTTGGGGCTTGAGGTATGAGGCTTGGTGGGCGCATTGGTCTTACCTCTAGCCCCACGCCTCAAGCCTCAAGCCTATTTCTTGGCCCACGACCCTCTAACCTGGTAGAGCCCTTCCGTCACCGCGACCACCAAGCCGTTTAAGTCCTTGAGCTCGAGCTTGATGGTATAGTCGGCCTTGCCCTTTTCCTGGCACTCCTGGATCACGCGCTCGACTTCGTCTCCGGGCATGGCCCAGCTCGTGGTGATGTCGGTGGTGGCCGGCTTCACGAACTTGATGTTCAATCCCTTCACGATCGGGATCAACTGCCGCTCGATGAAATAGACCATGGCCACGGCGCCGCCCATCATCTCGCCCAGCGTGAACAGCGCGCCCGCGTACATGGTGCCAACGTGGTTGCGGTTCGGCGCGATGGGCATCTTGAGGTCTATCCCTTCCTTTTCCAGCCGCGTGGCCTCGATCCCGGTGCGGGTGGCAAAGGGAATTCCGGTCTTGAACAGGTCTTTCATGTTGACGTTGGGTGGCATTTTATCCGGTACCTCCTCGTCTCATTTTTTCGTTGATAAAACTTCTCATTTTATCGCGGCGCCGTTTTTTACTTGACGCATAACGAATGTTATCATACCGGGACAAACCAGGCAAGGACTGATTCCAGGCAGTGATCGGTGGCGGCGACAGTGCGTTCGAGGGCCGCCCCGGAGCAGGTCGGGCAGAGGAGAGGCCAAGATGAAAAAGCGCGTTACCCGGGCGGCGATGATTATCGCGCTGATGATCGCGGCGGCGGCCAACGGCGCCGGGTTCGACATGTACGAGATGTCGAACGAGATCTGGCGCTGGAGCGCTCCCGCGTCGTATCCGCCTCCGTGGTTCGAGGGCATGAAGATGGAGACGCTGTCGGTCATCCTGGATTCGGGCAACCTGCAATGGTACGAGCCGCGGCCCGAAAAAGACACCTGGGACGCGGTGGTCGGCGGCAAGGTGCACGCGCCCATGCTCACGGTATGGAAAGTCCTCACCGACTACGAGAGCCAGTGCCGCATCATGAGCAAGACCTTCACCTCCTGCCAGACCGAGTGGCGCAGCGGAGACAAGGTCAAGAACAATTACCGGATCAAGATCACCGTGCTCGAGTTCGCCACGGAATTCGACATGATTGACCTGGTCAAGGAATACGCGCCGTCGCGCCAGCGCATCAGCACCATCGAGGGCGGGCTCAAGGGCCGCGAGCTCGACATCATCCTGGTCCCGGTTGATGACGGCCGCAACACGCTGTACTTCATGCGCTACCACGCGCACATGAAGTCGCTGGGCCTTTCGATGCAGGCCGTGCTCGCGCTGGTGCCCATGGCGGAGTGGCCCGTGACCGCGGCCTCCGCCAACTACCACATGAGCTCGCACAAAAAAGAGGCCGAGCGGCTGGCGGGGTACACGCCGCCGGCAAAGCCCGCGCCGCTCGCTTACGAATCACTGGACGTGGACACGCTCCGCGCGCTGGGCCGGGTCAACGCCGGCCTGATCCGCGAGACGCCGGAGGGCAAGACCATCTCCGGCCTGGCCTTCGCCTTTATCAACGCTCCGCCCGACCTGGTCTGGGACCTGGTCCAGGACCTCGAACACTACAACGACTTTTTCCACGACCAGGACACCACGGTGGAGAAGCGGCAGGGCAACAAGGTCTGGGTGAGCCAGGACACCAAATCCCAGTCCGTGCTCGTCTTCACCTTCGGCTACCAGATGCGCTCGCTCTACACCCTCGACCCGCCCCGCCACCTCTCCTACCGAGCCTATGAAGGCTCCTACGAGGGCAGCTTCAGCGAGGTTTATATACTGCCCATCAACGGCGGCAAGCAGTGCGTGCTCTTCTGCGAGATCGGGCTCAACTTTGACCGGGACACCGCGCTCACCGCCCGCATCATCCGCTCCGGCGATTTCCCGTTCAACACCGTGATGGACCTGCTGGCGGTGCGCGCCGTGCTCAACAACCTGAAGCCCGAGGCCGAGAAAAGGGCGGCGGCCGGGAAGGCGTCCGGGGGGCAGGGAGTTTCCGGCGAAGATTGAACGCCGAGGCGCCAAGACCGCCAAGTTTAAAAAAGTATTTGTGCGCGAAAATTTTGTGCGTTATATTGTCGCCGACAATCGAACCAAGGAGGAGTTATGAAGATGAGCGTGAAGTCAAGAGCATTTACGGGCGCGGCGACGCTGGCCATGGTTGTGGTGGCGGTGGCTCTGTTCGCGCGGGCGGGCGGGGATTCCGCGAAGGAGATAGCTCACGGCGCCCCGGCCCAGCCGATGATCCACGGGGCGCGGATCGTGGGGAGCACGCCCGGCCGGCCGTTTTTGTTCCTGGTGCCGGCGACCGGCGAGGGGCCGCTCACGTTCAGCGCGGAAGGCCTTCCGGCCGGGCTGACGCTCGATGCGAAGACCGGGATCATCAGCGGTTCGCTGCAAAGCGACGGGACCGCCAAGGTCAAGCTTACGGTAAGCGGGCCCCAGGGCAGCTTGAGCCGCGGGCTCACCATCGTGGGCGGCCGGGGCAAGCTAGCGCTCACGCCGCCTATGGGCTGGAACTCGTGGAACGTCTGGGGCCTGTCGGTGGACGACGCCAAGGTGCGAGCCGCGGCCGATGCCATGGTCGCCAGCGGCCTCGCGGCCAAGGGATTTCAGTACATCAACATTGACGACGGCTGGGAAAACGGCCGCGCGCCCGACGGCAAGATCCTGCCCAACGAGAAATTCCCGGACATGAAGGCGCTCGCGGACTACGTGCACTCGAAGGGCCTCAAGCTCGGCATCTACTCATCGCCCGGCCCCAAGACCTGCGGCCGCTACGAGGGCAGCAAGGGCCACGAGGAACAGGACGCGGAGTCTTACGCCGAGTGGGGCATGGATTATTTGAAGTACGACTGGTGCTCGTACAAGATTGACGCGGCGGGCGCGGGCTTGAAGGTCCTCAAGGACGCGCTCATCTGGTTCAAGGCGCCTTACGACAAGATGGGCGGGATCATGGCCGGGCTTGACCGCGACATCGTCTATTGCATCTGCTTTTACGGGCTGTGGGACGTGGAGAAGTGGGGCCCGTCGGTGGGCGGCAACCAGTGGCGCACCACCGGCGACATCCGCGACACCTGGGACAGCATGTCCGGCATCGGCTTCAAGCAAAACGGGATGGAGCAGTGGGCCGGCCCCGGCCACTGGAACGACCCGGACATGCTGGTGGTCGGCCAGGTCGGATGGGGGCCGTCGCTCCATAAAACGCGGCTCACGCCCGACGAGCAGATCACGCACATCACGCTGTGGGCGATGCTGGCCTCGCCGCTGCTCATCGGCTGCGACATGTCGAACCTGGACCAGCTTACGCTGGACCTGCTCACCAACGGCGAGGTGATTGACGTGGACCAGGACCCGCTCGGCAAGCAGGCCTCCCGCAAGGCCAAGGAAGGGGACACCGAGGTGTGGGCGCGGCCGCTGTTCGACGGCACCACGGCGGTGGCGCTGTTCAACCGGGGCAAAGAGGCCAAGGAGGTCGCGGCGCGGTGGGCCGACCTGGGACTGTCCGGGAAGCTCCCGGTGCGCGACTTGTGGCGGCAAAGGGACCTGGGGACCAGCGAGGGCTCGTTCCAAGCCACCGTGCCCTCCCATGGCGCGGTCATGCTCAAGATCGGGACGCCGCGGCCGGAAACATTTTAGGCGTCACTTCGCGGGCAAGCTTAAAAAAACAGGGGCACGGTCATCCGTGCCCCTGTCCTCTTTGAATGGAACGCTCCTCACTGGTATCTCCACCTACCCGCGAACTCATGGTACGGCGCTCCCTTGGACATGCAGGCGACCTCGCGGATCTCCTCGACCCACACCGCTCCGGCCTCCTTGATGCTCTGCGCGAAATAGCCCTTTAAAAGCCGGCAGTGCGCCGGGGCCATGGCCGGGAAATCGCAGATCCGGATCACCGTATGCTCGGGATCAGTGTCTTCAACCTTCATCTGGCCGGAATTGACGTGATAGTTTTTCCACAGCGCTCCCGCCGCCACCACCATTTCTGTTGGTTTGACGGTCTGCTTGGACAGTTTGAGGAGCCCCTGCATGTCGCGGGTGGCCGCGTATCGCCCAAGCTTTTCACAGACCGCGAAATCGCCTCGGCCCGTGACTTTGTCCGCCGCCGTGATGAAATCAACGAAGAGCGAGTAAGGATAGTCGGCCACCGCGATGATCTTGCGCTTGCACGCCGTCTGGGACGCGGCCGGCAGCGCCGCGATTACCTTCTCCAACTGAGCGTCGCCCCGCGGCTCGCTCTTGACGAACTTGAAAAAGCCGATCAGGGCCGCGCCCTTCACCATCGGCCCCGCGGATGACTGGGCCTGTTCCATGCCTTCACTCCTTCCGATCATTGATAAGATGACGAGAGAGATGCCTCCCGCTCCGTATTCATCTTACCATCAATCATTCATCCCATGCCACCTCGATCTTGTTGCGCTCCCCTCCCTCCCACATGGCTTCGAGGACCTTGATCCGGATGTTGGTCCCGCCCGAGAGCTCGACCAGCCTTTTCACGGTCCCGGACATGGCCTCGACCAGCAGGCGGGTGCCGACGTCTTCCCGCCGGGAGTTCACGTAAATCAGGATGCGTCCGGGCCCGGCTTCCTCGCCCTCGAAGAACTTGCAGGAATAGAGGCGGGCCTGGATGGCCAGGAATTTTTTCACGGTGTCCGCCGGCCTGCCCTTGGACACCATGCCGGGGTTTCCCTCGCTCATCCGTTCCGCCAGCGACCGGCCGAACAGGTGCACCACGGAGTATTTCTCGCGCGACACCAGCTTGAAGATGGCCACGCCCATGCGCTGGAACAGTTCAATCGGGTACCAGGAAGCGGGAAGGATCAGCAGGTTGAGGGTGGCCAGGTCCTGCGGGGTGAGGTGCTCGGCCCAGGGCAGGTCCGGGTTGGCGCGGATGATCTTCAGGTAATCCACGATCACGCTGCCCTTGACCGATCTTTGTTCTGGTGGTGCTTCAGGACGGGTCATGGCTCAATAGTAGCGCTTGCGTAAAAGCAATGCAAGCGGGCATAGAGGCGTGAGGTGTGAGGCTTGAGACTTGAGGCGTGAGGCTTGAGGCTGAAGACGCGCTGCGGCAAATCTTCCTCAAGCCCCAAGCCCCAAGCCTTCCCCTGCGCCATGGTGAAGGGTTCAGAAATAATACCAGATGGTGTCGTAGTCCGACGGGTCCTCGCCGACGGCTTCGAGGCGGCCGAGGTATTCGAGGATGGCCGTGTCCTTGTGCACGTAGGTGGTGAGGCGCTTGCTGATGTTTTTCTCCCAGGGATGGAACTCATAGACGCGCGAGCCGTCGGGCAGGATGGAGATGAGGTCGTGGTGCTGGCTGGCGCGCAGGTAGTTCTTGCCCAGGCCGGGCACGTTGAACACGGCCTCGTCGGTGCGGGAGAGCCCGGGCAGGAGCCTCGCTTCCTCCTTCTGCTCCTGGAGCAGGCGGGCCAGGGGCACGCGGTAGGCGGCGGTTTCCTCCTTGCCCTTGGGCGCGAAGGTGTAATACGGGTCAATGCCGGCGAGGCGGAGGTTGTGGCGCAGCGCCGCGGCCTCGAACCGCCGCGAGACGAAAAACGTATAGACCAGTTGATTGTAAACCGGCACGCCGCGGGAGCGGAGCCGGTCCACCGCCGCGACCAGCTCGGGCGTGATCTCGTAGGGGTGCTGGACATGGGTCACCACCGCCACCTGGCGCTCGCCGGGCTTTCGCAGCGACCCGATCAGGTCGGCCAGCCGCTCGGTGATGCGCATGGGCGCGGTCACCGGGATGCGCGAGCCGATACGGATGAAGCGGACGGTGGGGATGGCGGCGATCTTTTTCAGGATCTCTTCGAGCCGGCGGGAGGAGAGCGCCAGCGGGTCGCCGCCGGTTACCAGGACCTCGTGGATGGCCGGGTGGGCCTTGAGCCACTTGATGGCCGCGTCAATCTTTTCCGGCGGCGCCAGCGCGCTCTGGCCCATCGGCTCCTCGATCTCCCAGTTGCGCTGGCAGTACACGCAGATCTGGGGGCAGGCGTTGAACGGCTTGAAGATGGCGATGGCCGGGTAGCGCCGGGTGATGAGGTCAACGGGGGAAGTATCGCCCTCCAGCATGAAGTCGAGCGATTTTTCGCCGTGCGCCCGGGCCGCGACCATGCCCTTCACGTAGCTCAGCGGCGGGAAGACCTGGGCGCGGATGGCGCGGTCGCGGCCGCCGGGCTCGTCGTCCATCAAGGAAAGGTAATACGGGGTGGCGCCGAAGGGCAGGCACTCCTCCCCGGCCGCGGCGATGGCCTCTCTCTCTTCCGCGGTCAGCGTGACCAGCCCCTCAAGGTCCTTGAGCCCGCGGGCGATGTGGCGGAACTGCCAGCGGTAGTCGTGCCATTCACCGGCCGAGGCGTTGAAGGCCTCGAGGATTTTGCGGCGCCGCTGCTGCCTTCTTTTAATAGCTTCGGGGTCGAGGCCGGACTGGTAGCGGGCGAAGTCGAGCGCCACCTTTCCCGACCACAGGCTGTCCAGGTCGCGGCTCCTTTTTTTCGCGGCCTCGCGGCCCTCCAGCTCGGAGGTCTCCAAAAACTTTTCCTCCGGCGACTGGCCCATGACCTCGCCCAGCGCGCCGGTGAGCAGGTGCAGGGCGTCGGTCCAGAAAGCCGGGCCCAGCTCCGGCCGCGGCCTGCCGTGCGCCACGTCGTGGATGGCGCGGGCAAAGGAAAACTTGGCCAGGTCCTCGGAGCGCTTCTTGAGCACGGAGCGCAGCGCCTGCGAGCAGTCGCGGACCCGGATGATCGCGTTCTCGTCAATGCTGCCGTAATCGTGGAAGATATCGAACTCCGATTCGACGGTCAGCCGAGACAGGCGGTCGCGCAACTGGCCCAAGTTCCGAGACCTCCGGGCCAGCGCGAACACCAGCGGCGCCCGGGACTTAATATAGTCCGGAGTCGGCTGATACTTTTCCATAGAGGGCCTCCTTTCCGCCCCGCGCCGCGAGCGACCGGCCCGCGAGAAAGCGCGCAGGTCCATGATGCAAAGGTGAAACGGATGTAACTCCTGATCAAAACGCCGGTCCGTGAAGCGGCGGCGACAATCGTTACGGGAAAATGGCGGAAAAATTCAATCTCGCGCCGACCGCCGCCAAGGGCGGAATACCAGCGCACTGGTTATTATCATAGGGCGTTTTCTTAGAACTGTCAAGCATAATGAAATGATTATAATTAGAATAATTGACAAAGCGGCCCCCGGACACTATCATTAAACATTTGATGACGGGTTTAAGTCCGACGAGTCCGTAAAGAATTGCCGGGGGAGGAAGCAGGGGAAGTGATGAAAGTCAGGGTCACGTTGCTGCTGGGGATTATTGCCCTATTTTTCTTTGTGATGGGCGCGTCCTGCCCGAAACAGACGGGCACTGTAAATAATCGCAAGCCGGCGGTGGATGCTCAAGCGGCCAAGGCTTCCCTTGCGGATGGCGAGGCCCTTTTCCAGTCCGGCGATTACGAGGGCGCGCGGGCCAAGTATCAGGAGGTATTGGAGAAATACCCCGGCACCGAATGGTCGAACCAGGCGCAGTTCCGGCTCGCCCAGTGCGACTACAGCCTGGGGAAGACCGATGAGGCCCTGGCCGGTTTCCGCCAGTACGTGGACAACAACAAGGATAATTCCAACGTGGAGCTGGCAAAGGACTATATTGTCCAGATCATTGAAGGCAAGCTCAAGCAGACCGAACTTGACTATCAGACCATGGTGGCGGGCCTGGAACAGCAAAACTACCGTCTCGAATTGATCAACAAGTACCTGCGCAAGTCCGTGGACTCCGAGGTGATCTATCTGGAGCTGGACCTTCAAGCCAACCGGGTGTTCGTCAAGATCGGCTCGCAGACGCTCTACGAGTATCCGGTGGTTACCGGCAAGGGCAAGACCCGCCTCAAAACCACCGGCAAGTTGGTGGACTTCAACACGCCCAAGGGCATCCGCCAGGTGGAGTCCATCGAGAAGGACCCCAAGTGGTACCGGCCCGATTGGGTCTGGCTCGAGCACGGCGAAACCGTCCCGGAAGACCTGACCATGGAAGACCGGGCCGTGGAGAAGGTGCTGGGCCCGTACAAGATCTCCATTGGGGAGGGCTACTATTTCCATGGGACCAGGCGCGGCACCATCCGGCCCGGCAAGTTTTCCCACGGCTGCATCCGCCTCAATAACAAGGACCTGATCCAGCTCGTGCGCATGATCGAAGCGGGG
>Ga0307379_10000777_pt1 | contig 52222 bp, 43 predicted proteins | sample UN2MG_FD_202237 | JGI IMG/M metagenome (GOLD analysis project Ga0307379, IMG submission 202237) | Soil microbial communities from Risofladan, Vaasa, Finland - UN-2 | ecosystem: Environmental > Terrestrial > Soil > Coastal area > Acid sulfate soil | place: Finland: Risofladan, Vaasa | collected... | reverse complement strand
TTGCAGGTTGGTGAGCCCCCTGAGCGGCTCGATGTCGCTCACCTGGGTGCCCGAGAGACGGAGCTCCTGCAGGTTGGAGAGGCCTCTGAGCGGCTCGATGTCGCTTACCTGAGTGTTCGAGAGATAGAGCCTTTGCAGGTTGGTGAGCCCCCTGAGCGGCTCGATGTCGCTCACCTGGGTGCCCGAGAGACGGAGCTCCTGCAGGTTGGTGAGCCCCCTGAGCGGCTCGATGTCGCTCACCTGGGTGTCAGTGAGACCAAGATCCTGCAGATTGGTGAGGCGACTCAGCGGCTCGATGTCGCTCACCCGTGTGCTCGAGAGACTGAGTTCCTGCAGATTGGTGAGGCGACTCAGCGGCTCGGCGTCACTCACCTGGGTGTCTCTGAGATTAAGCGCCTCCAGATTGGTGAGCCCCCTGAGCGGCTCGACGTCACTCACCTGGGTGTCTCTGAGATTAAGCGCCTCCAGATTGGCGTAATCCTCAGCCCTCAATTGGTCCGGCTTCTTTCCTAGCTCACGGGCAACGGCCTCGCGAATGATCTCGGCGTCCTTTGCCGTGCCGATGGCAGCGCTGATCGCCTTCGTCTCCGCCGGGTACGGAATTTGCATCAGCTCTCCGAGTAGTTCATCCGCCAGGAGCGGAAGCAAGTCCGTATACAGGCTGTTCGTCAGGATGCTGTAGTAGACACCGCCTGCAACCTGCGTGGGATCGAAGTCGGAGGGTTTGGTTTCGGCCGAGGGCTTTTCCTCGTCCGTTGCTGTGCCGGGGCGCTTGCCGGCGCTGGCGCGCTGCTGCTCGATGAATGATTTCGGGACATCCAGGGTGCGCGGGAAGTGCTCGTTGTCTCTGCGGCTCGACACGATCTCCGACCACTCCCTGAAGAACCGATCGCCCAGGTCGGTCGTGAGAAGCGATGCCCTGGTGTACCCCACGTCCAGAACCTTGCGGATAAAGAAGTACTGGAGCGCCTGGTTGAAGCCTATCTCATTCTCCTCGCTGCCGGGTTCGGTCAGCATCAGCCACCCGGCGCCCGCCATCAGCGCGCTGTTGATGAGGCGCTTGACCTCGCGCGGATTCTGCTCGGCAAGCTGCAGTATCGCCTTCCGGAAGATATCGCGCTCGTAGTCCTCCAGGTGCTTCCGCCAGTACTCGATGGTTTCCAGTTGCTGGTCCAGGAAACCGCTGATCTGCCTTTCGTGAGGCGCGAGCTCGACCTCTATCTGGAACATCTTCGCCAGGTAGTCCTTGCTCTTGTCGCCCGGCAGCCCGAGTCGCTTGTAGTATTCGCTCACCAGCGGATCAATGACTTTTTGGTCAACGCCGACCACGAACACGAGCTTCTCGATGTTGAGGTAGAGCTTCAGCGCCTCCAGCACCTCCAACGCCACATCCGGCATGCACCGGTCGAGATCGTCAATGAAGATAACCATGCGCTCGTTGCGAAGGAGAGTGCTCGACACCCAGTTTTGGAGGGACGACTCGAATTCGTTCAGGTAAGCTTTCTCGGGGTGAGAGATTTCGCGGTATTCAGCAATTATGTCCTCAAGCCGCGACAGGTCCAGTTCTGCTTCGCCCGCCCCTGTCGGAGCCTTGGCCTTGAGCGTCAGGCCTGCCATCACGTGGACGAAACCCCTCCCCAGGAACATCCCAAACTGCTTAGCTGCGTTGGCGATGGTCACGCGGTTGGCCTTGCTCACATCTATGCTGTTGATTATGACTTCGGAGATGAGGCCCCGCCAGACATCCTCCTTGCTGCGGTACTTCCACGGAAAGAACCAGACCGGCTTCACCCTCATTTTGGCTTCGGAGGTGCCCGACTTATTCGAGTCTTCCAGCAGGCCGTGGAGCCACTTCATGGCGGAGGTCTTGCCGGTGCCCCAGCCGCCGTAAACGGCGATGCACATCGGCGTGCGGGTTTTCGGATGGCGGATGATGTCGAGGACCGGCCCCAGCCGGTATGTCAAATCGAAGGTGTCGAGGTAATACTCTTCGTGTGCCAGGGCGTGGTCGCTCACGGCGGTGATGCCCGGCGGCCCGAGGATCAGTTTTTCGTACCTGGCTTTCCGCTCGTCCGGCGATTTCCGTCTCATACCAGTCACCCCATGGGCGAATCTGCTAGATTTCTCTAATTATACGCCTGATTGCTTTGGGGTTCAACTACCGGGGGGTTGGGTCAACCCGACCGTCTATTCCCCCACGTTCAGGCCGATCTGGGCTTTCTCGCCGATCTCGTTCTTGACCTCGAACTTGCCGACCGACTGGTTGCCCATTATGACGGCGGACTTCGTGCCGGCGAGAATCTCCACGTCCTTCTTGTTGCCCTCGAAGTCCTGGAAGTAGCACCCGGACACGGTCAGCCGCCCGCCGCGGACGCTGATTGCGTACCGGCCCGTCCTGTTCTTGTCCCACTGCATGAAATTGCAGCCGGTGAACGTGACCGCGCCGCGCCCGCCGATGCTGGCAATCCGATCCGACGCTCCCCAGAAAGAGCAGTTCTGGAAGTTCACGACGCCCTTGTTGGAATCGTTCACCAGGACGCTCGTGGCCTTCGGGGTAGTCATGGCGACGAATTCGCCGTTCGTGATCAGCGTTCCGAACAGCTCGACGTCGTCCACTACTACCGGATTTATGCACCAGTCCGCCCCGATGCCGAGGTAATTGCCGTTACTCCTACCTGACTGCGTTCTGATCCAATGATATCCGATCTTGTAGCCGAAGCAGAATGTGTTGGTCACATACTGCCAGTCGGTGCGGCCGAAGATGAATGCGGTGGCATTCTCGCTCATCCACTTGCTCAGACCCTCTCCCGCCTTCCAGGTCACTCCAAACGGCCAGAAGTGAACGTTCTCGATCCTTCCAACGTCGTAGCACTGGTCAACGTAGATGCCCTTGAAGAGCGGCTGGCCGTACAGGTTGCGGATATAATGCCGCGCCGCGCCGGTGAAGTCCACGGCCTGATACGGGTTCGCGATCAGCACGTCTATGATGGAGCAGTTATCGCCGGCGATGTGCTTAACCGTCCAGGGGTAAGGGATGGGAGCGGTGCCTTCCCTAGGTTGCTCCGGGTAATTGATGACCAAGCCCTTCAACGTGGCATTCTGTCCCATGAGCGATATGAAGGGCGGGCCGTCCGCTTTCCCTTTTCCTTCTACAGCAAGCAAACAACTCCCCTTGGCCCAGGCAGGCGGCATCGTCCAGATGCCCTCCAGAGTCACGTGGCCGGGGATGGATAGGTGCGTCTTTATCAGGTAGTTGCCCGTTGGGACGAAGGCGGTTCCCCCACCTTCGGCGGCGGCAGCGTCCAGCGCCTTCTGAAATGCGGCGGTGTCGTCCGCCTTCCCGTCGCCTACTGCGCCGTACTCCCGCACATTGAAGCGGGACGTGGGCACGGCGGTCTGCGCCCCCGAAGCATTGAGACTCACGCACAGTATGGCGCACACCAGCAGTATCCACAGCAGTGCTCGAATGTTGTTCATTGGTCCCTCCATAGCTAATGTGGTACGGCCCGGCTTCTGAAGGGCCGTTCCGCCCATATGCTAACACGGACGGCGCAGGGAGTTCAAGGGGTGGGTTGGATATTGGATACGGGATTGTTTAAAAAGGGCATCCGGGAGGGCGAGGGTCCTCCCGAGTCCGCATCCACACGGCTCAGCAGGAGCTTCGCCCTCCCATACAACCTACGGGATCCAAAGCGAAACCAGCGTTTTTGAACAATCCCATACTGGATGTTTGATAGTGGATGACCGAGACCGGGGACTGATATGCGCAGATCATTTTCCAACAGGCGCCATATCCCCGGCCTGGCGCTTCATGTACTCGCGGGCCTGGTGCGTGAACGCTTCCAGGCGCGTCGCGTCCGTGCCCTGCTCGACGCCGTCGTAGACCATGTTCAGGAACGGGAACTCGCCCAGCTCCTCGCGCACCCGCTTCAAGAGCGCGTTCGCAATCGTCCCCGGCATGCACGTGAACGGCATCACGGCCACGACGCCGGACAGGCCCTTCTTGATGAAGTCCACCGCCTTGCCGACCGTCATGATCGCCTCGCCCTCGAAGCTCCTGTGGACGTAAGGCCCGGCCATATCGAGAACCTCGTCGCTTGAAGGCTCGTCCAGATTCCGCAGGAAGCCGTGGAATACATGCGCGAGTTCGTGCTCCTGGCGCCTCATGATGTAGTCCTGCAAATGGTTCTTGATCCACAACTTGAAGTCGCCTGCGAGCCGGGCGCGCATGCTCCGGCGGACGTTGCGGTAGAGGAACCATTCCAGAATCGGCGCGGCCCAGACCTCTCCGCCCAGCTCTTCGATCTTGCTGATGAGGTCCTGGTTGCTGAAGGCGTTGGCGCGAACGTAGAACTCGCCGATGTAGCCGATGATCGGCTTCTGCACGCTGCGATCCACCTGAACGGCCTCGAAGAGCTTCCGGCACTCCCGAAGCGCGTGTACAAGGTCTGTCTGGTTCTTAATGGCTTCGTAGACCAGCATTACGGATCGCTCGAATGCCTCATTTGCCGATCCCTTGGCTACCTCATACGGCCTCGTCTCGCGCACGCACTTCTCAAGCAAGTCCATGGCGATGATGCCCTTCCAGCCCTGCACCAGGAGCTTTCGGCCGACAATGCCTATGTCGTTGTAGAAGCTGGATGCCTGGTTCGGCGCGTAGATTGGGACATCCGGATAACCGATCTGGTCGAGCACCATGCGTTGGAGGGCGTTGTACTGGCCGAATCTGCACGGCCCGCCCGATCCACCCATGAAGAACGCATATTTGTTCCCGTCGAAGTCCGGCCGCTTCGCAAACTTCACCATGTCGCCGGTGGTCACTATGCACGGGAAGCATTCCTTGCCGGTCGTGAATTGCCGGCCCCATTCGAGGGTTTCTTCGTCGGGCAGGGGAAGTACCTCTGCGCGCATGCCACACGCCTCGAACGCTGCGGCCAGTGCGTAAGCGTGAGCGCTCATATTTGGAATGAGCACAGTCCGGTGAGTCCCTTTCTCGATGTTGACAGGGCGGAAGAATCGTCCGCCGGCCGCGGAGCCGTCCGTATTGGCGATGCTGTCCATGAACGCCTCGCAGCGGGTTATCATGCCGGCATCCGCGCTGTGCTCGTCAACCTCGATGACCAGGCAGGGCTTGCTGCCCAGGCGCTCGCGGAAGAACTTGTGCACGAACGAATCCGGCCCGCAGCCGAAGTTCGTCAGATAGAGCGGGTAAAGCCTGTTGTCATCCGCCACGATTTCGCCCGCCGAGAGAATCTTCTGCCCGTAGCGCCAGTACATGTTCTTCCACTCATCAGGGAGGTGAACCGAATCGAGCGGCAGGAAGTCTATTGGGACGCAGCGCACGCCCATCTTGTTCAGCTTCTTCGGGATCTCCAGGTTCGCGCCGGAATCGCAGGTGTTGTATGACCGGCCGATGACTACTACCGCCTTTTCGCCCCGGGGGATTTCGGCGAGGACTTCCTTGCCTCGTGCGGCCAGTTTCGCCTGGAACTTAGCGAGATTCTCCCCGGCCGCGGCGACGGCGCGCGCTACCTCAGCCTTCGAGCGCCCCAGATCACGCCCGATCCGCTGGAGCGCCTTGATCTTGTGTTTCATGCCAAGCTGCAGATAGACCACCGGCTCCAGAACCTTGATGCCCGCCGCCGTGAAATCCACCGCCGATTTGATCGTGTAGGCTAAGCTCTGCACGTATGGGCAGACGAAGCTGTCGGTCATGCGTTTGTCCGGCAGCGGCAGATTGATGACGCTCGGCAGGAAAATGCAGTCAATCTCCTTGTCCAGGAGGTTCAGCACATGGCCGAGCGCGACTTTCATCGGGAAGCAGGTCTCTGCTACCGATCGCTCTGCGCCGTCGTGAATGATGCGTTTGGTCGTTGCGTCGGATACGACGACCTCGCAGCCCAACTCCTTCAAGAACGCCTGCCAGAATGGATAAAGCTCGTAGAACAGCAGAGCGCGCGGAATGCCCACGCGAATCGCGCCGGGGCTGGTAGCCTCTGAGGCTGTATATGGCTCCAGGAGCATCTCGTCCCGCTCGGCAAAGTAATCGGGGAATTGGGCCTTCTCCGCCGCTCGACGGTCAACGTCGTACTTTTCGCACCGGCTGCCGTAGAAGAGCGGCTTTTCACCCTCGACGACGACACGGTTGATCTCACAGTGGTTGGCGCACTCCTTGCACTCGAACGAGGAGATTTCGTAATGCTTCTGGCTCAGGTCGAACCCCTTGAAGCTGCTTCCCTCGCCTTTGTCCTCGTCCATTGCGATGCAGGCGCACCCAATGGCGCCTGTGACCTCGTGATGCTGCGGAACGATGATTGGTTTGCCGGTGACGGATTCGAATGCCGCCACGACGCCCTTGTTCGACGCAACTCCACCCTGGAAGAATATTCTGTCGCCAACACGCTTCGTGCCGACGACCCGATTCAGATAGTTTCTGACTATCGAATAGCTCAGCCCGGCGACCAGGTCCTCGGTAGGCGCGCCGATTTGCTGATGGCGGACCAGCTCTGTCTCCATGAACACTGTGCACCGCTCCCCCAGGTTGAGGGGCGAGTCGGAAGAGAGCGCGAGCCTGCCGAATTCTTCCTTAATGTTGATCGCGAGCTTCTCGGCCTGCTCTTCAAGGAAGGATCCTGTGCCCGCGGCGCAGACCTTGTTCATCTCGAAGTCCACGATGGCCCCTTGATGCAGGCTGATGAACTTCGAATCCTGGCCGCCGATCTCAAAGATGGTGTCAACGTCAGAGTCAATCTCCCCAGCGGCTCTGGCCTGCGCGGTGATCTCGTTTCGGACAACGTCTGCGCCTATAAAGTCGGCGATGAGGTAGCGGCCCGAGCCCGTCGTGCATGCGCCGCGGATATCCACCAGATGGCCGATCTCGTCCCCGACCTCTGTCAGACCCTGGCGCACTGCCTCGATGGGGCGCCCCGCGGTCATCAGATAGCGCTTTGCTAGAACTTGCTTGTTCGCGTCGAGGACTACGACATTCGTGCTTATCGAACCTACATCCACGCCGAGATAGGCGGGGACGCGCTCATGAGGAGGCGGCGCGCACGGCTGGTCCTTCGGAAGCGCGGATTTCTCGATCTTCAGAGGCTTCTCCGCCGCTGGTTTCTCCTGTGTGGCCAATCCGGCGTCGCGCAGGCGGCCAAGCGCGCTGAGCTCGCACTCGCGGGCTGCGTCCGTGCGCATCGCAACCAGCACAGCACCGATGGCCCCTGTACAGCCGAACTCCTTGGGTATGATGAGCTCGCCCTCGGACAGTCCGAGCACGCCTTCCATCGCCTTCACGATGCCCGGATTCGCCGCTACGCCTCCCTGGAAGGCGATGGGCTTCTCGAACTTGCGGGCAGCGCCGACCGTGCTCTTGAAATTGCGCGCCAGTGCGAAGCATAGGCCGGCAACGATGTCGTGGACCGGAGTGGCCTTCTGCTGGAGGTGGATCATATCACTCTTGGCGAAGACGCTGCATCTACCGGCTACCCGCGGCGGGTTCTTCGACTTGAGCGCGAGCTGCCCGAACTCCTCTATCGTCAAGCCCATCCTGCTGGCCTGCTGGTCGAGGAACGAGCCCGTGCCGGCGGCGCAGACGGTATTCATCTGGAAATCGGCAATGCTGGCGGCGCCGCCGCCCTCCGCGGGCTTCAGGAAGATCAGTTTGGAGTCCTCGCCGCCGATCTCGATGACCGTCCGGGCCTCCGGGTGAAGATAAGCGGCAGCGGCGGCCTGTGCGATGACCTCGTTCACGAACACGCCATCGAGCGCATCAGCAACGAGCCTGCCGGCCATCCCGGTTGCGGCACAGCCCCTGATTCGCCCGGCATACTTGGCCGCGATCTCCTCGATTGCATCCGCGGCGACTTGCATGGGCCGGCCCTTGTGCCGGATGTACTGCGTTTCCAGGACTTCTGCCGCCCGGCCCAGAACCGCCACGTTCACACTTACCGATCCTACATCAATGCCTAGTCTCAGCTCTCTATCGGACATGGTGAGTAGATCACTCCTGCCATCGGTGGCAGCTATCCCGGATTGTTAGTTCCCAGCCGACACGCTTCGGCTTACCTCGGCGACTCTATTCGCGTGCTGCTGTATTATTCTTGCGGGGCAAACGACACTCCTCCTGCTTGACCGCTTTCAATCTCATATTGCCACGCCCTCCTGCTGCTTCAGCTTGTGTGCAATGCATCTCGCTCCTTGACAAGGAGCGGCGATTGTCGGAAACTAACGCAGGGCAGAGAAAACGGGTTCCAGGTTCCAAGTTTCAGGTTCCAGGTTGGTGCAGCGCGGCCGCTTCTGGTGTCCTACATAGAGCTTCATGGTAGGTACGGATGATGCGGAGAGGATCAGCGCGAATACTACTTCTTATGGTTGCGATCCTGCTGCCTCTGATAGTGCCGGTTTCTGCGGACCGCATATGGATCGAGGCAGAGAATGCGAACGCTCAGAACTTCAGTGGTGTCTTCGATTTCCCAGGGATAGTCAGCGGCGACAAGATTCTCAGGCTCTGGGAAGAGCGGGAGCCGGGAGCGGACGGCTACACAGCGTCGTATGAGTTCGCAGTTTCATCGCCCGGCATGTTCCATGTTTGGGTTGCCGCATCTGTTCCGCCGTCGCCGTCCAACTTCTGGTGGAAGCTGGACGGCGGGAATATCAGCGCCATTTATCTTGGGATTTACGGCGATTTCGGCGAGGTCCACTATCCGGCGGGTTATCACGCTGATGAGATCAGGCGTTTCGGCAAAGAAGGCGCGGGTCATCACGATTGGTGGTGCGCTGACGAGTACGCCCGTCAGCACTTCCGCAGCAGCGTGCAGCGGAAGTACAAGACGATTGCTGCTTTGAACGAGGCATGGGACGCGAAGGTCTCTGGGTTCGACAAAGTTGGATATCCGCCATTGGACGCTAAGCGCGAGACACCCGGGCAGAGAAGGCAGTGGCTCGATTTCGTGGGATGGTATTATGACTCGATGACGCGATATTGCGCCAGCGTCTGCCGAATTGCGAGGAAGCATTTCCCGGACGCGATGCTCATGATTCCGCTGGGATGCGGCGACGAAGCTCTTACTCATGGCCAGGATAACTCGGCGCTGCCAAGAATCGTGCGGAAGTACGGGGTCCACATCCGCTCCACCCACGGCGGCTACCTGCCGATGCCCCAGAACTATGCCAGCATGTTGAGGAGGATTGCGAGCGCGTGCAAGTTCTACAAAGCGCCTTTGCGGACCGAGCCGCCAGGTGGGATCAGCGTCGAAGGCGAGGTCAGCCGATTCTTCGAATCTATCTCGTGCGGAAGCTTCGGGTATTGGGACTGGGGGATGAATCCGACTAATGCCCAGCATGTCTTCGAGAAATACGGGACGTTTCTCACGACTGAGCAGCCAGTGGTGGACGTTGCCCTCTTCTATCCAACCACGGACAGGCGGCTGCATCCCGAGTTCACCTATCCACCGAGGTTCCGCGAGGGAGCATCGGCAATTCGCGACGTGATGGACTTCGACATCCTGGACGAGCGGATGGTCGAGGACGGTGCATTGGGAGAGTATAGGGTGCTGGTGCTGTTCGAGGGGAACTTTGTCGAGAGCGGAGCGCTGAGGAAGATCGAGACCTGGGTGAAATCCGGTGGGGTCATAGTCTCGTACAACTTTGGTCCCATCGCGTCTGTTGAGGGAGACGCGTCGGTGTGGCGGCGGCTCTTCGGCATCCCCGATTCGGCCGCCGAAGCGCCTGGCGGCGTACTCGAAGATGGCAATGAGGATTTCCCGCGTCGTGTTCGCAGCTTGCCGGACGCTGCTTCTGACAAATCCATAGTCGGCTTGCTGCCCGGTGTGAAGGTGATGGTGCGCACAGAGGGAAGGCCGGTGATCTGGGACAACCGCCTTGGCAGGGGATACGCCTTTTACTTCGCGGGATCATGGGACTGCCGAAGGACCTACTACGAGCTGCTGTGCGACGTTGTCCACAGCCTCTCCGACTTCGAGCCGAAGATGAAGAACGCCGTTGAGGTAGATGCGGAGTGGGACGGCGTGTACTGCACTCTGCTTCCGTCGGGCGAGGTAATCGTGCATAATTTCAATGATCAGCCCGCAGCAAAGGGATTCGCGGGCAAACTCGTCCAACTGGAGCCGAAGTCGCTGGCAAGCGTAACGATCGAGCACCAGCAGGTTGGACAGGCTCGGAAAGGGCAGCCTTCAAAGAGCAGAGATTGACCGCTTAGGATTCTGGGAGGAAGATGGTTTCTGTGCAAAGTTCGGATGTTAGTAAGACAGCAGTCGGCTACTTCAACAGCGGATTCAACTGAGCGGAGTCTGTGCTAATGAGCCTCGTGCAGGCTCTCGGAATGGATGCGTCTTGCATACCGCGCATCGCAACCGGCTTTGGAGGTGGTATGGGAGGTACCGGCGATGTATGCGGGGCGTTGACTGGCGCGGTAATGGCTTTGGGTTTGAGGTACGGCAGGCAGAGCAGCGGCGACACAGCAGCTAAGGAGGCGACCTATTCCAAAGCCAGTCGAGCAATGAAGGCGTTCCGCCAGGAGTTCGACAGCATCCGCTGCCGCGATCTGATCGGCTGCGACCTTCAAACACCAGAGGGCGGGGAGCGCTTCAAGAAAGAGAACGTGCATGCAAATCTGTGTGCGAAATTCGTGGATTTCGCGGCAGGAGAGGCATTCCGGCTGATGTCGGAAAATCGGACCGTAGACCATAGACGATAAACTGCAAACGTTCCTTTGTCTACGGTCTACTGCCTTCTTCCCCTGCTGGCTTTTCGAGGCACGCGTACCACTTCGGATCCACATCCGGGAAGAGACAGTCTCGTTCCTCGCAGATCTTGTAGAAGTTCCAGTCGGCCTCCTCGATCTTCTCGCCTGAGGCAGCTTTCCGAATGATCTGCGCCAGCCTGTGGAAGCTCTTGTAATGCTCCGTCAGCCGCAGCTCGCCGTAATCCTTGGAGGTATCGGTGCTGATGCTGAACTGCCAGTCGGACGATTGAAGCAGCAGCAGCTCGCGGGCGGCCTGCTTGAGAATCGGCAGGACTTCCTTGTTGTCCCCGTAATGGCGTACCAGATCGCACATCTCAAGCTCGGCGTCGTACACGTAGGACCACGTCCAATCCGTGGATTCATTCAGCCACATATAGTGGAAGCCTCCCTCGCCCCAGGAGCCTTCGGGAAGGGCTATCGAGGCCGACGGCGGATGCTTCTCGAGATACTCCGAGCAGGTAACAAGCTCTATCTCCGGGTCGTCGTGCATGGCCTTCAGGACCCTGTAGAGCCATCTCATGCCCTCGAACCACCAGTGCCCATAAAGCTCGGTATCGTACGGCGCGCAGACGACGCCTGGTGTGCCGGTCTGCTCCAGGTGCCCGCGCAAGACTTCCTTCGCTACATGTATGAAATGCGCCGCGTGGTCGCCGGTCTTCTCGTCGGCGCGGTGCGGCTCGTAGATTAGCTTGTCGCCCAGGTCCGTCTCCGGCCCTGTCACGCGCCAGTATCGCAGGCCGCCGGGCGTGTGCTTCTTGTGGAATTCAAGGTACCATTCGTCCCCAGGATAGCCCTGCCAGCGGCTCCACACCTGCGAGCCTGTGGTATGATCCCGGACGAATGCGCATATCGGCGGGTCGCCTTCGCTGCCGGAGCTTACCACGTACGGCATGTAAGGCGTCTTCGTAGGGGAAAACTGGGGTTGCTCCTCCGCGTACTGCTTCCACAGCTTCTGCAGAGCGCCGAACCGGTCAATGTAGACGCCTCTAGTCTCGCCGCCGTGCAAGAGATGTGACTCGATGATGAAATACTTGATGCCGTTCTCCCGTAAGAACTCCTCGACGCCCTTGCGGAAGTAGGGCTCGATGGTCTTTCCTTTGGGCTGCAGAGGAGGCGCCCACCTGTAGGCGGGGCGGTATGCGCATTCGGGCAGCCAATAGCCGGTCGGCTGGCGCTTGAAACGACGGACATAGGTACGCACGCCCTGCTTCACCTGCGCTTGGATGCTCACGTCCTGAGAGAGCAGGGGAGAGTAGCCGTGGGTCGCCGAGCTGGTCATTATGTCAATATGTCCGGCATCCTGCAGCTGAGCGAACGCCCTTACTAGATTGCGCCCATACCGCTTCTTGAAGTTGCTCCATACCCTCCAGTAATAATCGTGCCAGAAGTCCGCCAGCCGCGCCTGCTCGTCATTCTTGAGTTTCGAGAACTGCCTCTTGTTCTCCGAAGCGGCCTTTGCGCGCATCCTGCAGTAAGCGGCGAACTCGTACTTGAACGACTCGTCCGCGAGCTGTTCTACCAGCACCGGGGTGAGGCCGATCGTGATCTTTGGAGAGTATCCTTCCTCGACCAGATCGTATAGGGTGTCAAGCAGCGGGATATACGACTCCGCCGTCACCTCGAGAAGCCAGTCGGCCCCATGAGGCCATCGCCCGTGCGACAGCACGTAAGGAATATGCGAATGCAGCACGAATGCAAAACTGCCTAACGTCCCTGTTGGCAAGGAATCTACTCCTCTCGTACCGTTTGGAAATAAGTGCTGTGATTGTCACCGAACCGGTGAAGTCCCCACCATCCGGTGAATAGGCGACAGCCTCGCGCTGTCACTAACGCGAAGGATATACCGAGTGCAGTGCCCAGGAGTCTTGAGGGACGGAACCCCCTCGTGCTTTATAATGAAGATAGCATACACTGCGGGCGATGTCAACCGCTGTGCGCCGTCGGTGAATCCTTCCGAGCCGGGCTAGTCGGACACATCAGGCGATATACGGAGTTGTGGGCCATGGCACGGAATCGTCCCCAGTCATGCCAAGGCTCAGGCAGGGCGTAAAGCTCAGAAGCAACCTCGCGCAAATCACAGGGATTGACCTCGCGGAACCCGGCGATTGACTCCTGCCGATCCTGGGGCGAGGGCGCTCCGGCGGTTTCGTCCGTGAGCATGACGTAGGAGCGGAAATCGGTGCGCCTGGACTCTGCCTCGATTATGTAACGTATCACGCCGAGTCGGCGAACGGCCTTCACCGCAAGGCCCGTCTCTTCCCAAGCCTCGCGTATCAGAGCTTGCTCCGGCGTTTCGCCCCTCTTTATCATGCCGCTGGGAAGCCGGTAGACGCCCGCCGGATAGAACTCCTTGGTCAGCAGCAGTACCTTTGCCGAGGGACGCTGTATTACCATGACGACCTCCGCTCCCGATTCCTGCCGCTTGCGCACTATTTCGTCGAAGAAAGCTTCGCCGACATCGAGCTGATGATACTCCATGACCTCTCCAGACGTGCAATCGCACTATTGTATACTGCTCGCCGCCCTCATGTAAACCATTCGCTATCGGTTGACTCTGAATTGCGCGCATGCTAAACTGCAGGAAGCCGCGAAATGGAGTTATACGAGTGACACACCTACAGGAGGCCGACCTTCACGTTCATACAACCGCATCCGACGGCACGCTTACCCCTCGGGAGGTCGTCAGAGAGGCGGTTCGCGCAGGTCTCGCGGCGGTGGGAATAGCCGACCACGACACGGTGGATGGCGTCGCCCCAGGGCTTGAGGCCGGCCGTTCGGCGGGGCTGATAGTCGTGCCTGCAGTTGAGATCAATACAGATTTCGGGAAGGGCGAGATTCACATTCTCGGGTACTACATTGACCACGAGTCCGCTGCCCTAAAGAACCGGCTGGAGAGTCTGCGCGCCGGACGCCTCGAGCGCGCTGAACGAATCGTGGGATGTCTGAACGACCTAGGCCTGAAGGTCAGCATGGATCGCGTGAAGGAGATCGCGGACAACGCGCCGATCGGACGCCCACACATCGCCAGAGCGATCACGGAAGCCGGTTACGCGCCAACGATAAGCGCTGCATTCGGGAAATACCTGGTGCGCGGCGCTCCGGCATATATCCCACGCTACAAACTAACCCCCTTTGAGGCGATGGAGATCATCCACGACGCTGGCGGGGTCGCAGTGCTTGCGCATCCGGGCCTCAACTCCCACGATGAGCTGATTCCGAAACTGGTAGACGCTGGGTTGCAGGGAATCGAGGTCTACCACTGCGATCACTCGCCGGCACAGGCAGCCCACTATATGGAAATCGCGCGCCGGTACGATCTGATCCCGACCGGCGGCTCGGACTCCCACGGCCCGAACAACATCAAGACAGTCGCGATCGGCAGTGTGAGGGTGGACATCGCCATCGCCCATAGGCTCCGAGCAGCCGCCAAGGGGTCCAGGGGTTTAGGGGTCTAGGGTTCCAGGGACGCGTCATAGTGCTTCTGTCCCGCTCCCTATGGAGCCCTCCATTGACTTGATCTCACTCGTCACTTTCGGCTAGAATTGTGGAGTTAGAACGCGACTGCGAAGGAAGATTCAATCCCCGATGAGCAATGCGAAACCCGCGTTCATGATTCTTACCTGGGGCTGCCAGATGAACGACGACGACTCGCTGCAGATGGCGAATCTGCTGGAGCAGATGGGCTGCCGGCAGACCTCAGAGGAATCGGACGCGGACATTATATTGCTGAATACGTGCTCCGTCCGGGCGAAGCCCGAGGAGAAGGTCAGGAGCAAGCTGGGCGAGCTCCGGCTTCTGAAGCAGAAGAAGCGCGACCTCGTCATCGGCGTCTGCGGCTGCATGGCCCAGTTGGACAGCGAGGAGTTCCTGAGGCGCACGCCATTCGTTGATCTGGTAATGGGAACCGCCTGCATCCACGAGCTGCCTATGCTGATTCAGCGCATTCGTCGGAGTGGGGGACGAATCGCGGCATTGGATCTGCCGGAGAGAAACGGGTCGAGCGTCATCGCGCATACCCTAAGGGTTGTCGGCAAGGTCGGCCTGAGGATGTTCGTCCCGATCATGTACGGCTGCAACAACTTCTGCGCCTACTGTGTCGTCCCATACGCGCGCGGGCCGGAGCGCAGCCGCCCACCTGAGGAAATCGTCGCCGAGGTCACCGAGCTGGTATCGCACGGGTGCAAGGAAGTCACTCTCGTCGGCCAGAATGTGAATAGCTATGGCGAGGGGAAGAGACCGCAGACTGCAGACGGCAGACTGCAGAGGGTGGATCATCCGCCGGTAGACGAGCATCCTCAGATCACTCGTCACTCATCACTCGTCCCTCCTCACGATTTCGCTGGCCTTGTTGAACGCTTGAATGCTGTCGCGGGGCTGGAACGCATTCGTTTCACGACGTCTCATCCGAAGGACCTGAGCGACCGCCTGATCGAGGCAATCGCGGGTCTCCCGAAGGTCTGCGAGCATCTGCACTTGCCGCTCCAGGCCGGCGATGACGGTATCCTGCGCAGAATGAGACGCGGATACACCGCCGCTCACTACATGGCGCTCGTGGACAGGCTCAGGGAGCGCGTTCCGGGCATCAGCCTGACGGCCGATATGATGGTTGGCTTTCCGGGCGAGACAGAGGAGCAGTTCAGGAACACGCTGAAGGTGCTTGAGACCATCCGCTTCGACGGCGCCTTCATGTTCGCATTCAACCCGCGGGCCGGCACTGCCGCTGCCGAAATGGACGGCCAAGTTGACGGCCCGACGAAGATGCGCAGACTCTACGAGCTGATCGAGCTTCAGAACAGAATAACCCTTGAGAAGAACCAGGCCGAGGTTGGCAGGCTCTTCGAGGTTCTGGTGGAGGGGCCAAGCGAGAAAGACCCGTCGCGGATGAGCGGCCGCACCAGAACGAACAAGACTGTGAACTTCCCCGACGGCGCGCAGCTGTCAGGGCAGCTAGTGGCGGTGCGGGCCGAAACCGCACATCCCTGGGGCTTCACGGGAAAGATGGAAGACAGCAGACCGTAGACAGAAGAAGCCGCTGCAGGTCTACGATGTCTTGTCTCAGCTCTTGGCGTGTAAGCACACGAAATCGGTAGAACCATGACTACGAAACTGACTCCGATGCTGCAGCAGTATACCGCGATCAAGAAAGAGCACCCGGATGTGATCCTGATGTTCCGGCTGGGCGATTTCTATGAGATGTTCGGCGAGGACGCGAAGATCGCGGCGCAGGAGCTTGAAATCACGCTGACATCGCGCGAGGCTGGGCGTACCGGCAGGATCCCAATGTGCGGCGTGCCATATCACTCCGTTGACCGCTATGTCGCGCGCCTGATCAGCCGGGGCTACCGGGTGGCCATCTGCGACCAGGTGGAGGATCCGAAGCTTGCGAAGGGCCTCGTGAAGCGTGAAGTCACCCGAGTTGTGACGCCGGGAACGGTGCTGGAAGATTCCATGCTCGATGCGAAGAGCAATAACTTTCTGGTCGCAACCGCTTGCCGCGAGGACGTCTTCGGGCTGGCGGTGATTGACGTCTCCACCGGGGAATTGCTCGTGACGGAAATATCCGGTCACGGCGCGCAGCAGCGGCTGCTTGAGGAAATAGCGCGGCTTTCGCCCGCGGAGATCGTAACGCCCGAAGAGCCGGATGAGCTGACCGCGCATATCCAGGAGGCATGCTCTGCCCGCATGACCGCCTTCTCCTTCGGGGAGTTTATGTCTCCCAGAGACGTTCTTCGGAAGCATTTCGGGACGTCGTCGCTTCGGGGCTTTGGATGCGAGGACTATACCGGTGGGCTTGATGCTGCTGCCAGCGTGCTGAAATACCTGGAGAGCACGCAGCCGGCCACGCTGCAGCACGTACAGTCGCTTGCGACCTACTCTACTGAGGGATTCATGGTTCTGGACGCTTCCGCCCGCCGCAATCTGGAGCTCACGCAGTCCATCTTCAACGGAGCGCGGGACAAGAGCTTCCTCCAGATTCTCGACCGCACTATCACACCGATGGGGGCAAGGCTTCTCAGACGGTGGCTTGACCAGCCGCTGCTCGATGTGAAGGGTATCGAGGCCAGGCTGGATGCGGTGGATGACTTCCACGGAAACCTGATGATGCGCACGCGGGTCAGGGAGACGCTAGCCAGCGTCTACGATCTGGAGCGGCTGACCTCACGAACGGTGACGGGTACTGCGAACGCGCGAGACCTCATCGCGCTCAGGAACTCGCTCCAGGCGTTGCCGGAGCTTCTAGTAGGGCTGGCAGCTTCTCGAAACGAGACGATAGTCTCCCTCAGCCAATGCCTGGGATCGCTTGATGAAATCGCCGATCTGATCTCATCTGCCATCGTTGAGGAGCCGCCGATCACGCTCCGCGAAGGCGGGCTCATCAAGCCGGGATTCAACCAGGAATTGGATACCCTTCGCGCCGCGGGGAAAGACGGAAAAGAGTGGATTGCCGCCCTCGAAACAAAGGAGAAGGAGCGCACAGGCATCAAGTCGCTCAAAGTCGGCTACAATTCAGTCTTCGGCTACTACATAGAGGTCAGCAAGGCGAACCTATCCCTCGTTCCCGATAACTACATTCGGAAGCAGACCACCGTCGGCGGCGAGAGATTCATCACTCCCGAGCTGAAGGAGTACGAGGCGATGGTCCTCGGCGCGGAGGAGAAATCCACCCAACTGGAGTACGAAATCTTCTGCTCGGTGAGAGATCGGGTCGCAGCAGAGGCGGATAAGCTGATGTCGGCGGCCCGCGCCACCGCCCGGATTGATGTCTTCTGCTCGCTGGCGGAGATCGCCGCCGCGAACAGGTATGCCAGGCCGGAGGTAGATACCGGCGCCGAAATCCGCATCAAGAACGGGCGGCATCCCGTTGTCGAACGCCTCCAAACGAGCGAGCTGTTCGTCCCGAACGACTGCTTGCTTGACTGCAACGAGAACCAGCTTCTCATCATCACCGGCCCGAACATGGCGGGGAAGTCCACTTATCTCCGCCAGGTAGCGCTGATCACGCTGATGGCGCAGATCGGCAGCTTCGTTCCCGCCGAATCGGCGCAGATCGGCATCGTGGATCGCATATTCACCCGCGTCGGCGCGCACGATGAGCTTTATTCCGGCCAGAGCACCTTCATGATCGAGATGAACGAGACAGCGAACATTCTGAACAATGCGACGGACCGGAGTCTCATCATCCTGGACGAGATAGGGCGGGGGACAAGCACTTTTGATGGATTATCCATCGCGTGGGCCGTCGCGGAGTACATAAAGGTCATGGGTGCGAAGACCCTGTTCGCCACTCACTACCACCATCTGAACGACCTGGCGGGCATGTTCCCAGGAATTAAGAACTACCGCATCGCCGTGAAGGAGGATGCGGAGAAGATAGTCTGGCTGCGGAAGATCATGCCGGGCGGCACGGATCGCAGCTATGGGATACAGGTCGCGCGGCTTGCCGGCCTTCCGCAGCAGGTAATCGAGCGTGCGAAGGAAGTCCTTTGGCAGCTCGAGGGCAACGGGTCCACAAAGGGCATGGTCAGCCCGGATGCCAAGATCACTGCAAAAACCCAGAAGCTCCAGCTCACCTTGTTCGAGGTCGAGCCTCATCCGGTGCTCCTGGAACTCGAAAAGATGGACGTCGGCACAATGACGCCCATCGAGGCGCTGACGAAGCTGTACGATATGCAGAATAGGCTGAAGAAATCTTAAGAGACTATGGACCATGGACAGTAGACCGTAGACCGAAGAGCTTTCCAAGTCTACGGTCTCTGCTCTATTGTCTACGGTCTGCCTTGACAGGTCAGGCGTGTTATGCAAGATAAGCAGCGTGCGTCCACAATCAGGGTGCTCGACGAGGGCACGGTGAACAAGATCGCGGCGGGCGAGGTGATCGAGCGCCCGGCGTCGGTTGTGAAGGAACTCATCGAGAACGCGCTCGATGCCCAGGCGGACGAGATTAAGATCGAGCTCCTGGACGGCGGGAAGCGGCTCATTCGCGTGACCGACAACGGAACAGGCATGTCGCGCGAGGATGCCGTGCTCTCCATCCAGAGGCACGCTACGTCTAAGATCGAATCCGCCGACGATCTCTTCGCAATACATACACTCGGCTTCCGGGGCGAGGCGCTCCCGAGCATGGCCTCGGTATCGCGCCTGGAGATCGTGACCCGGCGGGATGGCGATGACTGCGGCACGCTAGTGATCTGCGCGGGCGGCGAGAGTGTCGAGGTTTTGGATATCGGCGCTCCGGTCGGCACATCCGTCTCGGTCAGCGAACTCTTCTACAGCGTGCCAGCCCGCCAGAAATTCCTCAAGACCGCTCAGACCGAACTCGGCCATGTGGTCGAGCTTGTCAACAGGTTTGCCATTTCGCACTGCGAAGTTGACATGACGCTCGTCCACAACGAGCGCACAGTATTCAGCTCGCCGGGCTCAAACCGCCTGGAGGATGCAATCCTGACCGTCTTCGGCAGGGATGCGGCAGAGGCTGTGATACCGATCATGGGCAGATCGGGACCGTATAGCGTGCACGGCTTCGTATCGCGCCCGTCGTACTCGAAGCCGGGGCGCTCGGGACAGATGTTCTTCGTCAACCAGCGGTTCGTGCGCAACCGCAACCTGATCCACGCGCTGGACGACGCCTACCGCGGCATCCTCCCGCAAGGCAGATTTCCGCTCTTTGTCGGCTTCGTCGAGGTTGATCCGCAGCTCGTAGACGTCAACGTCCACCCCACGAAGATAGAGGTGAAGTTCACCAGGGAATGGGAAGCCCACAAGGTGCTCTCAGCGAGTGTGCGGGAGGCCCTCTCGTCGTCGGCGGTCACCCCATCCGGCCTGGACTCGCTGCCCGCAGCCGTTAGGCCGATTCAGAGGCCGTCTTTCGTAGCGCCGGAGAAACCGTCTGGACCGGCGCCGGATCTCGCGGCTTTCCGAGAGGCGCTCGCGTCCAGACTAGGGCAGAAGTCGGAGTCCTTGCCGCAAATGGAGCAGGCGGCCGCGGTCCCCGATGCGGGACCGGCTGAATCCTCCGACTGGCAGAGCGATCCGCTGTCGGGGGCATGTGTTCTAGCTCAGGCCAGAAACATGTACATAGTTGCACAAAGCCCCCAGGGCCTGCTCTTGATAGACCAGCACGTCGCGCACGAACGCATCCTATATGACGAGCTTACGAACATGGGCACTGACGTACATGCTCAGCGATTGATGATGCCGCTGACCCTCGAGCTCGGGCGTCGGGAGGCTATGGTCTTGGAGAGCAAACTTGCGGATCTGCGGTCGCTGGGATTCGACATCGAACCGTTCGGGAAAGATACATTCGTTGTTCGCTCGGTACCGGCCCTCATTGCTGAAAAGAACTACGAGCAGATTCTGCGCGACACGATCGAAGAGCTGACGGAGTTGACACTCGCGAAGCGGCTCATGGTCCAACGGGAGGCTATCCTGGTGACGACCGCCTGCAAGATGGCTGTTAAGGCTGGAGATCACCTGTCATCGGAGGAAATGGTTCGATTGGTTGCCGATCTGAGGCATACCAGCAATCCCTATTTGTGCCCACACGGTCGTCCTATCGTAGTGTGCATTTCCAACCGAGAATTGGATAAAATGTTCGGGAGGGTGTAGTATTCTGACCATGCGCGCGCCACGATTACCAGGTTTGTTCGTTACATGCATTCTAGTCAGCGCCGCGCTGGCATCTTCGGCGTCGGCCAAGTTTGTTCCTCGCATCAGCGTGCAAAAGGACGCGGATGGAGCGGCGTGTATAATCGTCAACCGACAGAGGGCCGTGCAGCTCAAGGTCTCGAACGGCTCCCTATCTCCGGGCCAGCGTGCCAAGATTGTTGCCGGCCGACTCGCTTCGCTCGTCCAGAGGGGCCTTGATCCGAAGACCCTATGGTGTAAGCAGTCCGGCGCCGATGCGCGTGTCATGGTCGGCGATTCACTGTTGGTGATCGCAACCGCCGCCGAAGCCAAGGCTCAGAACACCTCCAGCGCGAAACTGGCGGAGAAGTGGACCCAAAGCCTGCGAGAGGCCCTGTCGCTGCCTCCGCTGATGGTGACTCCGTCCTCGCTGCTCATACCGCTGGGCGAGGCCCGCGCTGTGACCGTGCACTCGCTGCTGACTGCGCCGGTAGAGGCAGATGTTTCCAACCCGTTGGTAATATCCGTAGACGGCCTGTCAAAGCCGGGGTCTCTCATCGTGACAGGCGCTTCTCCGGGAGACGCCGCCATCACAATCCGCTGTCAAGAGTACTCCGTCCCGCTTCGAGTCTCCGTCAGGAAGTACGCAGCGTACAAGACTACAACGGCAGCGAAGGCCGTCGTGACGGGTTGGAATGCACCGCCGTCTCTCGTTTCCCAGGCTGCCGCTGAAGCGGTGACCCGGGCGATCTCTCTCGAACCCGGGGCAAGGTTAATCTCTGCGAACGTCTCGCAGGCCGGTGTGGGGCTGTCTCCCGGCAATGTAGTTCAGATGCCCGTCGAGGTTCAAGTGGCCGGCGGCGACTACATTCCGACAAAACTCGCCGTTCAGGTCGAGGTCGAAAACCGGATTCTGCCGCGTGTGCAGGCTTCCCACATCATGTACAGCAACCACCCGGAAAGCATATTGAAATACCAGGCCCTCTTTGTAGGCAGGATATCCCCCTCCGAGGGAGCCACCAGGCTGCTGTACCACCACCAGAACAGGATGAAGAAGCGGATAGGCTTTGTGATAGATGTGGTGAATCCATGGCCGTCTGCTGCCACTCTGCACATTGTAGAAGGGGTGTCATGGCCTATGCTTGATACCGTGGCCGTCGGGTACAGAGCCGGCTCTGAGTTCCTGGACAACCACCGGAAGAATATAGGCCGTGTGATAGAGCTGCCGCCCAGAGCGCGGCAGGCGTTGGTGAGCCAGAGTCTGGATGCTTTGCGCACCGCGAGCGGCCTCATGGAGCTGCGCCAATTGTCCGGTGATCCTGTGTTCGTGCGAGTCATGGCGAAGCCGGAGAGCGAGCGCCTGATGCACGACCAGTGCGGCATTACTGTTCCTGCGGTCGGCGTCGAACCATCGAAGCTGGCGACGTCGGATCACGTATATCCGGGTCCGATGAAGAATCTGGCGGTAACGTACACCGCCGGGAAGCCTTGGCTGTTCGTGAGAATAGGAAAGGAAGCGCTAACACACGCGACGCAGGACAGACAGCTCCAGGGGAATTACGGGGTGATTTACGACATTGAGGCCACTTTGGAGAACCCGCTTGATCGTCCGCACAACGTAGAGATCGCGTTCGAGGCCACCGCAGGGCTTGCCAGTGGCGTCTTTTTCCTTAACGGGAGTCCGGTGCACGTCAGGTGGCTTCAGTCGCTGCGTGAAGCGACCATAGGGACGATTACGGTGCCGCCGGGCAGGAGCAGAACCGTGTCATTGCGCACAATGCCGCTGTCCGGCTCGGCGTATCCCGCAACTATCATCATTCGGCCAGCGGGGGCTAGTGCAGCGATGTCCGGCAGCCACCAACGCATGTAACGAAGCGCGTGAGGCTGAAGACGCCAGCCGAGATCAACTACTCGATCACCCATGACTAAGCCACAGAGACAGGGAAGACTCCTCTGGTGTGATGCCGAGGCGAATTGCCATCGGCTCTCCACGCGCGCACAGGTTGGTGATGTTGTCCGAAAGGCATTGCGTGCTGGGATCAACACGCTGATAGTGGACGTCAAGCCGCTCAGCGGGGAAGTGCTTTACAACAGCAAGTATGCGCCTCGGCTCGGCGAGGTAGACGGCAAACGATTTCCGAAGTCGTTCGACCTTCTGGCCGCCATAGTCGAGGAGGGTCACTCGGCGGGACTTCCCATGCACGCTGCGGTCAACCTATTCTCCGAGGGCCACCGCCGATGGTCCCGCGGGCCGGCCTACGACCACCCCGAGTGGCAGGTCACGATGTATGAGGCCGTCAGGACCGCCACCTTGGGCAACCAGTCAATCCGGATAGAACTTGTGGATCCTTGGGAGCCAATGGACGCTCCTGCAGTCTACACGCGGCGGTCTGGGACTTCAGTTGCACCGGAGGCAGGAAGGCGTTACATTGTCATCGAGGGCGCTGCAGTCTCTGCCATCGTTGACGAACCCGCAGGCGGGATACGTGTGCCTGAGGACGGATGTATTATCGCTTTGCCGGCCTCGTGCGCGGCTGCGATCAGGCCCGGCGATGAGGTGACATGGCGCGCTGTGCCCGTCTTCCGATCGGCTGCGGAATCCATGGCGCCGTCGTTCGGCATTTTCGTGAATCCGATCGGGCCGGCCAGGGAATACGAGCTCCGAATGATTCAGGAAATCGTGTCCGGGTACGATATTGACGGCATCGTTTTCGATCGGATGCGGTACCCGAACCTGTATGCGGATTTCAGCTCGACAAGCCGTGAGGCGTTCGAGGCATGGCTTGGCCGGGGAGCGCTTCGGTGGCCGGAGGACGTCTTCACGATCAACGACGTGCCGTGGCTTGCCCCGATCCAGGGGAAGTACTACAAGGAGTGGCTGGAGTGGCGCGCCCGGCAAATTCGGAACTTCGTAGAGGAAGCGGTTGAGCTGATCCGCTCGATCAAGCCCAGTGTAAGAGTAGGAGTCTACGTCGGGTCATGGTATGAATCATACTACGAGGTCGGCGTCAACTGGGGAAGCGCGAAATTCCGCCCCGGCTATGACTGGATGACACCGACGTACGACGAGACCGGATTTGCGGAATTGTTCGATTACATATGTACGGGGTGCTACTATCCTTTGGCGACGCGTGCGGATGCCCGCGCCTGCAGGCAGCCCGAGGGTGCGACGGTGGAAGCGGCATGTCAGGTGTCGCGCCAGGCGGTCGGCGACGCGAGCTGCCTTTACGGGAGCTTATACCTGCGGGATTACCGCGGCAATCCTAGAGGATTCAACAGTGCAATTGAGGCCGCCGAGCAGCACACAGATGGCGTGATGCTCTTCGATCTCATCTATCTGGAGGAATACGGATGGTGGCCGATGCTGGAGCGAGCATTCCCCACGAGAGCCGCCGGCCCCCATGACGCGGTTTCGGAATAGCCCAATGAAGATGCAGCCTCTACGGAACGTCTCCAATCGCAAAGGACCAGCGCCGTGTCCTTGTTCACGCCATATAGTGTGGCCGGCAGTCCTCTGCATCTGGGTATGGCTTCTCCCATCGGTTTGCGCACAGCCGCCGGAGATGCGGGAGCTATACCGGATTCGGGTAGCCAATCGGGAGGGCGGCCCGGTGGAAGTGTGCGCGGCCGGCGAGGGCCAGCCCTATTGCCGCGTGGGGACTGTTACACGCCCTGCAACTACGACCGTTCAAGGCTTTTCCGCCAGCGTCTACGCGTTGCCCGGCACAGTGGCGGCAACTGCAGTCCACGGGATACGGATCAAGGTAAGCGGTGACCGAGGCTGCCGCAGGGAAGATGCTCGAATGATCAGCATCCTCCCGAAGGAGTTTGCCGTAGCTCCAAAGGGGTTCGGCGGGCACATAGCTGGCGCGTCGGGCATTGTGACGGACATACCCGCGGGCGAGGCGATTCTCCGCAACCTCTCGCCGTTTGTCGGGAATGCTGTGCTGCTAGTGAGAGACGGCATCCAGACGCCCATGCCCCGCAGGTACGTCCCAAGGGATGGGGACGAGCTTGTGATCCTGGTCTGCATCCCGGCGCGCTATCCGAAGGAAATAGTCGTGCAGAACCGTCGGGGCGGCCGTGTTCAGGCCGTCTACGCGGATGGCGAAGAACTCCTAGGGCAGGTGGAACGTCCGGTCACGGGTATCGGGCGCTTTGACGCAACCGCTTATACTGGGGTGGGGCGGATAAACACGAATCATGCTGGTGTGGTGACGATTTCCACCGCGCCTATCGTCCCAGGGGCGAGAGACGGCTCCTCCAGGGAGACACGCGGCGGATTCATGCTTCAGCCGTCTCGCCATGCCCGCGCTGCAAAGGAAGTGGCGCAAATCCTGGTGGTCGGGCCAGCTTCTCCTGAAGCCCCGTGGCTTGAGGGGACGCCTCCGCTGTTCTTCGGATGCATCGGCCTTGCGAACGACCAGGCACATGAGGAGAACTCTTTTCGAGTGGATGTTAGGACGTCCAACTCCGGCTGGAGACCGCTGCCGGCGCTCGTCGGCAGGTCGGACGGTGCTCTGATGACGCTGCCCGGTGGGCCGGTCACCGACATTCGCATTCGGTTTCCCGTCTTCTCGGCGGAGTGGATACAGGCAGAGATTGAGCGAGGCAGACTGTCATATCTCAATGCGTGCCGCGCGAGAGCGCTCAAGAGCGGCACGATTGTCACAGGACCCACTGTGAGTCTTGAACTTAAGCTGACCGGCTTCGACCTGGAACGGGTGCGCTTAACCTGTCTCTACCTGGATGGGCAGTTCAGGGCCGCGAGCAACACTCCCGGACATGTGTTCTCTCTGAACATCGAAAACTGGCCGGAAGGTGAGCATGTTGCGCTGCTCCGAGCGCTCGACGCAGGTGGAGAAGTTGTAAAACGGATGAAGAGGGTCTTCTTCGTTCAAAGGGCTGCCGCAGCCCCAGGAGGCCGATAGCTCATCCACGGCGGCTTCCCCGGTCCCCTGCGAACCTGGATGACCTCCCCGCCGCGAAAGACCTTGTACACGCTCAGGACAAAGTCGCACCTGGTATGTAACGACGGATTGCTCATCACCTCTCCCACGGCCGTGACGCAGTCACCTTCGCGCAAGGGAACCCGCCTGTACCACAGTGGGCAAGTGGACAGCTCGACCCTCCCCGTGCCATCTTCGAGGATGAACCGGTTATCTTGTGCGAACGTGATGGTGCCCCGAAGCGCAACTGCGCCTCCCCTAGTCGTGCCGGAGCGAGCACTGGCAATCGTGCGAATCTGGATGTTCGTGACCGCATGCTCGACAAAAATGCCCACCGCGACAGCCACGAGCAGCACCGTTGCGAAGACTTTCCAGAGCACTCGGACCATCCACCTCTCTCGTTTCTGATTCACTATATTCTTGCCGACACGAGCGCAATCGAAACCATCTCCATGCCTTGACCGAGTGCTTGCAGGCGGATATAATAGGCGCCATGAGATGCAGAACACTTCCTATGCTGGCGGTATTCAGTGCGCTCGCCCTGATCGGCAGCTTACCTCTGTACTCGCAGAACACACAGCCGCCGTCGAGTGCTGTCCAGCTCGCGTACAGGTTCGCTCCTGGCACCGCTGCAAGATACCAGATTTCGCAGCGGCTCACCGGCACACGCTGGCTCCCCGGTGCGTCCGTGGCCTTGCCTATTGACGCCGAGCTTACCTCGATTATCCGCGTGCGCTGCGTACAGGCTCTTGCGGACGGATGTATGGACCTCGAAATCGCCACCGAGGCCGCAAGTCTCAAGATGGATGGTAAGCCTGTGCCCAGCTATGAGGCGCCTAAGGACATTCGCAAGATCCGGATAACGCCGACGGGGAAAGTCATCAGCACCGGCAGGCAAGGCGAAGGATCAGGCCAGCAGCGTTCTCCGCTGGATTTCGGATCCATAGAATCAATTGTGCTCATGGCTGTTCTGCCGGACAAGCCAGTGGATATCGGCGGCACCTGGGCGGCGGAGCTGCCTCTGCCCTTCGACTCGATGTCCAGGCTCAAACTTGGGTTCACGCTCGAGAAGGTGGAGTCCACCACAGACGGGCGTGTGGCAAGGATAAAGCAGATCATGAGCACGCCGATAAACCCCGGTGGTTCGAATGGCTCTGCCACTCCGCGCGGCAGCCAGGAAGGACGGGCCGACTTGCTTTTCTCTGTGGATAGAGGGATTCTCATTTCAGCCCAGGGCACCACAAAGTCCACAGTAGCTGTCCCCGTTGAGATGCCCGAGAGCGGCAGTGGGGAGCAGCCGCAGAAGAGCTTTACGGCTGTGGCGCTGGATAGCAAGTTCAGTGTGGCACTTCTGCCGGTAACGGGAGGCGCTCGCGGATCTGCCGTAAGGTAGTCAGCGGATCGGCTCGATGGTATCTCGCTCAAGGAGCGAACTAGGGTGGTCAGTCAGCCTGGAAACGTATTTCTTCTTGTGAGCTTGGCAGTTTTTTTTGGGATCCTCGCCGGGCTACTGCTGCACAAGACTATCGGGTGCTACGTTGAGGGCACAATCGGCGGGCTGGAGTGCATCCTCATTACCGGCTTGTACCTGGGTCTAATCATCTCCGTTGTCACCCTTCGGGTCCTCCCAGTCTTGGTTATTCTGATCCTGCTGGTCTCACTGCTGATTCTGCCGAGATGGCGGGAACGCCGGGCTGACCACTGCTTCCACGACGAGCGAATCGAGCAGTATAAGAACGCCATTACCAGTGACCCGTTAAACATGGCTGCCCGAAGCCGGCTGGCCGAGGAGTTGTACACGCTGGGCAGGCTCGATGAAGCAATTGCCGAGCAAACCGAGCTCGTGCGCATGTGCCCTAGCAGTCCGGAGGAGGTCCGTCGCCTGGAGCAGTTTATCCAGGAGAGGCAGGAGAAGGTGACTCCGCCGATCAGCTGTCCAAGCTGCGGCCATAAGAATCCCCCGGAGCGCACTCGTTGCGGCGAGTGCGAAGGGGAGCTTCGGATATCCAGTGAGCTGAAGCAATGGCTGGCGCGGGGCGGCATCAGGCAAATCGCGGTGACTTCAGCGATCACCGTGACGGTGATCATCATTGTGTTGTTCGCCCTCAGTGCTCTCTCAATCTTCGGCAGGATACTCCTCGTCGCCCTGTTCTTGGTCATTGTTACTCTCGCCGAACTGTTGCACGCCTACCGGAGCCTCTAGCGCTCACTGGTCCTTTCGCGTTGTTTTCCCGGCGATACCGTGGGGTAAACATGCTCAGGAGGAGCTTGGAGTGATCACCTCACGCAAAAAGCTGGTCCGTATTCGCAGGAATGTGAAGACATCCGGTGACCCCTACCTTCTGGACTTGAAGCCCGATGAAGTTGCAATCTGCCGGGAGTGCCGCTCCGTATACGCAGGCCACAGGTGGGAGCTGGAGAGTCAGGCGGCGCGCGATCTGGCACGAGCGAAACGCCTAGTGGATACATTGTGTCCGGGCTGCCGGAAGATAAAGGACCGTTTGCCCGGCGGCGTGCTTGCCCTCTCCGGTGCGTTCCTGGAGCATCATGAGCGTGAGATAGTAAATCTCCTGAATCGCGAAAACCGGAGGGCAATGCAAACCAATCCCCTGGCGCGTATAATGGATATAGAGCGGTCTGACGCTGGGCTGGTCGTGCTCACGACAAACGAGAAGCTTGCGCAGAAGCTGGGCCGGGCCGTGCGGAAGTCGTATTCGGGAGACGTTGAGTACAAGTGGTCGCGGGATACGAAGCTGTTGCGAGTCAACTGGCGCCGCGACTGATGCAGCCGTGGCAAGGGAACTGCCGCCATCGCCGATCTGCCACTTCGGAGCGCCCTTCATGCCAAGTCAAGAACAAGGAGGCATTGGAATGTTTGAGACACTTCGCAAGCTGCTGCTATTTGGTCTTGGAGCGGCCGCCGTGTCTGCGGATAAGATAAGGGAGGTGGTAGACGATCTGGTGAAGCGCGGCGAAATCACCGCTGAAGAAGGCAGGAAGATGTACGAAGAGCTGATGTGCCGCACCGAGGAAGAACGCCGCAAGCTGAATGAGCGTATCCGCGCGCAAATAAGGGACACGCTCAAGGAAATCGGTGTCGCGGATCGGACCCAGATCGCAGCGCTGGAAACCAGAATAGCCGCTCTCGAGCAGAAGATCAAGGATATGAGCGCAGCCCCGCCAGGGCCCGGGAAGACCGAGCGCTGAAGATCAGAGTAGTCAAACCTGCGGGGGGCCATATTCTCGCAAAGCGCCTCACGACTTGCATTACCCTGGCAGGCAACTTGTGGTAATATGTAGGGGAATACTACGCAGATCAGGAGCTTCCCGATGACCAAGGACACGGCGCGTGAGGTTGTGCGAAGCTTGCCGGCCGTGGATAGACTGCTGAACACCGCGGCTCTGAAGGAGTTGGCAGGGCGAGTTCCCCGCAGCACGGTTGTCACCGCCGTGCGTCAAACTCTCGATGAACTTCGCAACAGAGTCTTGGACGGCCCGATGCCGACGGCGGAGGATCTATCGCCCAAACGCATAGCGGACCAGGCCCGTGACCTGGCACTGCGGCTCAGCAGTCCATCGCTTCGAAAAGCAATCAATGGAACCGGAGTCATCTTGCATACCGGTCTGGGCCGTGCTGTGCTGCCAGAAGCGACTCTCGCGGCGCTGAATGCCGTCGCTGCCGGTCACTCGAACCTCGAGACCAACCTGGAGACCGGCGGTCGAGGCTCGCGGGATATACACTTCAGCAAGCTCCTAGCCGAGCTATGCGGCGCGGAAGCCGGATTCGCTGTGAATAACAATGCAGCCGCCGTCATGCTGGCTCTGAATACGCTAGCGAACGGTAAGGAAGTCATAGTCTCACGAGGGCAGTTAGTAGAGATCGGGGGTTCATTCAGGCTCCCTGACATAATGGCTCGATCAGGTGCGCGGTTGGTAGAGGTGGGAACGACGAACCACACCCGCCTGGACGACTACGAGGCTGCCATCTCCGATCAGACGGCCTTGATACTGCGCGTGCACACGAGCAACTTCCGCATCGTCGGCTTCACGAGTGAAGTCCCCATCGGCGACTTGGTACAACTCGGGCGCCGCTGCAATATCCCGGTCGCGGAAGACCTTGGAAGCGGCGCACTGGTGGATGTAACGCGCTTTGGGCTAAGAGGCGAGCCGCTCGTGCAGGACAGCGTCAAGGCTGGGGCGGATGTCGTGATGTTCAGCGGAGACAAACTTCTCGGCGGCCCGCAGGCCGGCCTCATCGTCGGGCGAGGGCAGGTTGTGGGTGCCATGGCTGGAAATCCGATGGCGCGAGCTCTTCGTATCGACAAACTGACCGTCGCCGCCTTGGAGAGCACCCTTAGGCTTTACACCGATCCCGAGACTCTCCAGAGTGCTGTCCCCACGCTTAGATTCATCAGCCGGTCGCTGGCGGATATTAATCGCTCAGCGACGCGCTTGCGGCGGGCAATCACCAGGGTTGCTGCAGACAGAGCGGGGGCCGAGGTAACCGACGGGCTCTCGGAGATCGGCGGTGGATCGCTGCCTGGCGAGCACCTGCCGACAAAGCTCCTCGCGATCTCATCCGTCCGCATGAGCGCTGCGGACCTTGCCAAGGCGTTTCGTATGGCCGAACCGCCAATCTTTGGCAGGGTGGCGGATGACCGATTCCTTCTGGACCTGCGAACCATCGAAGACAACGAGATCCAGCACATAGTCCGCGCCGCAGAGGAAATTTTCCGCCCGTAGTCTCCTGTCAGTGCTACTCCGAGCCGATAATTAAAAACGTATGAATCTGTAGAGGAGATGACGAATGTTGATGAAGAGACTGGCGGAAGACCCTGAGCCTGATGTCCCGACGCCCCCGACGATCAAATCCGAAACACAAGCCCTCATGGGAATGTTGAACCTGAGGTCGGCGAGCCTGGGAGCACCGGACGGACACAGTGATCGTGTGGCTGCCTACGCAGTTTCAATGGGCAAGCATCTCGATCTTCCGCAAAAGGAACTAGTTGCGCTCAGGCGTGCCGCTATCCTGCATGACATCGGAAAGGTTGGCATCTCCAAACAAATCGTCGAGAAGCTCGGCCGGCTGACAGACCGCGAGTTCGAGATCATGCGCCTTCATAGCACAATTGCGATCAGAATGCTTGAGCGCGTCGAGGAGTTGAAGCCCTGCCTGCCAATGATAAAGCACCACCATGAGAGGTTCGATGGGAAGGGATATCCCGACGGGTTGAAAGGTCATGAGATCCCCCTTGGCGCGCGCATCATTGCCGTTGCAGAGACGTTCGATATGCTCGTATCGGATGTGCCCTGGCGAGATGCTATGCGGCTTGATGAGGCGCTGGACGAACTCCGAGGAAGCGCAGGCACGCAGTTCGATTCCATTGTTGTGGAGGCGTTCCTCGCGGTCGTGCAAGCCCAGCGAGTTGAGCTGCCAGAAGAGCTGGAACAGGCGCAGCAAGGTCCGGACTACCCACAGGCAAACTGAGAGTTGCAACCCCCGAGGATATGCAGGCGGCCTTCCGCAGTTGTGCGCCGGGGCAGCCCGCCCGACTTGACTCCCTCTATGACCCCGCGTATACTGTGTATGCGGACTTATTCGGGAGTGGATGGGGCCTGGTGGCTCTCCTGGTCTTCAAAACCTGTGTAGGGCATGAAGAGTGTCCTGGGTGGGTTCGATTCCCACACACTCCCGCCATGTAGCTGGTAGGCCTACGCATAAGCAAGAGAATACTTTCCACAGTTGACCGCTGACAGTCCCTACACTTCTGCGCCGATCCCGAATATGCGCTCCAGGTCGTGCTTCGAGTACGCCTGAAACGCCATGTGGGTTTGAGTCCGCGTTATCGTGGGAATCTTCAGCAGTCGCTCCGTCACTAGACTCGCCAATTCCTCGTACTGACGCACCCGAAGTATAGCCACAATGTCGAACTCGCCCGATACGGAATAGACTTCCGCCACTCCTTCGATCTCGGCCAGCGTCTCCGCTGTCTCCGGGATGCTCATTCTCTCTGCGGTTATCAGAACAATCGCGGTCACCATGCCGCCACACCTCCCTGATAGTCAACGTTTGGACGCTGTGCCTACCATCATACATGTTCTGCTCGGGTTGTCAACACGCCCCGATCCGGGACGGCCCTGCTGCTGAGCATGTTTGTCTCACGTTCACGTTGTTCGACGCAGCTCCAGAACCTGTGTTGCACCTGCCCGGGTTTTGTAGTATAATATCCGCGAAGTTGAAGTGGGGCTGTAGCTCAGTGGGAGAGCGCTTCCTTGGCATGGAAGAGGCCGTGGGTTCGACTCCCATCAGCTCCACCATTTTTGTGCCATCTGAGCTGCGGGTCGGGGCCGCCCGCACAGAGGCATCTCATACGATGAGTCGGGCACTTACTGGAATCATCATACGGTGCGCACTGGCTGCTCTGTCACTCACGCTGATTGCGCCGAGCGGTGCTTTCTCCGCTGCAAGTCAGCCTGCTAGCCCGGCGCCGGATGTGATTGTGTGGGTAGACGCCAGAAACCAGGGAGGGCATTGGGTATCCGTAACCTACGCTAAGGTTATTGCGAGGAGCGAAGCGGAGCATCAACTGTGGCAACTGCTGTCCGAGACAGGCTGGAGTGCTGCGAATGTCGACATCTCGGACGAGACCTTGTCTGCGCCGCCCGAGAATCCCATGACGTCTGTTACGTTCATGACACCCGAAGCGATCAAGCTTGAGTCTGGAGTCCTGCCTGTCGAGCCCATCGTCAAGCCTCTGAGACGTCTGAGGACGATGAAGATCATCTACGTCGTGCCTCCGAGTTTCACATTCCACGGCTTGGAGGATTACGAAAACAAGTACGTCAAGATTTCGCTCAAACGTGGCACTAATACCTACGAATACACCGTGATCGTGAAGGACGCCAAGTTCGAGACCCTGGGACTGCCTCCCACCGGAATTGCACAAAGGCCCACGCAGAGCGGATGGAGAAGACCTGGCGCTTTGGCTCTTTCGTTTGTTGCAGCGCTGGCGGTCTTCGCTGCTGCGCTCACATACCTGGTAACGAGAAGGGCTGCCAGGCCCAATACTGGGGATAGGGATCAAAGGAGTTGATCGAGTCTTGATGGACCTCACTGAACTTGCGAAGTTTGCAGCGGAAAAGAAGGCCTCCGATCTGTTCTTGAAGGAGAAATCGCCGCCGACGCTGCGAGTTGACGGCAGGGTCATGCCTACAGACTTTCCGGCGCTTACTGCGGATGATGTGCGCGAGCTGGCGTACAGCATCATGAACTCCAATCAGATCGCACGATTCGAGCACAGGCATGAGCTGGATCTGGCCTTCACGATAGACAAGGTAGCTAGATTCAGGGCGAACGTGTACCAGCAGCGTGGGAGCATAGGTGCGGTGCTCAGGCTGATTCCTCTCCAAATATACAACCTCGAGGAGCTCGGCATGCCGGCGGTAGTCAGCGATCTGACTATGCACCGGCAGGGATTGATCTTGGTTACGGGTCCTACAGGCTGCGGGAAATCAACGACGCTGGCAGCCATGATTGATCTAATAAACAACACCCGCCGCTGCAATGTTGTAACCATCGAGGATCCCATAGAGTTCGTACACGAGGATAGGCTCTCAATCATCAACCAGAGAGAGGTCGGGATAGACACGGACTCGTTTACTGATGCGCTCAAGTACATTGTGAGGCAGAGCCCTGATGTCATCCTCATCGGTGAGATGCGCGATGTGGAGACGATGAACGTCGCTCTGGCCGCTTCGGAGACGGGTCACCTCGTCATGTCAACCGTACACACTACCAGCGCATCCGAAACCATGGACCGGATGATCAACATGTTCCCGCCGCACGACAAGCCTCAGATATGTATGCGCATGGCAAACTCCCTGCGAGGCATAGCCTCACAGAAGCTGCTGCCGAAAGCCGACGGCGTTGGGCGCATAGCAGCCGTGGAGATCATGATCGCCACGCCGACCGTAAGCAAGCTGATCGAGGAGGGGCGTTCAGGCCAGATCTATTCAGCGATCAGCGAAGGCGGCTTCTGGGGCATGCAGACGATGAACCAGTGCCTCGTCAGGTACTTCAAGGAGGGTCTCATAAGCGAGGAGGAAGCATTCTTCAACGCGGGGAATCTCACCGAGCTGAAGCAGCTTATCCGCCGTCCATAGCTCTGAGGCTTACGGCGGCGCGCAGCACGCCCGGGTTTCAGGCACTATAGCCGCTGTCCGCTCGAGCACCTCTTGAACCTGCTGCCGGCATTCGACCACGCATTCGATGACATCCTCATGCGAAACCGGCCGATTGAGGATGCCGGTAGCATAGTTTGTCACGATTGCCAGTGCTGCGTAACACAATCCCATCTCTCTTGCCAAAATGACTTCCGGCACCCCAGTCATACCGATAACATCGCCGCCCAATTTGGCAAACATCCTCACCTCTGCGGGGGTCTCGTATCTGGGGCCATCCACGCAGACATACGTGACTCGGCGGCCCAGAGCTATTGCCGACTCCGCTGCCGCCTGTTCAAGCGCGGCGGATGTTTCCGGACAGTAGGGGATGGAGAAATCGGTGTGTACCACTGCTGTTTCCTGTCGGTCGGGGATCGTGGTCTCGCGTTGCCTCGTAAAATCAATAAAGTCGCAGACCACTGCGAGAGAGGGAGGCTTTATCTCCTTTCTCAAGGAGCCGACGGCCCCTGTTGCCAGAACGCGCTTGACGCCGGCCTGTCGCAGAGCCCAGAGATTCGCACGGTAGTTGATCAGGTGGGGAGGTATGTTCGACGCTGGGCCGTGTCGTCTCAGAAGCACAAGTTCTTTCCCGCCCAGGACCCCGGCTGCCAGGTAAGCAGGCCCGTAGGGGGTTGCAACTTCGGACCACTGCTCCTTTGGCGATAAGAAATGCGTCCCTGTACCAGCGATCAAACCGATAGCCACAAGCGCTTCTCCTGCTGAGTAGCTTGACAATGCTCCTCTGTAGATGGTATCCTTATTGCAGAACGATCTGCAGTGCCCATTCTAGGCGAAAACGACAGGGTTTGCAACAGAGTTAGCACGGGGGAGTTCCCTATTAGGGCACAGAAGCACTGCAGCGGGCTGGAAACCTCGAAGACGCCAACGGTCGGCTTTCTTGCCCACGAAGGAATAAACTCTGCCGACCTCGAAATAGACTAACGTGACTCCCAAATAACGTGGGCCCGTGATGTCACGGGCTGCATCCGCTGCAGCACTTACACTATTGCCTTAGACAACTATCAGGGTATGGTAGCATTCCTGGCCGGCGAGATGTGAGCGGCGTTAGAACACGACTAGGGTCAAAGGAGCGTCAGGGAACGATGCGCCTTCGGCCCGATTGTGAGGCCGGCAGCGTTGGCGCATCCGTGCGCGGAAGGAGTGACAGCAATGGATGCTGATCTCGACGTCAAGATTCGGAGGACGGGCAAGGTTCCGGTTGTTGACCTGACAGGTGATGTTGACGGCTACACATGCGCGAAGCTTCGGGATGCGATAAATGACTTGCTGAAGGCGGGCGATCGGAATGTAGTAATCAGTATGGCAAAGGTCAGCTATATAGACAGTTCCGGGTTGGGAACACTGGTAGGGGGCCTTCGCCGCATCAACGAACACGACGGAGGACTCGCTCTCTCCGGGGCAGGCCCGCAGATACGCAAGGTGCTCAGCATTACGGGCTTAAGTAAGGTGTTCTCGGTTTTCGATGACGAGGCTGAGGCGGTCCGCAGCCTGTCGAGCTAGACAATGGATCGTCGCTCTTAGGCAAAGGTAGGACCGGTCCGAGAGGGTGCGAGAAGGCGCCAAGTGTCGGCCGTGAGGGATCTGGAGTACACACATGGCAAGAGAGGCCAGACCAGTTGAACCGACGCCCGCAGAGGCGCCGGCGTCCACCGATGAGTCTTCGGAAAGGGATGGATGGAAGCGCGAAGATCTTAAGATGTTCAAATTCCTGCGCGGGGTGCTGAACCACATTGATATAGCATATGTGGCAACTTACCCTCCGCAGGAATGTGGGATTGCAACTTTTACTCGAGATTTGGCCAGCGCCATTTCGAAGTATACGCCCTTCTCAGATCCGACGGTAGTCGCTGTCGGCGGAGTGGTGGACATCGAACCCTTCCCCAAGATCGTGAAATTCCAAATCCGCAAGCCTGACCTGCACTCATATCTCGACGCCGCAGAGTTCCTCAATCAGTCACATGTTTCCGTGGTCAACGTTCAGCACGAATACGGCATTTTCGGAGGCCAAGACGGCGAATACATACTAGAGTTTCTCCGAAGACTGCGCAAGCCGGTGGTGACGACGCTGCATACGGTCTTGTTCAGTCCTTATCCTAACCAGCGCCGCATAGTAAGGGAGATAGCCGGACTGTGCAGCGCCGTGGTGGTCATGGTGAAGATGGGCAAGCAGATGTTGATCGAAAACTACGGCGTCCCACCGGAGAAGATTGTCGTCATCCGACATGGAGTGCCGAACGTACACAGGCTCAGCGCCTCTACGGTCAAGAAGTCTCTGGGAATAAGCGACAGACCTGTGTTCTCTAGTTTTGGGTTGATCAATCGAGGCAAGGGCATCGAATATGCTATTCGGGCGATGCCTCTCATACTCGAGAAACACCCGGACGCCTTGTACTTGGTGCTGGGCGAGACGCATCCAGGAGTAAGAAACTACGAGGGCGAAAGCTACCGGAGCGAACTTCTCGAGCTAGTCGCTGATCTTGGATTGGAACAGCACGTTCGCTTCAACAACAGGTATCTCATGGCTGAGGAGCTAATCAACTACCTGTGCGCCACGGACGTGTACATCACGCCCTACATAAACCGCGACCAGATAGTCAGCGGCACACTTGCCTACGCGCTCGGTTGCGGAAAAGCCATAGTCTCCACGCCATATCTGTATGCAGAGGAAGTGCTGTCAAAGGGGAGGGGGATGCTGGTTGAGTTCCGCAGCCCAGGCGAGATTGCAGAGGCTGTTCACTACATCCTGTCAACCCCGAGCTTCCGTGAGGAGATGGAAGCGCGCGCTCACAAGTATGGGCGCCGCGCGGCCTGGTTCAACGTAGCCATAGATTACCTGGATCTGTTCCACAGTATCCGCACACTCTCAAGAGGAGTCATAGCCGTGCCAGCCTCCAAGCTCGATCGCAATAGAACCGACAGGAGCGGACCTGCCTGATGGGCTACCCGATCGTTGATCTTTCCTACCTTCGCACGATGACCGACTGTGCCGGCGTCATCCAGCATGCCGTCCACAGTGTGCCGAATCGCCGCCTTGGTTACACCACGGACGACAACGCCAGGGCGCTGATTGTAGCCGCCCAGCACTACAAGCGCACAGGCGAGCGTGCCGATCTCGACCTGGCTATCACGTATCTCAGCTATCTCCACTACGCGCAGAGCCCCGACCACAAGTTCAGGGAGAGCATGGCATTCGACAGAACGTTCGTGGACGACGAGAGAACCGAGGATTGCTACGGCAGAGCTATTTGGGCGTGCGGATACGCTGCATCGAGCAAGCTCCCGGAGAACGTCCGGATAGTCGCCAGGAAACTGTTCGATGACAGTATTGCTTGGGTAGGGGATCTGAACAGCCCTCGGGCGAAAGCGTACTCCATGCTGGGCATGGCTGACTATCTTCGGGGAAATAGGGATCGGGACGGTCTGGGCGACAAGATTGACGCATTGGCCAACTCGCTTCTGGTCGGTCTGCGCACGTACGGCGACAAGGATTGGCAGTGGTACGAGCCGTATCTGACCTATGGAAACGCAATCCTCCCGCTGGCAATGCTGGTTGCCACTGAGGTGACCGGACGCAAAGCGTATAGGGACGCCGCAGTGAGGACTATCCAATTCCTGACGGACAACTTGATACTGAACGATCGTCTGGAGATCATAGGCAACGATGGATGGTACATGCGCGGCGGAAAGCGTGCGTGGTACGACCAGCAGAGCATTGACGCAGGATATGCCGTCTGTCTGTACGTCAGGGCATATGAGCTGCTTGGCGCCAAGGAGTATCTTGATCTGGCACGAATCGCACATGACTGGTTCTTTGGCAATAATAGATCAGGAGTCTGGGTATACGACCCCACGACAAAAGGGTGCTGCGACGCGATCACGCCGGAGGGCGTCAACCTAAACCAGGGAGCTGAGTCCTGCATCTGCTTCGTGCTGGCTCACATGGCAATGCAGGGCCTTTCAGCGGGCGAGGGCTCAACCGACTCCTAACTTCGCGTTCCGGAGGTGATGTCCCTATGACAGCGAAGGATTTCATGAGGAGCCCGGCGATCACAATCGATCGGGAGGCTACTTTGCGGGAAGCCATAGCGCTTCTGAGCAGCCATCGGATCAGCGGCCTGCCTGTGGTGGATGACCAGGGCGACCTCGTGGGCATAGTCACCGAGCACGATATCATCAAGGGTATGCTGCCGACATACGAGGACATAATCTCTGCCGATGCATCCTTCCTTGATCCTGGCCTGATGCAATCCCGCATCTATCAAGTGCGGGATAATGCGGTCAGCAGCATCATGACGACGAACGTGGTCGCCCTGGAGGAAGATGCGAGTCTGCTTAAGGCGGCGTCAACCGTAATCCTCAAGAAGGTCAGGTGGCTGCCCGTAGTGAGAAATGGCAAGCCGGTCGGCATCGTGAGCAGGATTGATATAATGCAGGCTTTGATGCAAGGCGGATCGTAGAGCTAAGAAATGAGGGGAAAGAGCTTAATCGAGTTGGCCATAACGCATCCGGTGCTCTGCGATGGTGCGATGGGAACCATGCTTCAGGCTCATGGACTGCCAGCCGGGGCATGTCCTGAGCTCTGGAACGTCGAGCGGCCGGATGCGATTGCGCAGATCCACGCGGCCTACATCGAGGCTGGCTCTCGCATAATCAGCACGAATACTTTCGGCGCGAACCGCCTGAAGTTAGCGCCATATGGAATTGCGGAGCGTGCCAGGGAGCTTAACTCAGCCGGGGTGGCTATAGCGAGGGAAGTCGCAGGGCCTGAGATCTTCGTCGCCGGATCCATCGGGCCGACCGGGGAATTCCTCGAGCCCCTGGGAAATTTGAGTTTCGGTGAGGCCGTCGAAGCGTTTGCGGAACAAGCAGTCGCACAGGCGCAGGCGGGCGCCGACGTGATTCTCATAGAGACCTTTTCCGATTTAGAGGAGGCCAAGGCCGCGCTCGCCGGTGCCCTGAGCAGCGGCATACCATGCTTCTGCACGATGGCGTTTGACACCGGCGGACGTACCATGATGGGAGTAGACCCGGTCGCAGCGGTTGTAGAGCTGACCAAAGCCGGCGCCAGCGGCGTCGGGGCGAACTGCGGCCTCGGTCCAACGGAAACGCTCGAGATCATCCGTCAGATGCGGGAGGCCTCGTCCGGAATCGTCATTGCTCAGCCGAACGCCGGCCTTCCAAGGCTGGTCGAAGGGCGAACAGTCTACGACAGTACGCCCGAGGAGATGGCCAGTTACGCCGTCGAGTTCGCCCGGCTGGGCGTGAATATAATTGGCGCTTGTTGTGGAAGCACGCCCGAGCACATACGCGCTATGGCGGCTAGCCTCCAAAAGCTGCAAGATTGACTTGTCGAGCCTGCGCGGGTGTTTCATGCACGATCTTGGGGGAAATAGCAGATGATGCGAACGCCGCTGTACGATGAACACTGCCGGCTCGGCGCGAAGATGACGGAATTCGGGGGCTGGGAAATGCCCCTGTATTATTCCGGCATTGCGCGAGAGGTACAGGCCGTGCGCTGCTCCGCCGGGATCTTCGATGTCTCTCATATGGGGGAATTGTTCGTGCGCGGGCCGGGAGCTCTCGGTTGGCTCCAATTCTTGACCGCCAACGACGCGTCCGTTCTGCAGGTGGGCCAGGCGCAGTACACACTCATGTGTGAGGAGGACGGCGGCGTTCTCGACGATCTGATCGTGTATAGGCTGGACGGCGACTTGTATATGCTGGTCGTCAACGCGGGTAACACCGAGTCTGATTTCACATGGATTCAGCAGCATGGGCGGCCAGGCGCGGAGTGTGAGAACAGATCGCCTGAGACGGGTCTTGTCAGCGTACAGGGCCCGGCATCGAGCGACCTGCTGCAGCCGGTGGTGGACTTTGACATCAGCACACTACCCAGATTCGTGGTAAAACGCGGCAGGGTAGGGGATACCGAGTGCTGGATCGCCAGGACCGGCTACACGGGCGAGGACGGGTTTGAGATATTCTGCTCGGCGGCGGACTGCCCCAAGGTATGGACGCTGGTGGTGGACTCGGGGCGCGGCTTCGGCGCTGAACCCGCAGGATTGGGCGCGCGGGACGTCCTGAGACTTGAGGCCGGCTACCCGCTGTACGGGCATGAACTTACCCGCACGACCACGCCCGTTGACGCGCGACTGCTCTGGGTGGTAAAATTCGCGAAACCTGAGTTCCTCGGCAAGGAAGCAATACTTCAGGCGAGCAGGGAAGGACCAAAGCGACTCCTGGTCGGCCTAGAGGCTGTAGAGCGCTGTGTACCGCGGCATGGCTACGACGTCACCCTGGCGGGGCTGCGCATCGGGTACGTCACCAGCGGAACATTCTCGCCCACTCTCGGAAAGGGGATCGCTATGGCGTATTTGGAGCCGTCACATGCAGAACAGGGCGCCGGAGTAGAGGTTCAGATCAGAGGGAAGCCCTGTACGTGCAATGTTGTATCGACTCCCTTCTACAGATCCAAACGCGGCACGCCGGCCGCCGCAGATGCAGCGAAAGGGGTTATAGGTGCAAACTAAGGAGCTAAAGTTTACCAATACACACGAGTGGATCAAGGCTGCGGGTGAGCTAGTCACCATTGGGATCACTGACCATGCGGAGTCGGAGCTGGGCGATATAGTGTACCTCGAACTCCCGCGGGTGGGAACAACTGTGCGTGCTGGCGAAGCATTCGGAGCTATTGAATCAGTCAAGACAGTGTCAGACTTGGTCGCGCCGGCGAGCGGCGAGATAGTTGAGGTAAACGAGGAGCTGCCTGAGACGCCCGAGCTGGTAAACGAAGACCCATACGGCGCCGGCTGGATGGTAATCATCAAGTTGGAAGATCCAAACGAGATCGCACACCTAATGAATGAAGAGGAATACGAGGAGTTTGTCCAGGAGCATTGAGTTTGCAGCACATTCCGAATACAGATGCTGATCGGCGTCGAATGCTCGCCTCGATCGGGGCGAGCGACGTCTTTGAATTGTTTGAGCAGGTCCCGCGATCACTTGTGCTTGACAGGCCGCTCGACATCCCCGGGCCTCTCAGCGAGATGGAGCTCGAGCGATACGCGGATGACCTGAGTCGCGAGAACGCCGACCTTCATGCCTACGCCAGCTTCCTGGGCGCAGGGATTTACGACCACTACATACCCTCTACGGTCGCAGCCGTTATCGGCAGGTCAGAGTTCTATACGTCCTACACGCCTTATCAGCCCGAGATCAGCCAGGGCAACCTCCAAGCGATATTCGAGTTTCAGACCCTCGTCTGCCAGCTCACTGGGATGGAGGTTGCGAATGCCTCGATGTACGACGGCGCCACGGCCCTGGCAGAGGCTGCCTTAATGGCGTCGAGCATTACGGGCCGCGCCAAATGGGTAGTCTCGAACTGCGTCCATCCGGCCTACCGCGAAACGATGCGCACATATGCCTGGGCCTCGGGGAACCGACTTGTGGATGCCGGTCGGTCGGGCATTACCACCGATTTCGCAGAACTCTCCAAGCACGTCACCGGAGAAACGGCCTGTGTAGCGATCCAGCATCCGAATTTCTTCGGCGCGTTGGAGTCCCTGCGCGAAGCAGGCGCGCTGGCCCACAAGGCGGGTGCGCTCTTCATAATCTGCTTCGATCCGATATCGCTCGGCCTTCTGAAGCCGCCCGGAGAGTTCGGGGCGGATATCTGCGTCGCGGAGGGCCAGCCGCTGGGGATACCGCCGGGATTCGGCGGCCCGCTGCTGGGCATATTCGCCTGCAAGAAGAAATACGTTCGTCAGATGCCGGGCCGGCTGGTTGGCGCTGCGACGGATTCGGAAGGCCGCCGTGCATACACACTCACCTTGCAAACCAGAGAGCAGCATATCCGTCGGGAGCGAGCAACGTCGAACATCTGCACCAACGAAGCGCTGAATGCCCTCGCGGCCGCTGTCTACCTGTGCACACTCGGAAAGCGCGGCCTGCGGGAGGCAGCCAACTTATGCCTCCAAAAGGCCCACTATGCGGCACAGGCCATTTCAGAGCTGCCCGGGTATCAGCTTCCGTTTGATACTCCCTTCTTCAAGGAGTTCGTGGTCAGGACAGGGAAGCCGGTTGCCGAGTTGAATGAGAGTCTCCTCAACCGGAGGATTATCGGCGGCCTGGATCTCGGAAAGTCTTACCCGGACCTTGCGAGCCATATGCTCCTTTGCGTGACCGAGCGGAGAACAAGGGCCGAGATTCACGCGCTGGTCGAGGGATTGGCGGAATGAGCACGGAGCCGACGATCTTCGAATACAGCTCACAGGGCCGAACGGGGATTTCCTGGCCGGAGCCGGATTTGCCTGAACGCCCGCCTGCGGACTATTTGGGCGAGGAGAACCTCCGCGCCGAGCTCCCGCTGCCCGAATTGACCGAGGTACACGTCATCCGCCACTTCACCCGACTTTCCCAGCTCAATTACGGTGTGGACACGGGCTTCTATCCCTTAGGCTCGTGTACCATGAAGTACAGCCCGAAAATCAACGAACAGATTGCTGGTCTGCCTGGGCTGTGCAGGCTGCACCCATATCAGGATGAGCGCATATCGCAGGGGATGCTCCGCCTCCTCTATGACATGCAGGTCTTCCTGGCGGAGATCGGCGGCATGGACGCGGTTACCCTACAGCCGGCTGCCGGGGCTCAAGGCGAATTCACAGCGCTCATGCTATTCAAGCGCCACCACGAGAGGGTGGGGGAGGGACATCGGCGGATCGTCATAGTTCCGGACTCCTCGCATGGCACGAATCCTGCGACCGCGGCACGATGCGGCTGCCAGATACGGAAAGTGCGTTCAGGCTCCGACGGTTTGGTGGACATTTCTGCGCTATCGGCTGAGCTATCGCGTGACGTTGCCGCCGTCATGCTCACGAACCCGAACACTCTGGGGCTGTTCGAGACCCGCATCGTAGAGATTTCGCACATGGTTCACGACGTCGGCGCTCTACTGTATTGCGATGGCGCAAATATGAACGCCGTCCTTGGGATTCACCGTCCCGGCGATGCGGGGTTCGACGCCATGCACTTCAACCTGCACAAGACGTTCTCAGCGCCTCATGGCGGCGGCGGACCAGGATCCGGGCCTGTCGCCGTCAAGAGCTTCCTCGAGCCCTACTTGCCCGTGCCGACTGTCGGCTTCGAAGGCGGCCGGTACTTCTTGGATTACGATCGGCCCGAGTCCATCGGGCGAGTCCACTCGTTTTATGGAAACATCGGCGTGGTCGTAAGGGCCTGCGCATACATTCTAAACGTTGGGCCCGACGGGCTGAAATCGGTGAGCGAAAACGCCGTCCTGAATGCGAATTACCTGGTGAAGAGGATCGCGGAAGCCTACGACGTGCCCTACGGCGAGCGGTGCATGCACGAGTTTGTGGCGTCTGCTGTGCGACAGAAAGCACACGGCGTCAAAGCCTTGGATATTGCGAAGAGGCTGATGGATTATGGGTTTCACCCGCCGACGATCTACTTTCCGCTGATTGTGCCCGAAGCGCTCATGATCGAGCCGACCGAGACGGAGAGCGTGGAAGCGCTCGATGCCTTTGCGGATGCGATGCTCGCGATCGCACATGAGGCCGAGTCCGATCCTGAACTCGTTCGCGCGGCTCCGCATACGACGCCGGTATCCAGACTGGATGAGGCAGGAGCGGCCAGGAAGCTGGAGTTGCGATGGCGCGGCACTGGAGACTAATCTTGGACGGCAACCGGGGCGCTGCTTTCAATATGGCGGCTGACGAGGCGATTCTTCGTGCGTGCGCAGATGGTGTCGTGTCACCAACGCTTCGCCTATATAGCTGGCAGAGGCCGGCGATATCCGTCGGGCACTTCCAGAGCATCGAGCGCTCGCGCATTGATATCCAATACTGCCACGATGCCGGGATCGAGTTAGTACGGCGGCCGACGGGCGGCCGCGCCGTGCTCCATGGGCACGACCTTACATTCAGCGTCGCACTCCACGAGTGCCGCATCCCAAATGGCTTCAGGAAGGTACTGCCAAGCCATATGTGGCTAATGGGTGGAATAGCCGCCGGTTTGAGGTTGCTGGGCATCCAGGCAGAGATCGGACCGGCGAGCGAGAGCGGCTCTCCGTCGGTAGACAACGGCGATTGCTTCGCCCGTGTCGCTCAATGCGATCTGCGACTAGGAAGCGAAAAGTTAGCGGGAGCAGCCCAGGTCAGGAAGTGGGGAGCGCTTCTGGAACAAGGTTCCATGCCGTGTGCACCTTCGCAGGTTGACTATGGCCGAGTATTCGCTGAGGGAGGATCGAGCCTGCAGACATGGCGATCTCCAGTGCTTGAAGTGCCGCGGGAGACGCTCGAAGCAGCAGTAGTCAGAGGATGCGAGCAATCCCTGGGCGTGACCCTCGAGCCTGGAGTACTCAGTGCGAGGGAGCTTGAAATGGCGCTGGAACTGGAGAAGAACAAGTATGCGTCAGGCGAGTGGACGTACCGACGGGGCGCACCGTGCATTGACAAGCGTATCTAGGGCTGTTATACTGATTGCGCAAGTCTGAGAGGAGGACGGTTAATGCCGAAGAAGATCCTCGCAGTTGACGATGAGAAGCATATAGTCAGGCTGGTTCAGGTAAACCTTGAGCGCCAAGGCTACGAGGTCGTCACGGCCTTCGATGGCAAGGAAGCTCTTCAGAAGGTTGAGGAAGAGCGCCCGGACCTGGTAGTGCTGGACGTCATGATGCCATATATGGATGGCTTCGAGGTGCTGCAGAACCTGAGGCGAAATCCAAGCACGCGCGATATCCCTGTGATCATGCTGACAGCAAAGGCGCAGGACGCCGATGTTTTTCGCGGTTGGCAGTCAGGCGTGGACTGTTATCTGACGAAGCCTTTTAACCCCATGGAGCTCATTGCTTTCGTGAAGCGTATTTTCAAGTCAATTGAGGATGCTGGGCCAGAGGGCAGCGGCAAGGTATATGACGTGTCTACATAGGCAGGTACTATCAGCCTGTTGCAGTTGGTCGTACCGGAGGCTCCTTACGTGGAAGAAGATCGGAACAACTGGCCTGTAATCATGGGAATCACGGCGGGCGTCGTGGGCGGCATAGTCGCGGCTCTGTTTCTATACTCAGTCACAAGCAGCTGCCACCGCGGGCAAGAAGAACTCCTGGATGCCCAAGACATAATCGCCAGATGCCATGAGAATATCAGGCAAATCGAGGATGCTCTCGACGCATTGAAGCGTCCAACAGCCGCATAACAGAAGCTTGTCGCATAGGAGCACAGCGCCGGTAGTCCGCAATTACCCTCAGTCGAGCAAGCCCTAGCCAGGGAAGGTCCACGGTGACCTTCCCTTCGCTTTTCTTGACGTTTGAACCACGCAGGCACGGCGGCTGGGCCTACGGGCGGATGCCGCTCTCGAATCAGGAGGAAGCGGCGTCCGATAATATATCTTATGTTAACTCCTACCTCCTGTTTTTAGCACCTCCCCCGCCGGTCGTCTCCCCTGCCCCTGTTGGTGCCCAGTTTCCAGTCAGTGTAGGGGGCCGTGTGGATGTTTGCGGTTGGCGCCGGAGCGTGCTCTGGGACGTCGGGAGTGGTATGGTGGTGGGGGAGGACGGTATTGCGAGTGTTCCCCTACTCTGTCTGCGACGACGGTGCCGGTGGCGCTGGCACAAGCATTCAAACCTCTTCGTCCACAGATGCCTGCTCGAGAACGGACTCAGCCATGTAGATTGGCACCTTCGCGCGGAGAGCCAGGGCGATTGCGTCACTCGGTCTGGAGTCAATGTCCATCGTATTGCCGTTCATTGACACAGTGATCTTTGCGTAGTACGTGTCCCGCCAGAGGTCATCAATCAGCACCCGCTCTACCTTGCCGCCCAGCCGGTCCAGAACGTTCTTCAGCAGATCATGTGTCATCGGTCTGTCGGACGCGACGCTCTCCAGGGCGACAGAGATCGCGTAAGCTTCAAAGCGCCCGACCCAGATCAGCACCTGCCGGTTCTGTTTGTCCCTTAGCAGCACGAATGCGGGCGGAGAGTAACCCGACGGCATCCCCTGTTCCTGATGCTCGTACACGCCAACGACCTCGACTTCCTTCTCATCCAGACGTCTCGGCTGTCGGTTCTCGATTTCGGAAGTCAGAAGGTCATCTATTCCCTCAAGGCCCGAGTCTTCCGACTGACCCTCTGGGGGCTGCTCTTCAGACGATCCCTCGAACTCCTCGTCGCCTTCTTTCACGGCAGTGCCCTCCCCGGCGCTTCGCGGCCCCCGTCAATGCTTCGGTTACCCGAAACGCAGGAATCCTAATCCAGCCCTGTGCTCTTAATAGTCTTATCTACTATCTTTAGGAATTCAGCGTTCGATCGTGTGTGCTGCAGGCGATCAATGAGCAGTTCAGTGGCCTCTACCGTATCCAGGGCGGCGAGCAGGCGATGAAGCTGCCACACCTTGTTCAGCGTATCCTCGTCGTACAGCAGTTCGTCGTGCCGCGTGCCGGATCGCTTGATGTCAACGGCGGGATACAACCGACGCTCGGCGACGCCTCTGTCCAGTACTAGTTCGGTATTACCCGTCGCCTTGAACTCTTCAAATATCGCATCATCCATGCGGCTTCCTGTCTCAACAAGGGCGGTCGCCAGCACCGTTAAGCTGCCGCCCTCTTCGATATTTCGCGCCGCGCCGAAGAATCTCTTCGGCCTATACAGTGCCGATGGGTCCAAACCGCCGGACAGAGTGCGCCCGCTCGGAGTCACCGTCAAGTTTGACGCCCTTGCGAGCCTCGTAAGGCTGTCAAGCAGAACCAATACATCCTTTCCGGACTCCACGAGCCGTTTGGCCTTTTCGAGAACCATCTCGGCCACGCGCATGTGGTTCTCCGGCATTTCATCGAATGTCGAGCTGATTACCTCGCCCCTGACCGACCGCCGGATATCCGTGACTTCCTCTGGCCGCTCGTCAATGAGCAGTACCATCAGCACAGCCTCGGGATGATTCGTCGTCACGCTGTTCGCTATTATTTTGAGCAGTGTGGTCTTTCCGGCCTTGGGCGGAGCGACTATCATGCCCCGTTGGCCCTTGCCGATGGGCGCAATCAGGTCAATGAACCTTGCGGATATGTTATCGGCGGTAGTCTCCAGGACGAGGCGCTCGTTAGGGTATATGGGCGTCAGGTCATCGAAGCTGATCCTCCGGCGAGCGAACTCCGGGTCTGCGCCGTTGACTGCCTCCACACGCAGGAGGCCAAAGTATTTCTCGCTCTCCTTCGGGGGCCTGACCTGCCCGGAGACGCTATCCCCTGTCTTCAAGCCGAAGCGCTTGACCTGCGATTGCGAAACATAGATGTCCTCGGGGTCGGGCGCGAAGTTGCGGCTGCGGCGCAAGAAACCCCATCCATCCGGGAGAATCTCGAGCACGCCCTGCCCGAACAGCAAGCCGCTCTGTTCCGTCTGGGTTTGCAAGATCTTAAACACCAAATCCTGCTTCGGGAGCTCCTCGCCGCCCTCTATGCCCAGCTCTTTTGCGATTTCCTGTATTTCCTCGACGCTCTTGCTGTCGAGTTCCGCCAGTTCCAGTCCTTCCATTAAAGGTCACACCTCTTCAGTTGATGATGTTGAACGCACAAGTTCCAACAAGGGGCTGCCGCCAACACAAAGAGAACGCTACCAGAGATTGTTGAGACTCAAAGGAGCATTGACTGGTGTCCAGAGGTAGTGCAGTACCCGTGCGGTATGGTTCATACCGCTGAGGAAACGTTCATCTTGGCAAATTATACCACACCCTGCGTGATTTGTCCACACAAATCACTTCCTGTCCCCGTAATCCTCTATCTCCCCTTCCAACGCTCCTATGAACGGCAGATTCCGGAACAATCCCCGAAAGTCCAATCCGTAGCCTACCACAAACTTCCTCGGGATAACGAACCCTACGTAGTCGAGCTGCACATCCGCCTCGCGGCGGCTGGGCTTGTCGAGTAGGGTGCAAACGCGGACGCTCGAAGCCTTCTTGGCGCGGAGGCTCTCCATGAGGTAGCTCAACTTGAGCGTCCAACCTGTATCAACGATGTCTTCCACGACGAGCACATGCTTGTTCTCCACCGGCTCGTCCAGGTCCTTGATTATTCTTACTACACCCGAAGACTGGGTGGAAGTCCCATAGCTGGAAATGGATACGAAATCAATCCTGACTGGAATGGAAATGCTTCTCACAAGGTCGGCGAGAAAGACAAACGCCCCCTTCAGTATGCCTACCAGTACGAGGTCCTTCCCCTTATAATCATCGGAAATCTGCCGCCCAAGTTCAGCCACACGCTGGGCTATTTGCTTTTCAGTCAGGAGCGACTCGGCGATGGCTGCCGGATTCACTGTCTCTACTCCCATTCGATGGTTGAAGGAGGCTTTGAACTCACATCGTACAGGACGCGGTTTACACCGTGGACCTCGTTGATTATGCGGTTGCTGATGCGCTCGAGCAAGTCATAAGGCAGCCTGGCCCAATCAGCGGTCATCGCATCTTCGCTCGTCACCGCCCTCAGGACAACAGGGCTTGCATAAGTTCGCTGGTCACCCATCACTCCAACGCATTGCACGGGAAGAAGAATCGCAAAGGTCTGCCACAACTCGCGGTAGAGTCCGGATGCCTTTATCTCTTCCACGACGATTGCGTCGGCTTCCCGCAGCATGTCCAGGCGTTCTTTAGTGAGCTCGCCGACGAGTCGTACTCCAAGACCAGGACCGGGAAATGGGTGTCGCCAGGTGATCTCATCAGGCAGACCCAGCTCGTGACAGACCACTCGCACTTCATCCTTGAAGAGCTGCCGTAGTGGCTCCACCAGTTCCAACTTCATGTCCTCTGGTAGGCCGCCTACGTTGTGGTGAGTCTTGATCCTAGCTGCGCAGCCTGTGCCGCTCTCTACTACATCGGGGTATATAGTACCTTGTGCAAGGAATTGAGCTTTGCCGAGTTTTGCAGCTTCTTCTTCAAATATTCTGACGAACTCCTCCCCGATAATGTTCCTCTTCCGCTCCGGGTCACTCACACCGCGCAGTTTCTCCAGGAACCGGTCCTGCGCATCTACGTATACCAACCGCATCTTGAACACGTCGCGAAAGGTTCTCTGAACCATCTCCGGCTCGCCTTTTCGAAGCAAGCCGTTGTTCACAAAGATGCAGCTAAGATGGTCGCCGACCGCGCGATGAACAAGCGTGGCGACGCAGGCGGAGTCCACTCCCCCACTCAGGCCGCAAACTACCGATCCGTTGCCCACTTGCTGCCTGATACTCTCTGTAGCCTTCTCAATGAAGGACTTCATCGTCCACGACGCGCTGCACCCGCAGGCTCTATATAGAAAGTTCTCAAGTATCTCCTTGCCCCGAGGCGTATGGACAACTTCTGGATGGAACTGCACCCCGTACAGGTGTCTCTCTCCATCCGACATCGCGGCTACGCCCGTGTTTGCAGTGCGAGCCAGGATCCGGAAACCAGGAGGCGGTTCCAGGACCGAATCTCCATGACTCATCCAGCCGACCAGATGGCGGTCCAAACCGGAAAACAACTCATCCGGGTTCAGCACTTCGAGTTCTGCCTTCCCGTACTCCCGCTTCCGGCCCGGCTCGACGCGACCGCCCAGCGCATGAGCCATGATCTGCATTCCATAGCAGATGCCCAGTATCGGTATACCAAGCTCGAGGATGCGGGTGTCCATCTTGGGCGCGCCTGGCTCGTAGACGCTTGCCGGGCCGCCCGACAACACTATTCCCGCAGGCCGCCGAGCCTCGATCTCCTTCGCGGTAACATCGTGCGGTAGGATCTCCGAATAAACGCGGCACTCGCGTATCCGCCGCGCGATCAGTTGGCTGTACTGCGCCCCAAAGTCAATTACAACAGCGTGCTCGCGGAACTTGTTCAAAGCAGCCATAACGACACCAAATTCCATCCAGAGAGGCTAAATGAGCTGCGCGGACGGCCAGGCATACAGCCAGCAGGAAATACGCTAATATCCGCATCTTGTCCTAAGCCTCCTTTGTATGCCTTAGTAGAATCCATTTGTGAGCTGTGTTGATGAACATACACTATACGAGCATTGAACCCCTGATTGGTCGGGCCAAGGGCACGACTGTATCACTTGCCACCCGTGTTCATCTTGGCGCCTCTGGAAATCAGCAGGTCAGCCGTGTCTTTCCGGCTAAGGCGTACAGCCCAGTCAAGGGGAGTGCGCCCTGACTTATCCTTGGCATTGATATCCGCGCCGTGGTCCAAGAATAGTCTCGCTGACTCTGGGAGATCATATTGGGCCGCGTAGCTCAGCGCAGTTCTACCATCTCCGTCCGTCACGTTCACATCTGCACCCCCGGCAATGAGCACTGCCATTAAGTCCTTGTTGTCCACCCCCTTGCGCGAGTTCACTGGGGTGCCGCCATTATTGCTGCGAGCGTTTACGTCCGCACCTTTTGAGATCAACAGTGCTGCTACTTCGCTGGCGCTTGCTGTGCGCAGAGGAGTCCGCCCCGTAAGGTCTCTGGCTTCAATGTCTGCACCGTTTGCGATCAATAGCTCTGCAACCTCCGCATTAGCTGCGTGATGAAGCGGTGTCATGCCATGCCAGCTTATCGTGATGTCAGCGCTGCTTGCAAGAAGGAGTTTAACGACCTCGGCGTGGCCTTCCCTTGCCGCCTCGTGCAGCGGTGTCCAGTCCTCAAAGTCCTCGCCCTTTGAGGCGTTGATATCAGCTCCTTTTTCGATGGCGATTCTTGCCAGCTCCAAGTTTCCATCTTCCGCTGCAACAAATAGCAGTCTGGTCGCATTGCCCTTTGTAATGGCGCCCCTGGCAATGAGCAGATCCAGTACGTCCATATGACCTTCCTTGCCCGCCCAATAGAGAGGAGTCCTGCCATGTTCCTCCTTGGGGTTGAGCTTTGCGCCTCTATCAAGCAGCAGCTCCACGATGTCTTTGTATCCATAGAAGGCTGCCCACCGCAAAGGGGTCAGCCCGAATCCGTCCTTCGCATCCACAAGACTGGGATCGGCGTCGAGCAGCCTTGTGACCTCCGCAGCGTCACCACCTGTGACAGCAGCGAATATATCCATTACGCATCACCTTTCCCCGTATAATCGAAGAAACCGTGTTAATGTCTCCTGCTCCTCGGCGCCAGATCCTCCTCGGTTTCCCAATCTATCAAAACCAGGAGGAAGGCCGCCTCGATACCCACTTCTCGTCTAGCACGTCAACAGGGCTAACCGCTGTGTTCGAAAATCACACGCCGAGTTCGTCCCCTTGGTCCAACAGGTAGTCAAAGAACTCGTCATGGTATGTGCTGTCTTCTGGCGCGAGGTCTTGTTTGGTATCGCGGTCGATCAGAGCGGGTTGATAGAAGTCAGTCACTGCGGTTGCCCCATCCAGCACACAGAAAATCCCGTGCAGTAAGCCCTGGCTTAGGTCATCTACAACCCGCTGAAAGGCATAGAGGGCGTCCTCCGAGGTTAGGTACTTACCAAGCACTTCATAGTAGTCCACCTGGCCGACCGTCGGCAGTTTCTCCCTGCCGAGGATCCTGTTTACAGCAGATTCGCGGTCTGATCGCATGCCGCTTCTTATGTGCTTGTATAACAATGCTCGTTTCCTGGCTGTATCCATCCCAAATCCCTCCTTAACCGATTCTTATGGGTAGAGCTGCTTTCCATATTTTTGGAGAGTCTCTTCCGCTTTCTCTATTATCTCCAGGGCCGTCGGTTCCCTCCCACCTAGTTGTCGCTTCCAAACCCGCCATTCCTGCGCAGGATTTCCTCGTCGGTCAATGCGTCCGCCATAGGGGTGATCTTGAGTTTAAATCCACCTTCAAAATAGACGACCAAGCAGAATAGCGTGTCTCCAAAAGCCCAGCCGGTTGCACGGTGGCCGACAAGAAGTTCAACAGCCGCCAGCGCCTTTGCGCGCTCATCATCTGCTGTGCCAACAATCCCCTTTTCATTCTCAACAGACCAGTCGGCGTAATTCGTCTCCAGCTCATACGGGGACCAAGCGGGGCTCTCACCAGCCGGGACACGCGGCAGAACTTCATCGCCGAAGCCGAGAAAAAGAACATTGGCATAACCCAGCCAGTTCTGGACAACAAGCTTGCCATTGATAGCCATATCGAGCGCCGCTCTGAGTTCGTCCTGATTGATCGTAGACATGATTTACCAGATGCACGTGTACGGCCGAGCAAGAATCTACTAGTATGGTGGTACCACTATGGAAGACATGGGCTATTCTTCTCCTCCTCCATCTGGGTTTTCTGGCTCTCCTCCTTCTGGGTGTGGCTTACCGCCTTTAGTGATCAACTTACCTACTTGCTCGACCTCCTCAAGCGTGTATCCAGAGCGCTCGAAGAACAGCGTACCGTCACAATTGACACCCCTGTACGTAAGGCCGGGAGACCGTATACCCCAAACCCAGCCCTTCCCGCGCAGGATTTCCTCGTCGGTCAATGCGTCCGCCATAGGGGTGATCTTGAGTTTAAATCCACCTTCAAAATAGACGACCAAGCAGAATAGCGTGTCTCCAAAAGCCCAGCCGGTTGCACGGTGGCCGACAAGAAGCTCAACAGCCGCCAGCGCCTTTGCGCGCTCATCATCTGCTGTGCCAACAATCCCCTTTTCATTCTCAACAGACCAGTCGGCGTAATTCGTCTCCAGCTCATACGGGGACCAAG